>Ga0079224_100000118_pt1 | contig 61389 bp, 59 predicted proteins | sample Stecom2015_FD_80414 | JGI IMG/M metagenome (GOLD analysis project Ga0079224, IMG submission 80414) | Agricultural soil microbial communities from Utah to study Nitrogen management - Steer compost 2015 | ecosystem: Environmental > Terrestrial > Soil > Agricultural land | place: USA: Utah... | reverse complement strand
CGGGAGCGGATCTGCGCTGCGCTCGACGTGCATGCCTTCGAGATCATCGACGACAGCCACCTGCACATCGGCCATGCCGGCGCCAGGGCCGGCGGCGGCCATTACCGGGTGCGCGTGGTCAGCCCCGACTTTGCCGGCAAGCGCCTGCTCGAACGCCACCGCATGGTCTACCGCGCCCTCGGCGACGCCATGCGCAACGACGTCATCCACGCTCTCAACATCCAGGCATTGACGCCGGCCGAGGCCGATGCCGAAAGCTCACCTCAACCCTGAAGGAAACCACATGACCATCAAGCACACCATGCTCGGCCTGCTGGCCGCGCTGGCGCTCGTCGGCTGTCAGCAACAGAGCCCTTCCACCAGTGTCGCCAGTGGCGAGGCGATCGCCCACGTCAACGATGAGCCCATCAGCCGGCAGATGTTCGAGTTCCACCTCGAGCGCCGCACCGGCGGCCAGCCGCACCTGGCCACCGAGGAGGACCGCGAGGCCCTGCTCCAGGAACTGGTCGACATGACCCTGCTGGCTCAGGAAGCCGAGCGCAGGGGGCTGGCGAACAGCGCCGAGATCGCCGCCCGGCTGCAGAACCTGCGCAGCGCCGTGCTGGCGCAGGCGGTGGTCGAAGAGATGCTGCAGCAGGCGCCGGACGAAGCCGCCATCGAGGCGGAGTACGAGAAGCGCTTCCAGGACGAGCAGGGTCAGGAGTACCACGCCCGGCACATCCTGGTGGACGACAAGGCCAAAGCCGAGCAGATCATCGCCCAGCTCGACAAGGGCGGCGATTTCGCCAAGCTGGCCGAGGAGAATTCCACCGGCCCGACCGGCCCCAACGGCGGCGATCTCGGCTGGTTCCAGGCCGAGCAGATGGTGCCGCCGTTCTCCGAAGCCGTACAGGCCCTGGAGCCGGGCAATTACACCAAGGAGCCGGTGCAGACCCAGTTCGGCTGGCACGTCATCAAGCTGGAAGAGAGCCGGCCGGTCACGCCGCCCAGCATCGACGAAGTCCGCCAGCAGCTGGTCGCGCTGCTGACCCAGGAGCGCATCGAGGCGCACCTGGAAGAGCTGCGCAAGCAGGCCCAGATCCGGCTGGACCTGCCGCAGCAGCCGTCCGCCGAGGGCGCAGACAAGCCGGCCAATGACCAGGAAGCCGCGCACAAGGCGCTGGACATGCTGAACTGATCAGCTCCCAGTCCGCGGCAGGGGCGACCGCCCCTGCCGCGCCCTCCTTACTGCTCCAGCAACGCCAGGAACGCCGCCTCGTCGAGCACCGTCACCCCTAGCGCCTGCGCCCGCTCGAGCTTGGAGCCGGCCGCCTCGCCGGCGACCACGTAGCTCGTCTTCTTCGACACGCTGCTGCTCACCTTGCCCCCCAGCGCTTCGATGCGCGCGCCGGCTTCGTCGCGGGTCATGCTGGCGAGCGTGCCGGTCAGCACGAAGGTCTTGCCGGCAATGGCGCTGTCGACGGCCGGCCGCTCCACCGGCGGCCAGCGCACGCCCACCGCCTGCAGCTGCTCGATCACCTCGCGGTTGTGGGGCTGGCCGAAGAAGTGGGCGATGGCGCGCGCCACCACGGGCCCGACGTCCGGCACCGCCGTCAGTTCCTCCTCGCTGGCCTCCATGAGCGGCGCCAGGTCGCCGAAATGGCGAGCCAGCTGAGCCGCCGTCACCTGCCCCACCTGGCTGATGCCAAGCGCGTAGATCAGCCGCGGCAGCGTGGTCTCCTTGGACCGCTCGATGGCCGCCAGCAGCTTGTCGGTCGACTTCTCGCCCATGCGCTCCAGGGTCAGCAGTTCCTTGCGCTCCAGCCGGTAGAGATCGGCGACGTTCTTGACCAGGTCGTATTCCACCAGCTGCTCGACCAGCTTGTCGCCCAGGCCTTCGATATCCATCGCCTTGCGGCTGGCGAAATGCAGCAGCGCGCCGACCCGCTGCGCCGGGCAGTACAGGCCGCCCAGGCAGCGGTGCGCCGCTTCTCCCTCGACCCGCATCACCTCGGCGCCGCAGACCGGACAGCTGGCCGGCATTTCCCAGGGCAGGGCATCGGCCGGCCGCTTCTCGGGCACCACCGCCGTGATCTCCGGAATGACGTCGCCGGCGCGGCGCACCAGCACGGTATCGCCGACGCGGACGTCCTTGCGGCGCACCTCGTCCAGGTTGTGCAGCGTCGCCCGGCTGACGATCACGCCGCCGACCGCCACCGGCTCCAGGTCGGCCACCGGCGTGATGACGCCGGTACGGCCGACCGAGGCGATGATGCCGCGCACCCGGGTAGTGGCCTCCATGGCCGGCAGCTTGTACGCGACGGCCCAGCGCGGCGCCCGGGACGTGAAGCCCAGCGCCTCGCGCGCAGCCAGATCGTCGACCTTGTACACCACCCCGTCGATCTCGAACGGCAGCTCATCACGCTGGGTCAGCATGCGCTCCACGTAGCCGCGCATCGCCTCGAGGCCGCGCACCCGCTGCCGCTGTTCGCTGAGCCGGAAGCCCCATTCGGCGAGCCGCTCAAGGGTCTCCCAGTGCGTGGCCGCAACCGCACCGCTCTGGGCGCCCAGCCCGTACGGGAAGAAGCTGAGCGGCCGGCTGGCGGTGATCCTGGGGTCGAGCTGGCGCAGGCTGCCGGCCGCGGCGTTGCGCGGATTGGCGAACGGCCGCTCGCCGGCCTCCAGCCGACGACGGTTGAGCTCTTCGAAGTCGGCCTTGCGGATCACCACCTCGCCGCGCACCTCGACCAGCGCCGGCCAGCCGCTGCCGCGCAGGCGCAGCGGCACGGTCTGCATGGTGCGCACATTGGCGGTGACGTCCTCGCCGGTCACGCCGTCGCCGCGGGTGCCGGCCTGCACCAGCAGGCCGTTCTCGTAGCGCAGGTTGAGCGACGAGCCGTCCAGCTTGGGCTCGGCGACGTATACCACCTCCTTCACGCCGAGCCGCTCGCGCAGCCGGCGGTCGAACTCGGCCAGCCCCGCCTCGTCGAAGACGTTGTCCAGCGACAGCATGGCAATGCCGTGCCTGACCGGCCCGAAGGCCGACAGCGGCTGGGCACCCACCCGCTGGGTCGGCGAGTCGGGCGTCACCAGCTCCGGGTGCGCCCGCTCGATCTCGAGCAGCTCGCGCATCAGCCGGTCGTATTCGGCATCGGCGATCTCGGGCTGATCGAGCACGTAGTAGCGATGATTGTGGTAGTCGATCAGACGGCGCAGCTCTGCCGCGCGCTGGGCGGTGGTGGCGTCGACCATGGTTGTTATCGCTCTCGTTAAGGCGGAATGCGGGCAATGTTATACGGGTTCAGCCGCCGGCGGGGCTAGCTGACGACCAGCCATTGTCGAGCCGGCTGCGTAGCTAGGGATCCGCAGCAGACCTGCCTCTTTGCAGCCCTTTCGCCTCGCCGAGTACTGGACCTGTCGCCGGAGAAAGCCCGAAAGGGGACCCGCAGGGATGCGGGTCGTCTTCGTACAGCACACGGATGTGCTGTACGAAGACCGCCGGCGGCCGGGACGGCCGGCGCAGCCGGACGGACAGCTTTAGCTGCCCGGCAGGGTGAGGCCGCAGGCCGAACCAAGCGCGCAGGGTACCGGCCGTCAGGCCGGCGAGACGGCGGGTATCGTTTGACTCGGACCGGCTTACCCGGTCCTCGCCCTGCGGGTCGCCTCCGGCGCTCCCGCTTGGCTGCGCCAAGCGGTCTTTTGCCTCCTTAATTCTTTGGACCAGCAAAGACCGCGTCGCGCAGCGACGGGGGAACGCGTAGCGGCCCGCAGGGCGAGGATCCGCTCGGCGGACCCGAATCAAAAGTCACTCGCCCAGCAGGGCGAAACAGAACGTAACGGTGTCGCACGCCAAGGAGCCAACAAGCCGAACCTTTGATGCAGCGGCCGCTGCACTGCGACAGGCATCGTCAGTGCCCCGGAACTCGGTGAGATAATCCCTCAATCCTCCCCCGCCTCTGCCAGCTGCAACAACGGCTGCTCCTCCTGCGCCTCCTCCACCAGCTCGGCGGGCAGGGATTTGGCGGCCTTGGCGCCCAGCGTCTTGATGTCGTCGGCGGTCTTCACCAGGTTGCCGCGGCCGTGCTTGAGCTTCTTGAAGGCTTCCTCATGCGCCTTCTGAGCGGCCTCCAGACGGCGGCCGACTTCGTCGAGGTCGGCGACGAAGCCGACGAACTTGTCGTACAGCCGGCCGGCTTTCTCGGCGATTTCGCTGGCGTGGCGGTTCTGGTACTCGAAGCGCCAGATGTTGTGGATGGTGCGCAGCGTGGCGAGCAGCGTCGACGGCGTGACGATGACGATGTTCTTCTCCAGCGCGTCGCCGAACAGCTCGGCATCGTGCCGTACCGCCTCGATGTAGGCCGGCTCGATGGGCACGAACAGCAGCACGTAGTCCAGGGTGCGGATGCCCAGGTGCTGGTAGCCCTTGGCCGACAGCCCCCGGCAGTGGTTGCGCAGCGACGCGCAGTGCTCCTTGATCGCCGCCAGCCGCTCGGCGTCGTCGGTCGCTGCGCAGAAGCGCTCGTAGGCGGTCAGCGAGACCTTGGAGTCGATGATCACGTGCTTGCCTTCCGGCAGCTTGACGATCACGTCCGGCTGCTGGCGGCGGCCGTCCTCGGTGGTGAAGCTCGCCTGCACTTCGTACTCGCGCCCGCGGGTGAGCCCCGACTTCTCCAGCACCTGCTCCAGAATCATCTCGCCCCAGATGCCCTGGGTCTTGTTCTCGCCCTTGAGGGCACGGGTGAGGTTGAGGGCGTCCTCGCTGATGCGCTGGTTCAGTTCCTTGAGGCGGGTGATCTCGTTGAACAGGCTGACCCGGTCGCGGGTTTCCTTGTCGTAGACCTCCTGGACCTTCTTCTCGAACTCCTTGAGCTGTTCCCGCACCGGTGACAGCAGCCCTTCCAGGTTGGTCCTGTTCTGGTCGGTGAAGCGCTTGCTCTTGTCTTCCAGGATTTCGTTGGCGAGGTTGCGGAACTGCGCCGTCAGCTGCTCGCGGGCGTCGTTGAGCAGGCGCAGCTTCTCCTCGGCCTGGTTGCGCTCGGCCGCGAGCTGGGTGCTGAGCGTGGATACCTGCTCCCGCAGCTTGGCATTGTCCTCCTGCGCCGCCCGCAGCTGCTCGGTCAGCTGTGCCGCCTGCCGCGCCTGCTCCTCGGCGGTGGCGCGCAGCGCCAGCTCGCGCCGCAACTCGTCGCGCAGCTGCGCGAGCTCCGCGTCACGCCCGCTCAGCTGCTGACGGGCATGTTCCAGCTGCGCCAGGGCATCGTCGCGGCCACGGCGGAAAGCCTCGGCCTGACCACGGCCCAGCAGCCAGATCACCAGTGCGGCGACCAAGAAGCCGCTGCCCCCACCGACCAATACGCTCAGGCCGTCCACTGCATTCTCCTCGTGTGCATGCGCGACAGACTAGACGGATAACCAAGCCCCTGAAAAGAACGGAGCCGCACTCGCGCTAAGTTAACTGCATGCCGCACTCCGTTGCGGCGGCATCCATGTGCGGGCTCCAGCCGCCGTGGGCACGCGGATTGGCGGGGCTCGGGTGGGTCACGCCTACCACCCGAATGCCGAGCGCCGGCGCGATCTCCTGCAGGCGCTGCTCGGCGAAGCGGCCGATGCCGACCACCGCGCGCGGCCGCAGCACCTCCAGTGACCGCTGCAGGGCATCGTCGCAGACCGCCTGCAAGGCATCGCGCTGGGCGCTCTTGAGGCCATCCGGGGTCAGGTTGGCGCCGTCGGCGGCGAACAGCCCCAGCGGGCAGTAATTGGTGACGAAGCAATGGGCGAAGAACCGCTCCGGGCTGCCGAACCGCTCCCGCGCCCAGCCCCAGACCCGACGCCCGCTCACCTCGCCGCGGCGCACCGCAAACCCCAGCACCGGCCGTTTAGGATGCTGGTCGGGCGGCTGCGCCACCGGCGCTTCGATGCCCAGCCAGTCGCGCACCATACCGACGTCGCCGAACGGCACGCCGGTCTGCAGCATGCCGTACGGTCCCGGATTCATTCCCACCAGGACAGCGTCGATGCCGCCGTTCGCGTAACGGCACAGGTACTGCTCGTAAGGCGCCCAGGCATAGCTCAATGGATTGTAGACATGCGCGACCGGCGGCTCGAATGCGAGCCGGTCGCAGGCGTCGCTCAGCGTCCGCGTTATTTCGATCAACTGGTCAACGATTGCCATGCCGCCTCCCTTGCAGGCGCCATGGTAACAGGTGTCAGAGCGCTTGCCGCTGCAGGCCGGCCGTCACCGCGTAAGAGGGCCGATGCCGCGCCCGGAATGCCAGCACCCGGCCTGGTACCCGCACCCGTTCCGGCACTGCCGGCTGCCGCAGCTCGGCGCACAGCCCAAGCAGCAGCAGCATCAGCCCGCCCAGCAGCCCGAAGACGCCGTGGCGGATCGCCGCGGTCGCCGGCGGCGGCTGTCGGAACAGCCGCAGCTCGGCCCGTTGCAGGTCGGCGCCATAGTGGCGGTCCGGCGACAGCACGGCCTCGACGCGGAGACTCTCGGCCGGCGTGACCGGAAAGGCGTCGAAGACGGCGTCCACCGTAATCGGCTGTCCGTTCAGACGTTCCATGAACTCCGAGTGCGGTACCCGTCCCTGTCCGGCGTCGACCAGCACCCGCTGGTCGATCAGCAGCTCGCCGGTGCTGTCGCGCACCCGGTAGCGCAGCACGAACCGGTACAGATCCGCCGCTTCCTCCCCGGCACCGGCCGTTCGGGTCGCGAACCGCGGCACGATGGTCAGGCCCAGCCCTACGCGGGCCGTCGGATCGGTAATATCCAGCCAGCGGGAAACGACCACCTGATCGGGCGCAATCGCGGTCTGCAGCAGCGGCCGCTGCGCTGCCAGCGCAGCGGCGAGGGCCACGAGGATGAGGCCGAGACCGAGCGCGCCGGCTCCGAGACCGGCACAGAAGCAGATCCTGGCGATAAGCTTCATGGCAGTTCCTTCTGCGAGCATGTTGCTGTGCACGGCATCCGGCCGGCGATTAAAGCTTAGCAGCTGCTGCCCGCGCGACGGCGGCCACCCCGGGAAAGGCCGCTCGCGGAAAACCCTAGCAGGCTCACGGCGAGGCCTGTCGGCGGCCGGGCGCCGACAGGCTAGGCGGAAGGTGGCGAGCTCACCAGATCGAGGGCTCGCTGCAGCGCTTCTGCCAAGGCTTGCCGGCGAGTCGGGCTGTCAGGCATGGTGCGGATCAGGGTCTCGATCCGGCCGGCCTGCGCGCCGACGCCGGGCCAGCCGAGCACGCCGGCGGTGCCCTTCAGCTTGTGCGCCTCGGCGGCCATCTGCTGCCAGTCCCGGGCGCGCAGGCTCTCATCGAGCAGTGCCAGCCGGCCGGGCAGATCCTGCGCGAAGCGCCTGGCCAGCACGGCGATATCGGCGGGCTTGACCGCATCGGAAACCGCCGCCCTGGGCAGGAAGCGCTGCAGCGTCTCGCCGAAGCGGCGGCGGTCGATGGGCTTGCCGAGGCAGGCATCGAAGCCGGCCTGGAGATAATGCTGGACATCGGCAGACATGACATTGGCCGTCAGCGCCACGACAGGCTTCGGAAAGCCGCAATCGCGCAAGGCGGCAAGGGCATCCAGCCCACTCATGCCGGGCATCTGGATATCCAGGATCACCAGGTCGAAGCTGTCCGCCAGTGCCGCGGCCACCGCCTGCTCGCCGTCCTCGACCAGCACCGGCTGCAGCCCGAGCTGCTCGAGATAGTGCTGGATCAGCAATCGGTTGTCGGCACTGTCATCGGCCACCAGCACCCTGCCCGTCAGGCGGACCGCGGCCGGCGCCGGCATGGCCGGCTCGGCGCCGGCCGGCAGCGCGGCATCGAAACGCGGCTGCTGCATCGGCACGCCCTGCAAAGGACCGGTAGGCAGCGTCAGCTCGAACACCGAACCGACGCCCACGGCGCTGCTGACGCCGATGGTGCCGCCCATGCCTTCCACCAGCTGCCGGGTAATGGCCAGTCCCAGCCCGGTACCGGCGTAGCGGCGGCTGCGCGGATCTTCCACCTGCGCAAATGGCTGGAACAGTTTCGCCTTGTCCTCCTCGCGGATGCCAATGCCGGTGTCCTGCACCCGGATCCGCAGTCGCTGCGCCGCGGGATCGCAGTCAACCGTGACCTCTACGCCGCCGGCCTGCGTAAACTTGACGGCGTTATTGCACAGGTTGAACAGCGCCTGGCGGACCCGGGCCGGGTCGCCGATGATCCGCTCGGGAATCGGCGTGCTGGCGCTGACACGGAAGTACAGCCCTTTCTCGCCGGCCAGCAGCGTCATGGCAGCGACGACGTCCCGCAGCAGCTCCGCCGGCGCGAAGGCAATGCGGTCGAAAGCCAGCCGTCCGGCTTCGATTTTCGAGATATCCAGAATGTCGTTGATCAGGCCGAGCAGATGCCGGCCATTGCAGAGGATCGCGGCTGCCGAACGCCCCACTTCCGAATCGCTGCCGGCCTGCTCGACCAGCATTTCGGCAAAGCCGATGATGGCGGTCAGCGGCGTGCGGATCTCGTGGCTGGTATTGGCGACGAACACGCTCTTGGCTGCCGCCGAAGCCTCCGCGGCAGCCTTGGCATCGGCCAGCTGATGCTGGGTGCGCCGCAGCTCATCCAGCGCCGCCTCGATCTCCCGGCGCTGCGATTCGACCGTGGCGTACAGCTCGGCATTGCCGATCGCGGTGCCGATCACGGCGCACAGCGCCTCGATCAGGCTGATGTCCGGCTCGGACAGCTCGACCGTCTGGCGGACACTGATGAGCCAGAGCACGCCGACCGCCTCCCGCCGGCGACGGATCGGCACGAACAGAAAGGTCCGCGGGCTTTCCATCAATGCCAGCGCCTCGCGGTCCATCTTCGACATCGGCAGGTGCAGGACCTGCGAAACGTCCGGGATCAGCACCCGCGAATCATGGACATAGGCGAAGGCGGTAGCGCCCTCGGCCGGATCCAGCCGGAACCGGCGCTCCCGGTAGAAGTCCTGCCAGGCCCTCTGCAGCGGCTCGAGCGTGCTGTCGCGTACCCCGATCCGCTTCACCACCAACCGGTCCTGCTCGCGCAGCACGACGCCGGCCATGTCGAACGGCAGCCAGCTCAGCAGATCGTCGGTGATGAGGCGGTAAATCTGCTCGGTGTCGGTGAGCTCGATCAGCCGGTTGGCCAGGTCCAGGAACCGCTGCTGCTCCGCCGTGGCATGGACGATCTCCGCCTCGCGGCGACGCAGGTCGGTATAGAACAGCGCGTTGCGGATCTGCTCGGCGAACAGTGGCAGCCGTTGCTCGAGCATCTGCAGGCGCTCGGCATTCAGTCCCGGCCGCTGGCGAAAGGCGAAGACCACGCCGGCTGCCCGCTCTCCGAGCCGGATCGGCATCGCCACCGCGGTATGGATGCGCCAGCGCTGGAAGCGGTTGCGAAGCGACGGCGGCCACTGCGCCAGCTCGGCCGCCGTGACCTGCACGGTCGTGGCGGTGCGGTAGGCGACCGCCAGCGGATCTTTCCCGTCGAGCGGCTCGCGCAGCTCCGCGTAAGCGCTCTCCATGCCGGCGAATTCCGCCGGCAGCTGGATATGGCGACAGGCAAGCGCGCTCTCGGCGGCATCCGGCAGGCCGACCAGATAACCATCGAACAGCCCGCCTGCCAGCACCTGCTCGCCCAGCAGCTGCAGCAGCGGCTTGAGCTCGATGTTGGCGCTGATCTGCCGGCACAGCCACGCCAGCTCCGCCTGCTCACGCCGGCTGTTTTCCAGAGCCTCGCGGATCGCCACGCCGCGGATCGGCGCCGTCATGCCGAGCATGAACTCCCGCACTTCCGCAAGCTGGCTGTCGCTGAGCGGCGGGCGCTGCCGCCGCACGCCGAAATGGACCACCCCGAGGGTTTTCCCATCGGCGACGATGGGCACGATGAACGATTCCACCAGCCCGAGCGCGCGCGCGGCCTGCCGGTCGATTTCGCTCGGGCGCGTGCCGCGGCTGCGCTCAGGATGGGCATAGACTGCCTGCTGCCGGAGCGCGACCCACGCCGAAACCGAAGCCCGTGGATCCAGCGGCACGTCGACAGCGACATGGGCCCGCGCCTGCTCGTCGAGCACCACGCCATGGGTGCGGTAGCCGCGCAGCAGCTGATGCGTCTCATCCATGAGCTGGATGCCTACGGTGTCGAATCCCCAGCGCTCGCGGATATGGAGCAGGATGTCTTCGAGCAGATCGTCGACGTTCGACGCCCGGCTGAGCTTGCGGATCAGCTCCGCCTCCTTGCGCAACAGTTCGATCGACTGCTGCAGTCGGGCAAGCTCTGCCGCGGTTCCGCTGCCAGGTGGTACAGCGCTATCGGTCACGACCGGCCTCGTACAGGCGTGGGAAACACCAGGCGCATTATGACAGAAGCCAACGCGCGCAAATCCGGCTTACCGGGACTTCTCCGGATCGCTCGCGGTCCGCCGGTCCTGATCGTGCCCCGATCGCCAGATGAAACTCAAGATCTCCTCAGCAGCACGGCGCTGAACATGATGTCGGCATCGACCTGCGGACAGCCGTGCAGTCCCATCCGCTGCAGGCGGAAGTGCTGATGATCGGCGAGGAAACGCTCCACCACCGCCTCATTCTCTTCGACCAGCCAGCTGCAGGTACTGTAGACCAGCCGGCCGCCGGCCCGCACGGCTTTCGCGGCATTTGCCAGCAGCCGCAGCTGCAGCGTCGTCAGTTCCTGCAGGCCTGCCTCCGACACCCGAAAGCGGGCGTCGGGATTGCGCCGCCAGGTCCCGGTCGAGCTGCATGGGGCGTCCACCAGCACCCAATGGAAACCGCGCCGGCTCTCGACCTCCCGGCTGAAAGCGGGCGGTTCGCCGCCTTCCCAGCCCAGCGTCCGGACGTTGTGGAAACCGGCCCGTGCGGTCCGACGCCGGACCTCGCTCAGCTTATAGGTACGGATGTCGGAGGCGTACAGCGCGCCCCTGTTGGCCAGCGCGGCGGCAAGCTGCACGCTCTTGCCGCCGCCACCGGCGCACGCATCCCACACCAGCTCGCCCGGACGGGCCTCGACGGCGCCGCCGATCTGCTGGCTGGCCCAGTCCTGGATCTCGAAGGCCCCCGAGCGATAGGCAGGCAGCTCATAGATCCCGCGCTCGCCCGTCACCCGCAGCGCCAGGCCGCTTGCCTCGACCTCCAGCCCATGCGCTTCCAGCTCCTGCACCACCTCCTCGCGCCGCTCGGGGTGGTTGAGCCGCAGCCACAGCGGCGGCTTGCGTGCCTGGGCGGCCAGGAAGGCATCGAGCTGCGCTGCCGTCCAGCCGCTGCGGCCGGCCCGCCCGGCCAGTGGTCCGGCGAAGTCGAGCGGGATGCCCTGCCATAGCAGGCGCACAGCCAGCGAGGGCGTACCAGCCTGCCGCCGCTCCAAAGCTTCCAGCAGCCGCTCGGATCGGTGCCCGAGTTCACCGGCAGCCGCTGCGGGCAGCGGCCACTCGCCGCTCGTCTCCCGGGTATAGCGATAGCCGGCGACCTGCAGCACCAGCTCCGCCGGCAGCCGCCGTATGGCTTCGGCCGCTGCGGCCGGGGATCCGCAAGTCCTGGAAAATTCCTCGACAGCGGCGTCCAGAGCGGCCTCGTCCGCCGCCTGCCGGCCGGCGGCATCGAGAAAGGCCGCCAGATAGGCGAAGCGGACCGCCGCGAACAGGATCTCGCTGTAGGCACGCCGGTCCCGACGACCGAACTGCGGATACTGTTTCAGCGCCGCCGCCAGCCAGCGGTCGAATTGCGGCAGCGATTCGTGCGCCATGTACTGCCGCCACAGCTCACTGGCATAACGATACCGGGAGACGGCGCGGCCACGATGAGATTGGGATTGGCTCATGGGAATCGGCGTTGGAACGGCGCGCCATTTTGCGGCCGGCCGTGCCAGCGGGCAAGGCTCCCTGCTCAGGAAGCCAGCGGCAGGCGGACCCGGAACGTCATGCCGCCCTGCGGGTTGCTCTCCCCGCTCATGCGCCCGCCGTGGAATTCGACGATGGAGCGGCTCACCGGCAGTCCCATGCCGAGCCCATGCGGCTTGGTCGTGAGGAATGGCGTAAACAGCTGCGGCAGCAGATCATCCGGCATGCCGACGCCGGAGTCCCTGACCAGGATTTCCACCTGCTCGTGATCGGCATCCACCAGCACCTCCAGCAAGCGCTGCGGCACCTCGGCACTGCTCAGGGATTCGATGGCGTTGTGCATGAGATTGATCAGCACCTGCTGCAGCTGCACCGGATCGCCCTCGATGGGCGGCAGCATCGGCGGCAGCCGCAGCTGCAGGGTCACTCCGGCTTCCCTGGCGGCGCTCTCGACCAGCGCCACCGCTTCGCTGATCAGCAGCCGCAGGTCGAGCTTCTCGTGCCGCATCTCCTCGCGCCGCAGGAACTCCCGGAAATCCTGAATGATCCGCGAGGCGCGCTTGGCCTGAACGCCGACCTGTTCCAGGGCCCGCTTGAGCTTGGCCGGATCGGCCCGCCCCTGCTCCAGCAGCTGCAACGCCCCGCCGGCGTAGCTCACCACCGCCGCCAGCGGCTGATTCACCTCATGCGCGAGGTTGCGGGCCAGCTCGCGCATGCTCGCAAGACGAGCGGTATGGGCCAGCTCCTGCTGCTGGCGCAGCGTAGCGCGCTGATTCCAGCGCCGCACCATCACCAGAGCCAGCTGTTCGCCGGCTTCCAGCAGAGCATCCAGGAGGCCCCGCTCCCGCGGCAGCGCGCCGGGGGTATAGACCTCGAAGACGCCGAGCACACGGCCATGATAACGGACGGGCACCGCGCAACCGGCTCGCAGGCCGGCGATGTAGTCGGTGGTTGCCGCCACCCCGCGGTCCTGGGTCAGCGCCGTATGCGCCAGGCTGCCGGCCGGCAGCTCCATGGCGCTGAGCATCTCGCCGGCCGCAAATCCTGCTGGCAGTGGAGGGATGCCGGTGGTGACGATCAGCCAGCGGCCGTCGGTGGCGCGGTCGGCGCTGATCCGCAGGTAAGCGCGACCGAAGGTCCACCCGCCGCTGCGGCAAAGCTCGAGCAGTATGCCCTTGGCGGCCGCATCGGCGCTGTCCGACGCATTGGCGATCGATGCCGCCCGGTACAGGAATGCCTCGCGCGACCAGCCGGTGGCCGCTTTCTCCCGCCGGGCCCTGCCGCCTGTGACAGGCTCACCGACCCGGTTGTGGGAGAAGTCCGTTGCTGGATACATGCCGCGCTGCTCGTCTATCAGGTCCGCCATGCCATCGCTCAGGCGGGCGCTTGCACACCGGTTGCCCCAACTGGCCTTCTACAAATTCGAGTATGAACGCGGCCAAGTGCCGGTTACTACTGGGAACATCCCCGTGCCTGGAAAGGGCGCCGCCTAGGGCGCCGACTCCATGCCGAGCGCCTTGCGACACTCCTCGATGCTCAGGCACATCGCCACCAGGCTGGGAATGGAGTCGGCATGCATCTTCTTCATCAGGTTGGAACGATGCAGCTCGACCGTCTTCGGGCTGATCGACAAGGTCTCAGCAATCTCGCGGTTGACCCGGCCGGCCACCACCAGGTGCAGCACCTCGCGTTCGCGCGGCGTGAGCACGGCATAGCGGGCCCGCAGCACCTCGGACTGCCGGCGCTGCCGGCGCTGCTGCGCGTCCTGCTCCAGCGCTGCCTGTACCCGCTCGAGCAGAAAGCGTTCCGAGAACGGCTTGGTCAGGAATTCCACCGCACCCGCCTGCATGGCCCGTACCGCGGTCGGCACATCGCCGTGCCCGGACAGGAAGATGATCGGGATGTGGTGACCGTCGCGAACCAGCCGCTCCTGCAGTTCGAGCCCGTTCAAGCCGGGCATGCGCAGATCGAGCAGCAGGCAGCCCGGCGCGTTCGGATCCCATTCGGCCAGAAAATCGTCAGCGCTCGCGAACGCCTTGGCACGTAACGACACCGACGACAGCAACCAGCAGAGAGAGTCGCGCATGGCCGCGTCGTCATCCACGACATAAACGGTGGCTCGCTGCTCCATGATGTAACTTCTTACTGGTGTAGAGACGGAAAGTATAGCGTTGTCCGCATCTCGTGTTGTTCGTGTCACGGCACTCACATCATTCCCTCGCTTTTGCCTGGTCCGGCAAAAAAATGGCGCGGTTGGGGGACCGCGCCACAGTGGATGGCATAGATGCACTCCAGAACAACACCGTCCTTGGCATGCTCCGTCACCTTGGGGGACGGCAACGGGGCTTTCCGTGCCCGATTGACTCTAACCGCGGGGCAGGGCCAAGGGCACTAGGTGCCTCCCTAGCCTATGCCTGGGACAATTCCTAGTGGGGTTGCCCTGGGTTGATGTCCCGGGGCGCCGGACGCACAAAGCCATAAAACCTGCCCGCGGCACCGGCGGCCGCGCCGGGCGCGGGACCAATAACGACACGGCTGTCCGGCCTCGGAGGCAACCATTACCAGGATCTTCCCCGTCCAGCGGGACACCGCCGCCCAGTTCCGGCTGGAAGTGTCCAGGCAGCTGCTCCTCTGCAGTGGCGACTGGACCATAGGCCAGCTGCAGGATGTCGAGCGCCGGCTCACCCGGCTGACGCTCGACGCCGGCCCCTGGACGCTCAGGACCGACGCCGTGCGAGCGCTCGATACCGCCGGCGCGCTGCTGCTGGAGCGGACCATCCGGCGGCTGCGCCAGCACGGTGCGGAGGTGCTGGTCGGACAGCTGCCGGCCCGGCATAGGGCGCTGCTGGAACTGGTGGCAGGGGAACAGGCCAGCGGCGCAGCATCACCGCCGCTCAATGCCGTGGAGCGGCTGGGCAAGGTCACCATGGCCGCACTGGCGCAGGCCTTCGAGCTGCTGGCGTTCATCGGCCAGGGCGCGCTGCAGGCCCTGCCGCTGCTCGCCAGGCCGCATCGGATCCGCTGGCGGCAGGTGGCCATCGAGCTGCGCCGCGCCGGCGTCGCAGCGCTACCCATCGTCGGGCTGCTGATCTTCCTGGTCGGCATCGTCATCGCCTACCAAGGCGGCGCGCCGCTGCAGCAGTATGGCGCGGTGATCTTCATCGTCGAGCTGGTCTCGATGACCATCCTGCGCGAGATGGCGCCGCTGATCACCGCCATCATCGTCGCCGGCCGCACCGGCTCCAGCTACGCCGCCGAGATCGGCACCATGCAGATCACCGAGGAGGTCGACGCGCTGCGCACCATGGGCATCACGCCCTTCGAAATGCTGGTGCTGCCCAAGCTGCTGGCGCTGCTGGTGGCGATGCCGCTGTTGACGGTGTTCGCCGACATCATGGGACTGCTGGGCGGCATGGTGGCCGCCGAGTCGCTGTTCGGGATCGGCCTGCCGACCTTTCTCGACCGCATGCCGCGGCAGCTGCCGCACAGCACCTTCTGGGTCGGGATCGTGAAAGCGCCGGTGTTCGCCGCCATCATCACCGCAGTGGGCTGCTTCCAAGGTTTCCGCGTTCGCGGCAGCGCCGAGGCCGTGGGGCGGGCTACCACTGCCAGCGTGGTGCTCAGCATCTTCCTGGTGATCGTGGCCGACGCGGCCTTCTCCATTGTCTTCAACCTGCTGGACCTGTGATGCCCGCCATCATCGAAGTCCGCGATCTCGAAACCCGGTTCGGCCAGCAGGTCATCCACCGCGGCCTCGACCTCGCCGTGGAGCGCGGCGAGATACTGGCCATCGTCGGCGGCAGCGGCAGCGGCAAGACCACGCTGCTGCGCCAGATCCTGATGCTGGAGCGGCCGAGCGGCGGCGAGGTGCAGCTGCTCGGCCACTCCACCCAGGCGCTGAGCGCGCAGGAGGCACGGAGCCTGTGGACGCGGATGGGCGTGATGTTCCAGCAGGGCGCGCTGTTCACGTCGCTGACGGTGCTGGAGAACGTCTGCCTGCCGATCCATGAGCACGCCCGCCTGAGCCCGGACCTGATCCGCGCGCTCGGCCTGCTCAAGATTCAGCTGGTCGGGCTGCCGGCCGAAGCCGCCGACCGCTATCCGAACGCGCTCAGCGGCGGCATGGTCAAGCGCGCCGCGGTGGCCCGCGCGCTGGCGCTGGATCCGGAACTGCTGTTCCTGGATGAGCCGACCTCCGGGCTGGATCCGGTCGGCGCGGCCGCATTCGACGAGCTGATCGTCCGGCTCAAGCGGCTCCTGGACCTGACCGTGGTCATGATCACCCACGATCCTGACTCGATCTGGGGGACCGCCGACCGGATCGCCTTCCTCGGCGAAGGCCGGGTGCTGGCGCTGGGCCCGGCCGACGAAGTGGCGCGGAACCCGCACCCCGAGGTCCAGCGGTATTTCGGCGGGCCGCGCATGCGCCGAGCACGGGAGCGAACATGGAAAGCCGAGTGAGCTACGCCGCCGTCGGCGCCTTCGTCCTCGTGCTTGGCGCAGCCCTCGTCGGGCTCGGCCTGTGGCTTGGCTCGGGCCTCACGGTCAGGGGCTACGACCGCTATTCCATCTACTTCACCGAGTCGGTCTCCGGGCTGTTCCTGAACGCGCCGGTAAAATACCGGGGCGTGGTGGTCGGCCGTGTGGAGCGGGTCGAGATCGCCGACCAAAATCCGGAGCGGGTCCATGTGGTGGTCGAGGTCGAGGCCGGCACGCCCATCAAGACCGACACGCGGGCGCAGCTCGATCCGCAGGGCGTGACCGGGGTGGTACATGTCGAACTGACCGGCGGCACCCTGCAGGCGCCGCTGCTTACCCGACATGACGGCCAGCCCTATCCGGTGATCCAGAGCGCTCCCTCGCTGTTCAGCCGGCTCGACGAGGCGCTCACCCAGGGCCTGCAGACGCTGGACGGCCTGGCCGCCCGGATCACGGAGCTGCTCAGCGACCGCAATCTGCAGAGCGTGGAACAGACGCTGGCCAATCTGGCGCGCTTCTCCAGCGTGCTCGCCGCCAATGGCGAGCGGCTCGACAACACGCTGCAGAACGCCGAGCGGCTGATGGCGAACGGTGCCGAAGCGAGCGCGGCGCTGCCCGAGACGCTGGCGGCCGCCAACCGCATGCTGGCCCGCTGGGACAAGCTGGCGGTCCAGCTGGAAGCGGTCGGGAACCGGGTCGAGGACATGGCCATCAGCGGCCGGCAGGAGCTGGAACAGGTAGGCCGCACCACCATCCCGGAGATCAACGGCCTGATCGCGGAGCTGCGGATGCTGACCGACAATCTGAACCGGCTGTCCGACGATCTGCGCGACAACCCGCGCCTGCTGCTGTTCGGGCGGCCTGACGCGGAACCGGGACCGGGCGAATGAGCACGGCGGGAGCACAGCCATGAGCGGACCGCGAACACGCTGCCTGTGGCTACTGCTGGCGGTACTGCTGGGCGGCTGCGCCGGCCTCCAGCGCCAGCCGCCACCGCTGGATTTCCGGCTGGAGCTGGAGGCCGGCGCCATCCCGGAACTGCCGCGCCAGGACGGTATCCTGCGTATCGCCCGGCCGGAAGCGGTCGCCGGCACCGACACACGCCGCATCGCCTACCGGCTGCAGCCGCACCAGTTGCGCTACTACACCCGCAGCCGCTGGATCGACTCGCCGGCCCGCATGCTCGGCACGGTGCTGGCCGGCGGCTTCGAAGCCTCGGGGCTGTTTCGCGCGGTGACCGACGACGGCACCCTGCCGGCCGATTATCTGCTCAAGACCCAGCTGCTGCGGCTGGAGCAGCAGCTGCCGCCCGACGGCCCGGGAACGGTGCAGCTGCAGCTGCGTATGCAGCTGATCCGGCTGCCGGAGCGCCAGCTGCTGGCCTCGAAACTGATTCGGGTAGACGCCCCCAGCCCCGGCAGGAACGCCGCCGGCGCGGTTGCGGGCGCGCAGGCGGCGCTGGAGCAGGCCGTCGTTGAAGCCATCCTGGCCACGGCAGCGGCGCTCGGGCTGCCAGCCCGGCGCGGCTAGCCGGCGCCGCGCAGCGCCGACAGCTCTATCACCTCGTAATCGTCCGGCTGATAGGCCGTCATCTGCCGCAGCTCTTCCCGGCTCAGGCCGGAGGCGAGAACGGCGCTGCCCTGCTGATCGTGCTGATCGGTTTCCCCGAGCGGCTGCAGCCGCTCCAGTGGCACGGCAACGGCCTTCTCCCCCAGGCCGGCGAGGCTGGTGGTAACGACCACAGCCTGCAGGGTCTGCTGCCGTTTGCTGCGGACCACGGCCCGCACCGTGCCCAGCGCTTCGCCATTAATGCCGGTTACCGGCCGGCCCAGCAGCGCACCCAGCCGGTCTGCCCGGGCCTCGACGCCAGGCGCCGATTGCTGCCGGGACTCGAGGCTTGCATGCCGCTGGATTTCCTCGCTCCCTTCCGCCTGCCCGACACCGGCGAGCGGCTGCGGCGTGCTCCTGCTGCCCGGGGTCGGCAATGTCGGCCGCTCGATCGGGCCGTTGTAGCTGCCGCGGGTACCACGCCCTCGATCCAGATAGTCGTCCTGGCTCCAGGCCGGACCGGACGCTCCCAGCAGCCCGAGGTACAGCAGCAGTCTGGTCAGACCCGCGGCTCCAAGGGTTGACGGTCCACGCATCGTGCCCACTCCTCTGCTGCCGGGCCGCTGGACCGGCGGCTCCAAGCCAGACATGGGCATCCATGGCCAGGAAACAAGAAATCACCGCCGCCCGGTGCGGTGCAGTACCATCATGCAATGCTTCGCAGTCCAGGCTCCGCCATGTCACGTCGAGGTCTGCTGTCACTTCTGCCGCTGCTGCTGACCGTCGGTTTCGGCGACGCCGGAGCCGCCGTGCCGGTGGAGCTGCCTCCCCCATTGACGCCGTACACCGATGAGGCACAGATCGCTGCCAGGGCGCGGCCGGAGGAAGCGCTGTCGGTCAACGAGCCGATCTACTTCCTGCTCGGCGGCAGCCGCGATGTCACCGCCCGCTTTCAGCTCAGTTTCAAGTACCGGATCTTCGACGAACACGCGCGCCTGGTGCAGACACTGCCGCCGATCGGAGGCCTTTATCTGGCTTATACCCAGACCTCGCTCTGGGATCTGAGCGAGGAATCCATGCCGTTCGAGGACACCAGCTACCGCCCCAGCGTCTTCTGGCTGTACGACAGCGGCCGGCGGGGCCTGCTGCCCCGCGAGCTGCGGGTGGGCTATGAGCATGAATCGAACGGCCAGGGCGAGCTCACCTCCCGCAGCATCGACACGCTGATCGTCCAGCCGCGCTGGGAAACCACGGTCAACGGCCGCAAGCTGGAGCTCGCCCCCAAGCTGCATCTCTACCTGCAGGAGAAGGGCAATCCCGACATCAAGCACTATCGCGGCGATATCGCCTGGTTCGCCCGCTACGGCCGCGAAACCAGCTGGATCTGGCACGGCCTGTTCCGCTATGGCCGCGGCGGGCATCCCACGGTGCAGCTCGATGTCTCCTATCCGCTGCGCGCGCCGCTGCTTGCCCGCAGCGGCGCATTCTTCCATGTGCAGCTGCTGCACGGCTACGGCGAAACCCTGCTCAACTACAACGAGCGCGTCGGCCTGCGAATCTGGCTCGGGCTCTCCCTGGTGCGATAACCGGCAGGCTCGGCGGCACCGAATGGCGGGCTTGTGCCATCCCCGGTTCTGCTGTTACGGTTATCGCATGCACGTCCTGTACCGCTATTACTGGCGATTTACTTGGCCCCGGGGATCCAGCGGGATCCGGGCGCGCAGGACGTCCAGCCGATAACAGAACTCTGCTGGTTGCCAGAAGCCGAACGCCCCGGATCCGAGCCTCGGGGCGTTTTCGTTTCGGCGTCTGCGACAGATAACCAGGAGAGTTTGTTCATGATCGATTCCATCGCCGCTGATCCGGCAGCCCAACGTGCCCTTGCCCAGCGCGACCTCACCGACCCCGCTGCCGGCCCCCATGCGCTGCAGCAACTGATCGCCGAGGCCCACACGGCCCTCGCCGACCGCTGGCACTGCCGCCGCGAACTGCATCGCGGCAGCCCGATCTTGGCCGCGCAATCCCGGCCGTCAGTGCCCGGACGGCACGACGGGCTGCGGCTGCGGCCGAACATGCGCACTCTGCTGCCGGCCCTGCTTGCCGCGCAGGCCCTGGATCCGCCGGAGGACCTGCTGCTGGTCTGCCCGGGACTGGTCTACCGCCGCAGCCCGCTCTCCCCTCTGCATGCGGCCGAGCCGCACCAGCTCGACCTCTGGCGCCTGTATCGGGGCCGGCTGGGCAGCATCGAGCTGGCCGACATGGTTCGCACGGTGCTGGCTGCCACCCTGCCGGGCCGGCGCTATCGCCTGCTGCCGTCGGCGCGGCCGCACCTGACCCACGGCATGCGCGTCGACATCCACAGCGAGCACGGCTGGGTGGCCATCGGCCGCATCGGGCTGCTGGCCCCCGCCCTGCTGTCCGCCAGCGGGCTGAACCCGGCAACGGTCTCCGGGCTCGGCATGACCCTCGGCCTGGACCGGGTGCTGATGCAGCGCAAGGGACTCACCAGCATCCAGCTGCTGCGCAGCCGGATTCCGGCGATCGCCAGCCAGATGCTGGACCTGCGCTCCTACACGCCGCCGGCTGACACGCCGGCCCAGCACCGCGAGCTGTTCATTCCGGCTGGCGCCTGCAAGAGCGACATCGAACTGGCCGAACGCATCCGTGCATTGCTGCCGGAACGGCTGGACGTGATCGAGCAGGCTGCCCTGCAGCCGGACGGACGGCTGCGGCTGGTGCTGCGCCATCACGGCCGGGTGCTGACGGCACGCGAGGCAGACGGCATCTGCGACGAGATCGGCGCGCTGTTCGCGCAGCCGGTGGCAGCGGCCAGGCCGGCCTATGCTTGACGGCCGGCGGCCGACGCGCCATTTGTTGCAGGAAATCGACCGAAGGAGCGGATCATGGCCGATCTTGAACTGGCGACCTTGGGTGGCGGCTGTTTCTGGTGCATCGAACCGGTGTTCGATGCGCTCGAGGGCGTGGCAGACGTCGTCTCGGGCTACTCCGGCGGCGACCGGCCCAACCCCACCTACGAGCAGGTCTGCAGCGGCGCCACCGGCCATGCCGAGGTGGTGCAGATCCGCTTCGACCCGGCGCGAATCTCCTACCGGGAGCTGCTGCAGGTGTTCTTCACGGTGCACGACCCGACCCAGCTCAATCGCCAGGGCAACGATGTCGGCACCCAGTACCGTTCGGTGATCTTCTACCACTCTCCGGAGCAGCAGCGGACGGCGGAAGCGGTGATCGAGGAACTAACCGCAGCCAGGCTCTGGCCGCGGCCGATCGTCACCGAGCTGAGCCCGTTCAAGGCGTTCTACCCGGCCGAGGACTACCACCAGGAATACTTCCGTCACAATCCGCAGCAGCCTTACTGCCAGATCGTGGTCGCGCCCAAGGTCGCCAAGTTCCGGCAGCAGTTCGCCGACCGGCTCAAGCGGTGAGCGGGCGGCGCCTGCCCGGAGCCAGGTCCTAAGCGCGTTCCTGCGTGATCGCCGCGGCCCGTTCCAGCAGGTCGGCGTCGCTGAGGGAACGCACGCGGCCGACCGCCACTTCCCAGCGTCCTTCCGCGCACAGGCCGCTCATGCCGGCCTGCTCGTAGGCATCCAGCAGCTCCCGCACGCACTCGTCGCGTATCGCGGTCGCGAGTTGCCGCCGCTCGGTATCGTCCATCTTGATAACCTCCCTCGGCCGCCCGGCGGCCGGAATGTTTCGTCTATACTGCGCCCTTACCCGCCCGGAGGAGAACAGCATGTCGAGAATAGCGAAGGCGGTCGTCTGCCGCGAATGGAATGCGCCCCTGCAGGTCGAGGAGATCCGAGTCGATCCTCCCAAGCATGGCGAGATCACCATCAAGCTGGCCGCCTGCGGCGTCTGCCACAGCGACCTGTCGGCCGCCAACGGAACCATCCGCTTCCCGCCACCACTGGTGCTCGGACATGAGGGCGCCGGGGTGGTGGTGGAAGTCGGCGAAGGCGTTACCGACTTCCAGGTCGGCGACCACGTGGTCTCGTCCTTCATCTATATGTGCGGCAAATGCCGCTATTGCAGCCAGGGCCGGCCGGTGCTGTGCGAGAAGGCCGCCCAGGCGTTCTTCACCCTGCCCGACGGCTCGGTGCGGACCTTCGATGCCGACGGCAAACCGCTCAACGTGTTCGGCGGGGTCGGCGTGATGGCCGAGTACGCCACCCTGCACGTCAACAACGCCGTCAAGATCGACTCCGACATTCCGCTCGACCGCGCCGCGCTGGTCGGTTGCGCGGTGATGACCGGTGTCGGTTCGGTGTTCAACACCGCACAGCTGCGGCCCGGCTCCACGGCTGCGGTGTTCGGCTGCGGCGGCGTCGGCCTGAACGTGATCCAGGGCTGCGCCATCGCCGGCGCCGAGACCATCATCGCCGTCGACACCAACGACCAGAAGCTGGAAATGGCCCGCCAGTTCGGCGCCACGGAAACGGTCAACGCCGCCAAGGAAGAGGATGTCGCCCGCGCGATCAGGAAGCGCACCGGCGGCGTCGACTATGCCTTCGAGTGCGTGGGCGCCGGCAGCGTGGTGGAGCAGGCCTACAACAGCCTGGGCCGCGCGGGTACCGCGGTGGTGATGGGCGTGGCCAATCCCGGCGACAGGACCACCTTCAAGACCCTGACCCTGCCCGCCGACGAGCGCACGCTCAAGGGCAGCTGGTACGGCTCGGCCCGGCCGCAGCACGACTTCCCGCAGCTGCTGTCGCTGTACCGGCGCGGCAAGCTCAAGCTGGACGAACTGGTGACCCGCACCTACGGCATCGACGAGGCGGTACAGGCCTTCGAGGACATGCAGTCCGGCCGCAACGCCCGCGGCGTGATCGTGTTCTGAACGCCCACGCCCCTCTCCCCGCTGGGGAGAGGGGCGTGACCGGGACAGACTCAGCTTGCGGCCGGGGCGCTTACCGCCGGCTGCAACCAGTCCGGGTGCTGGCGCGCGGCGCGGTTGACGGCGGACAGCACCGCCTGCAGCGACGCCTTGACGATGTTGCCATCGCGGCCGACACCGAACAGGGTACGGCCGGGGCCGCCGAAGCCGATTTCCACATAGGCCAGGGCCGGCGCATCGGCGCCGTGGCCGACCGCATGCTCGCGGAAGTCGACCACCTGCAGCGCAAGATCGAACTGGCGGTTGAGCGCATCCACAAAGGCGGCGATAGGACCATTGCCGCGGCCGCCGGCGACGAACTGCTTGCCGCCCATCAGGATGGTGGCCGACAGCGCTTCCCGCCCCTGCGTCGAGTCGTGCTGGGAGCGATAGTCCTGCAGCCCGTACGGCCCGCCCTGCTCCAGGTACTCGGAGCGGAAGATGTCCCAGATCATCGCCGAGGTGATTTCCTTGCCGGTGCTGTCGGCGATTTCCTGCACCACCCCGCTGAACTCGATCTGCAGCCGCCGCGGCATCGCCACCCCATGGTCGCGCTCCAGCAGGTACGCCACGCCGCCCTTGCCGGACTGGCTGTTGACGCGGATCACCGCCTCGTAGCTGCGGCCGAGGTCCTGCGGATCGATAGGCAGGTAAGGAATTTCCCAGATGTCGCCGTCGCGGCGCGCGGCGAAGCCCTTCTTGATGGCGTCCTGGTGCGAGCCCGAGAACGCGGTGAACACCAGCTCGCCGGCATACGGGTGGCGCGGATGCACCGGCAGCTGGTTGCAGTACTCGGCGCAGCGGATGGCGGCGTTGATGTCGGAGAAGTCGAGCTGCGGATCCACGCCCTGGGTGTAGAGGTTGAGCGCAAGCGTCACGACGTCGACGTTGCCGGTACGCTCGCCGTTTCCGAACAGGGTGCCCTCCACCCGGTCGGCGCCGGCCATCATCGCCAGCTCGGCACTGGCCACGCCGGTGCCGCGATCGTTATGCGGGTGTACGCTGAGCACGATGCAGTCCCGGTTCTTGACGTTGCGGTGGAACCACTCGACCTGGTCCGCGAAGATGTTCGGCGTCGCCACCTCCACCGTCGTCGGCAGGTTGATGATGAGCTTGTGCTCCGGCGTCGGCTGGTAGACGTCGATCACGGCCTCGCAGATTTCTTTCGCGAAATCCAGCTCGGTGGCCGAGAAGGTCTCCGGCGAGTACTCGAACACCCACTCCGTCTGCGGATTGGCGGCCGCCAGCCGCCGGATGGTGCGGGCGGCATTGGCGGCGATCTCGATGCAGCCGTCGCGATCGACATTGAAAACCACCCGCCGGAACACGGGCGACGTCGCGTTGTAGAAGTGCACGATGGCGCGGCGCGCCCCGGCCAGCGCCTCGAAGGTGCGCTCGATCAGCTCATCGCGCGCCTGGGTCAGCACCTGGATGGTGACGTCGTCCGGGATCAGATCCTGCTCGATGAGCTGGCGGCAGAAATCGAAGTCGGTCTGGGAGGCCGAGGGGAAACCGACCTCGATCTCCTTGAAACCGATCTCGCACAGCATCTTGAACATCCGCAGCTTGCGCTCGGCATCCATCGGCTCGATCAGGGCCTGGTTGCCGTCGCGCAGGTCGACGCTGCACCAGATCGGCGCCTTGTCGATTACTTTCGACGGCCACTGGCGATCGTCCAGGGCAATGGGCTGGAAGGGACGGTATTTGGTATGGGGCTGCTTGATCATGGTCGTACTCCTGGTGGCGGTCATCGGTAAAAGACACGAAACCGCGGCGCGGATACGGCCACCGGGCTGCCGCTAGGCCCGATGGCCGCAGCGCAGTCGCAGCAGGGACGAACGCAGACCGCCGAACACGACGCTGATCAGGCGCCGGCGCGGACGTCGAAAGGAAGGACGGAGGTAATTGGAACTAGGATAGTCTGACATGGATGAACCCGATTCGTGGCGGCTGACGAGACAAATGCGAAACCCCGGCTCTCCTTCAGGAGGCCGGGCGACGCAGTCGCAGCAGCTGTTCGAATCGGATCGTCGTCATGCAAGTCAAACTAGCGCCGATGCCGGCCGGCGTCAAGGCCTGTCTTGCCACGGCCCCGGCGGGACGATGCAGCCGTGCTCGCGCATGATGCGACGGGTCAGGGCACTGAGGTCCTGATAGATGTCGTCCTCCTTGTAGCCCAGGTCGTACAGCTCATCGAGCACCTCCTGCCGCCGCTCCGAACCCCGCAGCACCAGCTTCGCGATCCGCGGCGAGCCGGCATCGCCAAACACCGCGTCGATGCCGCGCGGAGAGCGGCCGTGAAAGGTGAAGCAGCCCTTCTGGGCATTGATGCGCTGGTTGCTCATCGGGTGCTTGAAGGCGAACACGTGGTCCGGGATCTCCGCATCGGAGTCGTTGCGCAGCATCTTCGGCAGCCAGCGGGCGGTGAATGCATCGGCCCCGCCCCGCGGCACGATGGACACCGCCCGCCCCAGCGTCAGGCGGTTGAGCTCGACATGATCGATCGCCCACACCACCCGCCGGCTGTTCTCGCGGCCAGGCCGCTCCAGCGCGAAGAACAGCGACACCAGCGGCGACATGGACCAGTCCAGCAACCGGCTCGGCAGGCCGTAATGGCGCATCAGCGCGTAAAGCTCCAGGGCGTGCGCCGGCTCTCGGGGATAATAGGAGCGGTAGTACACCAGGAACTCGGCGACCATCTCATCCTCGGTCTCGAGACCGATGTCGCGCCAGACCGTGCCCGGCACCAGCCCCAGCCGCTCGTCCTCCAGGCCCCGATACCAGACGTTGCCGCGGGGGACGCCCCACTCGGCCGAGAGCGCCTTGATGGCATCGATGTATTCCGACAGCGTCCCGAACGGGATCTCCGGGGTCTGTGCCATACCGACGCTCCGCCCCACCGCTCCAGTCACGGCCAAGATGGGGATGGCCGCGGCGGCTGCCTAATGCCGCTCGGCAAGCAGTTCGGCCAGCACCGTGGCATTGTTGCGGACCTGCTCGCGGGACGCGTACAGCAGGGTGACGGTCTCGCCCGCGTTCAGCTGCTCTTGCAAGGGCGCCAGCCGCTCCGGCGCGGCCATCAGCTCTTGCCGGTAGCGGTCGCGGAACTCGTCCCAGCGTTCCGGATTGGCGTGGAACCAGCGCCGCAGCTCGTCGCTGGGCGCTGCCTCCCGCAGCCATAGCGAGAGCTGCGCCCGCTCCTTGCGCAGGCCCCTCGGCCACAGCCTGTCGACCAGCACCCGGAAGCCGTCCGCCGCCGCCGGCGGCTCGTAGACCCTTTTGACTCGCACGCCCATTGTCGTCCCTCCCTGTCAGCGTCAGATAATCACGGAAGCACGCCTCGACCTCCGCAGGCAAGGCATCTCGGGCACAGGAGCGCAGTGATGGCGGAACTCACGGGTAAGGTGGCGATCGTCACCGGCGCCGGCCAGGGCATCGGCAAGGGGATCGCCAAATATCTCCTCGAAGCTGGCATGACGGTGGTGATCGCCGACATCGACACCGAAGCCGGTACCGAAGCGGCCGAGGAACTGGCGGTATTCGGCGAACTTCTGTTCCAGCCGACCGATGTCGCCGACGAGGCCTCCGTGCAGCGGCTGGTTCAGACAACAGTGGATCGCTATGGCGGCATCGACGCGCTGATCAACAACGCCGGCCTCGCCGACCCCGACAACGGCCCGATCGAGCAGCTGAGCCTTGCCGACTGGAACCGCCGCCTCGGCACCAACCTCACCGGGGCCTTCCTCTGCTGCAAGCACGCGGTGCCGCATCTGCGCCGCAGCCGCGGCGCCATCGTCAACATCGCCTCCACCCGGGCGCTGCAGTCGGAACCCAACAGCGAGGCCTATGCCGCCAGTAAAGGCGGGCTGCTGGCGCTCACCCACGCCCTGGCCGTCAGCCTCGGGCCGGCGATCCGGGTCAACTGCATCAGCCCGGGCTGGATCGTGGTCAGCGACTGGCAGAAATCCAGCCGGCGAGCGGCGCCCGACTTGCGTCCGGAGGACCATGCGCAGCATCCGGTCGGCCGCGCCGGCCGTCCGGAGGACATTGCCGCGATGGTGGCCTACCTGCTCGGACCGCAGGCGGGCTTCCTGACCGGTCAGAACATCGTGATCGACGGCGGGATGACCAGGAAGATGCTCTACCTGGACTGAGCAGGCCGGAGCTTACCGCCCATCGCCGCGCCGGCGGACCTCGAAACAATGGTGGATCTTCGGATTGCGGGCGAAGTCGGGCGGAATGGTCTCGCGGGAGATGTCGCGAATGTCCAGCTCCGGCAAGGCCTCGGCGTCCAGCCGGAAGCGGCGCAGGTTGTTGGAGAAGATCAGCAGCCCGCCGGGGGCGAGCAGCGCAGCGGTCTGCCGGAGCAGCGTCACATGGTCGCGCTGGACGTCGAAGGTCCGCTCCATGCGCTTGGAATTCGAGAAGCTCGGCGGGTCCAGGAAGATCAGGTCGTACTGGCGGCGCCGGCGGGCGCTCTCCGCGGCCAGCCAGGCCAGGCAGTCGGCCTGGATGAACTCGTGATCGCGGCCCCGATGGCCGTTCAGCGCGAGGTTGCGCTCGGCCCAGTCCAGGTAGGTGCGCGACATGTCGACGCTGGTGGTCGCGCGCGCACCGCCCACTGCCGCGTGCACGGTGGCGGCGCCGGTGTAGCAGAACAGGTTCAGGAAGCGCTTGCCGGCGGCCAGCGCGCCGATCCGCGCCCGGGTCGGCCGGTGGTCGAGGAACAGCCCGGTGTCGAGATAGTCGGTGAAGTTCACCAGCAACCGGCAGCCGCCCTCGCGGACCTCGTAATAGCGACCCTGGCGGTCGAGCTTCTCGTACTGGGCACGACCGCGCTGGCGCTCGCGGATCTTGAAGAACATCTGCTCCGGCGGGATGCCCAGCACCTCCGGAATCACCCGCAGCGCCTCGCGCAGCCGCCGGCCGGCCCTGGCCGGATCGATGGAGGCCGGCGCCGCGTACTCCTGCACGTGCGCCCACAGCCGCTCGCCCTGGTAGACATCGACCGCCACCGCGAACTCCGGCAGATCGGCATCGTACAAGCGGTAGTTGGTCACGCCCTCGCGTCTCGCCCAGCGCTGCAGGTTCTTGAGGTTCTTGCGCAGGCGGTTCGCCAGCATCTCGCCGGCACCGGCTTCGGCCGCCTCCGGCGCGCGCTCGGCGATGTCGAACAGCGCCAGCCTGCACTCGAGCGGGCCGTTGTAGAGCTGGTAGGTCTTGCGCGGCTTCAGGCCGACCCGCGGCCCGAGCTCCGGATTGCCGGTGAACACCGCCGCCTGCCAGCCGCCGAAGCGCTGCTTGAGCGTGTCGCCGATCTGGCCGTAGAGCGGGATCAGCGCGGTGGCCTCGCCCAGCCGCTCGCCATAGGGCGGGTTGACGATGAACAGCCCCGGCCGCTCGCCGACCGGCCGGGCGTCGGCAAGCGCCCGCCGCTCGATGTGCACCCTGCCGCGCAGGCCGGCACGCTCGACGTTGGCGAGCGCGGTCCGCACCGCCTGGCCGTCGGCGTCATAGCCGACGATGGCCGGCAGTGTCGCCAGTCCCGCTTCCCGCCGCGCCTCGGCCTCTTCCCGCAGCTGCCGCCAGACAGCGGGGATGTGGCCGAGCCAGCCGAGAAAACCGTAGTAGTCGCGCGCAAGCCCCGGCGCGATGTCGGCGGCGATCAGCGCCGCCTCGATCGGCAGGGTGCCGGAACCGCACATCGGATCCAGCAGCGGCGCGCCCTCGGCCGCCAGCGCCGGCCAGCCGGCGCGCAGCAGCAGAGCCGCCGCCAGGTTCTCCTTCAGCGGCGCCGCCGCGCCGGCCGGCCGGTAGCCGCGCCGGTGCAGGCTCTCGCCCGACAGATCGACGGCCAGCTGCGCCTCGTCGCGGTGAACGTAGACATTGAGCTGCAGGTCCGGCCGCTCCGGACGCACCGACGGCCGCCGGCCGGTCTGCTCGCGCAACCGGTCGACGACGGCATCCTTGACCTTCTGCGCGCCGAACTGGGTGTGAGTGATGGCCGAGCGGCTGCTGACGAAGTCCACCGCAAGCGTCGCGTCCGGGCTCAGGTGCTCGCCCCAGTCGATGGTGTGCACGCCGGCGTAGAGCGCCTCCGGGGTGGCGGCCGGGAAGCGCGCGAGCGGCAGCAGGACGCGGTTGGCGGTGCGCGACCACAGGCAGGCGGCATAGCCGATGCGCAGCGGCCCACCGAAGGCGACGCCGCCGCGGCCCTCCCGCACGTCGGCGGCGCCGAGGGCACGCAGCTCGTCGGCCAACAGCGGCTCCAGGCCGCGCGGCGCGGTGGCGAAAAACTCCAGGGAGCTCACCACATGAGGTCGTCGGGAATCGGAAAGTCCGCGTAATCCGGGTCTTCCGCCGGCTTGTCGTCGGGCAGGAAGGCGATCACGTACGGCGCGATCGGCTGCACCTTGCGCGCCACTTCGACCGGCACCACCCGGAAACGGCCGCGGGTGCGGCAGATCGCCAGCTTGCCGGCCACCAGCTGCTTGTGCAGATCCGGATTCACGTAGATGTACTTGATCTTGCCGCCGTGAGTGAAGTTGAAGGCGATGTCCTTGTCGCTCGGCGGCCGCGAGATCTCGCTCTTGACCACCAGGTCGCGCGCCTGGGCTTCCGCCGCCAGCCGCTCCTTCTCGGCCTGCCGCTCGCGGTTGAGGGCCTGCGCCTTCGCCTTCTCGCGCGCCGCCGCCTCGGCCGCCAGCCGGGCAGCTTCCGACTGCGGCTTCTGGCCGCCGGCGCGCTTCTGCTGGTTGGCCTGCCGGTGCTGCCTGCGGTCGCTGGCCCTGGCACGCTTGAGGTGCTCCTCGGTGGCCAAGCCGGCCTTGATCAGCTGGTCGCGTAGGGAGTTGCTCATCGGTCCGGTCCTCGCGGACTCCTCGTGGCTGAAGATCGTGACGCCTATGGTAAGCCATGACGCTGAACCGGGCATCGTCCAAGTCGCCGGCCTCGGTTTATGCCCCGGCAAGCCGCCCCCACTGACAAGCCCAGGAGGGCTACTTATGGCTGTCATGCTCACCATCATCCTGGCCGCGCCGCTGCTGGCGGCGACCGCCTATGTCCATCACCGGCTGCCGATCCACACCCAGCACAGCGGCCGGACCTGGCTGCTGCGCATCCTGCTGATCGGGACCGGCTTCGGTCTCGGCTGGCTCGGCACCGTCTGGTTTCCCCATGCCACCCAGGCCATGCGCTGGGCCGCCTTTCTGTTCGGCTTCGGTGTCGCCCACGTGCCGGCCTTCTTCATCCTCTACATGAAGCGCCAGCGGGGAGAATATGGCCACGGCTGACGGTTTCGCCGGCCGTCTCGAGCAGCGCGACTGGCTGAGCCTGGCCGGCTGGCTGCTGGCCAGCTTCGCGCCGGGATTGAGCGGGGCGCTGTTCCAGCCCGGCACGTGGTACGGCCAACTGGCCAAGCCGCCGCTGACGCCGCCGGGTGCGGCGATCGGCACCGTCTGGCTGATGCTCTATGCACTGATGGGCATTGCCGCCTGGCTGGTCTGGCGCCAGCGCGGCTTCGGCGGCGCCGCGACCGCACTGACGTTCTTCATTGCTCAGCTAGTCGCCAATGCGGCCTGGTCGTGGCTGTTCTTCGGCCTGCGGCTGCCCTTGGCGGCTCTGCTTGAGCTGGTTATCCTCTGGCTGCTGGTCCTCGGTACCCTGGTACTGTTCTGGCGGATCCGGCCGCTGGCCGGCATCCTGCTGCTGCCCTATCTTGCCTGGATCAGCTTCGCCGCCTATCTGAACCTGGGCGTCTGGTGGCTCAACCGATGAGGGAAGACAAGCAATGGTGACGGCAATCGTATTGGTCTGCGCAGAACGCGGCCAAGTGAACGACGTGGCCCAGGCGCTGCTGGAAGTCGAAGGCGTCTCGGAGGTGTATTCGGTGGGCGGCCGCTACGACCTGGTGGCAATGCTGCGGGTCGCCTCCAACGAGGCGCTGGCGGACGCGGTCACCGAGCATCTGCAGGAGATCGCCGGCATCCGCGAGACGGAAACCCTGATCGCCTTCAAGACGCAATCCCGGCACGACCTGGAGAGCATGTTCTCGATCGGGATGTAGCAGCGCTGCCCCGGCCGGCTGTCAGCCTGGCAGCCGGCCCCATGCCAGCAGCCGGTGATCGTTGCAGGCCTCCACGGCCAGCGGCAGTCCGGCCGCCGCCAGCTGCTCCCGTACCTCGTCTTCAACGAAGGCAGCCAGCAGCCCGTCGTAGAAATCCTGCCTGAGGATTTGCGGCCGGCCGCCGGCATGGCGCTCGACGATTGCCCTGGCCTGGGCGGCCGATTCCGGCCGGCGCAGATCCATGATGCAGACAGCCGCTCCGGGCCTGCCCAAGGTGGGGAGAGCGTGCCACAGCACACCGGGACCGGGCAGACGATGCAGCAGGCCGTTCCCGATGACGGCCTGATACTGATGCCGGGGCAGCACCGCCTCCGGCAGGGTCCCCGGCACGAAGCGCACCCGGGTGCGCAGGTCGGGCGCATGCGCCAGCGCATGCTGGGCGTAGCGCAGCATCGCGCCCGAGCCGTCCAGGCCGTGCAGGGTCGCGTCGGGATAGCGCCGGGCGAAGCGGATGGTGATGTCGCCGGGACCGCAGCCGAGGTCGAGCACAAGCCCGCCTTCGAAACCCGGGAACCGCTGCACGAACAGCGCCATGAACTGGCGGTCGGCATCCGCGAGGCCGGCTCCGGCGTAGGCCCTGGCCAGTCCCTCGCCGCTGGCCTGCGATGGTGCGATGACGCGCTGCACGGCTCCTCCTGAACCGCAAGCCCGAAACGGCGCTCCATGACATGCCGGCCGCCTGCCACCAACCTCAAGGCCGCGGCTCAGGCAACCACATCGGCTGGACGCAGTTCGTCGGCCGCTTGCACCGGGCTATTCTCGGCCTGACCGAGAAACACCTCTCGGTAGGACACATACAGCATCGCTCCCAGGAACGGAGCAGCCAGTATGGCCGCCAGCCCGAGAGTCAGCAGTACCGCCAGCGCCATCAGGGCCAATGCGCCGACGCTGGCCAGTCCGATCCGGTGCGCATTGAGCCGGTAGGCGGAAATGCTCAGCCGCAGCGCCAGCCAGGTGCGGACGCTGCCGAGCTGGCTCAGCGGCAGGGCGAACCAGGCGAACAGCAGCAGCAACAGCCCGCTGAACGCCGCCAGCGAACAGCCGAACAGCACGCCGCGGGCAACCATGACCAGCGGCAGACCAAGCCAGGACGCCACCACCGCTACATAGTCGCGCCAGCGCTGATCCGCCAGCTGGCCCGGCATCAGTGCCAGGCCAGCCGCTTCGCTCCCTGCCTGCATGGCGGCGATGGCGGCAAACGCCAGGCCGTAGCCGATCGCAGCGACACCCAGCACCTGCAGCACTTCCCGGTTGCCGGGGAGCAGCGTCGCCGGCGCCAGTGGCTGCGAACGATCGGCGGCTTGCGCCAGGCGGATGAAGGCGCCGAGCCCCAGTGGCGGCAGCAGCAGCGCGACGGCAAACCGCAACACCGGCGGCTGGACCTGCAGCGCGGCGCAGAACAGCGCAAGCATGACGGCACTTGCCAACCCGAAAGCCAGGGGCCGGCGGGCGATCAGGCCCAGGGCTTCCCGCATCCAGCGCCAGGGAGCATGCGGCTCGACTTGGCGAGGTTGAAAGACAGTCACGCGCATTTCCTCGAGATGCGGTCGTCGGGCGGGAAGTATACGCAAGCTGAACGGAATGAGCGCGATCTGGCTCCATTCCGGCCGGCTCAGCCGGCCGCCGGCGCGAGATCGGACTGCCGGACCTGGGCATAGTGGCCGCGGCCGATGACGACCAGATAACGCGGCTCGGGTGCCAGATCGGCCAGCATGACCACCGTCCCGCGCTGCCCGCAGACCGGCCCGTTGCGGATGACGACATGATCGCCGGCAGCGTACACCGCTCCGGCCGGCTTCTGGCCGGTCAGCCAGCGCTCGGTGTCGGAGCCGGTCAGGACCATGGGCATCACCGTTGTCGTTGGCCGACCGTATCGGCGACATGGGCGCCACGCCTGCCCATCGGCTCTGGCTGGCCTTCGGTGGTATCGCGGGCGGTCTGATGCTCGATCTCGGCGTTCAGCTCGGCGCCAAGCAGCACCACGTAGGCCGTCAGGAAGAACCACATCATCAGGATCACGATGGCGCCGACCGAGCCGTAGGTCTTGCTGTAGTTGCCGAAGTTCTGGACATAGACCGAGAACAGCACCGAGCCGACCAGCCACAGCACGGTCGCCACACCGGCTCCCCAACTCACCCAGCGCCACTGCGGTTCGTCGCGGGAAGGACCGTACCGGTACGCCACCGCCAGCGCCACCAGCACTGCAGCCAGCAACAGGGGCCAGCGCAGCAGCGAAACGGCGGTCGCGATCGGGCCGCTCACCCCCAGCAGGTTGGCGACCGCCGGCAGCACCGCGATCAGTCCCAGCGCCACGATAGCCATCAGCACACCGCCCAGCGTCAGCAGCAGGGCGATGCCGTTGAGCCTGAAGAAGCCGCGCCGTTCCTCTTCGTCGTAGGCGATGTTCAGGCCCTGGATCAGGGCCTTGATGCCCTTGGCGGCACTCCACAGCGCCAGCAGGATACCCACCGCCACGCCGATGCTGAGCCCGCCGCTGGGCTGGCTGGCCAACGTCTGCAGCTGCTGGTTGAGAATGCCGGCCGCTTCCGGCGGCAGCATGGTCAGCAAGCCACCCATCTGCTGTCCGATCTCTGCCGGATCGGCCACCAGGCCGTAGATCGATATCAACGCCGCCAGCGCCGGGAAAATGGCCAGCAGGCCATAGAAAGCCACGCCGGCCGCGATCAGGCCCATGTAATCGCGGCTGGCTTCCCGCTGGGTCCGCAACAGGATATCGGTCCAGCCCGCCCGCGGGATCTCCCCTGGCTTTGCCGCCTGCCGGCCGCGCCTGCGCTCCTCGATGTCGATCCGTTTCGCCATGTGACATCCCGTTGCGGGGACGGCGGATCCGCTCCCCGCTCGCTACAAGCCAGGAGTCGGCTGTCCTCTACCGCCGCCCGGTCCGCTGCTCGACTGGAAATCGCTGCCGCTGGTGCCGCTACCCGGTTCCCGGTCTTGACGCATGACTTCCTCCTTGGCCGCCGCGGTTGCGGCCTGCACCGCCTCTTCGCCGCGTTCCATCTGCTCCTGCACCTGCTCGCGGGCCCGGTCGAACAGGCGATCGCGGGACTCGCCCATCAGCTCGTCCTCGCGTCGGGTGTGCGGCACCAACAGCCCGACCGCGGCACCGGCAGCCAGGCCGAGTGCCGCCATCATCCAGGGCTGGTCGTAGGCCGTCTCCCGTGTCCTGCTGCCCAGGCGTTGCGCCCGGTCGCGGGCCGATTCGCTCAGCTGCGCCGCCTGCGTGCGCATGCTGCCGGCCATGTCGGCCATCTGGCTGCGCATCTGCGCGCTCTTCTCCGACAGGCGCTGCCCCGTCGACGAGAGGCGTTCGCGCCCGCTGCTGGCGCTGCCCCGGATCGTGCCGATCACCCGCCGGCCGGTGTGCGACGCCTTGTTGGCGGCATGGCTCATGCGGCTCTCGTGCTCTTCGCCGCTTTCCATCTCGCCGCCGGACCGAGCGTGGCGATGATCCACCGCCGCGATATCCGGCCGGTAGTAGAGCTGGCCTTGCTCCGGACCGTACATCTTGCGCCAGGCGACGGCGGAGCCGACCATGGCGACCGGTACCCGGTGACGCCAGAGGAAGGAGCCCATCATCCACAACAGGCCGGTGCCCAGCAGTATCGTGGGAACCGGGTTGCGGACCACCGCCTGGGTGAGGTTCTGCGTGAACTCGCCGATGGCCTCGTTAGGCGCGCCGGTCAGCTTGCGCTGCAGCTGGCTGAGAGTGCTGTCCAGCTGCGCCCGGGTGTGATGGATCTCGTTCTCGATGTCTTCCGGGCTGCGGGCGGCCTGGTCGCTGCGTCCGAAGGCGATTTCGGCATCGCGCCGGGTCTCGCGCAGCCGGGCGTCGTCGTGCGGGTTAGTCGTGTTCATGATTCCTCCTCGTCGCCAGCTGGGCATCGCGGCGCAGGGATTCGACGCTGCGCTTGGGGAACATGCTGCGTTGCTTGAGCTTGCCGATGCCGGACCGCACCGCGAGCCCGGCGGCGATCAGCGTCAGCACGCTGACGATCAACGCCGCCCAGCCGATGTGCATGACAGCCGACAAGCCGTACACGGCCGCGAACAGCAGCACGATGAATCCAGCGAAGCCGACCGCGGCACCTGCCGCGATCGCAGTGATGCCGGCCTTGGCGGTAGCGAGGGACGCGGTGGTCTCTGCCTTGGCCAGCGCGACTTCCTGCCGGAACAAGGTGCTCAGCTCGGTCGCCAGCTCCGAAAACAGCGACTTCACCGACTGCTCTTCCGGCGCGGCGCCCGGCCGATCCCGCCGAATGTCATACACGGCCATCAGTAATCCCTCCTCCCCGACGGCATGGCCGGCGGCACGATGCCGCGGCCGTTACGGCCGATCTCGCCCGGATCCGCATGGGCTCCCGCCACATACGACGCATCCGGCGAGCTGCCTTGCCGGTCCATGCTGTCGCCGGCGCCCTGGTAGCCGGACTCGGCATAGGAAGAGGCAGCGGGCCTGCGGCGCGAGCTGGCGGCAAAGCGGGTCAGCAGGAACCCGGCGGCCACCGAGCCGGCGATGAACCATGCCGGCTGCCGGCGCATCAGATCGGTGGCCTGATCCAGCATGGCGTTGAGGTCGCGGTCCCGCAGGGTGTCGGACAGCCGGTCCAGCGCTGTCGCCGCCTGTTCCAGCACGCGACCGGCGGTACGCTGATCCTCCCGTTCCAGGCATTCGCCGGCGGACTTGTGCAGCACCTGCGCGACTCCGGCGATCTGCTCGGCGACGTTGTGCTTCTGCTCGTCCAGCATCCGGCGGCCGCGGTGCTTGGCTTCATGGGTCCATTCCCGCGCCTTTTCGCCCGCCTCTCCGGCTGCCGCGGCGACGCCTCCGTTGCCGCGGCCGGTCTCGCCGGGATTCCCAGCCGCCGCCGTCGCGCGGTCCGCGGACGGCGCAGTCTCGACCTGTCGCCGCTTTGGCGTATCTGGCATTGTCCTATCCTCCCTGTTACGAACTGATGCCTGTGAGCCGCTCGACCGCCGTGCCCGGCAGTCACCGCAGAACGCATGGGCGCTGCTTGCGCGGGCGCGTACCACGGGTAACTGGGGATAGGTTAAGAATGCCGCAAGGTTGGAATGTTCTAATTCAATGGATTGCTGGCATGGCGGGCCCGGTTTCCGCCGGCCGTCCCCAGCACACGCCTCCCGGAGGGAGACATCCGGACGACCGGCCTTAGCGGCGGCAGAAGCGGCCTGCCGCGGAAAGCACCCAGCGCCTGCCGGCAACGATGCCGGGCCGGCGCGCTCAATCGTCGACGCCGGGAGGGCGGCGAGCGGCTTTGATACCGCTGCGGCGGGTCTTGGCCTGCAGTCGGCGGCGCTTGGCCCCGGCGGTCGGCTTGGTCGGTCTGCGCGGCTTCTCCCGCACCGCCGCCTGGGCGACCAGCGCGGCCAGCCGTGCCCGCGCGTCGTCGCGGTTACGGTCCTGACTGCGGAAACGGCCGGCCTCGATCACCAGTACCCCGTCCGCGTTCGCCCGCCGGCCGGCAAGCCGCAGCAGTCGCGGCTTGAGCCAGGCGGGCAGGCTGTCGCTGCCGGCCACATCGAAGCGCAGCTGGACGGCTGTCGCCACCTTGTTGACGTTCTGGCCGCCGGGGCCGGAGGCCCGAATGAAGCGCTCTTCCAGTTCGTGCTCGGGAATGACGATGCCCGGAGCGGGCCTTAGCTCCACCGGCGACCTCCACGGTCAATCGCGGAAGTTGTTGAATTGCAGCGGCATGTCGAGCTCCTGCTTGCGCAGCAGCTGGATCACCGCCTGCAGATCGTCGCGCTTCTTGCCGGTGACCCGCACCTTGTCGCCCATGATCGAGGCCTGGACCTTCATCTTCTGGTCCTTGATCAGCTTGACGATCTTCTTGCCCAGCTCGCTGTCGATGCCATGCCGCAGGGTCGCCGTCTGGCGGGCCTCCTTGCCGGCCTGCTCCAGCTTGCCGAGTTCCACGCAGGTCAGGTCGATCCCGCGGCGCGACAGCTTGGAGTAGAGAATGTCGCGCATCTGCTCGAGCTGGAACTCGGACTCCCCGGTCATGGTGACCACATTGTCGACCAGCTCGAAGGTGGCGCCGCTGCCCTTGAAATCGAAGCGGGTATCGACCTCCCGATTGGCCTGGTCCACCGCGTTGCGGGCCTCGTGCAGATCGATTTCGGAAACGACGTCGAACGACGGCATGGCGTCCTCCTTGGTTGAACCGGATGGTAAGCGCCCGGCGCAGGGGCGCCAAGGCCGTAGCAAGGGTTGTCTCGCGCACAAGACGCAAACGAAGCAAGGATTCGCGGCCAGGGGCCGCTCCTGCGGAAGCCGCGGTCACAATCGGCTTTTGTCTTTCCCTTTGCGTCCTTGCACCCCGGCGCGAGGGCAGCTTAACTCCCCCTAGTCTCCGTCCTGCTCCATCGTCTCCAGCGCGGCGATCTCGTCTGCCGAGAAGCCCGCCGCCAGCCGGGCGTCGACATTGAACGGCCCTTTCAGCCGGCCGCGCATGTATTCCGACAGCAGGCTGCGGAAAGTGGGCTCGGGATCCAGGCCGCGGCCGGCGCAGGCGTACTTGAACCAGCGCGAGCCGATGGCGACATGGCCGACTTCCTCGCGCAGGATGCGCTCGAGGACGGCCACCGTTTCGACATCCCCCACCCCCCGCAGCCGTTCCAGCATGCCCGGGGTGACGTCCAGCCCGCGCGCCTCAAGCACCCGCGGCACCAGCGCCATCCGCACCAGATGATCGTGGGCAGTGTCCTCCGCCATTTCCCACAGGCCGTTATGCGCCGGGAAATCGCCGTAGGCGTGCCCGAGCGCGGCGAGACGGTCGCGCAGCAGCTCGAAGTGGTCGGCCTCCTCCGCCGCGACCTGCAGCCAGTCGCCGTAGTACTCCGACGGCAGGCCGCGGAAACGGTAGACCGCATCCAGCGCCAGATTGATTGCATTGAATTCGATATGGGCGATGGCATGGATCAGCGCGGCACGGCCTTCCGGCGTGGTGAGCTTGCGCTGCACCAGCTCCCGCGGCGGCACCAGCAGCGGCCGCGGCGGCCGGCCGGGCGCGCCGATCGGTGCCGGCTCGGAAGCGTCGTCGCGCTGTAGCCGGCCAGCCAGCCAGTCGGCCCGCAGCGCACGGGTGAGACGGATCTTCTGATCCGGATCGGCAGCGGCCAGCGCTGCCTCGGCACGCAAATAGAGATCGGTGTCGGTCATGCTACGTTTCCGCACGCAGGCCGATGATGAGATCCATGACGTTGGTGCCGGTCGGCCCGGTGTGCACCAGATCGCCACTGGCGTCCAACGCGCTGCCGGCATCGGCGGCAGCCAGTGCCGCGGCCGGATCGACGCCGCCAGCGCGGCAGCGGCTGACGGTGCCGCCGTCCACCAGCGCGCCGGCATCCTCGGTCGGGCCGTCCGACCCGTCGGTGCCGGCCGCCAGCAGATACAGATCGGGCCGGCCCTCCAGCACGCGGGCCGCCGCCAGCGCCAGCGCCTGCATGCGCCCGCCGCGCCCCGGCTGGGGCGGCAAGGTCACGGTCGGCTCGCCGCCCCACAGGTGGATGCCGGGCTTGCCGTCGCACAACGCCCGCGCCAGCACTTCGCCGACAGCGGCGGCCTCGCCCTTCACGAACTGCGCATGGCGGTGCACCGGCAGTCCCAGGGCCTCGGCCCGCTCGGCTGCCGCCGCCAGCGCCTGGGCGTTGGAGGCAACGATCTGATGCGTGATGTGGCAGAACACCGGATCATCGGCGGCCGGCGCCAGCTCGGCAACCAGCAGGTGGCGCAGGGCGGGCGGCAGTTCATCGGCTTGCACCGGTGTGCGGCGGCCGGCGCTGAGCGGACCGGAGCCGACCGTCGCCGGATCGTCGCCCTCCACGTCGGAGATCAGCAGCACCCGCGCGCGCCGGCCGGCCAGCCGGCGCGCCAGCCGGCCGCCCTTGATCTGCGAACAGGCGATACGGATCCGGTTGACGGCGTGAATGTCGAGGCCGGAGCCGAGCAGGTGGCGGTTCAGCGCTTCCAGATCGGCCAGCGTCCCTCCCGGCGGCAGCACTTCCGCCAGGCTGGAAGCGCCACCGGACAGCAGGAACAGGAACTCCGCATCCGCCGGCGCCGAACCGATGAAGTCCAGCAAGGCCGCGCCGGCATCCAGGCTGCGCTGGTCAGGTACCGGATGCGCCGACTCGAACAGGCGTACCGGCCGCTGCCGCCAGGCGGCCCGATCGACGTGGCCGGCCTTGGTGATCAGCAGCCCGGCGGCGATCGAGTCGCCGCAGGCGTCGAAGGCGCCTTCCGCCATCGCGGCGGCCGCCTTGCCCAGCGCCACCAGCCGCAGCGGTCCGGTCGGCGGTTCCGTCGCCAGGGCGTCACGCACGCAGCGGCGGCCATCGACCGCGTCCAGCGCGGCCCGGTAGATACGCAGCAGAGTACGGCGGCGATCGTCCATGTCAGCCGGCCGCGGCCTGCAGGCCAACGGCCAGATCGCGCTGCAGATCCTCGACGTCCTCCAGCCCGACCGACAGCCGCAACAGGCCCTCGGTGATGCCGGCCGCCGCCCGCTGCTCGGGAGCGATGCGACCGTGGGTTGTAGTGGCCGGATGCGTGATGGTGCTGCGGACGTCGCCCAGGTTGGCCGTGATGGATACCAGCCCGAGCGCGTCGATCAGCCGCCAGGCAGCCTCGCGGCCGCCGGCGACCTCGAACGAGAGCACGCCGCCAAAGCCGCTCTGCTGCTCGCGCGCCAGCGCATGCTGCGGATGCTCGGGCAGCCCCGGATAGTAGACCCGCACCACCTGCGGCTGCGCCTGCAGCCATTCGGCCAGCGCCTGCGCGTTCTCGCAGTGGGCGCGCATCCGCAGCTTCAGCGTTTCCAGCCCCTTGGTGAAGACCCAGGCGTTGAACGGACTCATGGCCGGGCCGGCGGTACGCAGGAAACCGAACACCTCCTTGCCGACCCGCTCACGGTCGCCCACCACGGCACCGCCGACACAGCGCCCCTGACCGTCGAGATACTTGGTCGCCGAGTGCACCACGATGTCCGCGCCCAGCGCCAGCGGCCGCTGCAGAATCGGGGTACAGAAGCAGTTATCGACCACCAGCAGACAGTCGTGGGCGTGCGCGATGTCGGCCAGCAGGCGGATATCGCCGAGCTCGGTGAGCGGATTGGACGGGGTTTCGGCGAACAGCATGCGGGTATTGGGCCGGATCGCCGCCTGCCAGGCTTCCGGATCGGCCAGCGGCACGAAGGTGGTCTCGACTCCGAATCGCGGCAGCACGTTGGCGAACAGGGACACCGTGCTGCCGAACACCGACGACGAGCAGACGATGTGGTCGCCTGCCCGCAGCAGGGCCATGCAGGTGGCCAGGATCGCGCTCATGCCGGAACCGGTGGCAACACAGCACTCGCCGCCCTCCATGGCCGCCAGTCGCTCCTGGAACAGGCGGACGTTGGGGTTGCTGAAGCGGGAGTAGATGTTGCCGGGTTCCTGGTCGGCGAAGCGGGCGGCAGCTTCTGCCGCGCTACGGAAGGTGAAGCTGGAAGTGAGGAAGACCGGTTCGCTGTGTTCCGCCTCTTCGGTCCGCCGCTGGCCGGTGCGAATACCGCGCGTTGCCAGACCCCATTCGCCGTCGTCGCCTGTCATGCTTAACCCCATAAAGAAAAAACCCGCATGGACGACCAAAGCGGGTTTTTTCGCTTTAGCCGCATTTATCAAGCGCCCGCAAGCTGAAGCTCAAATCGGCGCCGGTCCGAAAGACCATTCGCAGACACTAGAGGCCGGACCGAAGCGTGTCAACTGCTGTCGCTATGCTGATTGCACCACAGCGGTGGGCAGAAAAACGTTGGTTCGGCCACAAACAGCACAGAGCCGGAAAACCTGCTCGCGGCACGGGAACGCCCCGCGGCCGGCCGTGGGGGGCTTTATAGTCTCCACGCCCGCTCGGGACAGGCAGTTCAGGGCCGCGTCGGCAGCGGCGCGGCGATATTCTCATTGACGGCGGCCGCCTTGGCCGCATCCGAGCGGCGGGTCCGCAGCCTGTCGAGATAGACGTCGCTGACGCCGCCGGTGACGTAGTTGCCGTCGAAGCAGGAACAGTCGAACTGGGTGATGCTCTTGTTGCCTTGCCGGACCGCAGCGACCAGGTCGTCCAGATCCTGGTAGATCAACCGGTCGCAGCCGATGTACTCGGCGATCTGCGCCTCGGTGCGGCCGAAGGCGACCAGTTCCTCGGCAGCCGGCATGTCGATGCCGTAGACATTCGGGTAGCGCACCGGCGGCGCCGCCGAAGCCAGATAGACTTTCTTGGCGCCCATGTCGCGCGCCATCTGCACGATCTGCTTGGAGGTCGTGCCGCGCACGATGGAGTCATCCACCAGCAGTACGTTCTTGCCGCGGAACTCCAGCTCGATGGGGTTGAGCTTCTGGCGCACCGACTTCACCCGCTGCTTCTGCCCCGGCATGATGAAGGTGCGACCGATGTAGCGATTCTTGATGAAGCCTTCCCGGTAGGTGACATGCAGCCGCTGGGCCATCTCCAGGGCCGAGGTGCGGCTGGTGTCGGGGATGGGGATCACCACGTCGATGTCGTGGTCGGGCCACTCGCGCAGGATCTTGTCGGCCAGCTTCTCCCCCATCCGCAGCCGCGACTTGTAGACGGCCACGCCGTCGATGATGGAGTCCGGCCGCGCCAGATAGACGTACTCGAAGATGCAGGGCGAGCGCACCGGATTGGCAGCGCACTGGCGCGTATGGACGTTGCCGTCCATGTCGATGTAGATCGCCTCGCCGGGCTCGATATCGCGTATCAGCTGGAAGCCCAGCACGTCCAGGGCCACGCTCTCGGAGGCGATGCAGTATTCCAGGCCGTCTTCGGTTTCGCGCTGACCGAGGCAGGCCGGCCGGATGCCGTGCGGATCGCGGAAGCCGACGATGCCGTAGTTGTTGATCATGGCAATCGCCGCATAGGCACCGCGGCAGCGGCGATGGACATTGGCAACGGCTTCGAAGATCTCTTCCGGTCCTATCTTGAGCTTGCCCTGCCGCAGCAGCTCGTGGGCGAAGACATTGAGCAGCACCTCCGAATCGGAGTCGGTGTTGATATGCCGCAGATCCTCCAGGAAGACGTCCTGCTTGAGCTCTTCGGTGTTGATCAGGTTGCCGTTGTGGACCAGGCTGATGCCGAACGGCGAGTTCACGTAGAAGGGTTGCGACTCGGCCGAGGTGGTGCAGCCGGCGGTCGGGTAACGGACATGGCCGATGCCGACGTTGCCGAGCAGGCGGGTCATGTGCCGGGTGTGAAAGACGTCCCGTACCAGCCCGTTGTCCTTGCGCAGGTAGAAGCGGCCGTGGTGGACCGTCATGATGCCGGCGGCGTCCTGGCCGCGGTGCTGCAGAACCGTCAGGCCGTCATACAGGGCCTGGTTGACGGGACTCTTGCCGACGATACCGATGATGCCGCACATGCTCTCTACTCTCGCCTGCCTGTCAGGGGCGGTGCCTAGCCGCTACAGAATTCATCCCAGTAGTCGGTCGCCGGCCGGCCGCGGCCGGCCGGGAATCCCTGGGAAACCGGTGTGTAGACAGTAAAACCGCGCAGCCATTCCCCGACCGCGAATTCGCAGACCTTGGGCTGCAGCCAGCCGATCAGTACCGACTGCCGCCACCAGCTCTCCTGCGGCACCCGCGTCAGGCCCAGCCCCAGGATCAGCAGTGCGATCAGGATCAGCCCGCGGCCGGCGCCGAACACCACGCCGATGGCGCGGTCGGTCCCGCTCAGGCCCGTTCTGCCAACCAGCTGGCCGGCCAGGAAGTTCACCACGGCTCCCAGCAGCAGCGTGCCGATGAAGATGACCGCGAACGCGACGATGATCTGCAGCGTCGCCGAAGCGATGTAGTTCGACAGCAGGCCGGCAAGCGGCCGGGCGAAAGTCACCGCCAGCCAAAAGGCAGCGACCCAGACGACGATCGACAGGACTTCCCGGACAAAGCCGCGTACGAGGCTGATCAGCGCAGAAACCGCGATGATCGCAATGATCAGATAATCGACCCAGTTCATGAGCGTATCGGGCTGCGGCGCAAGGAGGGCGATGGTAGCAGAGCCGCCGGGATCGATGATACTGCCGACTGCCTCCGATCAGGGATGCGGCACCACCAGGCCACGGAGCGATTCCTTGCTCGCCAGCGCCGCTTGCAGCTGTTCGGCCTGGCGGCGTTCGGTGGTCGGCCCGACCCGTACCCGGTAGAAGGTCTTGCCCTGGTTCTGGATGCTCTCGGTGTAGGCCGTGTAGCCCTTGCGCCGCAGGCTGTCGCGCAGCTTGCGGGCGTTGGCCTCATTGCTGAAACTGCCGACCTGGACTGCCCATGCAGCCAGGTCCGGCGGCGTACTCGGCATGGTCGCCAGCGGCTCCTGAGCCGCTACCGGGCTGAATGCCGGTTCCGCCTCCGCCGCTGCCTGCGGCGTCTGCGGCGGCGCGGCATCGACCGGAGCGGTCGGCGTGAAAGCTGTCGCCGGCGGCGCGCTGGGCTCGGTCATGGCGGCCGGTGGCGGCACCTCGACCTTCGGCTGCGGCGGAATGGCAATCGGGATGGCGGTCGGCTCCCGCTCCGGCGAGCCCTGCAACAGCATGGGGATGAAGATCACCGCCAATGCGACCAGCACCGTGGCGCCGATCAACCGCTGTTTGAGACGCTGCTCCATTATCCTTTCCTCGCCCGCCGTGCTCGGTAACGCAGGGCTTCCTCAACGGTGCGGAACGAACCGAATACCACGACCCTGTCGCCCGTTGCGGCGGCCGCCGTCACAGTCGCGAACAATGTCTCCGGCCCCCCCTGGCCCGCCACATGATGCCCGGCTTGGCGCAGCACGGCGGCCACGTCCCCCGCCGGCCTGGCGTCGGCCTCCGGCAGCTCCAGCAGCCACCAGCTGTCGATCAGTCCGGCAGCGGCGGCGATGGTCGGCTCCAGTTCCTTGCGCTGCATCTGCGCAAACACCGCATGCTGCCGCCCCGGCGCCGGCCAGGCTGCCAGCGCCCGCACCAGGCAGGCGACGCTGTCTTGATTATGCGCCACGTCCAGCAGCCACTCTACCGGCCCGGGCAGTCGCTGCAGCCGGCCCGGCAGCCGCACCTGGACCAGTCCCGCGGCGACCGCCTCCGCCGGCACCGGCAAGCGGTCGCCGACGGCCTGCAGCGCGGCCAGTGCCGCTGCGGCATTGCCGAACTGGTGCCGGCCCGGCAGCGCCGGGGACGGCAGCTCGGGATAGCTGCCGCGGGGGCCGTCGAAGGACCAGCCGTCCTGCCGCACGGTATATCGGTAGTCACGGCCGACCTGCCAGAGCGTGGTGCCCAGCGCTGCCGCCTGCGCGGCGATGCTGGCGGGTGGGCCGGGCTCGGCGCACACCGCCACCTGCCCGGCGCGAAATATGCCGGCCTTCTCGGCGCCGATGGCCTCGCGGTCGGTCCCCAGCCAGTCGGTGTGGTCGAGCCCTACCGAGGTCAGCACCGCCACGTCGGCGTCGAGGATATTCACGGCATCCAGCCGGCCGCCGAGGCCGACTTCCAGGATCCAGCAGTCGCAGCCGGCGCGGCCGAACAGGTCGAAGGCGGCCAGCGTGCCGAATTCGAAATAGGTCAGCGACAGGTCGCCGCGGGCGGCGTCGATGCGGGCGAAGGCGTCGACCAGCGCCGCGTCCTCCGCCTCGGCGCCGGCGATGCGCACGCGCTCGTTGTAGCGCAGGAGGTGAGGCGAGGTGTAGACGCCGACCCGGTAGCCGGCGGCCGCCAGCACGGCCTCCAGGTAGGCGACGCAGGAACCCTTGCCATTGGTGCCGCCTACCGTGATCACCGGGCAGCCGGGCCGCAGCAGCCCCAGCCGCTCGGCCACGGTCCGCACCCGCTCCAGCCCCAGGTCGATGGCCTGCGGGTGCAGGGTCTGCTGCCAGGCCAGCCAGGCATCCAGGGCCTGGAACCGTGGCCGGCCCGCGCCGCCGGCCTGCGACATCAGCCGCCCGTCAGCTGGCGGACGTTGGGAGACGGCTGCTGCGTCAGGATCGCCAGCAGCGCCGCCAGCCGGTCGCGCATCTCGCGCCTATCGATGATCATGTCGATGGCGCCGTGCTCGAGCAGGAACTCGCTGCGCTGGAAGCCCTCCGGCAGGGTCTCGCGCACGGTCTGCTCGATCACCCGCGGCCCGGCGAAACCGATCAGAGCTCCCGGCTCGGCGACGTTGATGTCGCCCAGCATGGCGAGGCTGGCCGACACGCCGCCCATGGTCGGATCGGTCAGCACCGAAATGAACGGCACCCCGGCCTCCCGCAGCCGCGCCAGCGCTGCCGAGGTCTTGGCCATCTGCATCAGGGAGAACAGCGCCTCCTGCATGCGGGCGCCGCCACTGGCGGAGAAGCAGATCAGCGGGATCCGTTCGCTGAGGGCGACGTCGGCGGCCCGCACGAAGCGCTCGCCGACTACCGAGCCCATCGAGCCGCCCATGAAATTGAACTCGAAGGCGGCCGCCACCACGGCCAGCCCCTTCAGGCTGCCGCGCATGGCCACCAGCGCATCCTGCTCGCCGGTCTGCTTCTGCGCCTGCGCCAGGCGGTCCTTGTAGCGCTTGCTGTCGCGGAAGCGCAGCACATCGACCGGGGTCACCTCGGCGCCGATCTCGCTGTACGAGCCCTCGTCGAGGAACAGCTGCAACCGGCGGCGGGCGCCGATCCGCAGGTGGTGACCGCACTTCGGACAGACCTCGGCGCTACGCTCGAGCTCGGGCCGGTAGAGCACCGCGTTGCAGGCGTCGCATTTGGTCCACAGCCCTTCCGGAATGCTGCGGGCCCGCGCCTTGTTGCCCGCCTCGGTCCGGATGCGGGACGGCATCAGTTTCTGGAACCAGCTCATATCGGTTTATGCGCCTCTCATGCGCGCGCAGGCTCAACGGTGTCGATCGCCTGCCGGAGTTCCGCCACCAGATCGACAATCGCCTCACGCATTTTGTAAGTATCGTCCTGATGCTGCTCGACCAGCCGCACCAGGGCACTTCCTACCACGACGGCATCGGCCACGCGCGCCACCGCAGCGGCGGACCGGGCATCGCGAATGCCGAAGCCGACACCGATCGGCAGTGTCGTAGCCTGCCGGATCTCCTGCAGCTTTTCGGCGACGGCGTCGACGTCCAGCGTCGCCGCCCCGGTCACGCCCTTGAGCGAAACGTAGTAGATGAAACCGCGCGCGGCCGCGCTGATACGCTCCAGCCGGGCCGGCGTGGTGGTCGGCGCCACCAGCAGCACCGGGTCGATGCCGCGGGCGGTGAGCGCCGCGTTCAGCTCCGCGCCCTCCTCGGGCGGCAGATCCACGGTGATCACGCCGTCGACGCCGGCCTCGGCCGCCGCTTCGGCGAAGCGGGTGTAGCCCATCACTTCGACCGGGTTGGCGTAGCCCATCAGGACCACCGGCGTGTGCGGGTCGTGGACCCGGAATTCGCGCACCATGTCCAGTACCCGCCGCAGGCTGACGCCATGGCGCAGGGCCCGCTCGCAGGCGGCCTGGATCACCGGCCCCTCCGCCATCGGATCGGAGAACGGCACACCCAGTTCGATGATGTCGACGCCGGCGCGCACTACCGCGTGCATCAGCGGCACGGTCGCGTCCGGATTCGGATCGCCGGCCGTGAAGAAGCTCACCAGCAGCTTGCGGCCCTCGGCCTTGCGCCGCGCGAAGGCCTGCTCGATGCGGCTCATAGGCTGATCCCCTTCATGGCGGCGATGGTGTTGATGTCCTTGTCGCCGCGGCCGGACAGGTTGACCACGATGATCTGGTCCTTGCGCATGGTCGGCGCCAGCTTCAGCGCGTAGGCGATGGCGTGGCTGCTCTCCAGCGCCGGGATGATGCCTTCCAGCCGCGTCAGCGTCTCGAAGCCTTCCAGCGCCTCGTCGTCGGTGATGCCGACGTAGTTGGCGCGGCCGGCATCCTTCAGCATGGCGTGCTCGGGACCGACTCCCGGATAGTCGAGGCCGGCCGAGATCGAGTGCGTGCCGAGGATCTGCCCGTCGTCGTCTTCCAGCAGATAGGTGCGGTTGCCGTGCAGCACGCCGGGCCGGCCTGCCGCGGCCAGGCGCACGGCGTGCTGGCCGCTGTCGATGCCGCGGCCGGCGGCCTCGACGCCGTACAGGGCGACGTTGCGATCGTCCAGGAAGGCATGGAACAGGCCCATGGCGTTGGAGCCGCCGCCGACGCAGGCAACCAGGGCATCCGGCAGCCGGCCTTCGGCGGCCAGGATCTGCCGCTTCGCCTCGCGGCCGATCACCGCCTGGAAATCCCGCACCAGCATCGGATACGGATGCGGGCCGGCGACGGTGCCGATGATGTAGAAGGTGTCGTCGACATTGGTCACCCAGTCGCGCATCGCCTCGTTCAGGGCATCCTTGAGGGTGCGGGTGCCGGCCTGCACCGGCACCACCTCGGCGCCGAGCAGCTTCATGCGGAAGACGTTCGGCGACTGCCGCTGGACGTCCTCGGCGCCCATGTAGACCACGCACTTCATGCCGAAGCGGGCCGCCACCGTGGCCGTGGCGACACCGTGCTGGCCGGCGCCGGTCTCGGCAATGACACGGGTCTTGCCCATGCGCTTGGCCAGCAGCGCCTGGCCGATGCAGTTGTTGATCTTGTGGGCGCCGGTGTGATTGAGGTCCTCGCGCTTGAGATAGATCCTGGCGCCGCCGAGGCTCTTGCTGAGCCGCTCGGCGTAGTACAGCGGCGAGGGACGGCCGACGTAGTACTGCAGGTCGTAATCCAGCTCGGCGATGAAATCCGGGTCGTTGCGCAGCCGCGCATAGGCCGCTGCGAGCTCCTCCAGCGGCGCCATCAGCGTCTCGGCAACGAATTGCCCGCCGTAGGCTCCAAAGCGTCCGGCCGCATCCGGATACCGGCTGAAATCGCCCCCGGTCGGGCCGTCATTCGCTGTCGACACGTCTCACCTCGTTCAGAAAAGCAGCCATCCTGCCGGCATCCTTGATGCCCTTGCCGGCCTCGACGCCGCTGCTGACATCCACGCCGTAGGGCCGGCAGCGCCGAATCGCGGCCGCCACATTGTCCGGGCCCAGGCCGCCGGCCAGGACCAGCGGTCGCGGCAACTCCGGCACCCGCGACCAGTCGAAGGCGCGGCCGCTGCCGCCGAGCTCGCCGGCCGCATGGCTGTCGAGCAGAAACCCGGCCGCATCCGGATACCGGCGCGCCTGCGAGATCGGATCGGCACTTCCCTCGCCCATCGCCAGCGCCTTCAGATAGCGGCGGCCGAAGGCCCGGCAGAACTCCGGCGGCTCGCTGCCGTGGAACTGCAGCAGATCCACCGGCAACCGCGCCACCACCTGCTCGACCTCAGCCGGCTGCGGATCCAGGAACAGCGCCACCACGCTGACCAGCGGCGGCAGTGCGGCGATGATCTCGGCGGCAGCGTCGAGCTCGACATGGCGCGCGCTGGCCGGCACGAACACCAAGCCGATGGCATCCGCGCCCAGCAGCGCCGCCTGCCGGCCGTCCTCAGGCCGGGTAATGCCGCAGATTTTGACTCGTGTTCGCAAGCCCGTTCTCCAAGGAGCGTGATCCTACCGCCGTCCTCGGCGCTAGGCAAAGGCTGGCAGCGGAGGAGCCGGCGGCAGGCCATAGTGCACCGGATAGTCGACCCGCACCAGATACAGCCCCTGCGGTGGCGCCGTCACTCCGGCCTGGGTGCGATCGCGGCCGGCCAGCACCTCGGCCGCCCACTCCGGCGGCCGCTCGCCGGCCCCGATGGCCATCAGCACGCCGGCGATGTTGCGCACCATATGATGCAGGAAGGCGTTGGCCTCGATGTCCAGATAAAGCACATCGCCGACCCGGCTGACCGCCAGCCGGTGCACCTGCCGGCGCGGATGCTTGGCCTGGCAGCCGGCGGCCCGGAACGCGCTGAAATCGTGCTCGCCGACCAGTGCCTGCCCGGCCGCATGCATGCGGTCGGCGTCGAGGGCCTTGTAGGTCCAGGCGGCAAGCTCGCGCAACAGCGCCGGCCGCACGGGCCGGGACACCATGACATAGCGATAGGCGCGGCGCTCGGCCTTGAAGCGGGCATGAAAATCCGCCGCCACCTCGCCTGCCCACAGCAGCCGCACGCTGGCCGGCAGATGCGAATTGGTGCCGCGGATCCAGGCCTCTTCCGGCCGGCGGACCGGGGTATCGAAATGGATCACCTGGCAGGTGGCATGTACACCGGCATCGGTACGACCGGCACTGACCGTCGCGACCGGATGGTCGGCGACCCGCGACAGCGCCTCCTCGACCGCCTGCTGGACCGTGTACGCATGGCCCTGGCGCTGCCAGCCGGCGAATCCGGAACCATCGTATTCGATCACTGCCGCATGCCGTCGCATGCCGGGAGCGGCCGGCTCCGGGCCGGAAGCCGGAGAAGCGTCATTCATGGCGGGCAAGGCTGGCTGCATCGACGGCTCAGAAACGCGGACCGGGGCACGAGCCCCGGTCCGGCGTCAGGTGCGTGGCAAGTTCAGGCGATTTCTTTCAGCAGGCTCTCCGCCTCCTGGCGTTGCGCGCTGGTGCCTTCGGCGATCACTTCGTCCAGCAGGCTGCGGGCGCCTTCGTGGTCGCCCATGTCCAGGTAGGCTCGCGCCAGGTCAAGCTTGACCCCGGCCTCGTCCAGCTCATCCGCGGGCTCCGACAGGCCTTCTTCCTCGCTGCCCTCCGGCTGGCTGAACTCGAGGACGTTGTCGCTCTCGTCCGCCTGACCGGCCTCGGCGCCCGGCTCGAAGTCCGAACCGGCTTCGGCCGGCCGGGCCGTCTCGCCGGCAACGGCGCCGTCGGATTCCGCCGTCGGCTCCTGCTCCGACAGCTCGAAATCCAGCATGAATTCCTCTTCCGCCGGCTCCGCATCCGCCCTGCCGTCGCGCTGCCCCTCGGCGGCGGCCGGCTCGTAATCGTAGGCCGGGCGCTCCGCCTGCAGCTCGAGCTCGTCCGCTCTGATGGCGTCGACAGGATCCGCGCCTGGCGCATCGGCCTCGGCAAACAGCGGATGGGTCGGGATCAGCTCGCGACCCAGGTCGCGGGCCCGCAGCCAGGCGAGGTGATCCTCGTCCACCAGGCCGCGCAGCGCCCCGGCAGCAGCGGCAAAGCCCTCGGTGTCCTGCATCTGTGCCAGGATCTCGAGCTGCTTGAGCAGCAGATCGACCCGGTCGGGCTCGTCGCGCAGCGCCTTCTCGATGACCGCGCGCGCCTGGTCATGGCGGCCGTAGGCAAGATAGACATCGGCCTCGCTCAGCGCGTCTTCCTCGGCCGGCAGCTCGGCGGTTTCGTCTGCCTCCGACGGTGGTGCCGCATCCAGCTCCTGCTCGGCTTCCGTCTCCTCGGCCGGTGCCGCAGCGCCGGCGGCAACTGCCTCGACCGGCGTGCCGGGGTCGGCGGCAGCCGGACGCCGGCGCCGGATCGACAGATACAGCAGGCCTAGCAGGGCCAGCGCCACCCCGCCCAGCATGCCGAGGTTGCGCGGATCGTCCAGGAAGCCCGGCTCTTCCGTCGCCGGTACGATCGGCGCCGGCGGCAGATCCGCAGAGCCTGCCGTCGGCTGCTCGGTGGCGTCGGCCGGCGGCTCCTGCTCCGGCGCCTGCGGCGCTTCCGCAGCAGGCGACTCCGGTTGCGCAGCCATCGACTGCTGCATCTGCAGCTGGATCAAGCGCTCGAAATGGGCGACTTCCTGCTTGAGGGCTTCGACCTGGGCCCTGAGCTCGGCGTTTTCCGCCTCCAGGCTGAGGTTGGACTCCCGATAGAGCTTGAGCTCCTGATCCAGCTGCGCAGAGGCCAGCTGGATTTCCGGCGCCCGATCCGCAGCGGCAGCGTTCGCCTCCTCGCCGCGCTGCCCGGTGGGGGCCAGCACCTGCAGGTGCCCCCGGTCGACCCGTCGAGCCAGCTGCTGCTGCCGCCAGCGCTGCACATGCGCGCGCACCTCCTGGCTGGCCTCGCCACCGTCGATGGCAGCGATGCTGGCGAGATCCGGAACATGCAGTACCGCGCCGCGCTTCACCAAGTTCATATCGCCACGGATGAAGGCATCGGGGTTGGCGCGCAGCAGCGCCACCATGGTCTGGTCGATCGACACCGAGTCGTCCGGCCGCACCCGGTTGGCGATCCGCCACAGCGTCTCGGCGGCGCGGACCGGCCCATAGCTCACCGGCTCGCTCTCGACCGGAAGCGCGGCGACAGTCGTCGACGGCACGGCCGCCGTCGCCGCCGCTCCGCCCGGGACGCTCCACGGCAGCGCCGCGGCAGGCTGCCCGGTCGGCGCGGCCGCGGCGGAAGAAACCATCCCGGCACCGCCATAGACCGGCGGGTCGAGCAGCAGCGTAAACTCTCTTACCAGCCGACCCTTGGCCCAGTCGGCCTCGATCAGGAAATCCAGGAACGGTTCCTTCACCGGCTGTTCGGTGAACACCCGCACGTGCGGGTTGTCGCCGCGCACCACCTGGAAGCGCAATTGCGTCAGGCTGAAAGGCCGATCCACCCCTGCGCGCTGGAAGGCTTCCACCGAAGCCAGCGAGACGGTCAGGGTTTCGATTTCTTCGGGATTGGCGGGATACAGCGGAATACGTGCGCTCAGCGGCTGGTTCAGCGAGGACTGAACGTCAACCGCTCCCAGCCCCAGCGCATTCGCATTGGGCGACAACGCGGCGCCGACGAGGGCCAAAGCAACAGCCAGTTTGGTGCGTGCCATGGAGGTTCCTGTTGCCGGCGCCTCGCGAGCGGCACCGGATTCTTGGTTGTATTGTTCAGGCTGCGGCGGTTGTCAGCGGCGGTCCGCCATCAGCAGCTCCGCCAGCCGAATACTGTTGATTGCCGCGCCCTTACGAACATTATCTACGACAATACAGAAATTCAAACCTTTCGAAGATATACCATCGGCGCGGAGGCGGCCTACAAATACCTTATCGTGGTGCGCCGCGTCCGTGACCGGCGTCGGATATCCAATGCCTTCGGCAGGATCGGCCACCGTGATCCCCGGTTCCTGCGAAAGCAGCGCCCTAGCCCGCTCCACCGACAGCTCGGCCGCCAGCCGGACGTGGACCAGCGCCGTGATGCCGTAGAAAACAGGTACCTGCAGGGCGCTGACATTCACTGCCGGTGCCGGCCGCAGCAGCCTGCCCAGCTCCGCCGTCACCCGCGCCTCCTCGGTGCTGGCGCCGTTTTCCAGGGCCCTGCCCACCTGCGGCAGCAGATTGAACGCCAGCTGGCCGGGGAACACCTTCGGCGTGACCGAGCGGGCATTGAGCAGGTGCGCCGCCTGCCTGGCGAGCTCTTCGACACCGGCGCGACCGGCAGCCGAGGCCGGATAGCAGATCGTGGCATCGACCGATTCGATCGCCGCCGCGCCCTGCAGCGGCCGCAGCGCCACCGCAAGGGCGAGCGCAGCCGGCGATGGGCTGGCAACGATGGCCCCCGCCGACCGTGCCGGCAGCTGGTCCGAATTCACCTCGGCGACCACCAGCGGCGTGTCGGCGCTGTCCCGGAAGCGGGCGCTGGTATCGACCACCGCGCAGCCGGCCGCCGCCGCCCGTGGCGCGTGCTCGTCCGCCAGCCGCTCGCTGCCGGCGAACAATGCCAGCCGCACTTTGCCGAAGTCGAAGCCGTCGGCCGCCTCCACGGTCAGATAACGCTCGCGGAACTCGACCTTACGCCCGGCCTTATCGCTGCTGTCGGCGACGTACAGCCGGCCGAATGGCAGCTCGCTCTCGGCAAGCAGTTCGAGCATGGCTTCACCGATCAGGCTGGTGCCACCGACAACCACAAGATCGAATGTTGCTGCCATCTCTTGCCCTCTCGCCTGCAAGCAAAAACCCCCGCCGCGGCGGGGGTTCGTGCACGCGGCATGCGCGTTCAGTCTTCCAGCAGGATCCTCAGCATGCGCCGCAGCGGCTCGGCCGCCCCCCAGAGCAGCTGGTCGCCGACGGTGAAGGCCCCCAGGTACTGCGGCCCCATGTTGAGCTTGCGCAAACGCCCGACCGGGATGCTGAGGGTGCCGGTCACGGCGGTCGGGGTGAGCTCGCGCATGGTGACTTCGCGCTCGTTGGGAATCACCTTGACCCAATCGTTGGCATCGGCGATCAGGCCTTCGATCTCGTCCAGCGGCACATCCTGCTTGAGCTTGATGGTCAGCGCCTGGCTGTGGCTGCGCATGGCGCCGATCCTGACGCAGATGCCGTCGATCGGGATCAGGCTGCCGCCCGCGCGGCCGAGGATCTTGTTGGTTTCGGCCTGCCCCTTCCACTCCTCGCGCGACTGGCCGTTCTCCAGCTGCTTGTCGATCCAGGGAATCAGGCTGCCGGCCAGCGGCACACCGAAGTGATCGACCGGGAAAGCGCTGGAGCGCATGGTCTCGGCGACCCGGCGGTCGATGTCGATGATGCTGGAGGCAGGGTCGGCCAGCAGGCTCTCGACCGCGCCGTGGGCGGCGCCCATCTGCCGCAGCAGCTCGCGCATGTTCTGGGCGCCGGCGCCGGAAGCGGCCTGGTAGGTCATGGCGCTGATCCACTCGACCAGGTCGGCCTTGAGCAGACCGCCCAGCCCCATGAGCATCAGGCTCACTGTGCAGTTGCCGCCGATGAAGTCCTTCACGCCGCGCGCCAGCGCGTCCTTGATCACCCCATAGTTGACCGGATCGAGCACGATCACGCTGTCGTCGCGCATCCGCAGCGCCGAGGCGGCATCGATCCAGTAGCCCTGCCAACCGGCCTTGCGCAGCGCCGGGTAGACTGCGTTGGTGTAGTCGCCGCCCTGGCAGGAAACAATGATGTCCATCGCCTTCAGCTCGTCGATGGCATTGGCGTCCTTCAGCGGCGGCGCCTCCTTGCCGAAGTCCGGCGCGGACTGCCCCGCCTGCGAGGTGGAGAAGAACACCGGGTCGATATGGTCGAAGTCGCGCTCTTCCTGCATACGCTGCATCAGCACGGAACCGACCATTCCGCGCCAACCGACCAGACCTACTCGCTTCATCGCTTGTCCTCAGATGTTCGTGAATTCGAAGGGACCGGGAAGGGTGTCCTCATGCGCCCTTGCCGGACGCCAGCCTGACGACAGGAGGAGCGCTCTACCTGATCCGGGAACGCGGCCTGCCGCCGGGGAAGGACCCGCCTTGCTCGTCCAGGTCTTCTCCTGCCGGCTCGGGCTCGCTCCCTTTCCGTCCCTTACGCTCGCAGCGCCGCCACCACGGCATCGCCCATCTCGCGGGTACCGACCTGGCGGGTGCCCTCGGCGGCGATATCGGCCGTCCGCAACCCCTGGTCCAGCACCGCGCCAACAGCCGCTTGGACGCGATCGGCGAGCGTTGGTTCATTGAGCGAATAGCGCAGCATCATTTCCACCGACAGGATGGTGGCCAGCGGATTGGCCATGTTTTTGCCGGCGATGTCGGGCGCCGAGCCGTGTATCGGCTCGTACATGCCCTTGCCGCGCTCGTCCAGCGACGCCGACGGCAGCATGCCGATGGAACCGGTCAGCATGGCCGCGCAGTCGGAAAGGATATCGCCGAACATGTTTTCGGTGACCATCACGTCGAACTGCTTGGGCGCGCGCACCAGCTGCATCGCGGCATTGTCGACGTACATGTGGCTGAGCTCGACGTCCGGGTAGTCCTTCGCCACCCGCTCCATGACCTCGCGCCAGAGCTCGGAGACTTCCAGCACATTGGCCTTGTCCACCGAGCACACCCGCTTGTCGCGCTTGCGGGCGATGTCGAAGGCCAGCCGGCCGATGCGCTCGATCTCGGCCTCGGTATAGATCATGGTGTTGTAGCCTTCGCGGCTGCCGTCCGAACGCTGCCGGATCTCGCGCGGCTTGCCGAAGTAGATGCCGCCGGTAAGCTCGCGGACGATCATGACGTCCAGCCCCGCCACCAGCTCCGGCTTGAGCGAGGACGCCGCCGCCAGCTGCGGGTACAGGATGGCCGGCCGCAGATTGCCGAACAGGTTGAGTTCGGAACGGATCGCCAGCAGACCGCGCTCCGGGCGCAGCGGCCGGTCCAGCTTGTCGTACTGCGGCCCGCCGACCGCGCCCAGCAGCACCGCGTCGGCGGCCTTGGCAAGCGCGAGCGTCTCGTCCGGCAGCGGCTTGCCGGAGGCATCGTAGGCGGCGCCGCCGATCAGCCCCTGCTCCAGCTCGACGTTCAGCCCGAAGTCCTGCCGGAGACACTCCAGCACCTTGACCGCCTCGCCGACGATCTCCGGACCGATTCCGTCGCCAGGCAGCACCAGGATCTTCTTGCTCATCGTGGCTCCTCAGGAGTTGGCAAACAGCCACGGCGCCTCGGCGCGGCGGCGGGCCTCGTAGGCCTTGATGTCGTCGGCGTGCTCGAGGGTGAGCCCGATCTCGTCCAGGCCGTTCACCAGGCAGTGCTTGCGGAAGGCGTCGATCTCGAAGCGGAAGACTTCGCCGCCCGGGGTGGTCACCGTCTGCGCCGGCAGGTCGATATGCAGCCGGTAGCCCTCGGTGGCCTCGGTCTCCCGGAACAGCTGATCGACCTGCTCCTCGCTCAGCACGATGGGCAGCAGGCCGTTCTTGAAGCAGTTGTTGTAGAAGATGTCGGCGAAGCTGGGCGCGATGATGGCGCGGAAGCCGTAATCCTCCAGCGCCCAGGGCGCGTGCTCGCGCGAGCTGCCGCAACCGAAGTTGCGGCGCGCCAGCAGCACCTGCGCACCCTGGTAGCGCGGCTGGTTGAGCACGAAATCCGGGTTCAGCGGCCGCTTGCTGTTGTCCTTCCCCGGCTCGCCATGGTCCAGGTAGCGCCATTCATCGAACAGGTTCGGGCCGAAGCCGGTGCGCTTGATCGACTTCAGGAACTGCTTGGGGATGATGGCGTCGGTATCGACATTGGCGCGGTCGAGCGGTGCGACCAGCCCATCGAGAACGGTAAACGCGCGCATCAGAACTCCCTCACGTCGACGAAATGACCGGCGATGGCGGCGGCGGCGGCCATGGCCGGGCTCACCAGGTGCGTGCGCCCGCCCTGCCCCTGCCGGCCTTCGAAGTTACGGTTGGAGGTGGAGGCGCAGCGCTCGCCCGGCTCCAGCCGGTCGGCGTTCATGGCCAGGCACATCGAACAGCCCGGCTCGCGCCATTCGAAGCCGGCCTCGATGAAGATCTTGTCCAGCCCCTCGGCTTCCGCCTGCTGCTTCACCAGCCCCGAGCCCGGCACCACCATCGCGAGCTTGACGCTGTCGGCCTTCTTGCGGCCCTTGATGACGGCCGCCGCCGCGCGCAGGTCCTCGATCCGCGAGTTGGTGCAGGAACCGATGAATACCTTGTCGATGGCGATCTCGGTAATCGGCGTATCCGGCTGCAGCCCCATGTACTCCAGCGCCCTCAGCATGCCCTTCTGCTTGACCGGATCGGCCTCGGCAAAGGGATTGGGCACCCGGCTGGTGACCGGCGCCACCATCTCCGGCGACGTGCCCCAGGTCACCTGCGGCTGGATGTCGGCGGCATTGATGCGCACCACCTTGTCGAACTGCGCGTCCGGATCGGAGTGCAGCGTCCGCCACCAGGCGACCGCCTTGTCCCAGTTCTCGCCGGTGGGCGCGAACGGCCGGTTCTTGACGTAGTCGATGGTCTTGTCGTCCACCGCCACCATGCCGCAGCGGGCGCCGGCCTCGATGGCCATGTTGCAGACCGTCATGCGGCCTTCGATGGACAGGGCGCGAATGGCGTCGCCGCCGAATTCGATGGCATAGCCGGTGCCACCGGCGGTGCCGATCACGCCGATGATATGCAGCACGATGTCCTTGGCGCTGACGCCGGCGCCGACCTGGCCATCGACGCTGATCAGCATGCTCTTGGCTTTCTGCTGCACCACGGTCTGGGTCGCCAGCACGTGCTCGACCTCGGAGGTGCCGATGCCGAAGGCCAGGCAGCCCAGCGCGCCGTGCGTGGAGGTGTGGGAGTCGCCACAGACCACCGTCATGCCGGGCAGGGTAGCGCCCTGCTCCGGACCGATGACATGGACGATGCCCTGGCGGACGTCGTTCATGCCGAACAGGGTGATGCCGTACTCACGGCAGTTGGCATCCAGCGTGTCGACCTGCAGCCGGGAGACCGGATCGGCGATGCCCCGGGCGCGGTCGACGGTCGGAACGTTGTGATCCGCCACCGCCAGATTCGCCGACAGCCGCCACGGCTGCCGGTTCGCCAGCTTCAGCCCCTCGAAGGCCTGCGGCGAGGTCACCTCGTGCACGAGATGACGGTCGATATAGAGCAGCACGGAGCCGTCGTCGTTCTGACGGACCACGTGCGCATCCCAAAGCTTGTCGTAAAGGGTTTTTCCGGCCATGACGCCTGCCTGAGAGAAATCAAGCGAACTATTATAACGGACTCATTGCTGCGCTGCAGAGACCTGGAAGCGGGCCGGAATGGCCCGGTACGCCAGCGGCACGGCCAGCAGCGACAGCGCGCCGGCGAGGTAGAACACCACGGCTCCTCCCAGCGGCGCCCAGAGATACCCGCCAAGGACGCTGCCGGCCGCCACCCCGGCGCCGAAGGTCATGCTGCTGTAGAGGGCCTGGCCGCGCCCCTGGCTGCGACCGCGGAAAAAGCGGTTGACCACGACGATGCCGACCGCGTGGTAGATGCCGAAGCTGGCCGCATGCAGGGTCTGCGCGGCGAACAGCAGCGGGAGCTGCTGCGGAAACGCGCCGGTGGCGAGCCAGCGCACGCCCCCCAGCAGCAGCGCCGCCACCATCAGCGTGCGCGGCCCGTAGCGCGGCAGCCAGCGGTGAATGACCATGAACACGCCGATCTCCGCCACCACCGCCCAGGCCCACAGCAGGCCGATGGTCCCGCCGCGGTAGCCGTGCTCCTGCAGGTAGATGCTGAAGAAGGCGTAGTACGGCCCATGGCCCATCTGCGACAGCAGCGCCGCCAGCAGGAAGCCGATCACCTCCGGTCGCCGCAGCACCTGCCAGAAGTCCGGCGCCTGCGCATGCGCCGCCGACCCCAGCCGCTCCGGCGTCGCGAGGCTTGCCAGCCACATGCCCACGCACAGAAACAGCACCGCATACGGCACCACGCCGGCTCCGACCCGCTCCACCAGTCCCCCGAGCGCTGCCACCGCGACGATGAAACCGACCGAGCCCCACAGCCGGATCCGGCTGTAGCGATGCTCCTGCGCGCCTAGGCAGTTCATGGTATTGGCTTCGAACTGCGGCATGGCGCCGTTCCAGAAGAAGCTGAACGCGGCCGTCACCAGCAACAGCCAGCCATAGCCGGAGCCGGCCCAGACTCCGGCGAATGACACCAGCGCCAGCAGTGACGCCGCCCGCACCACCTGCATGCGCCGCCCGCGCCGATCGGCGAGCGAGCCGAGCACGTTGGGCGCCACCACCCGGGCCAGGTTGAGCGCGGCCACCACCTGACCGATCTGCGCCGCCGAGAAGCCGAGGGTGTGCAGATACGGCCCCCAGTACGGCACCAGCACGCCGACGATGGCGAAGAAGAAGAAATAGAAGCCGGACAGCCGCCAGTACGGCAGATCAGCAGGCATACGGGACAGGCGAGAAGCTCGCCGCGCTGCCGAATAGGTCCTGTCGGTATCGCGACTGTTCCACGGTCCCAGCCGCTACGGCGCCGCCGGAATAATCGGGGTGTCGGAGCGCACGTCGGCGTTCTGGGCCCGGTGGCGCAGCGCGTGGTCCATCAGCACCAGCGCCAGCATGGCCTCGGCGATCGGGGTGGCGCGGATGCCGACGCAGGGATCGTGGCGGCCGGTGGTGACGACTTCCACCGGCTCGCCGGCCAGGTTCACCGAACGCCCCGGGGTGGTGATGCTGGAGGTGGGCTTGAGGGCGATGCTGGCGACGATGGCCTGCCCCGAGGAGATCCCGCCCAGCACGCCGCCGGCATGATTGGAGAGGAACCCCTGCGGTGTGATCTCGTCGCGGTGCTCGCTCCCCTTCTGCGCGACGCTGGCGAAGCCGGCGCCGATCTCCACGCCCTTCACCGCGTTGATGCTCATCAGGGCATGGGCGATGTCGGCATCCAGCCGGTCGAAGATCGGCTCGCCCCAGCCCGGCGGCACGCCCTCGGCGACTACCGTGACCCGCGCGCCCACCGAATCGCCCTCGCGACGCAGGTTGTGGATGTAGGTCTCCAGCTCCGGCACCCGCGCCGGATCGCCGCAGAAGAACGGGTTCTGCTCGACCGCGTCCCAGTCCTTCAGCTCGAGCTGCAGCGAGCCGATCTGGGCAACGTAGCCGCGGATGCGCACCCCGTAACGCTCGGCCAGGTATTTCTTGGCGATGGCGCCGGCCGCCACGCGCATGGCGGTCTCGCGGGCGCTGGAGCGGCCGCCGCCGCGGTAATCGCGCAGCCCGTATTTCTGCTGGTAGGTGTAATCGGCATGGGCCGGCCGGAACACCTGCTTGATCTTGTCGTAATCGCGCGAGCGCTGGTCGGTGTTCTCGATCAGCAGCCCGATCGGCGTGCCGGTGGTACGGCCTTCGAACACGCCGGAAAGAATGCGCACCTGATCCGGTTCGCGGCGCTGCGTGGTATAGCGCGAGGTGCCCGGCCGGCGCCGGTCCAGGTCGCGCTGCAGATCGGCCTCGGACAGTTCCAGCCCTGGCGGACAGCCGTCGACGATGGCGCCCAGCGCCGGGCCATGGCTTTCGCCGAAGGTAGTGACGGTGAACAGCTTGCCGAAGGTATTGCCGGACATTCCGATTCCGTTGCCTGCTTAACCGTTGAAGTAGTCGCGATAGTCTGCGAGCTGCTGGGCGGTGAGCAGGAATACCTCGCCCTCGCCATGCTCGAACTCCAGCCAGACGAATGGCACGTCCGGAAACGCCGCCTCCAGCGCCGGCCCGCTGTTGCCGACCTCCACCACCAGAATGCCGCCCTCGGTCAGCCGCGCCGGCGCTTCGCGCAGGATGGTGCGCACCAGGTCCAGGCCGTCCTCTCCCGCCTCCAGCGCCAGCCGCGGCTCGTGCCGGTACTCGGGCGGCAACTGGCTCATGTCGAGCGCATCCACGTAGGGCGGGTTGCTGACGATCAGATCATAGCGCCGATCCTGCGGCAGCGCCGCGAACAGGTCGGACTGGAACAGTGTTACCCGCTGCTGCAGCCGGTGCCGCTCGACATTGACCCGGGCCACGTCCAGCGCTTCCGGCGAGACGTCGACGGCGTCCACCTCGGCGCCGGGGAACGCGTAGGCACAGGCGATGGCGATACAGCCGCTGCCGGTGCCGATATCGAGGATCCGTTCGACCGACTCCGGCGCCAGCCACGGCTCGAACTGCCGCTGGACGATTTCGCCGATCGGCGAGCGCGGCACCAGCACCCGCTCGTCGACATAGAATGGCAGCCCGGCGAACCAGGCCTCGCGGGTCAGGTAAGGCAGCGGCAGCCGCTCGCGGATGCGCCGGCGCACCCGCTTCACCACGGCCTCGGCCTCGCGCGCCGTCAGCCGCGCCTCCCACCACACCGCGCTGAGGTCCATCGGCAGGTGCAGGGTATGCAGCACCAATGCCGCCGCCTCGTCCAGGGCATTGTCGGTGCCGTGCCCGAACACCAGGCGGGCTTCCTGAAAGCGGCTGGCGGCCCAGCGCACGTAATCGCGCATGGTTTGCAGTTCGGGCGGAACGCTGTCGAGTTCGTGCATTGAGCTGGACCTGATCCTGACGCGGTTGGGTAGACTGCTGGGGCCGCACGCATGATACCGGAAGCACTCGCCCCCGCAATGCGGTTCTGCCTGATCCAAACGGCGCCGCTCTATGGAATAATCAGCCCCATGAACACGACCTCTGCCCGGCCGGGCCTCGGCCGCTATCTTCTGATCGCCCTCGCTGGACTGGCGGCCGTCGTCGGCGGCGCGCTCAGCGCCTCCTACCTGCTCGGCCCCGCCGCTCCGCAGGAGCCGCCCGGACTGCAGGCCACCTACCTGCCGGGCGGCAAGCCGCTGCGGCCGTTCACGCTGGTGGATCACCGTGGCGAGCGTTTCGACAATTCGCGCCTCCACGGCCACTGGACGTTCCTGTTCTTCGGCTACACCCACTGCCCGGACGCCTGCCCGAGCGCGCTGGCGGTCTTGAATGCAGTGGCCGAAGGACTCAAAGAACGTGCCCCGGGCCTGCCGCTGCAGGTGGTGATGGTTTCGGTCGACCCGGCCCGCGACACGCCGGAACGGCTGGCAGCCTACGTGCCGTATTTCAACCAGGCCTTCCTTGGCGCCACCGGCGACGACGAAGCCCTGACCCCGCTGACACGAGATCTGGGGATCATTTACGTGCGGCACGAGCCCGACCCTGATTCCAATGCCTATCTGGTGGATCACAGCACGGCCATCCTGCTGATCAACCCGAAGGGCGAACTGCAGGCGATCTTCGGACAGCCGCACATTCCACAGCCGATCGTCGACGACGTCTTGAAGATCCAGGAACACCACCAGTCTTGATGAATACCGCCACACCTGTCCGCGCTTCCGGCCCCGCGACGCTCAGCGACCGGCTCAAGAGCCTGCCCT
>Ga0079224_100000117_pt1 | contig 61505 bp, 49 predicted proteins | sample Stecom2015_FD_80414 | JGI IMG/M metagenome (GOLD analysis project Ga0079224, IMG submission 80414) | Agricultural soil microbial communities from Utah to study Nitrogen management - Steer compost 2015 | ecosystem: Environmental > Terrestrial > Soil > Agricultural land | place: USA: Utah... | reverse complement strand
GGAGTATATTATTTTGACGACTTACGGGTTGTTAACAAAATTATAGCAGGAGTTAAAGATGAATTAACTTCAGGAATTCCTTCTGATTATGTATTGGAACAGAATTATCCGAATCCGTTTAATCCTTCAACACAAATAAGATTCGGCTTACCAGAGCAAGGATTAGTTAAACTAGAAGTTTACACTCTTCTTGGTGAAAAAGTAAAAACATTAATTAATGAAGAATTAAGCAGTGGTTATCACTCAATTAACTTTGATGCGGCCGATCTTGCGAGTGGAATTTATATTTATACATTATCTGTTAATGATTTTATAACAAGCAGAAAGATGATACTTATGAAATAAGGAAAAGAAGAGATGAATCTTTGTTGTGGCAATCCGTTCCTTAAGAAAATAATCAGGAGGTTCCATGAACAAACTTCACTTTCTTTTTGTGCTTGTTCCGCTTTTTTTTATCTCAGCACAAACTTATGATGTGCCTGAAATACTTTACTATAAGTTTGATACAGGTACAAACACAACTCCCAATTATGCTAATCCCGGTGGAGGTACAAATCCTGCGAATTTATTAAACCTAACTATGGCGCCCGGAGGACAATTCGACAATGCACTTTTAGGTAACGGGGGATCCAGCAGCGCTAACTATCTTAATTCAGGATGGAATATGGATCTTGGTACATCAAGCTGGACAATATCACTCTGGATTAATAATTATCCCGCATCAACCTTCGGGTATCTTTTTGGAAATGATATAGCCACCAGTTTCAGGTGTTTTAGTGCAGGTGCTGCAGGTTCCGGTAATATTACTTTAAGAGGTAATGGTTTAGCAAACATAGATATAACCGGTGTTTTACCCGGACCCAGTGTTGTTCATATTGTTTATGATTCAGCAGCTTCAGAAGTCAGGACTTATGTTAATGGTGTTTTCCAAAGTACAATTCCACAAGCTCCGCTTAATTTGACTGCAGCAGTTCCTTTTAAAGTTGGCGGTTATGGAACAGCTAATGGTATGGCTGCAGGTGCTTTGCTCGATGAATTCAGATTTTACAGAAGAGCTTTAAGCCAGGCAGAAATTGAAGCTACATGGAACCAGACTCTTCCTTTTGTAATACCTGTTGAGTTATCATCTTTCACTGCTAATGTTGTTGGTTCCGGTGTGAGTCTTAACTGGACAACCGCTTCTGAAACAAACAATAGTGGGTTTGAGATTGAGAGACTGCAAATTAAAAATTCAGAATTGCAGAGCTGGAAAACTATAGGTTTTGTTGCAGGCTTTGGAACTACAACAGAAACAAAATCATATTCCTTTAAGGATGAAGATGTTCCTGCAGGAATATATTCTTACAGATTAAAACAAATTGATTTCGATGGTACCTTTGAATATTCAAATGAAGTTGAAGTCGAAGTGATTAAACCTTCCGTCTATTCACTTGAACAAAATTATCCTAATCCATTTAATCCAGTAACAGAAATAAGTTTTAATCTGGCTGAAGAAGGATTTGTAACTCTTGAGGTTCTTAATCTTCTTGGTCAAAGGGTTGCAACATTAGTTAACGATAATATGAAGTCTGGTTTTCACACAATTAATTTTGATGCTTCTGATTTATCAAGCGGAATTTATGTTTATACTATATCGGTTAATAATTTTACAGCAAGTAAAAAGATGGTTCTGATGAAGTGATCTTTAATAAACCTCCGGGGTTTAAACTTCGGAGGTTTAAATTATTTTTATCACTAAGTCACAAAGAATCACTAAGTTTATTTCTATTCGATACTCTCTTTTTTATTGATCAATTTCTAACTTTCTTCTCACTAAATAAGCATTTAGATTTATAATGAATTTAGAACAAAGGAAATGAATCTGATTAATTTTCGTTCAGATTCAGAAGAAAAATGAATGCCATTGAAGAAACCCGCACTGGGAAACTAGCAAAATGGTGGAAACCTGTTGACAACAACAAAATTCTCTGCACTCTCTGTCCACGTTATTGTAAAATAGGTGAAGGTCAGCCTGGCTTCTGCTACATCAGACAAAACCTTGGAGGCAAGCTTTATACAATTGGTTACGGCAGACCAACGGGTTTTGCAGTTGATCCTGTTGAGAAAAAACCTTTGAATCATTTTTTGCCTGGTTCTTCAATTCTAAGTTTTGGAACTGCAGGCTGTAACCTTGGATGCAAGTTCTGCCAGAACTGGTCAATAAGCAAAGCTAAGCTTGATGATGATAATTCAATTTCTGCTTCACCTGAAGATGTTATTGAAATTGCTAAGAGATATCACACTCCTTCTATCGCATATACTTACAATGATCCTACAATTTTTGGTGAATATGTAATTGATATATCACGAATAGCTCGAGATGAAGGAATAAAAAATGTTATGGTAACTGCCGGTTATATAGATAAAGAAGCACGCAAAGAAGTTTACCAATATATCGATGCTGCTAATGTAGATTTAAAAGGATTTACTGAAAGATTCTATAACAAATTGACTTTCTCTCATTTAAATGATGTACTTGATACGTTAGTCTGGCTTAAAAATGAAACAGATATCTGGTTTGAAATAACAACGCTTCTTATTCCCGGAGAAAATGACAGCGACAATGAAATAAAAGAGGAATGCGACTGGATACTTAACAATCTTGGTGATTCAGTACCTCTTCATTTTACAGCATTTCATCCTGATTTTAGAATGAGAGATAAAGAAAGAACTCCGGCATCTACTTTAAAACGTGCAAGAAAAACCGCTTTATCTTCGGGAATAAAATTTTGCTATGTAGGAAATATTTATGACACAGAAGGACAAACAACTTACTGCCCTGAATGTAAATCAGCATTAATAGAAAGAGACTGGCACTCAGTTAACTTCAACAAAATGAATAACAATAAATGCAGTAACTGCGGAATTATCATTCCGGGAGTATTTTAGTAAACTTCTTTTATAAGCATATCATTCAATCTCACTATTAAAATTTTTAATTTTGCTTTTATAGTAAATGATAATACAGGTTAAACATGTTAAACTTATCCAACAATATTGTTTTAATAACAGGTGCCAGTTCAGGAATTGGTAAAGCCTGTGCCGAAGTTTTTGCAAAAGAAGGTGCTAACTTAATACTTACCGCAAGAAGAGCAAACCTTTTGAAAAAAGTATCTTCCGCATTAACAAAAAAATATAGAGTTAAAGTCCTCAATAAAGTACTTGACGTAAGAAGCAGAGATGATGTAAAAGATTTTATTTCTTCTCTTCCTGCTGAGTGGAAAAAGATTGATATTCTTGTGAACAATGCAGGACTTGCAAGAGGTCTGGCAGGAATTGATGAGGGCACCTATGAAGACTGGGAAGAAATGATTGATACAAATATTAAAGGTCTGTTATATCTTTCGCGGGAGGTAATTCCTTTAATGGTAAAAAGAAAAAAAGGACATGTAATTAATATTGGTTCTATTGCCGGACATTCAGTTTATCCAAAAGGTAATGTATACAATGCAACAAAGTTTGCTGTTAATGCATTAACCAAAGCAATGCGACTCGATTTATATGAAAAGAATATCAGAGTTAGTACCGTTGACCCGGGAATGGTTGAAACAGAATTCAGTCTTGTAAGATTCAGAGGAGATAAAGAGCGGGCTGAACTTGTTTACAAAAATACAAAACCATTAACAGCACACGATGTTGCAGATGCAGTTTTATATTGTGCAACAAGACCAAAGCATGTAAATATAGATGAGATAATTATAATGCCTTCCGTACAGGCATCTCCGCTTCATATAAAAAGAAATAAAAAATAAAAAAAAGGATGAGGCTGTAAAAAAATTTTCCGATTCAGCCTCATCCTTTAAAATTAATTATACAAACAAACTAACATCACCGGCACCTTCTCTTATTACTTCCGGTTCATCTTCACTTAAATCAATAACACTCGATGGAGAACCTATTAAGTTTCCGGATGCAAGCATTAAATCAACAGTTGTACTAAAAATATGTTTTATCTCCAGCGGGTCATATAATACTTCACCTTTTCTGTTCGTAGCACTAGTGCTTATAATTGGATGTCCTAATTCTCTCACAATACTTAAGCAAACCTGATGATTAGGTACACGTATTCCTACCGTTTTTCTTTTACTCCATAATTTTTTGGGTACCTCCCGTGCAGCGGGTAAAATAAAAGTATAAGGTCCGGGAAGAAGATGTTTCATAGTTCGGTATGCATAGTCACTTACCTTGGCATATTTAGCTATATCTTTTAAATCGGAGCAAATAAAGCTTAATAATTTAATATCATTTTTAATTGAGAAAATTCTTTCAAGGGCATTTTTATTAAAGATGTCGCATCCAATACCATAAACTGTATCGGTAGGATAGATTATAACTCCGCCTTCTTTCAATACATTAACAGCTTTGTTTATATAGCGAAGCTGCGGGTTCTGCGGGTGAAGCTCATAATATTCCATCTGAACTCCTTTCAGTTTTTGAGGTTTAATGTTGATTTTAATAAATGCGGGACTGAATAATTTTTCATATTAACATCTTGGGATTAAGATAGAAAGGTTTTTATAATTGTCAACAACTACAATTTACAGGTTACAAAAATTAATTTTAGCCTTAAAAAGGGTATTTTTTTTACAGATATTTACTATATTAAGGGCTCAAAATTTTTAAAGGTCAGAATCAGGAGTAATTGATATGGCTAGAAGATGCCAAATAACAGGAAAAGCGCCAATGAGCGGAAACCATGTATCTCATGCTCATAACAGAAGGAAAAGAAGATTTTTGCCCAACCTTCAGAAAAAGAGAATATGGGTTCAGGAATTAAACAGATTTGTTACAATTAAACTATCTGCCCGTGCAATTAAAAGCATTTCAAAAAACGGCACTTCTCACCTGGCAAAATTAATTAATGAAAAAAAGATAAAAGTAAGATAGATATACTTTTTATTTAAAATAAAAAAAGGAATCTTCTTCAGATTCCTTTTTTATTTTAAAGGGGAAAAACTTATTCTCTTACAACCCACACTTTAATTTTTGCTTCAACATTTGAATGGAGTTTGATACCAACATTATAGATACCGAGAGACTTAATTGCCTCAGGAATTTCTATTTTTCTCCTGTCAATATCATATCCTTTTTCTTTCAATGAATCAGCAATCATTTGAGAAGTTACAGTACCGAAGATTTTATCTTCTTCACCAACCTGAACAGGTATTGTAACCGAAACTTTTTCCAGTTCGGAAGCGAGTATTTCGGCTGCTTTTAATTCCTGCTCGGTCTTTTTAAGAAGATTCTTTTTTTCCTCTTCAAGTGCTGCAATATTTCCTTTATGAGCGGAGTAAGCAATTTTTCTTGGCAGAAGATAGTTTAATGCAAATCCATCTTTAACATCTACAATATCTCCAACCTTACCAAGAGATTCATAATTTTGTCTAAGAATAACTTTCATAATATCTCCTTAAGGTTATTTAACAGTATCAGAAACGTATGGAAGCAGAGCCATATGTCTTGCGCGCTTTATAGCAATTGCAAGCTGTCTCTGATACTTAGAGCTGGTACCTGTAATTCTTTTAGGAATAATCTTTCCCTGCTCTGTAATATATTTCTGAAGAAGTTTTACATCTTTATAATCAATATATTTAATATTGTTTTTTGTGAACCTGCAAAACTTCTTTACCTTAATTTCCTTTTTCATTTATATCCTTTATTGATTTAATAAATCAGATTCTTCATTAGAGAGAAATTTATCAAATGAATCTTCTGTATAATCTACCGAATCATCAACAACAGAATCTTCTTCTGCTGTACCATTAGTATCCTCTACAGTTCGGTCTCTCTTATTGAGGAATTGAATCCTTCTTGCTTTTATTTCAACAATACTTCTGTTATGCCCATCTTCAGATTTCCAGCTGCGGCTCTGGAGTTCACCATCTACAAGAACTGCGGATCCTTTTTTCAGACGGTCTCTGCAGCTTTCAGCCAGTTTATTCCATGCCACAATGCCAACATAACAAACATCCTCCTGCCAGTTATTTGAACTGTCTTTATACTTCCTGTTGGAAGCGATAGAAAAATTAACAACAGGGGTGTTGTTGGTTGTTTGCCGGAAAACAGGATCTTTAGTAAGATTTCCTGCAACAATTACATAATTTATTTCGGGCATTTTCAGATCAGCCATGATTTAACCTCCATCATGAATCTTAAATTATTTAATGTTATCAACTTCATTTTCTTCATTATCGATTATAGTATCCTCTTCAACCGGGGATGTAACTTCGGTTTCAGTTTCCTGAGTTTGAACTTTTTTATTTTTTTCAATTTGTTGTAGTGCGTCATTGTCTAAAAGAATTGTAAGGAAACGGAGGATATATTCGTCGAGAGTATAGAATCTTTCAAGTTTACTAACAATGCCGGACGGAGCGTTAAACCTGAATATAACGTAATAACCAATCTTACTTTTCTTAACCATATAGGCGAGTCTTTTTCTTCCCCAGTTTTCTATTTCCCTTATCTCCCCACCATTATTAATAATAGTTTCTTTGATACGGGTAATTATACCTTCTATTTGTTCATCATCAAGTGCGGCATTAATTAATACTGCACTCTCGTAAACGTTATTTTTCATGCTTTCCTTTCCTTTGGTCTTTCGGCCCTCACCTTTGTGAGAGCAGGAATATAAATTATGTTAAAAACGGGCAGTAAATTAGCTAATTAAAGGCGCAATTACAAGTGCTACCACTGCCATTAATTTTAATAAAATGTTTAGTGAAGGACCTGATGTATCTTTAAAAGGATCTCCTACAGTATCGCCAACTACGGCAGCTTTATGAGGATCTGATCCTTTAAAATATTTAACGCCATTTATTTCTATACCCTCCTCAAACATTTTCTTGGCATTATCCCAGGCTCCTCCGGAATTTGCCTGGAAAATAGCCATCAATACACCTGAAACGGTTACACCGGCAATTAATCCTCCGAGCATTTCCGCTCCGCCTAAAAACCCAGTTATTATTGGAACAGCTACTGCTAAAAGACCGGGAACGACCATTTGTTTAATTGCAGATTTTGTAGAAATTTCAATACACTTGCTGTATTCGGCTGTTCCCTCAGCATCTTCAAAAACTTTTTGATCTTCTGAAGACCATTCAGATTTATCTTTGCCTGAATTCCTTTTCATTACTTCCAGTGCTGCTTTTAATTTCGGTATAGAAGTAAACTGACGTCTTACTTCTTCAATCATTGACATTGCTGCCTTACCTACAGCTTGCATTGCCAAGGCGGAGAAGAGTAATGGAATCATAGCTCCAACAAATAACCCCGCCATAACATCTGCCTTTGAAATATCTATAGTTCCGATATTTGCAGAAGTCATATAGGCACCAAATAATGCAAGCGCTGTTAAAGCAGCGGACCCAATTGCAAACCCTTTACCAATAGCTGCAGTTGTATTTCCTACTGCATCGAGTTTATCTGTTCTTCCTCTTACTTCTTTTGGAAGTTCGGACATTTCTGCGATTCCGCCTGCATTATCTGAAATTGGTCCGTATGCATCAACAGCTAACTGAATACCAAGATTGGAAAGCATACCAACAGCAGAAATAGCAATTCCATACAATCCGCCGAAATAAAATGCAATAACTATGGAAGCAGCAATTATAACAATAGGTAACGCAGTTGAAAGCATTCCATTACTTAAGCCTGCAATAATATTGGTAGCATATCCTGTAACAGATTGTCTTACAATTGCAAGAACAGGTCTTTTTCCTGTTCCGGTGAAATATTCAGTGAACATTCCAATTAATACACCTGCAACAAGTCCAACCACTGTTGCAATAAAAATACCTGTAGAAGTATAATAATTACCCGCAACAGGATCTGCCCAATCATATAAAGGATCTTTATAGTTCCAGCTTTCAGGTAAAATACCTTTTATAATAAACCATGAAGCAATTATCATTAAAATTGATGCAATAAAGTTTCCGGTATTGAGTGCTTTTTGAGGATTACCGCCTTCTTTAACTCTTACAAAAAAAGTTCCTATAACAGACATTATAATTCCTACACCTGAAAGGAGGAGAGGAAGTAATACTGCTGATAATCCGTTAAATTCATCAGCAAAACCATCTGCCATAAAAGCAGCACCAAGAACCATTGTACTGACAATAGATCCGACATATGATTCAAACAAATCTGCACCCATTCCTGCAACATCACCAACATTGTCTCCAACATTATCGGCAATAGTAGCAGGATTAAGGGGATGATCTTCAGGAATACCGGCTTCTACTTTACCCACAAGGTCGGCACCTACATCTGCTGCTTTGGTATAAATTCCTCCGCCCACTCTTGCAAACAATGCAATTGAAGAAGCACCAAATGAAAAACCTGTAATTATAGTTATTACTCTTACAACATCATGCATTCCTGATGAACCAAAGATATCGGAATAAATAATGAAGAGGAGACCCAAACCTAAAACACCCAAACCAACTACACCCATACCCATAACTGATCCGCCTGCAAAAGCAATTTCCAATGCTTTACCCAGACTATCTCTGGCAGCACTTGTTGTTCTCACGTTAGCTTTTGTGGCAACTCTCATTCCTATAAAACCTGCAAGAGCTGAACAGAACGCACCGGTGATGAATGATATTGCAACGACAGGAGAAGAGACTTCATTATTTGCAGTTACTGCCAGTAAAATTGCAACACAAATAACAAATATTGAAAGCACTTTGTATTCAGCTTTAAGGAAAGCCATAGCCCCTTCGGCAATATGAGATGAAATTTTCTTCATCTTTTCTGTGCCAATATCTTTTTTAGAAATCCACGAGGATCTCCAGAATGTATAAAGAAGCGCTAAAACCCCAAACAGCGGAATAATGTAAAAAATTGTGCTCATAAAAAATCTCCTGATATTGTCCTATTTGTTTGAAATATCTTTTGTGCCGGATTCAGATTGTGAAATCCTGCTGTTTGCATCAAGCATTTTTTTAATTCCGCCTGAAATAAATTCTTCAAGCAGAACTTCTGCCGATTTAAAAGTTTCTGTTAAAATTTTTTTTTCGTTATCCTTAAAATCTTCCAGAACATATTCTGCCATATGTCCCGGTTCAAATTCATTTCCAATTCCCATTCTTAACCTGGGGAATTGATCTGAGTTCAGATGATAGATTATTGAACTTAAACCATTATGTCCGCCATCGCTGCCGGACATTCTTACTCTTAATTTTGAAAACTCAAGATTAAAGTCATCATAAATAACCAGAAAATCGTTCAAGTCTGTCTGGTAATAACTTATAGCCTGTTTTGCTGCTATACCACTTTGATTTACATAGGTAACCGGTTTAATAAGAACATAAGATTCATCCGATAACTGACCTTCTGCAAAATAATAATCAAACTTAGAGGGTTTAAATTCTAATGAGTGAGTCTCTGCAAAATAATCAAGAATTAAAAAGCCTGCATTATGACGATTAAAGGTATATTTCTTCCCCGGGTTTCCTATACCAAAGAGAATTCGCACAGCTATTCTTTTTCAGCTTCTTCTTCTTCTCTTTTCTTACCTACAAGCTCTGGTTCAGCAGGAGCTTCTGCAGCTTCTTCTGCTCCGGGTTCTTTTTCAACTTTAGGATGATTTACTGAAACAATAACAGCAGTGGGCTGATTAAGAATTTTAATATTCTCAAACTGTAAATCCTGAACATGTATTGAATCACCAATCTTCAGGTTTGTAATATCAATTTCAAGATGCTGTGGTATATCTGTAGGCAGACATTCAATATCAAGTTTATGAAGCTGCTGTTGAAGAACACCACCATCTTTTACACCAACTGCATTACCCTTAAATAATAAAGGAACTTCAAGAGTAATAGTTTCACCTGAAGTTAATCCTAACAAATCAAAATGAACAATACGGTCTGTAACAGGATCAAATTGTACATCTTTTACTATGCAGTCAAATTCCTGGTTATTAACTTTTAAATTTATAAGTTTGGTTTCAGATGTAAATACAAGTGGTTTAATTGAACTTTCAGCTACTTCTATTGCTATAGGAGCAACAGATTTTGTATAAAAAACTCCCGGAATTCTTCCTTTCTTCCTGAGAACTTTTTTAGAAGATTTTGTTCCGTTCGTTTCGCGTTCGTTGGCTTCTAATATTATTTTTTCCATTTTATCTCCGTTTTAAAAACTTTTAACCTTTGTCAACATCAAATAATGAGCTTATAGATTCATTATTATACGTTCTTCTAATAGCTTCAGCAAAAATATCTGAAGCCGAAACCACTTCAATTTTATCACAGCCGTTTTTCATAGGAATGGTATCTGTTACATAAAGTTTGGTTATCTCTGAATTCTTTATTCTTTCCAATGCAGGACCGGAAAGAAGCGGATGAGTAACAGAACCATAAATATTTCTTGCCCCGTTTTTCTTTAATGCTTCAATAGCACTTACAAATGTGCCTGCAGTATCAATAAGATCATCAACTAAAAGAACATCTTTATCTTTAACGCTTCCAATTATATGAACAACTTCAGCGAGATTTTGTTTTGGTCTTCTTTTATCAATTACAACAAGATTACAATGCAGTCTTTTAGCATAAGACCTTGCCATTTTTATTCCTCCAATATCGGGAGAAACAACAACAAGGTTTTCACTTATATGCCTGAACATACCCGTAAAAATACTTGAGCTGTATAAGTGATCGAATGGTATGTCAAAGAATCCCTGAATCTGAGCTGCATGGAGATCCATTGTTATAACTCTGTCGGCACCTGCAACTGTAATAAGATTAGCAAGAAGTTTAGCAGTTATAGAAACTCTTGGCTGATCTTTTCTATCCTGCCTTGAATATCCGAAATAAGGAATAACCGCAGTAATTCTTTTTGCAGATGCTCTTTTTGCAGCATCAATCATTATTAAAAGTTCAAGAATATTTTCTGCCGGCGGTATTGTTGGCTGAATGATAAATACATCCAGTCCCCTTATATTTTCATGATACTTAACCCAAATCTCACCATCGCTAAATCTTTTCAACTCAACCTGACCAAGAGGCTTACCAAGCCTGGCAGCAATTTTTTCGGCAAGTGGTAAATTGGAACTGCCAGAGAAAACTTTGTAATCTCCTATAGCCATATTTTATAAATATTTAACCAGCTTTCTTGAAAAATAGACGTGAAATATAAATAAATCGGCATGGTAAGTCAACAAAATCAAGGTTAATTATAGATGCTTTTTAGAAGGTTGTTTATCATTTTTTCAATCTTTTTTCTTCCTGAAAAGGAAAATTATAACAATAAGCAGAACAAACCCTGAAAGCATATAAATCCAGTAAGGAGTTTCTTTCAATTTGAAAGGGCGGAAGGTTACGGAAATTGTTTTTCCACTTCCTATTTCTGCGAGAGTGTATTTCCATTTTAATGTTTGCCCATCCTCAATATGTGCATTATGTGTAATAATTGTACCTGAAAAAACATAAGTATACATTACTGAATATTCGCTTCCATCTATGCCGTAACCGGTTGCAACAGGGGGGATATATTGAGTAAAAATCTTTTGTCCTGAGGCCCCATCCTGCAGGCTGAATCGAAAATTCTCAAAAACTTTTACTTTGTTTAATGAATCGATATGATTAAAATTTAAATCGATTAGAGCATGTGTAGTGCTGTCAACAGAATCTATGTATACTTTAACATTGTTAAGAAAGGTATAGGCTGAGGAAAATTCTTTTCTTATTAATTCAGGATTGAATATACCTATTTTGTTTATTGTTGTGGTATCCTGATTTTTAGGTAAATCCATCCAGTAATCAATTATCATTTTGCCGGAACCATCAGGATAAAGATGAACTTCCTGTTTATAATTAAGACATCCGCAGAATGATAAAATAATTACTGTAAAGAGAAGACTTGTAAACTTTTTACTTTTCAAAAGTAAGCCTGCAAACAAAATACTATCCATTATAAAAATACAATAGAAATATATCTAAATTTTCATTAAGTTTTGCGCTAAAAATTTTACTAAGAGGTAAGTATGCCAACTTATGAATATAAATGTACAGAATGTAATCATTCATTTGAGGTATTCCAGAAAATGAATGATGAAGTGTTAAGTGAATGCCCGAAGTGTAAAGGAAAAGTAAAAAGATTAATTGGGGCAGGTGCCGGGCCTATTTTTAAAGGTTCCGGTTTTTATCAGACAGATTATAAAAACAATAGTAATAATAATTCTTCAGAGAAGGCTAATTCTTCAGCCGGCAGCAAAAAGGAAGCTTCTGATAGGAAGTAAGTAGTATTAAATAAGAAAATGAAAATAAAAAAGGCTGTCCTTTTTGACAGCCTTTTCGGTTTTAAAAATCTGCACCAAGAGAGATGTAAAACTTAGGTTTTGAAAATCCATCTACATCATAAGCCCATGCCATATCAAACCTGAGAAGAAAATAGAGGAAGAATATTCTTGCACCGAATCCTGTTCCCATTAAAAGATCTTTAGTAATAACATTACCATTCTGGTTCTTTGCAAAGAATCTTAATTTTTCTGTATCATACCAGGCAGAACCGGCATCAAAAAATGCAACGCCCTGAATATTGCTGAATAATATTGGGAGAGCACCGGTTAATAAATATTTAATAAGAGGGAAACGGAATTCTAGATTCATCAATCCGTATTTTGTACCAATTCTTTCAGCATAGTTAAATCCTCTTAAAGGTATAGCAGGGGTAAGGAAAGCAAAGTCTGAAGCAGATTCAAGAGGTATATCTGTAGTTGCGAAACTTCTGTTAATCCAGTTATCTATACCTCCTATAAAGAAACGCTGCGGATTGGCACCGCCGGAATATCCGCCGGATAATCTGAATGCTAAGGAATAATCTTCTCCGAACATAAAGTATGTTCTGTAATCACCCAAAGCTGAATAGAAACTTAGCTTATCATCATTCAAACCGGGATTGCCGAAAACATCAAACCTGTATCTCGTTCCTTCAACAGGGGCGGTATATCCCCAAAGAACATTATCATGCACAAAACTTAATGTTGGAATAATGTAAGATATTCTCTCTGTTTCTTCTGCCGAATTATCGAGGTTTTCACTTGATACATTTAACCAGCTTAATCCTCCTTCAATCCTGTAAAATCTATTTAATGGATAACTTAAAGAACCCACCAGACCATAATTTCTGAAGCGGAAAAGATTTGAGAAAAATCCTCTTGAAAGGAAAACAAATCTGGCAGTATGAAAAGCCTCAATTCCATAATTTATTCTTTCGGGAAGATAATAATAGGCAAGACCATAGTCGCTGTTCTTTAAATCTATCTGAAGGCTTGTAAGACCAATTAATCTATGATTTCCTAACACATCACTGAAAGAGATTACTGTTGTACCAAGTAATCCATAAAGAGAACTGTATCCAGCATTAGCATAAATTAAATCAGGTGAGAACGTAATTTTATACCTGTTTACTTTATAATCACCATGGCCATCAAGATTATCTTTAAGATTAAATTGCGGAAGTTCATTATCAGTTGTGTCACCTAAGACATCATAATTACCAAACACATAATTATCGAAATCTACCAGAACAGAATCGCCATAAACTTTGTTGGAATCAATATAATTTCCTGTAAATATTTGGAATGCCCCGATCTCAGCAGGATCATCATCAAATGATTCTTTGCCTGCTATTTCTTCATCATCTTTATCTTCAGATTTATTTAATTTGGTTATATAGACAGTTGGTTCAAGTTCATCAATACCAAGGTCAATTTCAAAAGGATTATTAAGAAGAAAAATATTGAATGCAGACTGATACAATGATGAGAAGGTTAATTTCTTACCATCCCTTGAAAGTGATAATTGATAAAGACCGTTTAGGGAATTTGTAACAGGAATTATATCATCACCATTACCGGTTGTAAGATCTTTTTTATAAATATTTGTTATTCCATTAATATCAGAAATGAAAAGAAGTTTATTTCCATCAGGACTTACAACAGGAGATGTCTCATCGCTTGAAGGAAGATTAGTAACCCTTTCAATAACCCCATCTTCAACTGAAATTTTATAAATATCTTTCTGATTATAATTATGTCTGTATATCTTAAAAGTATCCGGAATAATTTTCTGCATCATATCATTTCTGTCAGATACAAAGTAAAGTGTTTTACCATCGGGAGACCAGGCAGGATCATCATCTGAAAAGATATCATCAGTAATATTTTTTATTTCTTTTGTTTCTGTATTAAAGATAAAAAGATCTGATTGCTTGTTTGTTTGTCCTATAAATGCTATTTCATTTCCTAACGGTGACCAGGTTACACTTTTTATTCCCGCCATTTTAAAAGGAAGAACCTCTGTCTTCTCCTTTTCAACATCAATAAGATAAATAACATCATACCCGTTGCTTTTTGCAGAGAGCGCAAGCATTTTTCCATCGGGTGACCAGCTTAAACCCGGGGTGAGTATATTCAGTTCTTCAAAGTCAGGAGTTCTGTTCCCTTTAACTAATTTTTTAATAATTTTTCCATCAATTGCATCCATCAGGTAAACATCAAAGTAATAATCTCTGTTTGATATGAATGCAATTTTATCACCCTGTGGAGAGATTGCAGGGCTTGTATTATAAAATCCTCCATCTTCGCGGTGGTCGGTTAATCTTTTGGCAAACTCATCGGGGTCTTTTCTTGATGCAATATCAGGCCAGAAGATTTTTTTAATTTCTTTTTTCCATCTTTCATTTAGTTCTTTTAATGTAATACCAAGGGATGCTTTTATTCCTTCTTCAACTGAACCTGTGCTTTTAACTTTTGTAATTAACTCACCGATTTTTTCTTTGCCATATTTTTCAGCAATATAGTAGAATACTGATTGTCCTCCCCTGTAAGCAAAATAACCATTTAAATATTGGATATCGGGGAGATATTCATTTATTGCTGCATCGCGGATGTACATATCGGTATCTACATCCCAGCCAAGTGCCTGGTATTCTGCCATTCCTTCATTAAACCATAAAGGAAGGCTTACCGAAATATTATTTGATATTATGTTCTGAAGAGAGCCGCCGTAAAACATATCATTAATTACAGCATGAACTAATTCGTGGTGTACAAGATGCCTGAAAAGTTTATAAGAACCTGTAAACTGCACTACCACCCTGTTCTTAAAAAGTTCGGTGAACCCCTGGATACCTTCGGAGAGATATTGGTCTGTTACATTTGTTTCCTGGAAATCATTCTGGGAATTATAAACTATAATTGTTATGCGGTTATTTATTTTATATCTGAAACTTTCCTGAATTGAATTAAGAGCATTTTCAGCAGCATGTGCTGCAAATTCGGCAAGGGTAGTTCCTTCCTCATTAAAATAAATATCGAAATGGTCAGTCTGGATGTAATACCATGTAAATGTTTTATACTGAACTTTATTTTTTCCAAACTGTGCAAAGATATTTAATGAGCAGAGGAGGAATAAAAAAATAAATAATAATTTTTTATACATATTTAAACCCTAAATTATTCGGGGATAATAAAATCAAGTTCAGATTTATCAATATCAACCCGGACAAGTCTAACAGTAAGTTTGTCTCCTAACCGATATTGTTTTCCGGATGCTTTGCCAATTAAGGCATATTTTTTTTCATCGTAAACGTAAAAATCTCCCTCTAAATCTCTCAGTCTTATTAAACCTTCAGCAAGAATATCAGTTATTTTAACAAAAATTCCAAAATGGGTAATGCCGCTTATAACAGCGTGAAATTCCTCACCAATATGGTTTTTAAGGTATTCAATCTGCTTTAATTTTACTGATAATCTCTCTGCTTCAATCGCATTTCTTTCACTTGTTGAAATATGCTCACAAATCTCATCCAGTTCTTCGGGCGAATAACCATTTTTTGAAGATAAACCATAATTATAAATTAATCTGTGCACCATCAGGTCAGCATATCTTCTTATAGGAGAAGTAAAATGGGTATAGAATTTAAATCCTAATCCATAATGCCCGATGTTATTTATTGAATACTCTGCTTTTGCCATAGAACGGATTGCAAGTTCATTTATCAAAGCTTCCTCTTCTTTTCCTTTTACCTGCTCAATTAATTTCATAAACTGTTGTGTTTGAGAAGAAGCATTAGGGTCAAAACTATATCCTAATGATTTTACAAACCTTGCAAATTCATAAATCTTTTCTCTGTCAGGTAAATCATGAACTCTATAAACAAAAGGTCGTGCAGTACGAAGAGGAAAACCAATATGTTTGGCTACAATTCTGTTTGCAAGAAGCATATACTCTTCAATGAGCATATTGCTTTCTTTCAATTCCTTGGTAAAGATTTCAATAGGATGACCTTCTTCATCAAGTTTGAATTTAACTTCTTTTGTGGAAAATTCAATACCTCCTTCTTTAAATCTTTTTTTTCTGAGAATAGTTGCAAGATTATTTAATGTTATTAAATCTTCTGCAAAATCTCCATTGCCAGAATCAAGAATAGACTGAGCTTCTTCATAAGTAAATCTTCTTTTACTATTTATTATTGTTTTCTTAATATCATAATTTACAATCCTTCCCCGTTTTGTTAATTCAACTATAACTGAATAAGTAAGCCTGTCTTTATAAGGAACAAGGGAACACAAATTATTTGAAAGCTTTTCGGGAAGCATTGGAATAACATGACCGACAAGGTAAACACTGTTACCTCTTTTTAATGCCTGCCTGTCAATATGATTTCCCGGGGGGACATAATAACTTACATCAGCTATATGAATTCCAACTAACAGGTTTCCATTTTCAAGATGCTCAACCGATAATGCATCATCAAAATCTTTTGCATCTTCAGGATCAATTGTAAAAACATTCTTCTCTCTGAAATCAACTCTTTTCTTTATCTCTTCATCTGGAATTACTTCACTAATTTGTTCTGCTTCTGCAATTACATTTTCAGGAAATCTGTAAGGAATATTAAATTCCCTCGCAATAGCAATAGCTTCTGCTTCATTAGAACCTGACTTCCCGATTACCTCTATTATCTCACCTTCAGGATTAAGCATTGATGTATCCCATAAAATATTACCTACAGAAACCTTGTCACCTTTCTTAGCACCTTTCAGATTTGAAGCATCAATATAAATGTCACGGTGAAGCTCAGGTTCATCAGGTTTAACGAAGTAAAATGAATTTGATTTTTTAAGAGTTCCTACAATTTCATTTCTTTTTCTTTTAAGAACTTTTATTACCTGTCCCTCAAGGTTTTTTCCTTTTTGTTTAGCGAAGAGTGCAACTTCAACTTTATCACCACTGAAGGCAGTACTTAAATTTCTTGCAGTTATAAAAATATCACCTGTATCTTTTTTATCAGGAATAACAAATCCATAGCCTCCCTGGTTAATATGCAATGTTCCCGAAATTTTACCATTCTGAGGTAAAGGATTAAGCTTATATCTTTTACCATTTCGTGCAAGAAAACCTTCTTCATAAAGTTTAAAAAGTGCTGCCTTCATAGCATCATATTCATGACCATCGGCTATCTTAAGACGCTTCGCAATTTCTTTATTTTTAAAAAGCCTGCCGGGATTTTTTTTGAAGAAGGATATAAGTTTTTTTTTCATTAGAATTCAAAAAGATATTTAAGGCCGATTTCCGTTATCATTTCGTTGGTATATGTGGACTCCCTGTTTAAAGATTCTTTTCTTTCTACTCTCACTAAAAATCTTTTTGTAACCGGGTACTGAATTTTAACATTTGCTTTACTTAAATCCTGGTATACATCAGTAGAAGTACCTATCTCATACCTGAAATCGCCGGCACGACCTACAACACTGATAACGGTTTGTCCTGTACTCCCCTGTCTTAATTGAATACTTCTTACAGCATCACCGAACTGCTGATTTAAAAATCCGCCAACTAAAGACCCGGTTAATGCAGCAGCCGTAGATGCAACTTCATCTCTGTCCTGCTGGCTTGCATCATCATTAAATTTGCCAAGTAGTAAAAACATTGCTGCATCAGAAGCATCGTATTCGGGAGATGGAGTATTCTCTGCAATGTTCTTTGCACCGTAATAAACCCGGATATTGTCTTCATTGGTAACTAATTTTTTTGAAAGATCTTTAAGCGGACCCTGAATTTTTATTCTCACTTCAACAGGAACTTCCTCATTAGCATCCGGTCCATCGACCGGGTAATAATAATCACTGTAAATTGCAACGAGATCAAGATTTGGGTTATCAAGTTCACCGCTCTGGAAATCAATCGAGCCTTCTGCTTCAAGTGTTTTAAGAAATTGAATTGTTGAACCTTCAAGCAATTTAAATTTTCCGCCAACTTCAGGTGTGGTACCATTTTTAACTAATGTAATATTTCCTTCGAGGAAAGCTTCAAGGTTCTGATCGAACTCTCTCGATAATACATATGTTATCCGGGCTTCATCTTCTATTGTTACATCAATATTATATGAAAAAGCAGTTTCTTTTTTTGTCTGCTGATTTTCTTCAGAATTATTTTCTGCAATCTCAACTAGTTCATCAAGAGTTTTTTCTGCTATCGTATCTCCTTCAGACTTATATTCGGCAAATTTATAAATATAGTTTGATGATCCACTCTGGTAAGCAGACTGAGTTTGAGGGAATGTAAGATCAGCAACTTTAATTATTACAGGTGCTCTGAGAAAAGTTTTCTCTTCACTTATCTGAAGTTCAATATTTCCTTTGGTTCCAACAACTAATTCACCATAAACAGAAGCACTTGCACCTTTGGAATCTTCACTTAATACCTTAAGATCTCCACTGATATAAAATTCCGAAGAGGTAATCTGATAATTATTAAGTGTTGCTCTTCCTTTGCCTGACATTTTACCACCATTTTCCGTACCCGGAATATTTGCAATGGTAAGATTATCAACTACAAGTTCATCGTTATTAATGTTTACAGTAAGTGAGGCGTTATATTCAAGGTTATTTGCTTCAAGAAGGAATGCAGCATCATCAATTTTTAGGAAACCATTTGCCACTAAAGATGAAGGTGTACCGGAAAGCTGCAGTTCAGAAGTAAACTCACCTCGTAGTTTATCAACAGCAGGAAGTATATCTCCGAATGCTCCAAGATTAAATCCATTTGATTTTAAACTAATCTGCATCGGATTATTTTCCATATAATTTGTGTCTGCATCTACAAATGCAAGGTCAATCGGAATATTTCCTGAAATTGTTAAAGCAGTATCATTTTTGTTTAATGTTGAATCGAGAAAAGCGAGGTTTAATTCCACATTCTTATTATCATATTTTATAAAGCTTAACAGTTTACCAAATTTTTTATTGCCATAGCTAATACTGTCTACAAGTAATTTTGCATTTATAACCGGTGCTTTAAAATTTCCATTAACATTTACATCGAGGTTTATACTTGCATCAACTGTGTTTTGCGGTTTTGCATTCATTAAATTTATGCTGATATCTCTGCCCCTCCAGTTAAAGAGGTTTATATCAAGATCCTGTCCTGCAGTCTCGGAAACATAACCCTTAATATTTATTTCGGAATTATTATAGAAAAGTTCAAAGTTGTTTACATCTAATCTGTCGCCGTTATAGGAAAGGATAATATCATTCCTGTTTTGTATCAGAAGATCATTATAGAGAAATACTAACGAATCAATCGAAACATCAATTCTGTTCCTGCTGAGATCAAGGTCGGTTATAAGTTTTGCTGAATATGGTTTGGGTTCTGCACTAAGAAATATTTGTGCAGTATCATTCACCATATTAACCGAGAATTCAAAATTCTTTATTTCGCTTCCGGCAAGAATCCGTTCTGCATTTACATCAAGATTTAGTTTTATATCTGCTGTCGATACTGCATCAAAGCTATTATTAACACCAAGACCGAGTAAAAGATTTGAAATGAAGTATGCTTCTTTATCATTGTAATATTTTATATACCTGAGATCTGTATTAAATGTAAAATTAACACTATCCCCGGTTGTATTCTCAAGTACACCGCTGATTTCTGCATCAACATCTAGATTATGATCCCCTATGAATGCTGAAACCAGGCCGAAATCTTTCAGATCTATAAGGTAGTTTATACTTACTGTATCATCTACCTGAGTAAATAATGGTTCTCTCGATTTTATTCCAGCTTTAGTTTCCGGCCCTTCACCTGCAACAACAGGGAATATGCTGTTCATCTTATCCTGGAATGCTGTCGATACAACTTCAAGTTCACTCGTAATTAAATCAACAGCCTGTGCAACACGATAATTTCCCATAACAGTAATATCAGCCAGATCGGAAATAATATTTAATACACGGTCACCCGGATCGCTTCTGACATCTACAATTAATCTTGTTGAATCTATCTTAACATTACCAAAAGATATATTATAAAGTGCAGCTACAAGAAAGAGATCAAGATTATCCTGATCAAAACCATTTCCTTCGGCATCGAGAGTAAGATTGAGATTACTCTGTAATGTAGTATCGCCGACAAATTCTGCTAAATTAAGATTATTAACTTCTCCTTTAATAATATATTCAGGTTCTTCAGGAATAAAATCAAAATTACCTTTAAGACTTGCATTCAATTCATTGGAAACAAGTTTAAATTCATAATTAATAAATTTATTATCAGCATCGGCAGTTAATCTTAAAGTGTCGATTCTGTTTCCGTTTATAGTTGAACCATTTGCAAACACTCTCACTGTTCCATCAAAAGTTTCGGGTGTAATACCTTCGCCTTTAACAGCGGCAGTTAAACTTACTGATGAAGTTGTCCCGGCTACAGGTCCTATATCCACATTATTAGTTACAAGATTAATATCATACTTCATTAATTCATTTTTAAGATTAAGGTAGAAGTCGCCTCCTATCTTTCCCCTGTCAGTAACAATACTTAAATCTGAATTAAATTCAGAAGGGCTGCCGTTAAATGTTAAGGTTTCAAATCTTATTACTCCATATTCGGGATATGTAGGAATATCCATCCCCGCGGTTAAATTTTTTATATCCTGCTGATTGACATAAGAGCCGTTGAGATTAAGATCAATTAATAATTCTTCATCAAGAATATTTCTTAAACGACCATGACCTTCAATTTGTGAATTATCAAGAGCAATTAAAATCTCGGATAAATTTAATTCATCAACAGTACCGGATGCATTAATTAAAAACTCAATTTCACCATTTAACATTAATGAAGGTGCAAATGGTTTTATATCACTGAATGAAAAACTTTTTGTACCTGCTTCAAAACTTAGTTCGGCATTATCAAGTTTTAAACCCGTTGTATCAAAGATATTTAAATTTTTTGCAGATGCATTTAATAATAGGTCTGAATTTTCTGTTTCAAGTGAAAAATCTTTTGCAATAACATTATTTTCATTAATAAAGAAACTTCCTTCAATATTTTTAACACTAAAATTTTTAACATTTGTACTGAATGATAAATGATTAAGCGCAAGGCTGTATTCATTTTCATTTAAATCTATCTCTGCACCGAGATTTAAATTCAGATTCCTGATATTCAAATCATTTAAATTAAGCTGCTCATAATCAGCAGATTCTTTAATACTGTAATCCTTCAGTGAGATATTAATATTTTTTAATTCAAGATTTGCTATATGAATTACAAAAGGAAATTCTGAAGCAGTAGTGTCAATTTCTTCTTCAGATGGCGGGAAAAGTCTTGTAAAATTCAATTCACCTGATTCATCCGCAGCAAGATTAATATCTGCATTATGTATTTCAACACTTCTTACAAATATTTTTTTAAGAAGAAGCTGAAGGGGACTTGTTAACACTCCGATTTTTTCTGCTTTAAGCAGTGTATCATCTTCCATAGTTACAACTGTATTCCTCAGCAACAATGAAGTGAAGATTGTGCCATCTATTTTTTCAATATAAAGTTTGCCATTTAAAGTAGAGTTAGCTTCTTTAAGAACTGTTTCGCGCAGATATTCTCTGAATGTTGATGTTTGAGTTATTCCGAAAAGAATTAATAAAAGCAAAAGAATTCCCAGACCTGCATACAGAAAAACATTAACAATTTTCTGAAGCAGGGTTCTTTTCTTTTTCTCTTCAGCTTTCTTTTTATTTTTTTCTTCTTCGTTCAATTACGGTTACTAATTTATCTGTTAATTATAAAAATTACGCTCTTCAAAATAAAAGCAAAAAAGTATAAGGTGAGTTTAATCAGAATACCTTGAAAGTATTGTGTTAATAATCTTTGTAGTGGATTGTTCATTCACAAATTCAATATTTTTAACTTCGCCGCCGTTATTAAGAACAACATCACTTCCAACAATTTTATTAATTGCCCAGTCAGCACCTTTTACAAGAATATCGGGAACCAGTTCCTTAATTAATTCCAAAGGGGTATCCTCATCAAAAATTACAACATAGTCTACAGGTTTAAGATTTGACAAAAGAAAAGCTCTTTCGGATTGATTTATAAGAGGGCGTTTTTCACCTTTAATTCTTTTTACTGAGGCATCGCTGTTCAAACCAACTATCAATACATCTCCCAAAGCTTTTGCTTTAATAAGGTAATCTACATGTCCGGCGTGAACCAGGTCAAATACACCATTAGTAAAGACTACTTTCTTTTTTTCATCCTTAAACTTTTTTCTTAATAATTTCATCTCCTCTTTTGAAAGGATGCTGCTCATTTATTTTCTCTCTCAATAGTATCGAAAAGTTTATCAGCTTCAATAGGAACAATACCTACCTCTTCACATACAATGCCTGCAGCATAATTAGCAAGATATGATGCTTCCACAATATCGGCACCGGCAGCAAGAGCCATTGTTAAAGTAGCAATTACAGTATCGCCTGCACCTGAAACATCTGCAACTTTTCTGGCTTTGGTGGGCATACGTTTTTCAGATTTCCCCTGTTCAAAAACTGCAATACCTTCTGCACCAAGTGTGAGCAGAATATTTTTTGCATTAAGTTTTTCAAGTAAAGTATTACCTGCCCTTGTAATATCTGCATCATCTTTTATTTTGATTGCAAGAATATCTTCTGCTTCTTTCCTGTTTGGTTTGAATACCGTAACATTTTTATATTCAAAAAAATTATTGAACTTGGGATCCACAGTTACCAGGATATCATTTTCATTTGCAAGAGAAATTATTTTTCTGATTAAACCGGGAGTTAATACTCCTTTATTATAATCCTGCAGAATTATTCCATCAAGATTTTTTATTTGAGATGTGAGATAATTAATAATTTTTTTTTCTATTTCAGGTGAAATATCTTTTTTACTCTCCTTATCTATTCTTACAACATGCTGATTGCCTGCAATTACTCTTGTTTTTGCAGTAGTAGGTCTTGATTTATCAATAAAAATCCCATCTGAAATTAATCCTGCTTCCTTCATTAATAATTGAAAAATTTTACCATCGTTATCATTGCCGATTAAACCGATTGAATAAGGGAGTCCGCCAAGCTTTAAAATATTTAGAGTAACATTTGCAGCTCCACCGAAACGGAAGAATTCATTTTCAATTTCGATAACAGGGACAGGTGCTTCAGGGGAAATTCTTTTTACATCACCCCAGAAGTAACCATCGAGCATCATATCACCTACTACGGCAATCTTCAATCCTTTAAATTTACTTTTTAGTTTCTTAATTCGTTTAGTTGAGAGTTTAATCATTAAATTCTGATGTTTTTTGAAGAGTAAAGATAGTTATAAAAAAGGAGTGGATAAAGATGAAGAACGGAAGATTTATTTTAAACTTTTTACCACTTTGATGTGCTTCCCTTCTTAGTATTTTTTTTCAGATTCCATTGAGCCAGCGAATTGAAAATTTTTAACCGCCATAAACCTTTATCGGTACCTATCCAGAGATCTTTACCATCGAAGTAAAGAGTTTTAATTGCAGAAGATTTTGTTTGAAGAACATTTAAATCGATAGGGGTTACCTTACCTGAAAGCCTGTCAATCATTACCAAACCTTTTGGGTATTCTTCTTTATCCTTTTTTCCAAAAGAATAAACTCCAGCCCAGATATAATTACCTGTCCGTTCCAGACAGTAAATACCGTTGCCGGGCAGACCGTTTGCAGTTGAGTATTTATCCCATATAAAATTTCTGTTGTAATAATAAAGACCACCTACATTAAATTCAGGCTGCTTGGTTGTAACAAATTCATCTGTTGCAAACCAGACTCTTCCGGGCTCAAAAATAAAATCGCGAACGGATACAGCATCTCCTTCCTGCTTAAATCCTTTTTTGTTATTTAAGAATGTCCATGTATCCTGACCAATCCTTTTCTTTTTCCTGTAGATATGAACTCCGGCTTCAGTACCAAACCAGATGATGCTGTCGCCATCCATCTTTATAGAAATGAATGTATTTGTTTTAGGGTCACTATTTTGTGTCAGGTCGTAGTCTGTATATTTTTGTTTTGCTACATCAAGCCTGGTGAGGTTTCTGAACCTGCCTATCCATAGCACATCCTCTTTAGGATCATAAAGAAGCGAGCGTATCCAGTTTCCAAACTGACCACCGAGTGAAAATTTTTTTTCTGTCCATCTCTTTTTTCTTTTATCATAAGTGAAGAGCCCCTCGTTTGAAGCTGCCCATACATAATTTTTACTTACAGCAATTGCATAGAAAAGATCATTTTTAAGATTGCGGTTTTTTGTTGAGAAATTATTCCACTTATGATCTTTTTTTGCATAACTGAATATCCCTTGCCCATAAGTTGAAACCCAAAGGTAATCTTCTTCTTCGGTAATTCCGGTGATTACAGCATCTTCAAGATAAACATCAAACTCTATCTGGGAATAGGAATATGGTAAGAATAGAAAAACGGATGTCAGAATTAAAAAGAATTTTTTTATCATACAGGCAAAATATGAATGATAATCATAATATCATCAACGTAATAATCAATAACTTTCATTTTCATTAGGGAAGTTTTTATTCTTTACATCATCAATATATTTTTCAACTGCTGAACGAATTTCATTTGCAAGCATAGCATAATGTCTTACAAAACGGGGGTGAAATTCAAGATTGAGACCAAGCATATCGGGAGTAACGAGTATCTGCCCATCACAATGAATACCTGCACCAATTCCAATTGTAGGAATAGTCAGAGACTTGGTTACTTGTTTTGCAAGTTCTGCCGGAATTTTTTCAAGAACAATTGCAAATGCACCAGCCTGTTCCAGAATTTTTGCATCCTTCAGAATTTCATCTGCTTCTTCCTTATCCCTACCTCTCTCCCTGTAACTTCCGAACTGGTGAATACTCTGCGGAGTTAAACCAATATGCCCCATAACCGGAATTCCTGCTTCTGCAATTTTTCTTACAGTTTCGGCAACACGCTCTCCCCCTTCAATCTTAACAGCACTTGCAGATGTTTCTTTCATAATTCTTCCCGCATTCCTGAAGCCTTCATCTGTGCCCGGCTGATAAGACATAAAGGGCATATCAACAACAACCATTGCCCTGTTTACACCTTTTGCAACAGCTTTTGTATGATAAATCATTTCATCCATTGTAACAGGAAGGGTTGTATCATTTCCCTGGAAAACATTACTTAAAGAATCACCGACAAGTATTACATCAATTCCTGCTTCATCGAGCAGCTTTGCTGTTATGTAATCGTAAGCTGTTAAAGCTGAAATTTTTATCCCCTTCTTTTTAAGTAACGAAAGAGCTTTGGTTGTAACTCTTTTTATCTCTTTTTCTGTGCTCATTTTATAATTGTATGATTGAATTTTCAGGATTTAATTTTTCAAATTTAATATTAAAATATTTTTCGAATCCTTTGCAGAGGGATTCCGCAAGTCTTTCATAATCTGTCTTATGATTAAAAATATTTTCAAGCTCTATTGTTCTTTCAGACATCTCATTATTTAATACTTCCTGTTTTGCAGGATATAAGTACTCTGTAATTTTTTTATGATACTCACCACAGAGAATTGAGCCATGCTGCAAAATAGTATTATTAATTTTTCTTTGTGCACTGCCTACAAGTTTTTTCCCATCAAATTTAATTTCATTCTTTGCAGAAACAGCAAAGCAAATTTCAGAAAGAGGTTCTTTATATAATTTTCTTAAATCAGGTTCAATACTTTCAAGAGTAAGTGAGGATAAGCGATTATCGTAAAAAATTAATCCTTCTTTTAAAGCTTTGTTTACTTCACAATAAAAACTTCTTAAAGAAGAGATATTTTTTAAAGGATAGACCACAGAATATGTTAATTCTTCTGCATGAAGAATAGCTCTTCCGCCGGTTGGTCTTTTAACAACATCTATATTATCATTGGAAACTTTAATGATTTCTACAGAATCAAAACTTTGATTTGCTCCTAATGATATGCAGTAGGGTTTCCATCTGTATAATCTGAAAAATGCTTCATCATCTTTACAATTATTAACAAGAGAAAGGTCAAAATCCATGTTGTACTTTCCAGTGTTAAACCCTGTATTAAGAAAGTACCATTTCATTTTCCTACTATTCCTCTTTTACTCTCTTTAAGAAATTCAAGAACATTTTTTACAAGAAAATTTTCTTCGCCTAATTCACTCTTTATCTTTTCTTTCGCCTGGGAAACATTTAACGATTTATCATAAATAAAACTGTAAATTTTTTTCAGGATTTCGATATCCTCATTTTTAAAACCTCTTCTTCTTAAACCAATTACATTTACACCTGAATACTGAAGAGGATGATGACCTGCAAGTATATATGGAGGAACATCCTGTGTAATTCTGAATCCGCCGCCTGTCATTGAATGCTGACCAACTTTACAAAACTGATGAACAGGAGTAAGTCCGCCAATCATTACATAATCTTCGAGTATGCAATGACCGCCTATCTGAACACCATTTGCAATTACACAATTATCACCCATTTTAGTGTCATGCCCAACATGACTATAAGCCATCAAGAGGCAGTTTTTTCCGACTGAAGTTAATCCTGTACTTTTACTTCCGCGGTGGATTGTTACAAACTCATGTAAAATTGAACCATCACCGATAGAGCATGAGTAATTTTCATCTCCCACACCAATTATCTGAGGAATATGACTAATTGAAGCTGACTGATATATTTTAACATTTTTTCCTATTCTTGCTCCATTATAAATAACAGCGAAAGGTCCAATATATGAATCATCACCAATTTCAACATCATCATGAATTATTGCATATCTGTCAACTGTAATGTTATCTCCGAGACGGGCTTTCTTACTTACTTCTGCGGTAGGATGTATGTTATTCATTTTAAGAAACAGATTAATTTATGATTGGGTTAATTCCGCATCACGGTCAACTACACCTGCCATAAACTCAGCTTCGGCAACAAGCTTGTCGTTAACATAAGCTTTTCCCTTCATAACAAAAACTTTACTTCTTTTATTAACAAGCTCAACTTCAAGAAACAATTGGTCACCAGGGACAACAGGTTTCCTGAATTTAACATTATTCATCTGCATAAAATATACGAGCTTCTTTTCAAAATCAGGAAGAGAGTTAAGAATGAGTATTCCGCTTGTCTGAGCCATTGCTTCAATAATTAATACACCTGGCATTATTGGCTGCCCGGGGAAATGTCCCACAAAAAAAGGTTCATTTATTGTAACTGATTTTACCCCAACAACTTTCTTCTCCAGTTCAAGCTGGATAATTTTATCAACCATAAGGAAAGGATAACGGTGCGGAAGAATTCTTTGAATTGCATTTACATCAAGCACCACACCTTCTTTCTTAACGAACTGGAATTTTTTTACAAGTTTTTTCTGCTGATATAATTTTCTAATCTGTTTTGCAAATTCAACATTAGCACGATGACCGGGACGGGCTGCAAGAATCTGAGCCTTTAATGGTACACCTATTAAAGCCAAATCTCCAAGAAGATCAAGAAGCTTATGGCGTACAGGTTCATTCTTAAATCTTAATTCTTTGTTATTAAGAATTCCATTTTCGCCAAGGGTTAAAGTTTCTGTTATACCAAGTTTATTACTTATTGCTGTTAATTCAGCAGGAGTAGCTTTCCTGTCAACAATCACTACAGCATTATTAATATCTCCGCCTTTAATTAATCCCTGGTCGGCAAGCTGTTCAACTTCGCTTAAAAAGCAGAAAGTACGGGCAGGAGCAAACTCTGTTATGAATTCTTTTTCGAGATCAAAAAGTCCTGTATGCTGACTGCCTAATGCAGGGTTCTGGTAATCAACCATAACTGTTACGCGGTAACCATCCAACGGAAGCGCAACAATATCAATCTGCTTTGATTCATCATGATAAATTACAGTTTCATCTATAATAAGATAATCCTTTGGTTCATTCTGCTGAACAAAACCAGCTTCCTTTAAAGCTTCAACATAAGGAAGAGCACTTCCATCCCCTATCGGCGGTTCAATTCCATCCAATTCAATAATTATATTATCTATCTGAAGACCAACTATAGCGGCAAGTACATGCTCAACTGTATGAACTTTTGCTTCACCAATACCTATTGTAGTCCCTCTTGAAATATCAACAACATTATCTGCAGTTGCAGGTATTTCAGGATTTCCTCCAAGATCCATTCGTATAAATCTTATTCCATAATTTTCCGGAGCAGGTTTAAAAGTCATCGTACATTCTGTTCCGGTGTGCAAACCTATTCCCGACATCGTTACCGGTTTACCTATAGTTCTTTGTAATTCAAGCATGACTATCCTTCTGAAAAAATATTAATTGAAAAGTCTAAATTACTTCTTATTAATCTCTTCCTGAAGCTCTTTAACAATTTTTTCGAGTTCCTGTAACTTTTGTGCATAATTGCCAAGATTCCTGTAATGAGCTTCAAGTTTAAATGCTTCTTTAATTTCTTTTGCAGGAGATCCAAAATAATTACCAGGTTTCTTTATACTTTTAGGAACTCCCGCCTGAACATGTATAATAACATTATCTGTAATTTCAAGATGACCGGATATACCTGACTGACCAAGCAGAAAACAATTCTTACCTATTTTTGAGCTTCCTGCAATACCAACCTGCCCTGCAATAATTGTATTTTCTCCAACAATAACATTATGGGCAATCTGAACAAGGTTGTCAATCTTGACACCTTTTTTTATTAATGTAGAACCAATTGATGCACGGTCAATTGAAACATTAGAACCAATTTCCACATCATCTTCAATTATAACATTTCCAATTTGCGGAATTTTGTCAGCAATACCTTTTTCATCAATGTCATATCCAAAACCATCTGAACCGATTGCTGTGTTTGCATGAATTATACAATTTTTTCCAATGATGCAATTCTCTCTTATACTGATATTTTGATATAAAATTGTATTATCACCTATCTCAACATTATGTAGAAGAACAGTGTTGTGGAAAATTTTTACATTATCTCCAATTCTGCATCCTTCAGAAATAACAACATTCTTTCCTATTGCTGCATCTTTTCCTATAACAGCGGTTGGATGAATAAATGCTGAAGGATCTATTCCGGATATTTTATAATCAGGCTTAAAATAATGTTTAATTAATTTAAAGAAAGCTTTATTAGGATTTTCAACTACTATGTAAGTTATATCATCTCTTGATTTTTCAAAATCAGGTTTAACAAGAATAGCTGAAGCTTTTGTAGATGGAAAAAATTTTTTATATGCATCGAGATAAAGGAAGGTCAGGTCACCAGGGCGGGCTTCTTCAATTTTTGCAAAGTTATTGATGGTAATATTTTTATTACCTGAAATATTACCACCAACAATCTCTGCAGCTTCTTCAAGCTTAATTACCATTATTATTCGAGTTTTAGCTTTTCAAGTACTCGTGATGTTAGATCATGTTCCTCCTTTGCATAGAGAAGCATAATATCACCGCTCCGGTCGAAGACATAATCAAGGTCTTCTTCAATTGCTACTTCTTCAATTGCTTTGAAAATTCTGTTCTGCACAGGTTTCATTAGTTCATCCTGTTTCTGAAACAATTCACCATTTGTTCCGAATTTTTCTTCCCTGTAAGCAGCAATTTCCTGTTCTAATTTAATAAGTTCCTGTTCAAGTTCTGCCCTGGTCTGGTCAGTCATTATTAATTTTCTTTTTTCATAATCATCATATTTGCTTTTCCATTCATTTTCGAGAGCGGTTAATTCTCCCTGCCATTCCTGAATAAGTGCATCGAGTTTTTGCCTGGCATCCTGGGCATCGGGAAGGTTTTCCATTATTGTATCGGAATCAATATATCCAATTTTAAGCTGGGCAAATGTAAAAACATTCGATAGCAATAAAAATGATATTATCAAAAAAAATCTTTTCATAATAAACTCCGTTTATAGGAGGAACTAAAATCAGTTTCCTCTTTTTAATTTATCAAGTACCTGGTAGGTAATATCGAAAGCAGAGTCAGCATAAAGAAGAATTATATCGCCGCTTTTATCAAAAACAAATTGCATATTTTCTGCTTTAGCAACCTGTTCAATTGCAGCATAAATTTTTTCTTTTACAGGATTAAAAATCTGTTCCTGCATTCTGTAAATTTCACCATTTTGTCCGAACTTTTCTCTCCTGAAATCTATAATAGCCTGCTCCTGTGCAATAAGATTTTTCTGAGCTTCAAGCTTTTTTTCCACAGTCATTGTATTAGCTTGTTTCTGATAATCGGCTAAAGCCTGCTGGTAGGCAAGAGTCATACTATCAACCTGAGTGCTCCATTTGTTTGTGAGTGCATCAAGCTCTCCCTGAGCTTTAATTGCTTCGGAATATTGTGTTAGAATAATCTGTGAATCTACATATCCCAGTTTTAACTGAGTTTGAGAAAACAGATTAACAGAAGCGAGAACGAAAAATGTTAATATTAATTTCTTCACTATAGTTTCCTTTATAATTTATTATTGAATTAAAACCCTCTTCCAAACTGGAAGTGAAAAAGCCATTCAGGATCTTTTGGTTCGGTTAATCTTCTGTCGAAACCGTACCCAAGGTCAAAACCTATTAAACCAAGCGGATTTATTAAAAGTCTTGCGCCAAAACCAACTGATCTCCTGAGATCAAACATATCTGTTTTATCAATATTTTCAAAAACATTTCCTGCTTCGGCAAATGCAAGAACATAAATAGGAATAGGCTCAAGCGCCAGAGCAAATCTTAATTCAGTTGTATATTTTGTCATTACCCTGCCGCCAATAATTTCACCGCTTACAGGGTCCCTTGGACCAACTCTTCTGTCATCATATCCCCTTAAAGGAGTTGTTGCAATTACTAACCCACTACCGCCCATAAAGAAATATTCAAAAGGATTAATTGGCGTATTTTCAACAAATTCATCCAGGTAGCCAAAATCTGCAGACGCAAAGAATGTAATTCTGTTTGTGTTGAATAATCTTTTATACCATTCCGCTTTGAAATTTATTTTGTAATAATCAACTTCACCAGGCAATATAGGACCGCCGGACATTTCAGCATCGAGTATATAATTTGAACCCTGTGAAGGAAAGATAGGGTTATCAATATTTTTTCTGCTGATTGTTCCTCCAAGAGTTAACTGATTGTATTTCCCTTCGCGGTAGATATTTAATCCTTCAATAATATTATTATACTGATATCTGAATAAACCCTGTACATAGAAAAAATCATCCGGCCATTTTAACCTGCGTCCGACTCTCATTGTTCCACCTGACTGGCGCAAATCGTAAATATATCTTTGCCTTGTATCGAATACTTCAAAACCTACAAGTGTTGGCGTATCAAATAGCCAGGGTTCAGTAAAACCAAGAGTAAATGTTCTGTATAAACTTCCTACACCAAACTGCCAGTTGAAGCTTAAGATTTGTCCGCCGCCAAGTGAAAATGGTTCAGCAATCGAGAAGTTTGTAAGAGTAACACCAACGGCACCGCTAAATCCGAAACTGCCGCTGTAACCAACCGAAGCATTTAAATAATCACTTGATTTTTCTTCAACTCTGAATGTGATATCAACTGTACTGTCATTTGGAAGTGTGTAATCCAAACCTTGCGGACCGTATAGTTTTTCAACATTAAAATATTGTAGGTTGGCAAGCTGCTGAATGCTTCTGAATAAAAGTCCCCTGTTAAAATAATCTCCGGGGACTGTGTAAAGTTCCCTTCTGATTACTTTATCTTTTGTTTTAGTATTGCCTTCTATTTTAACTTCACCGATTCTGAATTGATTTCTTTCTTCAAGTCTAATGACAATATCAATTGAATCTTCGGCTACTTTATGCTCGGAAGGAATAAGTCGGAATGTAAGATATCCGTTATCCTGGTAAAGTGCCGTTACATCGGACTGTTGTTCATTGCCGAATAAATTTCTCTGGAATTTTTCATAATCAAATATATCCCCCTTTTCAAAATCGAGACGTTCACTTAAAACTTCATCGGGATAAATTGTATTACCTTCCCATTCAATATTTCTTACTTTATACTGAGGACCTTCATAAACTTCCATTACAATTTTAAGGTCTTTGTTATCATTGTAATAGATTAATGAATCAGAAATAATATCGGCATCCCTGTAACCGTTTTTCCTGTAAAAGTTCTTTATTAATTGTTTATCTTTTTTGAAACCTTCCTTGTTAAAATTTGCACTGCTCCAGAACTTCCACCATCTTGCAACAGATATTTCATCCATTTCGCCGTACAGGTCATCATCATCAAATGCTTCATTACCAACAAATTCAATTTCTCTTACAACAACTTCATCATTTTCTTCTATTTCAAGTTTTAGAAGTACACGGTTTTTTATTCTGTCAATAAGATTAGCATATACAATTTCATCTTCCTCATAAAGAAGAATGTATTCATCAGAAAGGTCTTTTTGATTTCTCCATGTTACTTCAATTCCATCTTCGGTAGTATCTGCACGATAAAAATCATAATACTTTTCTGTTATCTCTGCATTCAGGTATCCTTCTTCTTCATAAAGTTGTTTAATCCTTAGTTTTAAATTTGCAACCTGGTTGGGTTTAAGAATTGTTCCTCGAATGAAAGTTATTTTTTCTTCAATTTCATCAGTGCCAATTTCATCATTACCTTCGATAACTGTTCGTTCAATTCTCGGATACTCTTTTACCTTTATAACAAAGAAAGCCCCGTCACCAACTTCTTTATCAATCAATATCTGGATATCGGAAAAAATATTTAGTGCATATAAATTTCTTATAGCATTAAGAGTTTTATCGCCGGGTATCTGAATTTCATCACCTACTTTTATTCCGCTGCTTGCAATAATAGTTCCTGCATCTGTTGATTCATTTCCCTGAACAGAAATACCGAGAACTTTATAACTTTTTACCTGTGAGTAAGCTGTAAAACAAAACAGCAGTATAAAAGAGATGAAAAATATTTTAGACAATTTCTTTGGGGATGTTTGAAACATTAACAACGCCTTTTCCATTAGGTTTAATTTGTTCACTGATTTTCCCAAACCTTCTCTCCCTTCCCTGAAAATTTTTTATTGCCTCATAAAGATGCTTTCTTGTAAAGTCTGGCCAGTAAACATCTGTAATGAAAAATTCTGTATAAGCAATTTGCCATAACAAAAAATTACTAACTCTGAATTCGCCGCTTGTTCTTATCAGAAGGTCCGGGTCGGGGATATCTTTGGTAGTAAGAGCATCGGCAAGAACTTTTTCATCAATATCATCGGGTTTAATTTTCCCCTGTTCAACTAAATGAGCAATATTTTTTATAGCATTTATAAGTTCCCACCTGCCGCTGTAACTGAGTGCAAGATTAAGAGTCATCCTTTTGTTATTCTTTGTTCTCTCCATATCTTCAAACAATCTCTGCTGAACAACCTTAGGCAAAGTACTAATATCCCCGATTGTAGTAAGCTTTATATCATTATTGTTTAATTCATCTGCTCTGTCTTTTAAACTTTTAAGAAGAAGGTGCATTAAGGTAGATACTTCATCCTTAGGTCTTTTCCAGTTTTCGATGGAGAATGTATAAAGGGTTAAATATTTAACACCAATTTGTGCACAAGCTTCAACAATATCTCTTACAGTATCAACACCTCTTTTATGACCGGCTACTCTCGGAAGACCTTTTTTGCGTGCCCATCTCCCATTTCCATCCATAATTATGGCAATATGCCGGGGAATTTCTCCCGATTTTTTTAAGTTCTCCTGAAGTTTTTCATCGGATTGCTTTTCAGTTTTGCGCAAAGTTTTTTCTCAAAAATTGATATAGCGTGTAAAATTAAACTTATGAGTAAATAATGTCAAGAAAAGCAATTATAAGCTTTTCTATCAATTAATGAATTAATGAATATTAAAATTAAGAATGGATGAAAGATGAATAAAGGTAAAAAAAGAGGAGAAGGAAATCATGTAAAAAATGTTTTTTCCCTTTTTTGTTTTCTTCTTATAGATGGGATTTCTGTATCTGCGAGAGAAATTATTTTTATATTCTTTTTTACTTCATCTTCAAGATTTTCAATTAACATCCTTACTTTTCTTACCTGATGTGAAGGAACTCCTGCAAAAAGCTGCACACTTCTGTTAGTGAATTTTGTATGCCTTGTTGCAAGAAAGGTTAATTTTTCAAGAAGATGAGGATTATTTAAATCTTCTGTTGTTAAAGTAATTCCGATTGCATAATCATCTTTCTGCCTGGCAATTACATCTATATCAAATCCACCAACACGTTCCGGTTCGGGAAGATATGTTCCGAATTTTCTTTTAACAGTCATATATCCAAGCTTCCAGAAATTCTTTATTAAAGTATCTACATATTTTCTTTTATCTAACATAGTTTCCTCATCCGTAATTAATTGATATAATTACTTATTCTGATTATTGGAGAAAATCTTGAACTGTTGAGAACCCTGATATTGGTGATTCTGTTGTACTCAAATTTTTTTACTTCATTTGAATTAACAGGTCGGCCGTAAATAACTTTTTTACCAGATTTCTCTCTCATTATGTAATATGGTTCAAGAAGAACTTCATTCAATCCATATAAAAATCTTATTTTCTTTCTGCCGTAAATTGCTGATGCAAAAATTTCTGATTTCATTTTAAACTCCTTAATTAAAATATCTTATTATACCTTTTACTTTTCCTGCAATGGAAAAGCTTTCTGTGTTTTCAATTTCAATTGGCTGGTAATTATCATTCTCAGGAATAAGTCTTATTCTTCCATTCCTGTTTTCAAATGTTTTTACTGTGGCTTCATCACCGATTAATGCAACTACAATATCACCATTTTTAATTTCGGACTGACGGTCAACAATTACATAATCATCTTCAAATATTCCGGCTTTAATCATGCTATCGCCTTTAACTTTAAGTGCAAAGCATTCCTCTTTATTTTTTGTGAATAATGAATCAACAATAAGAGAACCTTCAATGTTTTGCTCTGCGAGAATCGGAGAACCTGCTGCAACTCTTCCAACAATAGGTATCTTGTGAAATTCCCTGTTCCTTCCCGAGTATTCATCATTCTGAATTGTGGAGATTCCTCTGCTTGCATTACTTTCTATATGCAGATATCCTTTTTTTACGAGTGCATCCAGGTGTTTTTTAACACCGAATGTAGATGAGAGTCCGAAGTTTTTTGCTATCTCGCGAATGGTTGGAGGATACCCGTTTAATTCTCTATAAGAATTAATGAAATTTAAGATTTCTTCCTGGCGTTCTGTTAGATTATTTTTGTTTGACATATAGTGCTCATTTGTTCACCACAAATATAGTGAACAGATGAGCACCTGTCAAGAGGGGAAATTAAAAATTTTCTGTAAACTGGTAGGAACTATCGAGCATTTTGAAAAGCTTTCTTCCAATCATATAATTATCCATTACACCGCTGAATTCTTTTTCATTTACACCTTTTGCAAAAATGCCAACCATTGAAGCGGTGTGACCTTTTGTTAAAAAATCAAGTTCAATATCACATCCGTCTTTTTCTCCATCTACAATGCCTGTTCCTCCGGTTTCATGATCGGCGGTTACAATAACGAGAGTTTCTCCATCCTGTTCTGCAAAATCCAAAACAGCATGTATAGCATCATTAAAATCTTTCATTTCAGAAATCAAATAATCCTGATCATTATTGTGTCCTCCCCAATCTATCTGTGAACCTTCGATTAACAAAACAAATCCATTTTCATCATCAGCAAGATTATTTAAAGCAATCTTAACAAGATCAGCGAGGGAATATTCCCTGTCTTCAGCACTCATCAATCCATTAGGTTCAAGAAGAGCATAAAATTTTCCTGAAGGTTTTTCAGAATTCAATTTATTATAATTACTGTAGATACTGTAGCCTTTTCTCTCAAGTTCATTTATTAGATCTCTTCCATCAACTCTATCTCCTCCGGAAGACTTAGGTGTAAAGAATTTTCTTCCACCACCGATTACTACTTCAAGATCAAGTTTCGTGAATTGTTCTGCAATTTCAATCTCCATGCTCCTATTGCTCGCATGAGCAACAAAGCCGCCCGGTGTGGCATGTGTAACCGAGCTTGTTACAACCACACCGGTAGATTTGTTTAACTTTTCTGCAAGTTCAAGAATTGTAAGCATGGGCTCTTTAGTTTCCGGGTGAATGGAAACCATATAATTGTTCGTTCTGTAACCTGTTGCAATTGCAGTTGCACCTGCAGCAGAATCTGTAACCAGTTTATCTGCCGAACAGGTAACAGAAAAGCCTGTTGTTGTAAATCTTCTGAATGAATCATTCTTTAATGAGAGAACAGATGTTGAAACCTGTGCTACTCCCATTCCGTCTCCAATCATAATTATAATATTTTTCGGAGAATCGGAATAAACAACAGACTGAACAATTATTAAAAGGAAAAAGAAAATCTTTTTCACAAAACTTCAGCTCCTTGTTTTACTACATAAGTAAGCCAATTATATGTATCTTCTTTTCTTCCATAATGAATGCCGGTTAGTTCATCAAAGAGTTTCTTTGCAAGATCACCCGGTTCTCCATTGTTGATGGTCATATTAAAATCTTTAAATGTTAACCAGCCAACTGATGAAATAACTGCAGCAGTACCTGTACCGAAAATTTCCAGCAGGTTTCCTTTTTTATATTGTTCAATTACTTCTTCCATTGAAATTAATCTTTCATTAATATTTTCTCCCCAGTCTTTTAATAATTGTATAACTGATTTTCTTGTAACTCCCGGCAGTATTCCACCTGTTAATTTTGGTGTTGCAACTTCATCTTTAAACCTGATGAAGATGTTCATTGTACCGACTTCCTCAATATACTTTTGTTCAACAGCATCCATCCATAAAACCTGAGTAAAGCCTTTCTTTCTGGCTTCCTCACCTGCAAGGAGGCTTGCTGCATAATTAGCAGGAGCTTTGCATTCACCAAGTCCTTTTCTTACTGCTCTGAAATAATCATTCTGTGCAAGAATTTTAACAGGTTTAAAGCCTTCTGGGTAATACGCACCAACAGGTGAAAGGAGTACAATTAATTTATACATTGTGGCAGGTTTAACACCAAGAAACGGATCTGAACCAAACATAAATGGTCTTATATAAAGAGATTCACCATTCTTTGATGGAATCCAGTCTTTATCAATATTTACCAATTCTTTTAAAGCATTGAGAAGAAATTCTGGATCAATCTGCGGTATGCACATTCTTTTAGCTGACCTGTTAAGTCTGGCGATATGTTCATCGGGGCGAAACATAACTATATCATTATCAACTGTTCTGAATGCTTTCAAACCTTCAAAAATGCATTGACCATAGTGGATAAACATAGTGGCGGGATGTAGCGAAATTTTTTCTACAGGTTTAATTACCGGGTTATGCCAGCCGTTTTTAACATCATAATCCATTTCAAACATATGATCTGTAAATACCATTCCAAAGCCTAATGTATCAGGGAGCGTAGTCCCGTTAGTTTTTTCTTTAAGCTGATATTTAATTTTTTCCATTAAACTTTCCCTTATGTAGTTGTATATATTTTTATATATATCAGTTTTTCTTGTATATTCTTACTGAAATAAATGATTATTTCAGTTTAATTGTAACTTAATATAAGATAATAATTTAAAACTTTGAAGTAGATTATTATGGCATCATTATTTAATAAACTTGGTCTTGCAATTACCTTTTCTCCAACCGGTAAAGCATTATTGAAAGAAACCAAAAGATTAAGTGAACTTTTTGATGCACAATTAGTTTTAATTCACGTTGGGAAAAAAACAGCAGAAACTGAATCCCAGTTAAATAAAATTATTTCCGAAGCGGGAATTTTAAAGGAAACTGAGATTATCTGGACCAGCGGAGATCCTGCAAATGCAATCCTGAAATCGAGCAAAAAAGCGGGCGTTGACCTGTTAATTGCAGGTGCTCTTGAAAAAGAAAAACTAATAAAATATTACATTGGTTCTGTTGCCAGGAAAATAATGAGAGAAGCATCCTCTTCTTCTTTAATTTTAAAGGAACCATCTTTAGAACCTGCACCTTTTAAAAAATTTTATGTATCGACTGACTTTACTCCTGAAAGTGAAAGAACAATAAAAATTGCTTATAATTTTGCACTCCTGGAAAATGCCGAAGAGTTTGTAGTGATAAGTGATTACAATACACCCGGACTCGCAAGTACAATTCTTGATTCAGTTTCTATGGAAGAAATTCAGAAAACAAAGGATTTATGGCAAACAGAAGAAGAGGAAAATTTGAAAATGTTTGTCAGGGAATTAAACTTAAAAGGATTAGAAATTAAAACCGTATCATTATATGGTAAAGAAGGATGGGAAGCCAGTAATTATGCAAGGCAGCATAAAGCCGATATCTTTGTTGTTACAGCTCCTCAGAAAAGATTGAAGTTTATTGACAGATTATTTCACCATGAACTTGAATATTCATTTGAACGCCTTCCTTCAAATCTATTAATAATAAGATAAGATATGATTTCCCGGATTAATATTATTAATAAAATATTAATGAGCTAATGCAGCTAACATCAGAACAGGTTGCGGTTTTTCTTTTGAGCATAGGCATAATGCTTTTTATGGCCAAGCTGCTTGGTGAATTATTCACTATGATGAAGCAGCCAGCAATAATCGGGGAAATTATAGCAGGAATAATACTCGGACCCACAGTACTCGGAAATATTTCACCTGAAACTTTCACATTTCTTTTTCCTTCCGATACAATATTAAAAATAGCAATAGATGGAATAACAACTCTCGCCGTAGTTTTGCTTCTGCTTGTATCAGGTCTTGAAGTTGATTTATCAATAGTAATGAAGTACAGAAGAATAGCAGTATCTACCAGTGTAATAGGAATTATTGTTCCTTTTGTAATGGGGTTCGGTATATCATACCTTTCACCTGAGTTTATGGGTTTAACTGATCCCGATAGAAGAGTTATTTTCTCATTGTTTATAGGAACAGCAATTGCAATCTCATCGCTTCCTGTTATAGCAAAAATTCTCATCGACCTTAAGATATTTAAAACACAAATCGGGTTCATAATTATTTCTGCTGCAATGCTTAATGATGTAATTGGCTGGTTAATTTTTTCTCTCATTCTTGGTATGATGGAATCGGGTGCTCATGGTTTTACATTTACAGAAACATTAATTCTTACAATTGCTTTCCTTCTTACTGCTCTTCTTTTTATAAGAAGATTAACAAACAAAGCTGTTCCATGGATACAGGAAAAATTATCCTTCCCGGGAGGAATTTTAAATTTCATTCTCATACTTGGGTTTTTAGGAGCTGCTTTTACTGAGTATATAGGAATTCACGCAATTCTCGGTGCATTTATTTTAGGAATTGCAATCGGTGATTCTGTTCATTTAAAAGAAGAAACAAGAGAAATTATTCAACAGTTTATTACAAATATTTTTGCCCCGCTCTTTTTTGTTTCGATAGGGTTACGGGTAAATTTCATTGCTAATTTTGATTTTGCAATTGTAATCGTACTATTGATTATTGCTCTTGCAGGAAAAGTAACCGGCTGCGGTCTCGGTGCCAGGTTAGGAGGATTAAAAAAGAATGATGCTCTTGCTGTTGGTTTTGGTATGAGTTCAAGCGGTGCTATGGGTATTATAATTGGTCTGCTTGCTTTACAATATGGATTGATTGAAGATAATGTTTTTGTTGGACTCGTTGTAATGGCATTGTTCACTTCAATGACCGGGGCTCCATTAATGAATCTCTTTCTTAAAAGAACACCAACTCTTCAAAACCTGTTAAAGCCTGAATTAATTTTCTTTACAGATGTAAAGAGTAAAGAAGAGATAATTAATTTCTTATCCTCTTCAGCATCAAAAAATCTAAAAATTAATTCTGAAGAAATTTTCAGGAAAGTCCTGGAAAGAGAAAACTCAATATCGACAGGCATTGCAAATTATCTTGCAATACCGCATGCAAGAGTTAATTCAAACAAACCTTTTATTGCAGCAGCAATTAATAAAGAAGGAATTGATTTTAATTCAACTGATAATCTTCCGGCGAGAATAATATTTTTACTTCTTACCCCTGAAGGTGAAAATGAGCTCCAGTTAAAACTTCTTTCAGATATTGTAAAGAAGTTTAGAGATAAAGAGAAGGTTGAGCAGCTTCTTTCTTTAAAAGATGAAAGCAAAATTTTAAAAGCTTTGGAAGAAATGTAAATTATTAACGCTGAACCTGCTTTACAAGTAAATCCCTGTAATGACTAAGAATACTTGACTTGGAAATAAACCCCGCATATTTACCTTCAATAGTAACAGGCAAATTCCAGACATTTAGTTCATCAAACTTTTTTACAATATCATAAGTATTTTCTTTTATATCTATAATTGCAGGAGGTTTAATCATAACATCTTTTATCAGAACCAGATTATACATGTGTCTTTCAAAAATAATTTCACGGACATCATCGAGTAAAACAATTCCCACAAGCTTTTCATCTTTATCTAAAACAGGAAAAATATTTCTTCTGCTCTGTTCAATTATCTCTATAAATTCTCCTAAAGTATCTTCTGCATTAACAGGAATAAAATCTTTTTCTATTAATTTCTGAATAGATATATTTTCAAGAATTAACCTGTCCCTGTTATAAAGAATAAATTCACCTTTCATTGCTATACCTTTTGTATAGGCAGAATAAGGTTCAAAATAAATTGAAATGAAATAAGAAAGTGCAACAACAATCATTAAAGGAATAAAGAGAGCATAGCCTCCTGTAATTTCTGCTATAAGAAAGATTGCGGTTAAAGGTGCATGAATTGTTCCCGCAAGAATGCCTGCCATTGCAACAACAATAAAATTAACTTCAGTAACCTGGTAATGACCCCAGAGATTTATAAGCCGAGCATAAATAAATCCAAGCAATGCCCCCACAAAAAGTGAAGACCCGAAAACTCCCCCATTCCCTCCTGAGTTAACGGTAATTGAAGTTGCTATTATCTTCAGCATCATTATTAAAAAAGCATAGACGAGAAGAAACCAAATGTTGTTTTGATGTTCTGCAAAAAGACTATTATTAATTAATTGTAAGTATTCACCATCCAAAAGATTTTCAACAATGTTATATCCTTCACCGAAAAGTGCAGGAAACAGAAATAGAAGAATTCCTAATGATAGTCCCCCTATTAAAGTTTTAATGTAAGGTTTATTCCACTGACCATAAGTTTTATAAAAATAGTAGTAAACTTTAATCATATAAAGAGAAATTAGAGCACAGATAATTCCCAAAGCTATGTAATAAGGAATTGAAGCAAGTTCCCAGCTTTCAGTTATTAATTTGAATGGCTGACCTGTATATAAAAATTTGGATACAACTGTAGCTGAAGCAGATGAAATAATTAGGGGGATAAAGTTGGATACGACAAGTTCGGATAAAATAATTTCAACTGCAAAGAGAACACCGGCAATCGGACTGTTAAATATTGCAGCTATACCGCCTGCAGCACCGCAGCCCAATAAAAGTTTTCTGTGACTTTCACTTAATCTGAAAAACCCTGCTGTATTAGATCCGACTGCAGCACCTGTAACGGAAATTGGTGCCTCAAGACCTGCTGAACCGCCGAATCCTAAAGTGAAAAAACTAGTAATAAGCTGTGAATATAATTTGTGTTTTGCAATTACACCTTTCTTCTTTGAAATCTCAACAAGAACATTTCCTATTCCTCTTGACAATACTCCTTTGCGAAAAACTCTTACATAAATTGTGGAAAGTGTTAATCCGATTATCGGAAAGATTATGTAAAGGTCGAGATTAGTTCTTGCAGAAAAAAATGAAGTTAAAAATTCCTGGAAAGCATGAACAGATGTTTTAAGTGCAACAGCAATTAACCCTGCAAGAATACCAATAATAATACTGACGACAATTATAAAAATTCTGTCAGGTAAAAATCTTGTACGCCATTGTATAAGTTTTACAATTAATCTTTTGGACAAGAAAAATCCTAATTATAATTAATTAAGAAATTGAACAGCAAGATATCAGAATATATTCTGATTTTCCTGATTAACAAAAACTGAAATAATATCTCGCGAAGAATAATTTCATTTGCTAATTCAAAACAATCATCCACAAAACATAATCGAGAATTAGAATAAGTGCTGCTGAAAGAACAAAAGAACGGATAGTAGCCAGACCCACACCTTCAGCGCCGCCTTCAGTTCTGAAACCAATATGGCAGCCAAGCAGAGATGTAACTCCGCCGAAGATAATTGTTTTAAAGAGTCCACCCATAAAATCAGAAAACACAAAAAATCTTTTTACAGAATTAAAATAAACTGCAAAGGACACTCCCAGGAAATAGTTCGAAACAATATATGCACCCAATACCGCAATCGTATTTGCAAAAGTTACAAGAACAGGCATCATAATAATTGCTGCAAGAAACCTCGGCATTGCAAGATATCGTACGGGATTTATTGCCATTGTTTCGAGTGCATCAATCTGTTCTGTAACTTTCATTGTTCCAAGCTCTGCTGCAATTGATGCACCTACTCTTCCTGCAATTACAATTCCTGTTAAAACAGGGCCAAGCTCTGTTATTATTGCCCTGCTTGTTGCTGCACCAAGAAAAGATAGAGGTGCAATTCCCTTAAGCTGATATGCTGCCTGCCATGCTGCAACAGCACCTGTAAATACTGCTATTATTAAAACAAGCGGGAGTGAGTTAACACCGATATGTTCCATCTGGAAGAAGATTAATTTTTTGCTTCGTGGTATCCAGGTAAAGCTTTTAAATATTTTGAAGAGCAGAGTTGAAACCTGTCCGAACTCTCTGAAAAAATTTAAAGTTATACTTCCTGTTTTCTGAAAAAATTTTGAGAACATCAGATGTTATTAATATGATGGTTTAATTTATTAAAAAATGAGATGAGATGGATAAACTAATTTTGACAGTATTCATCAATTCTTTTAAAGAAGATGAAAAGAAATAATCTGACAGTGTCTGAAAAATCAAATCACCTGATTTCTTTTAAAAGTAAGAATGAAAATAAAATCGAGATTAATGTTATAACCGGGATTATAATAATTGCAGGAATCACATTTATCCCCGCACCTGCCATAAAAAATACTTTACTTGATAATGCAATCATTAATAATGAAAGAAAAATTATATAAACAGGAGTAAACATAAATCCATATTTGTTTCTTCTTATTGCAAGAAAACCGGTAACAAATGTTAACGGAAGAAAAAGCCCAAGGTCAAATCCCTGTACAATTAAAGTTGTATAATGCTGAAGCTCTTTCGGAAATTTTCCTTCGAACATTGGCGGAAGAATAACATTCAGCCAGAGTAATGCAATCATTAATGAAACAATAATTAAAAATATTCCTGTATACTTCATTACTTTTTTTGATTGAAAAGTATTAATGAGATTATCAGGATTGTAAGAGAAAAGAGTTAAAATGAATGAGAAAAAAGATAATCCGACAAGCGCAGCATAAATAAGAAACATATTGTTATACATAGCCATTGCCGTATAAAACAAATATGTAACAAGAAAATATGCAGCAGTTCCTGAAAGAAGAAATAATCCCTTTTCTGAATTTTTATTAAAGAGATATAAAGAAACTAAGAGAAGCGGGACACCAGTAAATAAAGTTATATAATCCTTTGCAATTCCCTGTATTGCTACATCGGCAGACATATCTTTATACAAACCCTTCCCATAAATTGTAACTGATTCTCCCCTTATTGATTTGTATTCATATTCCCCCTGCCCACCGGCAGAAAAAATTCCTGATGATGTTGCAATTGCAGATAAAACAGAAATTAAAATTACAAGTACGATTAATATTTTTTTGTTTTTCATTTCAGAAACTTTCAAAACTCTATATGTAAAACTAATCATTTAGCTTTATTTAATCCTGATGAGAAGTATCGGTTCTGATACAGCTATGTAATATTTTTTACTACAAAAAATTCCAACTATTATTAATTGAAATAATACTTTTAGGTATTGCCGGCATATCCTGTTAAGATTAAGTTTAAATAAGCTTTTGAAACGCTTTAGAAAGTTATCAGGGGTAGCTATGAAAAATATATTTGTATACTTCTTACTTTTAAATTTTATCACCTCACCATTATTTTTTTCACAAACAGGTGAAGAAACTGAAAATGGTTTCTCATTAAATCCTTTTAAAAATATAAGAGGCTTAAATGCTGAATTAAATTATAAAGGCGAAGTCTTTTCAAATCTTTCAGGGGGAATGGAAAGAAAGAGCATCTATCTTGATAACATCGACATAATTCTCGGTTTAAATTTTGATGAATTAGTAAAATGGAAAGGTGCAAATCTTAATATTCACATTTCAGGAAATCATGGAGGTGACCCTTCAGAATATTCCGGTGCAATTCAGGGAATAAGTAATATTGCTGCATTTCAAACCTGGAAGTTATACCAGTTCTGGTTTGAGCAAAATTTATTTAATGAAAAAATATCCTTACTCTTTGGCTTATATGATTTAAATTCTGAATTTGATGTAAGGGAAACTTCATCAATATTTATTAATCCTTCTCACGGCATTGGAGCAGAATATGCATTAACCGGAGAAAATGGTCCATCTATTTTTCCTTACACTTCTCTTGCATTTAGAATAAAATATAATCTCTCTCAATCCCTTGATATTAAAGCAGCAGTATTTGATGGTGTACCGGGAGATTTAAACAAACCACATGGAACTCATATCTCTTTAAATAAAGAAGATGGAATATTACTAACCGGTGAACTGACTTATAAAAGTGAAACACAAGAATTTAATTCTGATTTCTTCAAATTATCTGTCGGCGGATGGTATTATACAAGTAAGTTTGAAAAACTTCATACTGATAATATTCATAAAATTCAAAAAGGGAATTATGGGGTTTACATATCAGCAGAAAAATTTCTTCTCTCAAAGTCTGAAAATTCATCACAGGGATTAGCAGGCTTTTTAAGAATTGGTTTTGCAGATAATAACGTAAACCAGGTTAATGCTTATTATGGAGCAGGATTAACTTACACAGGTCTTATCCCAGGCAGAGATGAAGACATTATCGGATTAGCAATTGCCTCAATCAGCAATAACCCAAAGTATATAAATGTTATGGCTCAACAGGATTTCAGAGTGGAAGAATTTGAACACATTGTTGAGCTGACTTACATATTTAATGTTACTTCATGGTTAAAAATTCAGCCTGATATTCAATATGTTATTAACCCGGCACTTTGCAATTGTAATACCTATTCTTTTGCTTATGGAACAAGAGTGGAATTAGCTTTATAAGTCTTATAACTCTTCTTTAGGTCCGGAGCAGAAAAAATCCCGGACCGTTTCTTTAATTTTTTGTTGCTGAAACCTTTTGTTCATTTGCACTCCGGTGAAACAATAATGCAGAGATAATAAATTGTACAGCAAAGAAAAAATGAAATACCCAGAATCCAAAATGACTATGACTGGGAAAATACTTTTCATCCGTTCCGATGAGTAAAACAATAAAAGCAATTAAGAATAAAGCACCGGTCATTGCCAGCATAGTGTATTTCATACCTTTAGCCTGAAAACGTGTTATAATTGTACCGATTATTCCGATAGCAATAATTTCAAAATAGACAAGATTAATAGGATGCTCTGTAAACTCTCCTATAATTCCCACTGCAAGGTTTGCCCAGATCAAAAAAAGTCCCGAACCAAGTGCAATAGCAGCAGCAATTTTGTAGGTTAAATTTGTAGCTTTAAATGTTATCAGTTTAAAAATAAAACCTGTGGTAAACAGGAGGAAACCGGCAACTACAAAATCCAATAAGTTCCAGTCGGCTTTCGCAAAAAAGGGAATAGCCAGTAAAGCAATTGTCACGGCTGCTGGCATTATAAAAAGCCCGGAAAGTTTTTCTGTATTCATTTTTTACCTCTTATATAAGTTTGATTTTTGGATTATAAAATCATTCACAAAAAATTCTTATTTGAAAAGTACTTTTTATTACAAAGTAATAGTATAAAAAAATTTTTATTTCTTATTACTTATAATTTTTTCCAGAGCTTTAAGATGATCTTCAAATGCTTTTTTTCCTTCCTTAGTTATATAATATTTAGTATTTGGCTTTCTGTCTTTAAAAGATTTTTCAACTGAAATAAAATTTTCCCTTTCAAGAGCTTTCAAATGTGTAGCCAGGTTTCCATCCGTCAGGTTCAATAATTCCTTCAGCGAATTAAAGTCGAGTTTATTATTCACTGCAAGAGCAGACATAATCCCCAGACGCACACGGCTTTCAAAAGCTTTATGTAAATTATTTATATACTTAACCTGAACTATTGTTTTCACTTTTCATACCTGAAATACATGTACATTCCATATACTATATGAACAATTCCAAAACCAAAACCCCAGACTAATAATCCATATTCAACGAAATATGAACTGAATAAACCCAATACAATCTGTACTAATCCTAAAAATTTTAATTCATCAATTGTATACCTGCTTGCACTATAAACAGCTAATCCGTAAAAAACTAAAGTCATCGGTGCAACTAATCCGATTAAGCTTTTTGAAATTAAAACGATAATTAATATTCCTCCTGCTAAAAGCGGAACCAGCATGCTCGTAACCAATTGTTTGGAAGTAACATTCCAAACTTTCTCTCCTTTATTAAGTGCACTCTTATATGATAAAAATACTGCAGTGGATAATGCCAAAATTAAAATTACAATTGCAAGAAAGAAGACTTTAATTAAATCAGATTGCGCTGAATAAAAAACAACTTCATCAGGATTAAAATTAAAAACCGAATATGCTATGTAAGAACCAGCCAAAGCGTAAATACCAGCCATTACCCCGGATAGCCCTGAAAGAGATAAAAACCTGGATGAACGTTCCATCATGGAACGTATTTCTTCAATATCCTTAATGTAATCCTGTTTTTCTTTCATATACATAGTACTTTTTATTACAAAGTACACAAACAAACTTAAATAATCAAATTGAAAAACAGGGTTTTTACTTGAGAAGAATCATCTTTTTAACTGCTGAGAAATTATTCCCGTTATCTCCGGATGTTTCTATGCTGTAGAAATAGACGCCGCTTGATAAATCCGATGCATCGAAATTAACATGATGGAATCCTGCTTTCCTGTTTTCGTTTAACAAAGTTTTCACTTCCTGACCCATTACATTATATACTTTCAATATAACCTTAGAGTCACTTGCAAGTGAAAAATTAATTTGCGTTGCAGGATTAAACGGATTCGGATAATTCTGCTCTAATGAAAAATGAGATGGAGCTAAAACTTCTACTTCAATAATATTTGAATAACTAAAACTTCCATCAAAATCAATCTGTTTTAACCTGTATTGATATTTCCCTGCTAAAAGATTTTCATCTGTGAAAGAATATACCTGTTGTTCAGTTGTTGTTCCTTTTCCATTTATAAATCCAATCATTTCCCATCCGTCTTCGTTAACACTTTGCCGGATAAATTTTCCATTTTCCATTTTCCATTTTCCATCAACCTGACTTCTTTCAATTTCAAATCCCTTATTATTTATTTCGGAAGCAGTCTGCCAGCTAAGATTAATTTTTGCTCCGATTGTTGATGCAGTAAAAGAAGTCAGTTCTACAGGCACTACAAGATCTCTCATAAGATAATCAACTGTATTTTCAATTAACTCTTCAGCTGTACTTTGAGAGAGTTGAGTAATAGAAAATGTATAAAAAACATTTCTTGCGACAGATGTATCACCGTCAGGATGATGAATAATAATTCCGCCGTTTGAATTTATACCATTTGACCAATAAGCAATTCTCGAAACACCTGTTTTGGGCAGAAGAGTAACTTCATCTCTTGCACCATACCCGTTATCAGAAACATTAATTGTAGCGGGAATAGTATTAGGATTATTAAATAAAGGAAATCCGCTCTGGGTATTAAGATTACCACCTGATCTGTCAGAAACCCATGAACTATCATTAAGTACTTCTCTTCTGAATAATGGATCAGGATCTGCTGTTGAAGTTTTTCTGAATGTATATCCTACTTCACCACCTTCAACCAATGTTTTTCCGCCAGATAAAGTAAAATCAGAAATTGCTTTTCTTACTGCAGCATTACTTAATAATGAAGATGCTTTAACACCTGCAGTAATAATTACCAGGTCGAAATTTTTAATAATTGAAGTATCGACAGAATTGAATTCATACTGTTCTACATAATAACCAATACTGCTCAGCTTTGAATTAATAATATTGGCAGAAGCACCAAGCGGTAAATCAATAGCTTCTGTAAATCCTTTATCAGATGAAATGCGGTCAGATGAAGATACATCATCATCAAGTATCAGAACTAAACCCCGGGTATCATTTATATTAAAAGAATGATAACCTGTTTCCGGATGAAAGGAAATATTGCTCTGACTTGATATATCTTCCGCTTTAATTTTATACTCAACAAAATCGCCAACTGAAACAGATAAAGAATTTGGAGTTCCTGTATAAGTGTTTCCTGATACCAATTCGAGAGGAAATATAGTAGAGGTTCCTCCATTAATTTTTATTTCACATTCAACTTCACTAATTCCAATATTATCAGTAACCTCTGCTGATATTGTTACAGGCCATTGCATAAAAGTTATATCAGTCAGCGGAGTGTGGTTAATTACCGGAGGATTAAAATCAGTTGCAGCTTCAAATGAAAAATAGTTTGCCGGTGCGCCCTCTGGTAATGTTGAAGAAAGTCCTGTTGAGTCTTCGGCATAAATATAATAACTGTATACTGCAGATGAACCAATTCCATTAATACTTGCTGTATAGCTGTTACCGCCTGTATTACTCATTGATAACGTATCTGTAAAAACTCCGTTACCAACACCCCACACTACTTTTATCTCATTTGGATTAATCGGATAGAAAGAACTTATATCAGCTTCAATTATATATGGACCATTTACATCTTCAGTATTTCCTAAGGGTGAATGAAGGATTCTTGGACCCATCAATTCAACTGTTAATTTAACAGCCTTGTAAGCATTTACTTTTCCATATCCCATCTGGTTATTCCAACCGCCGAGGCTTAACTGCCCGGGCTGATTATAAGTATAACTTCCAACCTTATCTGCTGTCAGGCAAATTATTTCTCTAACTTCATCCCAGTTTAAATCAGGATTAACAGAAAGCATAAGAGAAACAACACCTGATACATTTGGTGTAGCAGAAGAAGTACCATTAAAATTCGGCACATAATTTCCTGTTGTATATCCGGAGGCACCTGTTCTGTCTGTAGTATAAATTTTTACTCCGGGTGATACGATTTCCAATCCATCACCATACTGTGAGCCCCACCAGTTTTCACCATCGCAGCTTGTAGTACTTTTTCTCTGTGCGCAAGGTGAAAGGGCACCGACAGAAATAACATCAGGATGAGTTGAAGGCCAGCTTATATATGATGTATTATCATTACCTGTTGCAAAAACCCATACAACCCCTTTACCGTTTCTTCCAAAATTTACACCATCTTCAATTGCATTTTCTGCAGCAGAAATCGGTGAGCCTCCTCCCCAGGAATTACTGCTCACCCACGAACCTCTTTCCCAGGCTGCAATTAAACCATTAATAATTGCAACAGAATTTGTATTGCCGAATGAATTAAAAATCTTTACTCCAAAAAGTCTGCTTTCAGGGGCAACACCTATTACACCGAGATTATTATTCCCGGTAGCTGCAACAATTCCTGCACAAGATGTTCCATGATTATTATCATCCCAGGCATAAGGCAGGTTATTATATGTATCAATACTTAATCCATTAACAATTCTTTCATTCAAATCTTCATGAAGAGTATCAATTCCGGTATCAACTATAGAAACTATTACATCAGGATTTCCCATAGTAAACAGCCATGCGCTGTCTGTTCTCATATCGCAGCCGGGAGTTCCAAGAACACCTCCGGGTATATTGTTTCCTGTATTATGATGTGCCCATTGCTGAGGATAAAGTGGATCGTTAGGAATTACATCCGCCTGAAGAAGATTTTCAAAATATAAATTTGGTTCTGAATAATTAACAAAGCCTGTCTGGTAAAGTTCATTTGCATAATCAATTGCATATTTACCTTCAGGTATTTCCAAAAGATAAGTTTTACCGCCGCTTAAATTAAATTCCTGGACAATATTTAAACCATTCTCATTTAAATAATCTTCAATCTCATTATCGGAAACAGATGGTTTAAACTGTGCTATAATTTCACCTTCTACACCTATTAAAACATCGGAACCTCCCTGTCCTTCCATCATTTTAAATACCGGAGAAGCATTCTTTACTATCTCTTTTTCATTAAGATTATTTAATAACTCTATTAAACTTTCTTCAGCTAATGATTGATTTAAATAAATAAAATCTTTTCTGTAAGTAAAACTAAAATCTCTTTTGAGGAAAAGTGAAGGAAATTCATTTAAAAGATTATTTAGTGATGCTTCATCTGCATTTTCTTTAAGCTCAAGAAATACAGCATCAGGAACGAGATCAAGATAATAGGGTTTATCTTTATAGAAATAATAATTTGTTAATGATGTTCCCTGAAATGTAAATCCTGATAAGTAAATTAAAATAATAATTGTTGTTGATAAGGCGGATAATTGTAAAAATTTTTTCATCATAAAGTTTGTTTTAAATTGTTAGCTGGTCCCGGTTAATTTACCAGGACCAGTAATAAAAAAAGTTATTTCTTTAATTTATAAAGCTTTATTTAATTAAAGTCATTTTTTTTGTTGAACGGAAATTATTTCCATCATTACCTGCAGCTTCAATTGTATAGAAATAAGTGCCGCTGTTTAAATTAGAAGCATTAAATTCTATACTGTGAAATCCTGCATCAAGTTTTTCTTTAACTAATTCAGCGACTTCCTGTCCAAGTACATCAAACACTTTTACAGTTACATCACTGGTTGCCGCAAGATTCCAGCTTATTGTAGTTGAAGGATTAAATGGATTTGGATAGTTCTGATTTAATACAAAATTATCAGGTGATGAAATTTCAATTTCAATAACATCACTATATTCAAATGAGCCATTGAAATCTATTTGTTTCAATCTGTACTGATATTTTCCTGTTGAAATATTTTCATCTGTAAAAGTATATAACTGCTGTTCAGTTGTTGTTCCAAACCCATTTACAAAACCAACCACTTCCCATTTCCCATCTTCCATTTTCCATTTTCCATCTTTACGACTTCTTTCAATCTCAAATCCTTTATTATTTGTTTCAGAAGCAGTAACCCACTTTAGTAAAACTTTATTATTTACAACTGATGCTGTAAATGAAGTTAATTCAACAGGAATCTGAATAAGCGGTCTCTGGTATAAACCGCCGCCATAAGTTCCTGTAAACAGATTTCCGCCCTTAATAGCAAAACATCTGATATTACTATTTAATAAACCTGTGCTTATAGATGTCCATTCAGCACCATCATTGGTTGACATAAAAATACCATTCGTTGTACCGGCAATTAAATTTCCGCCAATTTCCTCAAAAGCATAAATATCATTGTTTCCTAAACCATTATTAATAGGAAACCAGTTGTTGCCTTCATCTGTTGATTTAAATGTACCATCAAGAGTTCCGGCAAATAGTTGATTATCTTTTATATAGAGTGAATTAACAAAAGGATTTGTTATACCTGAACTTACCGGGGTCCAGCCAACTCCAAAATCTGAAGAACGGAATACACCGCTTCCCCATGATGATATAAAAACATAATTTTCATTATAGACTATTGCAGAGACAAGGGGAGCTCCGGGAATAGGACCGCCTGCTGTCCAGCTTGCTCCATTATCAGAAGATATAAAAACTCCGCCTCCCCAGGAGCCTGCAAAAATATTTAAGTCTGTACCTCTTGGTATAACTTTCAGCGACCAGATTAAAGGAACAGTAATTCCAGAACTTGATGGTGTCCAGGTATTTCCATTATCTGAAGAGATATAAATACCTTCACCCATAGTTCCAGCAAAAATGTATGTTGTTCCGCCATCCTGTTTGGCAGTCATTGAATAAAACCAGTGGCTGTCTAATCCAAGATTCTCCCAGGTAGAACCATTATCGGTGGATTTGAAAATACCGCCGCCGCCGGTACCTACATAAAAGTTATCACCATCAATTGCGAAAGATCTTATATCACCGGCAGTAATACCTTCACTTGCCCAGTTCCAGTTAGCTCCGTTATTTGATGAATGAAATACGCCTTTGCCAAAAGTTCCTGCGAAAACATTATTTCCGTTTGTTGCAAGTGCATATATATATTTGTTTGTTATACCTGTGCTGACTTCTGTCCATAAAGTACCATTATTAGTAGAAACAAATACACCATTGTCGGTACCTGCAAATAAATTTCCGTTTGAAGATAATGAAAGTGAGTAAACATAAGGATTTGTTAAACCTGAATTAACTTGCGTCCAGGAACTTCCATTATTAGTTGTTAAGAACACACCATCATTGGTTCCAGCAAAAAGATTATTTCCGTCTGCTAAAAGACATCCGATAACAAGATTTGTAAGACCGTTGTTAACCGGGCTCCATGATGCACCATTATTTGTGGATAGATAAACTCCATCACCGGGAGTGCTTGCAAAAACATTATCTCCGATAAAGGCAAAATCATTTACATGATTTGCAGGCAAGCCGCTGTTAACTAATGTCCAGTTATTTCCATTATTTGTTGAACGGAAAGCACCGCCGCTTCCACCTTCATAATCAGTTCCTGCAAAAATTGTTGAGCCATTCGCAGCAAGTCCGTTAACTCTTATTGATGATAACCCCGAACTTACATTTACCCAGGTAGCCCCATTATCTGTAGAACGGTAAACACCGCCGCCTATACCTCCATAAGTTATAGTTGTTCCTGCAAAAATAGTTGAACCTGATACAGCAAATGCATTTACATATGGATTATCTAATCCGTTATTCAATGCGGTCCAGGTTTCTCCGTTATTAGTTGATCGGAATATTCCTCCCCCTCTTGTACCGGCATAAACATCGGAGCCAAATACAAGAATATCCATAACTGTACCTCCGTATGCACCGTTTGACGTTTGCCATTGTGCATTGCCGGTATCAAATAGAAAGAATGCAAATAATATTAATAGAACAAGGTTTTTCATGAAATTGCTCCTTGATTAATTAGTTTAAAGGATTATGATGTTGATTTCATTTTTATATTCTTTTTGAATTCTTTAAATGGAACCGCTTTGTTCCAGTAACTTTCAAAAACTTCTTTCTGAGCAAGTGCAAAACTAGGGTGAGTTATTACCATTGTAGTAATACTTGGTTTTAATGATACGGGATCATTTAACGCAAGCATAGAAACTCTTTCATCTATAATAGCAAGTTTCATTGGTAGTTTATTTATTACACGCACCTCTTCACCTATATTTGCAAAACTCTCAAGCATTTCAATAAAAGAAGAATCGGGCATAGATGAATCATCATATTCATATATTCCTTTACATATAACATTTCTTTTTATCAGTTCTTTCTCGTGCTGAATATTTTCCTGGGGAGTTATGCTGTAAGGTGGTTTATTAAATGCAAGTTCCTCAAGTTTTGCATGCTTCTGAATAGTAAGCCACCTGTCTCTTATCTGATTTCTATCCTTAATCACTTCAATGTAATCAATATTATCCTGCTTCTTAATATTTTCGGAGTGAATTTTTGTAAGCTGATTTTCAAGTTCATTTATTACTGAAGATTTTTTCTCAAAGATTTCTTTTGAACTTTTTATTGTCTCTTCATAATTCTGTTTAATTGAAATAAGCAGACTCTTCAATGCTATCTTTGGCTCAACTGCAGAATATATCCGCTTGCCGTCTTTTTGAACCTCACTGCAAAATCCCTTTGAAACCAGATTTGGAATTACTTCATAAATTTTTGTTCTGCTGATAGGAATAATAGAAGCTATTTCTGAGGCAGTTAATTCTTTCTTCTGAAGAAGCGCCATGTAAATATGAGCTTCTCTTTTTGTAAGACCGGCAAGCTTTAATTTATTTAATAATACTTTTTCCATTGTTGTACCCCCTTATTAATATTTAAGGGGTACAGGAAACTAATATTATTAAATTTAAAAGTCAATTATATAAATAAGAAGTTTAAGATTTAAGATTAGTGCTTTAAGATTTTTTGATTGCCGGTTGTTAAGCATTCGTTGCCATTATAAAATATTATTTGCAAGTTATAACAATAAGTTTTCTTTACTCCGAGAGTGTTAGAGTTAAAGAGAATATTTGATAATAACCTGTTATCATAATCATATACAAAGAGAACACACCGAATACTCTCCCGAAGCAAATGATTTGAAATAATTTTTTCAACTTTTCGTAAGGGGAAAATTATGAAAGCTATCATCATAGCCGGATTATTAATTCTGTTTATTGGTTCTATTCAAGCCCAGAGTGATCCTTTCAGGATTAATGAAACAGGATCTCGAACTGTTCAATCGAATGATATATTTATTAACTGGATTCAGGATGTTGGAGTCGGAAATTATAAATCATTTCAAAAAGTTTATCGTTATAAAACCGATGGAATTTCAATACCACCCGATTCCGTATTTGTTGATACCATGTTTTTTAAAACTTCCAAAAGAGAAGATATCAGAAATGCAAAAAACGATTACATAGATATTGCTACCGGAAGATTTAACAAAAGTCGTTTTGATAACACTGTTTCAGTCTGGCGATCGGCACAATCTGATCAAAAGATTGAGATTATGATAAGCAATTTTGATACAACCGGATTTTTCTCAAACACTTCTGCAATTACTTTGGATACTGGGGAACCGATTCATTCGAATGAACAAATTCATGTAAGGACCGGGGATTTTGATGCTGATAGTCTGGATGAATTTATTGTTATTAGTGTTAATGAAAGTGATTCTATAGTAATCTGTTTATTTGATGTGGACTCAACCCTGCAGGCTTCCACAATTATAAGATCATCAGTTGTAAAACTTTCAATCCAGCAAGCATCACGATTTGTAAGATATTATCCTCAAATTGCTGATCTGAATGGAGATGGAAAAGATGAAATTATTTTATTTACAAGTGAAACAGAAGAACTATATAGTGATGTTCCTGTAAATGTCCGGGTTTATTCAGTGGATAATAATAATATAGTACCAAAGGGTTCCACACAATTCTATGTTCCCAAATACCCCGAACCATTGTGGGAATTTGTAATGGGAGGAGATAAAGGTCAAATTGATAGTGATAACGGCGATGAATTGTTTTTCAGTGCGGTTAATCAAGCCATGACAGAATCAGAAGTTATACGAACCTTATACAACTATTTATTAAATGTTTCGGAAGATTTATTAATAGTGAAACCTGTAGGATTTTATTTACGTGCAAATACCTTTCCAAAGGTCTATCGTTATACACCTTTCGCTATGGCAGCAGGTGATCTTAATGATGATGGAAAGGATGAAGCTATAGTTTTAGCATGGAATGATGCGCTGCATATTTTTAAAATTACTAATGATTATTATTTTGAACCCAAAGTTACTTGTTCAATAGCATCGGGTGGTGTGAATGATTACTCTCAGGGCAGCAGTTTTCTTAAAGTCGGTGATATTAATATGGACAACAAGGATGATATAACTTTCATAAAACATATTACTTCAGGTGCTGATGCAGGCTTTTGGATTCAAACTTTAACCTGCCCGGATACCGGTTTAACCCTGATTAAAACAATTGCCCGAATGATAACAGATGAACCGCAGATTACCGGTTATATTAAATATGCAATTAGTATTGGAGATTATGATGGATTTGATTTTACACTTGGTACCCCTTCTCTTTTTCATGAAAACGGAGTAGTTCAGCCAATTATTTTATTAAATGCACCACCGATCCATTTTGATGTTTTTGGAGAAACAAGTTATGACATAAATGGCTGTTTTAATGGAGGCAGTTGTGATTTTTGGGCTTTGTATAAAAAGGAAACTACTACTTCTATTGAAGTCTCAACTCAGGTACATAGTGATTGGGATTTATCTTCAGGTTTCAAAAGTGAAGGTCAAATTCAGGTAGCACCACTTGGTATTGGAGTTCTCAACAACTATAAACTTTGGGCAATAGGAAAAGTCGGAGAACATTTCAATAAAGACTCTTCAAACACTTCTACTATTTCCATAAGTGTAGAGGTTCAGGCAAAAGAAGATGATCGTATATATTCAACGATATCGGATTATGATATATGGGAATATCCGATTTTTCATGGTATTGAAACATTTTCACGCCGGTCATTATTTGCGCTGGTTCCCAAAAATGTTCAGGCTACATGGTACAGCAGTAAAAGTTATTTTGCACAAAATTCTGTACCCGATCATGAAGTTGGGAATATTTTATCATACTATCCTTATGATACTCTCTCAAACAATCCGGATCTTTCGGAAGTAATTCGTGCAAGTTATCAGTCTGACAGATTTTCCCTTGATGGTTCTTCTTCTTATGATTGGAACTTAACCTTTAACGATTTTCAGCAGAGTGGAGCAAGCACAGAAAAAAATTTAGGTTTTGATGCCGGAATAGAATTTGGGTCTGTTGCTACAAATTTCAGGTTTGACAACAATAAAATGACAACACATAAAACATCCATTAAAAATTTAATCAATTTAAAAGTACATCTTGGCAGTATTAATATGGGTTTGGGTGATGTAAAATATGCTGTTACACCCTATGCATATTGGGGAAAAAATGATGTCCTTGTAGTTGACTATGCAGTTCAACCGGAACTTTCTCTGCCTGGATTCCCATCAACCTGGTGGGATGATCATTATGGAAATAAACCGGATCCTGCGTTTTCACTACCATGGCGTTTGGATCCTGAAAAAGGTTACACGCTTGGAGATCCGGATAAGCGTTTCCAGACTAAAGATATAACTTTTATCCCGAGGAAACCGGAACCGGGAGATACTTTAACAATTACAGCAATAGTAAGAAATTTTAGTTTCAAACAAATAACATCACCGCTTTCAGTTAGCTTTTATATTAATGATCCTGATTCAGGCGGAACACCCCTGGTAGGTATTGATGGAACTAACACAATTATAATTAATGATATAATTGATTCACGTAGAAAAAGAGAGGTAAATTTTAAACTCGTCGTGCCGGATGACCTTCCTTCATTCCCAAGAATCTATGCCGTAATTGATCAGCAAAATACTATAAGTGAAATTCATGAGAATAATAATAAAGGGTTTAATGTTTTAGGCGCTTCATCAGTTATGGGAATTCAGGATGATATAGATCTACCTCCTGATAAATATATTTTATACCAATCATTTCCGAATCCATTTAATCCTGAAACAACAATAAGGTTTTCATTACCGCATGGTAGCATTACTAGTCTAAAGATCTATGATATTCTCGGAAGAGAAATAGCATCGCTGATTAATGAATACAAAACAGCCGGAAATTATAGTGTGAAGTTCAACGGAAGTAAATTTGCAAGTGGAATTTATTTTTACCGGCTCCAGGCTGGTTCTTTTACTGAAACAAAAAAAATGATTCTAATGAGATAAATCAAGGCTGCTTCCTGAATTTATTTTAACGATATAAAAACTTACACAGGCAGATTTTCCCTGAAGTGGCTTTATGGATATCCCTTATGATACCAGTTCATAAAGCCCGGGTATACTTCCGTCATCCAAACATTTATTGATTTAAATCATCATCGGTTCTTTTCTAAAATTTCAAATCGAATATTCTTCATTAATACTTGCATCTGAAAAATTAATTAAATAGATTTCTGTACCCCCAAAGTAAGAGGTACAAATGGACTTAATTCAGAAATTACATTTAAATGGATTTACCAAGCGGGAAGCACACATTTACCTTGCTTTACTTCAGAAAAATGAATTTACAGCTTCCGAGATTGCAGCTATGGTTCCGGTTGGTCGGACTAAAATTTATGAGATTCTTCCAAACCTTGTTTCAAAAGGTTTGTGCACAGAGATTAACAGAGATAATAAAAAATTTTATCAGGCAGTTGAACCTTCAATAGCACTAAACAATTTATTTTCATTTTACGAGAAGGAAGTTGAAGATGAAATTATAAAAAAGAAAGAAACACTTCTTAAAAAGAAAGAATCCCTCAGCTCACTTGAAAAAGAGTTAAATAACCTGTTCAATAAAAACATCGGAAAAAATTCAAACATTGAATATATCCAGGTACTGAAAGACATAACCCAGATCCGCAATAAATGGATTGAACTTCAGAACAATACTCACAAAGAACTATTAGCTTTTAATAAAGCACCATACAGTATAAAGCATAGTCAGAATGCCAAGTACCAGCAGGCAATGCTTAAAAAGAAAAAAGTTAAAGAGCGTGGAATCTTTGAATACGGCAGTTATAAAACAAAGGCTGAATTAAATGAATTTATACAGGTAGTTAGTATGTATGCAAGTTTTGGTGAAGAATGCAGGGTTATAAAAGAGCTTCCTATGAAGCTTGTAATAATTGATGAAAAAATAACAATGCTTGCTTTGAATGACCCGGTTTCGATGAAGCCTTCTATTACAACAATGATTATTGATCATCCGAGTTTTGCTTTGGCTCAGAAAGAAGTGTTTGAAAGTTACTGGAGTAAATCAGTTCCGCTTAAAACCTTTATAAAGTCATTAAATAAATAATTATTCATTAACAAACAAGAAAGGGATACATTATGAGAGCCTCTTTCACTTTACTGCTTCTTCTGCTTGTTTCTGTTCTTTCCTATTCACAAACTAACTGGCTTCAGACAAACGGTCCTTATGGCGGGGATGTTTTATCTATTGTTATCAATTCTGATGATGAAATTTTTATAGGAACCAAAGGAGGCGGGATTCATAATTCTTCCGATAATGGTAATACCTGGATTAAGAAAAATAATGGATTAACAGCTAATCTTGTTCATGCTCTTGCACTTAATTCTCAGGAACATATTTACGCAGCAACTACTGAAGGTATTTTTAAATCTACAGACAATGGAAACACATGGGTATTAAAGAATAATGGACTTACATTTACTGATGTAGTTTCTCTCGCTGTAAATTCAAATGATCATATTTTTGCAGGCACCAATTGGGGCGGGGGTATTTTCCGTTCAACAGATCATGGTGAAAGCTGGACATTGGTAAACAACGGGCTTGGTGACAGAACAAACGTTCAATGCTTAGCAATAAATTCTAATGGTCACATTTTCGCAGGTGCTACCTCATTTGAGGATGCCGCGATTATGAGATCAACTGATAACGGTGAAAACTGGGTCACAGTAAATGGCTCTTTAACTAATCCTCTGGCTATATCCTTAGCCATAAATTCAGATGACCATATCTTTGCCGGACTTGATGGGTTATTCGGATTAGCAGGTGTTATACGTTCAACCGACAATGGTACAAACTGGACTATACTCAGTAACGGTTTTACGGCAACTAATAATGTTAATGCACTTGCAATTAATTCCAACGGACATGTTTTTGCTGGTACTTATGGCGATGGTATTTTCAGATCAACAGATAACGGAGACTCATGGTCACCGGTTCTGAATTCAACTCACACAGTATCTCTTGCTTTTAATTCAAATGATATTCTTTTTGCAGGACACTTTTTAGGAGGAGGTATTCTCAGGTCTTCAGATAACGGCAATACATGGACGGAAATCAACCAGGGTTTAATTTCATCTGAGGTTAGAGCTTTAATTAATCACCCGAATGGTTATGTATATGCCGGTGTTTATGGAATTGGTATATTCCGTTCATCAGATAAAGGCAATAGCTGGACAAAAATAAATAATGGCTTAACTGCACTGTATGTTACTTCTTTCGCAATTAATAATTCAGGTCATATCTTTGCTGCAACAGATAATATCAATGGAACCAGGGGTGTTTTCCGATCTACAAATAATGGTGATACCTGGACAAATATAAGTAATGGTTTACCCGAAGCCGATATTCGCGATCTTGCTGTAAATTCAAGCGGTCATATATTTGCCGGATCATATATTTATGGAATGTACCGTTCAACAAACAACGGAGATACCTGGGTAGAAATTAATAATGGCTTAACCTGTCCTTTAATTTTATCTCTCTATATTGATGAGAACGATAATATTTATGCAGGTTCTTCCGGATGTAATGAAGCTGTTTTTAAATCCACAAATAACGGAGACAGCTGGTTCCAGGTTAATAATGGCTTCACTTCGGATTTAGTTACATCTCTCAAATCTAATTCAAGCGGACATATCTTTGCATCTACCCAAACTCAATTCGGCATGGGTGGAGGTATCTTCCGTTCTACGGATAACGGCAGCACCTGGACTTCCCAAAGCAGCGGTTTAACTGATTTTGATGTTAATGCTTTAACTATAAATTCTCTCGATCATATTTATGCAGGAACATTAAGCAGCGGCATATTTACCTCAACTGATAATGGTAACAGCTGGTTTCAGAATACCAATGGTATTTTTAATCCTGATATAAGAGCTTTCACTTCAGACCAGGAAGGATATATATATGCTGCTTCTAACGGAAGCGGAGTATACAGAAGCTCTTCTTCTACTGTGCCTGTGGAGTTAGTTTCCTTTACTGCAAACCAGGTTAATAATTCAGTTCAGCTAACATGGCAGACTGCTTCTGAAATTAATAACAGAGGATTTGAGATTGAAAAAAAACTTAATGACGGAAAATGGAAAATGGAAGATGGAAAATTTATCCGGCAAAGTTTTAACAATGACGGATGGGAAGTGATTGGTTTTGTAAATGGGTATGGAACAACTACAGAAACAAAATCATATACTTATACAGATGCCTCCCCTTCTGCTGGAGTTAATTATTACAGATTAAAGCAGTATGATTTTGATGGTACATTTAGTTACTCATCTGTTGTTGAGATTAATATATCTCCTGTTGATTTTTATTTATCACAAAACTATCCGAACCCGTTCAACCCCTTTACAAGAATCTCTTTTGGTTTAAAGACTGATTCTCATGTTTCACTTAAGATTTATAATATTCTTGGCGAGGAATTAATAACACTGCTTAATACAAACCTTCCGGCAGGTGTTCATTCGGTTGATTTCAACTCTGCAGGTCTTAACAGCGGAGTGTATTTCT
>Ga0079224_100000116_pt1 | contig 61648 bp, 51 predicted proteins | sample Stecom2015_FD_80414 | JGI IMG/M metagenome (GOLD analysis project Ga0079224, IMG submission 80414) | Agricultural soil microbial communities from Utah to study Nitrogen management - Steer compost 2015 | ecosystem: Environmental > Terrestrial > Soil > Agricultural land | place: USA: Utah... | reverse complement strand
TCGCTGCCGGAGTCGGCCTTGACCAGGACCGCGCCGTCGAGGTCGACGGTGCTGCCCTCGACCTCGGCAACGAGCTCGTTGCTAATGGTGTTCACCGCTGCAGCCAGCCCCGCGGCCACCTTGCCGGCACCGCTCACGTTGCCGGCCAAGCTCCAGATGGTGGAGCCGTTGCCGCCATCGTCCCAGCGATCGCCGGCGCGGACGAAGAGATTGCCCATGCCAGAGCCGTCGGTAACGGTGCTGTCGATAAGCCGCGCGTGGACGCTCTTGGCGATGGTATTAACGGTGCTGGAGATGCCCGCCGCGGTGCCGCTAGTGCCAGCGCCACCCACGGCGATGCTGATGATCTCGCTGCCGCTCTCGGCCGCCACCAGGGTGTCGCTGTCCACCGTGAGGTGGCTATCCTTCACCTCGGCTTCTAGGCTGCTAGCAATGGTATTGACGGCGAAGGAAGCACCCACGGCCGCCTGGCCGCTGGAGCCGACCACGTTGCCCGCCAAGGCCCAGATGGAGGCGCGGCTGCCGCTCTCCTCGTCCCGGTCGCGGGCGCTGACCGTGACCTGCTGTGCGTTCACCTTGCTGCCGCTCAAACGGGCGGCGACCTGGTCGTTAATCAGGTTGAAGCTGAGCGACCCACCCAGGGCCACTCCGCTGGAGCCGGCGCCGGAGACGGCGATGGCGCGTAGAGAAGAGTCGGCCAGAGCGTCCACCTTGAGGGCGCCGCTGCCGCCATCGGCGCCAAGCTCCAGATCGGTGTTGACCACGATGGCCTCGGTGCCTCGGCCGCCGGAGCCGTCCACATCGATGTCCGTCGTGGCGTTGAAGGCCACGGAGGCACCGATGCCGGCCTTGCCGCCGCTGCCGGCCACGCTGCCGGCGCCGGCCCATAGCTCAGTGCCATCATAAGCGCTAACATCCAGCGCCGCGGCGCTGATGATGGTGGTATGGCCGTCGGCATCAAGCTCCCCGACCCGGGCGGTCACGCTCCCGGTGGCGACATTGCCCACCACCGAGCCCATGCCAGCGAAGGTGTCCTTGGCACCGGCGACGCCCACGGCCACGCCGATCACCTGGGAGTCGTCCCGGGCGCTGACGCTCACCTCGCCATCGGTGCTCACCTGCGTGCCCTCCAGCACGGCCTGGTACTGGTTGCGCACCACGTTGGCCACCGCCGAGAGGCCGGCGGCATTGCCGCCGCCAGCGCCGGTGCCGGCAACGCCGATCACCAGCGCTCCGCCGCGATCCGCGCCAAAGCGGGCATCCTGAATGACCTGCTCCTCGCCCTCTTCCAGCTCCGGGGCCTGGCCCGGGTCGAGGCTGGTCTCCAGGCCGCGATCGCGCCGGGCGCCGAGGAGCGCATCCAGTGCTGGTTCGCTGCTACTGCTCGCGGCCAGCACGTCGACGTTGCCGCTGATGTCCTCCAGGGTGCTGCCGCTCACCTCGGCGCGCACCGTGTTGGCCAGGTCGTTGAACACGAAGGAACCCACCAGGACGGTGCCGTCCTTGGTGGCGCCGATGTTGCCGGCGGCGGTGATGAGGCGGCTGACCGCGATGGCGCGCGCCCCCACCGCATCGAAACCGGAGATTTGGCTGTCGGCGATTCGGGCAACGGTGTCCTTGGCCACATGGGCCAGGCTCGCCGACAGGCCCAACCCCAGTTTGCCCTTGCCAGCGTTGAGGGCACCGCCACCGGTGATGGTCTGAGCCCGGTCGTAGGCGGTGACCTCCAGATCGCCCTCGCCCTCCAGGGTGGAGTCGGCGATCTCTGCCCGGGTGCTGCCTTCGATCCAGCTGATGGAGACGGACGCCGCAGCGCTGCCGCCCTCGCCCTGGCCGGAGGCGTCCAGGGCCGGCGCGATGCCGATAGCCACCGAATCGCCGGCGGTGAGCGCCTGCACGGCCACCTCCCCGGCCCGCTCCATGGTCATATGGCGCAGGCCGGCATAGGTGTCGTTATCGATGAGATTGAAGGAGACTGCGCCGGCCACCGCGGCGTGGTATTCCACGCTCTCCTTGTTGGCCCGGCTGAAGGCGGCAGCGCCGCCGACGCTGATTAGATCCGTATCGTTCTTGGCCTGGACGGCAAGGTCGGTGCGCTGGTCAGAGTCGTAGGCGCGGATGGTGACGCCATCGATGTAGGCCTGCGTGTCCTGTTCGGCAATGGTTGCGGTGGCCGCGCCGGAGACGGACAACCCGAACAGCGGCTTGGTCTGCGGCTGATGCTGCCCCGGCTGCTCGCCCTGGGCCGTCTGCTGAGCGTTCAGCTCCTGGCTAGCCTTATCGACCACGGACGAGCCGTCCAGCTGGGCATTGGCCTGGTCCGACGCCTTCTTGGTCTTGAAGCTGAGCAGGCCCTTGATCTTGCCGATGAAGCCGCCGTCGGACTCGCCGTCGGCCTTGGGCTTGGGCTCGCTGGAGCTGGTGACAGCGCCGGCCACGGCTATCGACACCACCTGGCCGTCGGTGATAGCTTCCACGCGCACCAGGTCGGCGCTGACGCTGCCGCTGCCCTCCCGCGCGGGCTCCTCGTCGGGCCCGGCGGCGTTGTCGCCGATGAAGGCGCGGGTGTCGGTGCGTACGTCGTTGGCAGCGATGGCAGCCGCCGCCGAGACGGCCTCGCCCTGGGCCAGGGCGCCGCCGAAGCTCCACACGGCCAGCTCCTGGTAGGCGTCCAGCCCCAGGCGCCGGGCCTCGATGGTGGCATCATGGCTGATAGAGGCGTGAGTACGGTTATCAATCTGGTTGAGGGCGAAGATGCCATTGCCGGCGATGCTGGTGCCCTTGCCGGCGCTGGGGCTGAGGGTAAGGAACCAGTCGCGGCTGTGAGCGTCCACGACCACGCCGTCGGCCGATACCACCGCGCCGGCACCGATGCCGGCCTCGGCGGTGTTGCTGTAGTTCACCCAGTTGAAGGCGCCGCCGACGCTGGCCGCCTCCTTGCCGCCGCCGGTACCTCCAAGGCCCAGCAGCTGGTAATTGCCCGCGACGTTGATGCTTTCGCTGACAGTGCTGGCCTGGACGCTTACCGCATCCTGCCAATCGACCCTGAAGTCGCCGTCCAGCTCGCTGCTCCAGGCGCCGCCATCGGCCCGGCTGGCAAGCTTGGCGCCGTCTCCGATCCAGGCCCGGGCGCTGTTCTCGCTCTCGAAATAGCTCAAGGCGTCGGCGAAGCCGAACTCCTCGGCCTGGCCGGTAGCATTGGCGTGGCTGGTGAAGATCTGCCTGGCCGGGTTGGGGACGGAGAGGTTGGCCGCGAGATTGTCCAGCAGCTCCGCCTCGGTGTCCCACTTGTCGAACACCGTCACGGTCAGCGGCAGCTCGGAGCTGGCGTTGACGCCAATGCGCTCGGCGGCGAGCTCGGCGCCCTCGCCCACGATGGCCTGGGCATCATGGCGGAAGATGCCGATGGCGATGGCCGCGCTGCCGGTGACCAGGCCATCGCCTTCGCGCTTCTTGGCCTGGGTGGTGACCTTGCTCTCGGCGATGTTGCGGATGCCTTCGCTCTTGACCTGGGCGTTCACCACCAGGTCGCCGCCCACCTCCACCTTGGCGCCGTCGGCGATCCGGGCGCTGGCGCCATGGTCGTTGAAGGATAGGGCCAGCGCCGATGACAGCTTCACCGGCTGGCCCGAATCCGGCTCGTTGTTGCCGGCCGCCTTATCGGCCTTGTCCTCGCCCTTCTTTTGCGCTTTTTGGACCAACGTGCCCAGCTTGCTGGCCCCGTCCTTGACCTTCTGCAGCTTGGAACTGGGTGCAGCGCCAGTGGCAGTGGTGGCGGAGACCAGATTCTCGCTGGTATGGGAGCGCGCATCGATCACCAGATCGCCGGCCACCTGCCCGGCGTCCAGACTGGCAGCGAGTTCCGCATCGGCCGTCGTGCTGAAGTGGCTCAGCGCCGCCGCGCCGCCGATGACCGCATCCCCCACGGCCATGACCGCGGCCTCGACGCCGAACGCGTTGTCGTTTCGGGCGCTGATGTGTGCCTGACCGCCGCTCTCAAGCGTGGCACCGGCATCCACCCGGACGTTGGTGTCCACGTCAGCGATGCCCACGGCCAGGGTGAGGGCCGCGTAGCTTTCCTCATTGGCGGTGACGGACGTGGCCTGCACGTCCACCTGGTTGACGCTCCTGGCCTGGATGGTGACTTCTTCGCCGGCCTCGAGGCGCGCGCCGTCCTCTACCCGCACCTCGGTGGTGCCGGTGGCTGCGCCGAGCACGGCTGCGATGCTGTAAAGGTCGGTCTTGTCGGGCTTGGTCTTGAGCGCGGGGGTCTTGGCGATGCGCTCGGCCTGGGCCTCCAGTGTCAGGTCATGGGCAGCATCCAGCGCGGCGCCGTCACGCACAATCACCCGGGCATCGGCCTTGGCCCACACGGCCCCCAGCTCGGCCTCGCCCTTGGCGAAGTCGACGCCCAGCTCCAGCAGGTCGATGACACTCAGATCCGCAGCATCGACAAGGGTGAGGCCATCGCCCCGCTCGGCGGCGGCGTCGTCGAACTCGGCACCAGCCTTGGCCACGGCCCGGACGACGATGTTGCCGCCGCTGACCTCGCCGGAGATGTCCACCACGGCCTCGGCCTCGGCGATGCCGGAGTCGATCTCGACCACCTTGGTGGCGGTGATGAGAATCTCGCCATCCTCCACCCGATTGGCGGCCAGTGTGCCGCTGACGCTGACCGAGTCGCGGCCGATCAGGCGAATGGTGCCGCCATCCTCGATTAGGCCGGCGGCGAGAAGCTGCCCGTCAATATTGAGGGCCAGGGCTTCGATGGCTGCCTGGGCTTGGTCGCCCACCAGAATCTGGCCGGGAACCTCGATCTTCGGTGCCCGCAGGGTCACCGAGTCGAGCGCATTGACCTTGCCTTCGATGCTGATGACGGCCCCCGGCTCCAGCGCGATACTGCCATCCATGAGGGCGGCAGCATCGAGGTTCTCGAGCACCGCGTCCATGGCCGCCTGGGTCGGCGTGGTGACCGCGAGGCTGCCGACGTTGATCACGCCGTCCTTGCCGACCACGAAGCCGGCGGGACTGGCAAAGAAGACGTTGCCGCCGATCTGCCCCGACTCGTAGAGGCTGTTGAGGGTGCCGTGAATCTCGACCTTGCTGTCGACGAGGTTGACCAGGTTTCTGGTATCACCGGACAGCTTCAGGTTGGCGGTGTGGCCGCTGCCGAGCAGGAACTGGCTGAAGGCATTGAAACCGGTCTGGCCGCTTACCGTGCCAGTGGTCACCGTCCATACGTCGTCGTTCTGGACGACTTGCGTGTTGGTGCGGCCGTTGGCGACGATGCTGGTATTGGGCGCCGCGCCAGCCGTCGCGCTGGCGGCGCTCAGCGTGGCGAGCACCAGCGGCAGCAGCGCGGGGCTGCGCAACAATGGCGCGGACCTCCTCGGCGTGACGGACTGCTGGAAATGGGCGAAAACGCCCAGCCTGGACACCGACCCTGGTACCACTTCGCTTTGCTTAATGTCGTTCATCGCAGCCCCCACTCCAGAAGGCATGGCCACCGTTATGCCGAGAAGAATCCTTCCTTATTAATCAAGCAGCCTTGTGAAGCCGTCGCGCCAGCCGCCGCGTGAGCCGCTGCACGTTGCGCAGCGAGGCAAGGTGGGCGTAAATCCAGCCCAGCTCTCCGCTTCGGAACAGCGGCAACACCTGGTCATCCGCCAGCGCAACCAGCTTGGGCTCGTCCACCACCTGCACGCCCTGCAGCGACAGCGGCTCACCACCCTCGGGCACCACCTGCAGGGTCACCTCCTTGAACAGCCCCAGCTCGGCCAGGCGCTCGCAGAACTCGCGGGTGCGCTGCATGTGGCCCTGGAACTCGCTGAGCAAATCGACCCGGCTGCGCAGGGCTTCGCTCTCCTGTCCGTCCTCGGTGAACAGCGGCTCGCCCTCGTCCTTGTCGAGGAAGGGTGCCGTCTCGTCGACGCAAACCAGGAAATCGTCAGCCCCCTCGTTGCGTGCCAGCACGAAGGGATAGCTGCGCGCGAACGCCGGGATGTAGTCGGCTTCCCAGCGCTTGTCCTCGGCCACGAACAGGTTCTCGCCTTGGCGCAGCCCGAGCAGCGCTAGTGGCACCGGCACCCCTTCACCGGTATTGGCGAACACGATGGGATAGTCGCGCTGGGCGTCGTAGAACTCGCTTGCCGCCAGCGGCACGGAATTGGTTTTGGCAGCAAAGGAGAAGTCGGCGCCGTTTGCTTTCAGCCGCAGATCCTTGTGGGTCTTGCGGTTGAGCGGAATCGGGCGCTGATAGAACAGAAGCGCGCTCATCAGATGCCCCCCCCTCCAAGCGTTTCGGCTGGGTCGTTCTTTTGTTTGCTTTCTTCTGAAGAAAACAGGCATGCAACTGTCGCTCAGCAGCGACAGCGTGAAATTAGAGCATGCGAACATAAACCGAGCGTTAACCGATTCCGGCCTCCCGCCAGGTCGCGAACGCGCTTGGTTCACGCCCCGGGCGTGCCTATCTATGCGGGGAATCAGGCGCCCGTTCGGCTACGGCAGGCGGGCGCGTACAGGGTCCGCCCGGCGCACTGTTGGTTTGGCCGCAAGCGAGCCAATACCGCCGGCTAAGCAGTGGAACCGCCCGCGCCGGCCGGTCTTCTCGTTTCCGCTGCGTCCGCCTTGCGGCCGCGCCGGACGGCGTCCTGCTATCAGGAACCGCGCCACATGGCACGCTTTTTCATCGATCGCCCGGTCTTCGCCTGGGTTATCGCCATCATCATCATGCTGGCCGGCGGCCTGTCGATTTTTAATCTGCCGATCTCGCAGTATCCCATCGTCGCCCCGCCCACCGTGACCATCGACGCCACCTACCCCGGCGCCTCGGCCCAGGTGGTGGAAGATTCGGTGACGCAAATCATCGAGCAGAACATGAAGGGACTGGACGGGCTGCTGTATATGGCCTCGACCAGCTCCTCCAACGGCCGCGCCTCCATCACGCTCACCTTCGCCACCGGCACCGACCCCGACATCGCCCAGGTCCAGGTGCAGAACAAGCTGCAGCTGGCGATGCCGCTGCTGCCGCAGGAAGTACAGCGGCAGGGCGTCAGCGTCACCAAGGCCAGCACCGGCTTTTTGATGGTGCTGGGCTTCGTGTCGGAGACCGGCGAGATGGAGCGCACCGACATCTCGGACTATGTCATCGCCAATCTGGTCGACCCGATCAGCCGCGTCGAAGGGGTCGGCACCGTACAAGTCTTCGGCGCCCAATACGCCATGCGCATCTGGATAGATCCGAGCAAGCTGGAGACCTACCGCCTGGTTCCTGCCGACCTGATCGCGGCCATCCAGGCGCAGAATGCCCAGGTGGCGGCGGGACAGCTGGGCGGCACGCCCGCCGTCGGTGGACAGCAGCTCAACGCTGTCATCACCGCCCAGCAGCGCCTGCAGACACCGGAACAGTTCCGCAGCATCGTGGTGCGCAGCAATCTCGACGGCTCGGTGCTACGCCTGGGCGACGTCGCGCGGATCGAGCTGGGCGCGGAAAACTACGATTTCATCAGCCGCTATAACGGTCAGCCGGCTACAGGCATGGCCATCTCGCTTGCCACCGGCGCCAACGCCCTGGATACCGCCGCCGCGGTGCAGGCGGCGCTGACCCGGCTCGCCCCCAACTTCCCGCCCGGCCTCAAGGCGGTGCCGCCCTTCGACACCACGCCCTTCGTGCGGGTGGCCATCGAAGGCGTGGTGCACACCCTGCTGGAGGCCATCGCCCTGGTCTTCCTAGTGATGTACCTGTTTCTGCAAAACCTGCGCGCCACCCTGATACCCACCATCGCGGTGCCGGTGGTGCTGCTGGGGACCTTCGGTGTGCTGGCCGCGCTGGGGCTATCGATCAACATGCTGACCATGTTCGCCATGGTGCTGGCCATCGGGCTGCTGGTGGACGACGCCATCGTGGTGGTGGAGAACGTCGAACGCATCATGCAGGAAGAGGGGCTGTCGCCCAAGGAGGCCACTCGCAAGTCCATGGACCAGATCACCGGGGCGCTGATCGGCATCGGCCTGGTGCTCTCGGCGGTGTTCGTGCCCATGGCCTTCTTCGGCGGCTCCACCGGCGTCATCTACCGCCAGTTCTCGGCCACCATCGTCTCCGCCATGGCGCTGTCGGTGCTGGTGGCCATCGTGCTCACCCCGGCCTTGTGCGCCACCATGCTCAAGCCGCTCGAGCCGGGACGGCACGTCGAGAAGAAAGGCTTCTTTGGCGCCTTCAACCGCAACTTCGAGCGCGGCAGCCGCCGCTACCAGCGCGCCGTGCGCGGGATCCTGACCCGCCCCAAGCGCTTTGCCCTCGTCTTCGCGGTGCTGGCCGCGCTGATGGCGGTGATGTTCGTGCGCCTCCCCAGCTCCTTCCTGCCGCCGGAAGACCAGGGGATACTGCTGGCCCAGGTGCAAACGCCGGTCGGCGCGACCCAGCAGCGGACCATGAACTCCATCCTCCGGCTGGAGCAGCATTTCCTGGAGAACGAGACCGAGGCCGTCGAGTCGGTCTTCAGCGTGCAGGGCTTCAGCTTCGGCGGCAGCGGTCAGAACACCGGCATCGCCTTCATCAAGCTGAAGGACTGGGCCGAGCGAACCGTGTCCGAGCTGAGCGTGGAGGCGGTGGCGGCACGGGCCATGACGGCGCTCGGCGCGATCCAGGATGCGCTGGTCTTCGCCTTCGCGCCGCCGGCCATGCCCGAGCTGGGCACGGCGGCGGGCTTCGTGTTCTATCTGCAGGACAGCGGCGGGCTCGGCCACGAGGCCCTGATGGCGGCCCGCAACCAGCTGCTTGGCGCCGCCATGCAAAGCCCGCTACTCGTCAACGTGCGCCCCAACGGCCTCGACGACACCCCGCAGTTCGCACTGCACATCGACACCGAACGCGCCGCGGCGCTAGGGCTGACGATGGACGCCATCAACGACGTGCTCAGCACCGCCTGGGGCGGACGGTACATCGACGACTTCATCGACCGCGGCCGGGTCAAGCGAGTCTATCTCCAGGCCGACGCCCCATTCCGCATGGTGCCGGAGGATCTGCAGCTGTGGTCGGTGCGCAACGCCCAGGGCGAGATGGTGCCCTTCTCGGCCTTCGCCAGCTCGTCCTGGAGCTACGGCTCGCCGCGGCTGGAACGCTACGAAGGGCTACCGGCGGTGCAAATCCAGGGCGAGGCCGCTCCCGGCATCAGCACTGGCGAGGCCATGGCGGAGATCGAGCGGCTGGCGGCGGAGCTTCCGGCCGGCACCAACGTCGCCTGGACCGGGCTGTCCTATCAGGAGCGCGAAGCTGGCGCCCAGACGCCGCTGCTGTACACCCTGTCGCTGCTGGTGGTATTCCTGTGCCTGGCGGCACTGTACGAGAGCTGGACCATTCCCACGGCAGTGCTGCTGGCCGCGCCGCTGGGGATACTCGGCACGGTTCTGGCCGGCTGGCTGCGCGGGCTGGAGCGCGACATCTACTTCCAAGTCGCCATGCTGACTACGGTGGGGCTCACCAGCAAGAACGCCATTCTCATCATCGCCTTCGCTAAGGACTATTTGGAGCGGGCCGGAATGGACCTGATCGAGGCCACCATGGCCGCGGTCCGCGACCGCCTGCGCCCCATCCTGATGACCTCGCTCGCCTTCGGGCTGGGCGTAACCCCGCTGGCCCTCGCCACCGGCGCTGGCTCGGGCGCGCAGAACTCCATCGGCACCGGGGTCCTCGGCGGCATGCTGGTCGGCACCTCGCTGGGCATCTTCTTCGTGCCGTTGTTTTTCGTGCTGGTGGAGCGGCTGTTCACGCGCCGGAGAAACGCACCGGCCGCCGCCGGCGAGGAAAGCGGCGGCCGCTGAAGCCGGTGCCGGGGAGCCGGATCAGACAGGCAGCGTGCCCAAGCGAGCCAGGCACTGTTGCAGTTCCTGCTCGCTGAGATCGATGTGCTCCAGCACCCGCCCGTAGAGCATGACCGTCGGCACCGGCCGGCCGCCCCGCTCCCGCTGCACCTGCCGCAGCACATGCAGCACGATGCGCTCTTGCCGCGTCAACCCGTCGACGAGGTTCGGCAGCCGATCGGAATCGCTTGCATCAGGCATCGGTTCGCACCTTTCTCCTGCCGGCGTATCATGGCCGCTTCTTGCATTCGTCTCGTCGACCAGCGTAACAAGCCTTGGCAGCACAAACAGCAATCAGCCGCCGCACCATCCTGAGCAAGGCCTGGCCGATCATCCTGGCCAACGCCGCCGTGCCTACGCTCGGCCTGGTGGATACCGCCGTGATCGGCAACTTCGGGACGACCGCCGAGCTCGGCGCCATCGCTCTGGGCGCCATCATTTTCAGCTTCATCTATTGGAGCTTCGGCTTTCTGCGCATGGGCACCACCGGCTTCACCGCCCAGGCGGTAGGCGCGGAGGACGAAGCCGAAGTGCGGGCCACACTAGGGCGGGCGCTGCTGATCGCGCTGACCATTGGCTGCAGCCTCACCCTGCTGCAATGGCCACTGGCCGAGCTGGCCTTTTGGCTGCTCGACAGCAGCGCCGAGGTGGAAAACGCCGCCCGCGCCTATTTCTTCATCCGCATCTGGGGCGCGCCGGCGACGCTGGCCATGTTCGCTGTCACCGGCAGCCTGATCGGCCTGGGGCTGACGCGCAAGCTGCTGGCGATCCAGCTGCTCCTGAACGGCGTCAACGCCATTCTCGACGTCTATTTCGCCGGCGTGCTCGGCCTCGGCGCCCGCGGTATCGCCCTAGGCACCCTGATCGCCGAGTGGAGCAGCTGCCTCATCGCTCTGACCCTGCTGCATCGCGTCCTGCGGCGCCGGCACCGCGACGAGGAGCGCTTCTGGTCCTGGCCACGGATCGCTGATCCCCAAAAACTGCGGCGAACCCTTGCCGCCAACGGCGACATCATGATCCGCACCCTGACACTGGTGTTCGCCTTCGCCTGGTTCGTCAACCAGAGTGCCCGCTTCGGCGACGTCATCCTCGCTGCCAACCACATCTTGCTGCAGCTGGTCTCTTTCAGCGCCTTTTTCCTCGACGGCTTCGCCTTCGTCGCCGAGTCTCTGGTCGGGCAGGCCCTGGGAGCGCGCCAGCGGGAGCGTTTTCGCCGCGCCGTAGCGCTGTCCACCCAGCTAGCCTGCATCACCGCCCTGCTGCTGGCGCTGGCGCTGCTCGCCCTCGGCCAGCAGGCCATCGCCGTGCTGACCGACCTACCCGCGGTGCGCCAGGCTGCCGGCGACGCCCTGCCCTGGTGCGCGCTGTACGTGCTGCTGGCGGTGGTGGCCTTCCAGCTCGACGGCATCTTCATCGGCTGCACTCGGACCCGGGAGATGCGCAACGCCGCGCTGCTGTCGGCAGCCATCTTCCTGGCCAGCTCCTGGCCACTCAGCGGTCACTACGGCAATCATGGCCTGTGGTGGTCGTTCATCGTCTATGTCGTCGCCCGCGCTTTGATGCTGCTTCCCTATCACGGTCGGCTCGAGGCCTCGCTGCGGCAAGCGCGCGGGACTTGAAACAGCCGCTTGCCGCGCAAACCTTCGCTGCCATCCGGCCGTTGGCTCGGCGCCACCCACGGCGGCACCATTGGCCGGCGACAATGCTATGATTTGGAGGAATGCAGCGAAGCGGCCTCGGCACTCACGCCGCACCGGCACCGGCGCTTCTGGTCAGGCAGACGCTCCCCAGCCATCGCCGTCGGCTGCAAGCCGCGGCTCTCTCCGGTGCCGCTGGCCGAGGCCGGGCATCCGCCACTTTTCGGCAGCCCAGTCACAGGTTATGCTGCACAAGCGCCGGCGCGCGCATCTATGGCAAGCTACGGGGGAAGACTCATCCTATGCAAGACGTTACTGTTCAGAAATCTGCGCAGGCCGCTACCAAGACAGCGCCCTTTGGCACCGTCTTTTCCGAGAAGATGCCGATCGCACGCTTCGCTGACGGGCGTTGGTCAGCGGTAGACGTCATCCCGGTAACGTCCTTGTCCCTCCACCCCGGCGCGCACGTGCTGCACTACTCCAGCACCTGCTTCGAGGGGCTGAAGGCCTTCCGCATGCCGGATGGCAGCACCCGCATCTTCCGTCTGGACCGCCACGTGGCGCGCTTCCGCCGCAGCGCCGAGCTGCTGTGCCTGCCGGTGCCGCCTGCGGAGATGCTGGAGCAGATGGTGCGCCAGGTCGTGGCGCTGAGCGAGAAAGACGTGCCGCCGCCGCCCGGCGCGCTGTACCTGCGTCCCACTCTGATCGGCACCGAGCCCAACATCGGCGCCGCCGGCACCCCGCCCGCCGAAGCCCTGCTGTACGTGCTGGCCTCGCCGGTCGGCGACTACTTCACCGGCGGCGGCAGCAAGGGCGTGCGCATCCTGATCGAAGACAAGGAAATGCGCACCACGCCCGGCTTCGGCCTGGCCAAGACCGGTGGCAACTATGCCGCGGCCCTGCGCCATGTGGCCAACGCCAAAAAGCAGTACAACGCCGACCAGGTGCTGTTCTGCCCCGGCGGCGACGTGCAGGAGACCGGTGCTTCCAACTTCTTCTTGCTCGATAACAAGCGGCTGTTGACCAAGCCGCTGGACAGCTCGTTCCTGCATGGCGTCACCCGCGACTCGGTCATCACGCTGGCCCGCTCGCTGGGCTATGAAGTCATCGAGCGCAACTTCACGGTCGACGAAATCAAGGACTGGATTCGCACCGGCGAGGCCGCGCTGTCCGGCACCGCCGCCGTCCTCACCGGCGTCGGCACCTTTATTCACGAAGGCAAGGAATATCCGGTCGGCGACGGCAACGTCGGTCCCAACACCCAGCGCCTGCGCCAGGCCCTGGTGGCCATCCAGACCGGCGAGGCCGAGGACCGCTTCGGCTGGCTGAGCTAAGCGGTCCCCATTCCGGCTGCGGCAGCCGCCCACCGGCAGCTGCCGCGCCGTCATCGCCCCTGCCCCCTCACCGCAGCCAACTGTCCTAGACCAGGTTTCCGCCGCCTGCATGGTGTTCGCCTTCTCGCTCTCGCGCGGCAACTCCATCTACGCGGCCACCTTCATCACCACCTCGGCGCAGCGGACCATCACCTCGAGCGTTCCGACCGAACTGATCCGGGTCAAAGAGTTCTATTGGTCCGAGCTGATGGCGGCAGCGCTGGTGGTGGCGATCCCGCTGGCGATCGCCTACGGCCTGTTCTTCAACTACCTGGTGGGCGGTTTCAGAAGCACAGAGGAGGCGATAACGAGGCGCGCGTGAGGGTGTCGGATTGGCGACAAATGCGCGTCAATGACGATTTTTGACAGCAAATGATGACAGTCTCTGGCACCTTGCATAGCCACTCGATACGGGAGGCTGTACAGGTGCAGGAAGAGAAATCACCCTTCGGCGAGTGGCTCGAGCCGCAGCAGTGTAGCGGCGTGACGTTGCAGGCCTATCTGCGCTCCAGACTGCTGTCCGAGGGCAAGGTCCGCCATCTGATCCAGGCGCTGTCGGTGCTGACCAACGCGCCGGTCAAGCTGATCAGCGTCGGCGCCGATCATGCCGTGCTCAGCGTGCAGGACTCCAAGGGCGCAATGCTGGCGGAAACCATTGCCGAAGGCAGCAAGTTTCACCAGCAGCATGGCTACTACGCCGTGATCCAGCCGGCAGCCGAATAAAAAAGCGGCCGGAAAGCGGGACACCGCTCTCCGGCCGCTTTCGCTGCGGCAAGGGCTCAGACAGTCTCGTCTACCGCCTTGCCTTCCTTGCTTCCCTTGCGGACGGGCAACAGCCGCGGCGCGATCATGCTCTCCGGCCGCAGCACTTCCGCCAGCGTCTCCTCATCCAGCAATCCCTGCTCGCGCACCAGCTCCAGAATGCCACGGCCGTTGCTGAGCGCCTGCCGCGCGATGCGGCTCGCATTCTCATAGCCGATGTAGGGATTGAGCGCGGTCACCAGCCCGATGGAGCTCTCCATGAGCTGGCGGCAGCGCTGCTCGTTGGCGGTGATGCCGACCACGCACTGCTCCCGCAGCATGTCCATGGCCCGCTGCAGCAGCCGGATCGATTCGAACAGGTTGTAGGTGATCAGCGGCTCCATGACATTGAGCTGCAGCTGGCCGGCTTCCGCCGCGAACGTCAGCGCCGCGTCGTTGCCGATGACCTTGAACGCCACCTGGTTGACCGCCTCCGGAATCACCGGATTGACCTTGCCCGGCATGATGGAGCTGCCCGGCTGGCAGGGCGGCAGATTGATCTCGTTGATGCCGGCGCGCGGTCCGCTGGAGAGCAGGCGCAGGTCATTGGAAATCTTAGACAGCGACACCGCCAGGCGCTTCAGCATCCCCGAGTAGGCCACGAAGTCGCCCATGTCGGGAGTGGCCGCGATCAGATCCGCGGCCGGCCGCACCGGCTGTCCGCTGATGGTCGCCAGCCGCTGCACAGCCAGCCCCTGATAGGCCGGGTCGGCGTTGATCCCGGTGCCGATGGCGGTGCCGCCCAGATTGACCTCGCCCAGCAGCTGCGGCGCCAGCACGCGCAGATGCTCCAATTCGCGGCGCAGGGTGTTGGCGAAGGCGCGGAACTCCTGCCCCAGGGTCATAGGCACCGCATCCTGCAGCTGGGTACGCCCCATTTTCAGCACGTGGTCGAATTCCGACGCCTTGGCGGAGAACGCTTCGACCAGCTTCTCCAGGCTCTCCAGCAGGCCTTTTTGCATGAGCAGGAGGCCAAGCCGCACCGCCGTCGGATAAGCGTCGTTGGTCGACTGCGCCATGTTGACGTCATTGTTGGGGTGCAGGTACTGGTACTCGCCCTTGGCGCGTCCCATCGCCTCCAGCCCCAGGTTGGCAATGACCTCATTGGCATTCATGTTGGTGGACGTACCGGCGCCGCCCTGGATCATGTCGACCACGAACTGGTCGTGGAACTCGCCGCCGATGATGCGCGTGCAGGCCTCCGTGATGGCTGCGTGTTTGACCGAGTTGAGGTAGCCCAGCTCGTGATTGGCATCCGCTGCGGCCTGTTTCACCATGGCCAAGGCAATCACCAGCTCCGGGAACTCGGATAACGGGACCCCGGACAAGTTAAAGTTCTTCAGCGCACGCAGAGTCTGGATGCCGTAGTACGCGTCGGCAGGGACTTCCAGAGTACCAAGCAGGTCTTCTTCGAGGCGCGTTGATACAACAGAGGACATTGTTTGTCTGTTCCTTGCAAATGACGGGATCACCGTGATGACACCGCTTAAGAGCCGCAGCCGTTAAGCACCGCCTCACGTAGAACAAGCGAGCGGCCACAAGCGCCGCTCGGCGAAAAAGCGTATACAGGCTTGCCTACCGCATACAAGAAAAAATTGCTGAAAATTGACGTGCGACACAAAATTCTTTCGAAAACGGTCAATCTTAACCTACCCTGAAGCAGTTCGCGAGCCTCTCCTTTGACCAGGAGCTGCCCATGAATCCGAGGATCTGGTCTGCCGTGCTGGTTTTCAGCCTCTACGCCTGCGCCCAGTCCCCTTCATCCGACCAGGCGCAGCCGGTCGACCTGTCGGCACCGACCGTCGACCTGATCGACCCGGGCATGGCGCCAGCCGTCGCCGGCGAGGACGGCTGGAACTACCACCGCAGCGCCGAGGCCGACCTGGATGGCGACGGCAGCCCGGAGCGCGTCGTGCTCACTGCCCGTGTCGAGCTTTACCGCGGCCGGCCGGCCTGGGACGACGGCCAGCCCTGGCAGGTCTACGTCGAAGCCGCCGACGGCAGCCGCACTTATCTCTATGCACGGCGCCTGCAGCTGGGTGCGCTGACCCTGCGCATCAGCGCCGGCGAGCCAGCCCAGGTCATCCTCCTGGAGCATCTGCCGGACCGTCTGAGCCTGTACGAGATCCATTACCGGCAACCAGGCCAGGCCGTTGCCGTCGCGCGCTACCAGCGCACGCTGGATCCGCGCGGCGAGCTGGCCAGTCCCCAGCTGCCTTGACCCCGAGCCAGTTGCCGGGCCGGCCTGCATACCGCTGCACCACCGCTTGGCGACCCGCGCCGCCTTCCCCATCTCAGGAACAGCGGAACAATAACGCTTTGATAAACCATAAGAATTTTCTTATGGCGGGCGTGCTCACCTCCGCCCGGTCACGGCCTGCCAGCCGTGCTCGCAGCGACTCCGAGCGTTGGGGGATTCAATGAAAGTCCTGCATTTCCTGCATTACCCCGAGAACGGCATCGTCACCGTGGTGTTCGAGCTGATCCGACACTCGCTGAGCGAGGACATCGAGCACGAGGTGGTCCTGCTGCAGCGCTCGCCCAAGCTGGACAAGCTGGTCGCCCATTACGGCCACAAGGTCCACTACTTGTCACGCCCACCACTGCAATCCATGCGGGATTTGCGGCGGCTGCTGGCCGAGGTCGAACCGGACCTGATTCACGTCCACTCTTATCGGCCGCGGCTGTTGACCGCGCTGGCAAGCTGGCTCGGCTGGTGGCAAGGCAGCGTGGTGGCATCCGTCCACAGCGAATACACCTATTTGACCGGCCGCGATCCCCGCAGCCGCTTCAAACGCTTCAGCGAGCGCACCGCGCTGCACGCGCTGGCGGCCCCCGTCATCGTCAACAACGACCGCGTGCGCGAGCTGGCCGCCGCTGCCTATGCGCTGCCGCTGGAGGCTATCCACAAGATCTACCCCGGAGTCAGCTTTCCCGAGCCAGCAGAGCCGGCAGCCGAGACGCGCCCGGTGGCAGTCAACGTCGCCCGCTTCACCATCGAGAAAAATCTCGACCTGCTGCTGGACGCCTGGGCCGATGTGCACACGCGCCTGCCCGAAGCCAAGCTATGGCTGGTCGGCGACGGCGAACTTAAGCCGCACTTGCAGGCCAAGGCCACGGCCCTCGGCATTGCCGACAGCGTCGAGTTCCACGGCTGGGTTGAACGCAACGAGCTGCCGCGGCACCTCGCGCCGGCACGTGTGTTCGTGCTCTCTTCGGATCGGGAGGCATTACCAACGGCGGCGATCGAGGCCAGCCTGCTGGGCTTGCCGGTTGTCTCCACCAACGTGGCCGGCATCGACGAGATCGTCGAGCCGGACGCCAGCGGCCTTATCGTCGCCGGCCGCGAGGGACTGGTCCAGGCCCTGCTGCGTCTGCTGTCCGATCCGGCCACCGCCCGCGCCATGGGACAGTGTGGTCGCGAGCGCGCGCTGCGGCGCTTCGGCGTCGAGCGTTTCGTCACCGAGCTGGAAACGCTTTACCGCGAAGCCGTGGCGCCAGCCGCCGCCCAGCAGCTCGCAGAAAGCTGATTTGAATGAAAGGGCTGAGCCACACCTGTCCCTGTTGCCGAATGGCGACGATAAGTCGTTTTGTGATCGAGGTTGGGGGATGCCTGTGACCCAGGCGCAAGATCCTGGCCAGGCGAAGTTCCAATATGACGCCTCGTATTGAGCCCTGCCGGCTTCTTTGCTTGCCGGTAGCGAAATCCTGCGGCGCGGCTCGAGCCGCGCCGGGTATGACGGCGACCGGCGTGCCGGCGCAGCATGCTCAACGAATACCGAGGTTTATTGGAATATGTTTAAACACAGCATCTTGAAGAGCACCGTTGCGTTAGCGTTGCTTGCCGCGGGGGGGCGCCTTCCCGGCAGCATTCGCCGCCGAGAACACCGACCGCTCAAAAGCCGAACCGGCTTGCAGCGACGAAGCCGTCATTTTCTGCGAGAACTGGGAAGACGGCGACTGGGTCGGCTGGCGCGACTACAACGCCGGGGACTCGCTCAACAACGGCGGTTACCGCGGCGGCATCAGCTGCGCCGACGGCAGCTGCCTGCTGCCCTATCCGGGCTACAACAACAGCAAGGCTGTGGCGCTGGTGCTGCCCAAAGACAAGGCCGACGCCATTTATCCCAAAGGCCCCTTCAACACCCCGGTCGATCCCAACGACACCATTTATGCCCGCTGGCGCGTCTACTTCTCGCCCGGCTTCCACTTCAACACCACCAACACCAAGCACTTCTACCTGATCACCGATGCCAAGAGCTACGGCGGCGGCACCAACCGAGTCGGCTTCTTCGTCAGGCCGCCGAACAAGTCCAAGGTCACGGAAGGTCGACCCTATTTCCACGTCTACCGCTCGCAGGTGGATGTCGAACCAGGCACCTGGCAAGCGAGCAAAGCCACCGATATCCGCTACGAGCCCAACCAGCCGGGCGGGGAAGAGCTGCGCATCGTCGGCGGGCGCTGGTATGAGTTCGAGATTCGCGTGACTCCCAACCCGATCGGCCAACCCACCGGCGCGCGGCTGCAGGCCTGGGTCGACGGCAAGCTGATCATGGATCATTACGATCACGTAAGCGTCCGCAAGGCCAACGACCATAGGCCCTATGACGGCATCTGGCTGTCCTCCTACTTCGGCGGCGGCGGCCAGTCGACCCATCCGGAGCAGTACGTGCTGTATGACGACATCATCGTCAGCAAGAACAAGCGCGTCACCACGCTCTACCAAAAGGTCGCTCCGCCGCGGCCACCGGTGCTGCTGCCGCTCGAATAAGAGCAGCCAAGAGCAGCCGCCCGGCAAGCGAAAGCGAGGCCCTGAAGGGCCTCGCTTTTTTCGTTGCCGCAGCGCGCCGCCACGCGCCAAGGGCCTGCTGTACAATCAATGTCCTGTCAACGCGTACCGGCACGCAGCCGGCATTCCATCCAAGCCGCGCTTGCGCCGTGAGCTGGTCGCCAGCACTGCTGGCAGCAAGCTGCGGGCAATAGGGGAGCGGAACGATGAGACTGACGCGAATCGGGCTGCTGCTGGCGCTGTGGCTGCTGCCGGCAGCAGCCGCCAACGCCAATGCACCACCGCCGTCGCAGGCGGCCGGGCTGATCACCGAGGCTTTCCAGGCCGCCACCGCTGCCCTGCGCGAGCACCACCAGCGGCTCGGTGAGGATCCGCAACTGGTCCAGGAGCTGATGGTGGAAATCCTGGACCCGCACGTCGATTTCGAACTGCTGTCCCGGCTGGTGCTGGGCCGGCACTGGCGCACGGCGACGCCGATCGAGCGGGAGCGCTTCATCGCCGCCTTCCGCACTTCGCTGATCAGTACCTACGCCGCGGTCCTCTCGTCCAACATGGACCGCGTCCTGGCCGTGCTCGACAGCGGCGGCATGGCCCTGACGGTGCGCCGGGTCGTCACCGGTGAAGACCCGCGCCGGGCCACCGTGCGCACCCAGCTCAACCTCGGCGAGCAGGTGGTCGCGGTCGACTTCCAGCTCACCGCCCGCAGCGGCCGCTGGAAGATCTTCGACGTGGTCATCGAGGGCATCAGCTTCGCCGCCAGCCGCCGCAGCGAATTCGCTGGGCTGCTGCAGCAGCAGACGCTGGAGCAGCTCATCGAGCGGCTGGAAGCCGACGCCTGAAACCGCCTGCTACCGCTCCGGGAACCTGCCCATGCCCCCCTTTGCTTCGGCGGCTGCCGGCTCCAGTAACAAAGCCATGGACACCCTGATCGGCTCGACAATCGGCGGCCTGCAGCGCGAATCGGCCTGCTGGAGCTGGGTCGGCCTGCTCACCGAGGCAGGCATGGTCCAGCTCCTGATCCGAACCCGCGATATCGCGGCCCATGGCGACCTGCCGCCGGCGGCGCGGATCAAGGTCAGAGGCGACTGGCTGCGCCCGCGCAACGGCGACAAGCCCTGGTTTTTCGTGGTCAATGGGCTGGAAATCGTCGGCCCGCAGGCCGACTGCCTTGAGGGGGGCCAATGAAATTCATCTTCGAAGTCAGGATCCGGGAAGGCCATACCGCCGAGGAATATGCCGACATCTGGGTGCGCGCCAGCCAGATCATCCAGCAGGCGCCGGGCGCCCTAGGCACCGAGCTGCACCGCAAGATCGGCGACGACCGCAGCCTGATCGCCATCGCGCACTGGGAAAGCAAGGAGCAACGCGACGCCATGGAAGCCATCCGCGACCCAGCGGTGGCCGAAATCATCCGCAGCGCGGCGTCTTTCTGCGACATCCGCGTGATCGGCGAGTTTCACGAGCCGGAATGGGTGGTGCGACCGCCGCAGCGCAACAGCTAGGGCCAGCCACGACAGGCCGCCGCAAAGTCACGTTCCACAGAAAGTACGCAGCACCCGCTCCTCGTCGCTGGCCGGCAGCGCATAACGCTCGCGACCCGGTTGCTCGGTGAAGGGTCTGGCGAGCACCGCGTGCAGCGCCTGGAACGGTGCCAGGTCACCCTCCATCACCGCCGCCGCCAGGGCCTGTTCGACCAGATGGTTGCGAGGGATGTAAAGCGGGTTCACCGTCCGCATGCCCGCGGCCACCAGCGAGCCGGCCCGTCCCTCCGCGCCCAGCCGCTGGCGCCAGCGCGTCAGCCAGGACGCGATCGCGGTCGGCTCCTCGAACAGCGTCAACAGCCCGCGGTCGGCGGTGGGCGACTCCGCACAGTCGCACAAGCGCCGGAACGTCAGGGTGAAATCGGCCCGCCCTCCTTGCATGGCTTGCAGCAAGTCAGCGATCAGCTCGGGATCGCCTGCCTGCTCTTGCACCAGGCCCAGCTTGGCCCGCATCACCTCCAGCCAGGCCGCCTCGTAGCGCTCCGGGAAGCGCTCGAGGACTTCCATCGCCCGCGCCACCGCGCGCTCGTCGTCGGGATCGATCAAGGGCAGCAGCGTTTCCGCCAGGCGCGCCATGTTCCACATCACGATGCCGGGCTGATTGCCGTAGGCGTAGCGGCCGCCGTGGTCGATGAAACTGAACACCGTGCGCGGATGGTAGGCCTCCATGAAGGCGCAGGGCCCATAATCGATGGTCTCGCCGGAGACCGCCGTGTTGTCGGTGTTCATCACGCCGTGCACGAATCCCACCCCCATCCACTTCGCCACCAGCGTCGCCTGGCGTTCCTGCACCGCCGCCAGCAGTGCCACGAAGCGCTCGCCGCCGCTCAGCTCGGCCAGCTGCGAATAATGCCGCTCGATGACGAAATCGGCCAGCAGTCGTAGCCCCTCGGCGTCGCCACGGGCGGCGAAGTACTCGAAGGTGCCGACCCGGACGTGGCAGGCCGCCACCCGGGTCAGCACACCGCCGGGCAGCCGACGCTCGCGGTAGACAGCCTCACCGGTCGCCACCGCCGCCAGCGAGCGGGTGGTCGGAATGCCCAGAGTATGCATGGCCTCGCTGACCAAGTACTCCCGCAACACCGGCCCCAGGGGCGCGCGACCATCGCCGCCGCGCGCGAAACGGGTGGGCCCGGAGCCTTTGAGCTGGATGTCGCGCAGCCGCCCCGCCCGGTCGACCACCTCGCCCAGCAGCACGGCGCGGCCGTCGCCCAATTGCGGGACGAACATCCCGAACTGATGCCCGGCGTAGGCCTGCGCCACCGGCTCAGCGCCCGCCGGCAACCGGTTGCCGGCGAAATAGCCGGCCAGCTCGGCCTCGTCCGGCAAGGCGGCAAGATCGAAGCCCAGCTCCTCCGCCAACGTCCGGTTGAAAGCGACCAGTTGCGGACGACTTACCGGCTCGGGCCGAAAGCGCTGATAAAAGCGCTCCGGCAGGCGGCTGTAACGAAGACGGAACTCGGGAAACATGGCTACTCCGGGCTGCCAACGTGGAATCTGCCGACAGCTTACCTATACAGACCGCACAAGGCGCCAATGATTTCGCCGCCGCGCCCCTCAGCTCAGTGGCGCAACCGCGAAGCAGGCCGCGGCGGCGACGGCTGCCGCCGTGCGCAGGTGGTTCCAACGCATCCAGGCCGCGACATAGCTCGTCCACTCCGCGGCCGTCTCGGGCGCGGCCGGATCAAGGCGGCCGAGCCGCTCGTTCAGAGGCACGTTGCCACGGCCGGTCACCCCGATCACCCCCAACAGGTACAGCAGACTGCCGCACGAAAGCAGCAAGAACCGCGGCGTGCTCCAGGCGAAGGCTGCCACCGCGGCCGCCACCAGCGCCAGCAGCGCGGTGCCACCGAATAGGCCGAGAAACGGCGGATTGAGCACCACCACGTTGATGCGCTGCATGGCCGCGACGCCCTGCGCCGGCGGCAGCTGCGCCAGCGCTTGCATGACGAAGGACGAGAAGGCGTAGAAGACGCCGCCGATGACCGCGGCGCCAAGACAGGTGAGCACGGACAAGGCCGTCAGCATGGGTTACTCCTCGACGAAGCGATGACGAAGGCACTGCCGCACCGCCTGGCGGCTATCCGACATGGCTCCCCACGCCGGCCATGGCAAGAGGCGAAACCGCACGGCGATGGCATGCGGACAGAATTGGCAACGAGACGACGCTGCCGCTCCCCGCTGTGCCGGCAGCTCGCGTGCGCTCCCCCGACCGTTGCCGCCGCGCTTTGCATCAAGGCCAGTCCTGCTGGAGCCGGATCTGACGGCGGCCATACAGGCCCGGCCCGACCTGCCCGGCCGCGCCCGCCTCACCGCTGCGGGGCCAAGACCGCAGGCAAGCTGGCGTCGGCAACCCCGCCCGCCAGCGCCGCGGCTACGGCAGGCAGCACGGCACTGCAGGAGACCTCCAGCTTCAGCGTAGCCTCGGCGTCGGCGCGGGTGCGACCGAGGTTGACCAGCGCCACCGGCTTGCCTTCCTGCACGGCGGCCCGCACGAAGCGGTAGCCCGACCACACTGCCAGCGAAGAGCCCACCACCAACAGGCCATCGGCTTCGCGCAGCCTCTCCAAACAAAACGCAACCCGTGCCCGCGGCACCTGCTCGCCGAAGAACACCACCGCCGGCTTCAGAAGACCGCCACAACGTGGGCAATCCGGCACCCGGAACTCGGCAAAGTCGGCCGCCTCTAGCTCAGCGTCGCCGTCCGGCGCCAGTGCCGCCGTGCGCGCGCCCCAGTCCGGATTGAGGGCGAGCAATTCCTCCTGCAGCGCCGCGCGGCTGCCGAGCAGGCCGCAATTCAGGCACTCCACCGTGTCCAGGCGACCATGCAAGTCACTGATCCGCTCGCTGCCGGCACGCTGGTGCAGTCCGTCGACGTTCTGGGTGATCAGCCAGTGCAGACGGCCTTGCCGCTCCAGCTGCGCCAGCGCCAGATGGGCGGCATTCGGCCTGGCGGCGGCGAAAGCCGGCCAGCCCAGCAGGCTGCGCGCCCAATAGCGCTGTCTGGCCAGCTGGCTGCCCAGGAACTCCTGCAGGAACATGGGCGGCTTGCGCTGCCAGTTCGCCTGCTCGTCCCGATACGCCGGAATGCCCGAATCGGTGCTGCAGCCGGCGCCTGTCAGCACCAGCAAGCGCCGACGGTCGGCCATGAAGTCGATCAGCTGCGCGAGCTGCCGTGCGCTCTCGCTGCTGGTAAGCGTCTGCTGCTGCATCGATTTGCCTCTGAAAGCGCCTGCCCGCCTCAACGAATGTACCCGATACCCGCCGCGGCCCGGCAGGCGGGTCCTCGACGGCCGCTACCCCGCATCGCCCTTGTTGACCTTGGCTTTCGCCGCTCGCTCGATAAGAGCGATGCGCGATCTTGCCCCAGGACAAGACTTGGCCTTTGGCGACCGGCGACAATGCACTACACTCCCAGGGTGGAAACGGGCCGCTTCGCCGTCCTGCCCCCCCTCATGTTGACATGACGAACAGGAGAAACAAATGAAGCGCGTGCTAGTGGCTTCCGATCTGACCTCGCGTTCCGAAAGCGCCCTCGAGCGAGCGCTGATCCTGGCCAAGCAGGTCGGGGCCGCGGTGCACGTGCTGCACGTGGTCGATGCCGAGCTGCCCCGCGCCATCAGCGAGCACCAGCGCACGGAAGGAATGCGCCAGCTGGAGGAATGGCTGGCCAACAGCCCGAACGTCGAGGGCGTCCAGGTCGAAATCGAGGTCGTGCTCGGCCATCGCATTGACAGCGTCTTGACCGGCGTCGATGCCAAGAATGCCGAGCTGCTGATACTCGGCAGGCAACGCAAGCGCCTGTTTCGGGATGCCTTTGCCGGCAGCACCATGGAGCAGCTGGTGCGGCTTTCCCAGCGGCCGGTACTGGTGGTGCCACACAAGCCGACTGCCCCCTATCAGCGCATGCTGGCAGCAATCGATTTCTCCGACTGCTCGCGGCGGGCCGTCGAGTACGCGCTGCAGCTGCTGCCGCAGGCGTCCCTCGAGCTGCTGCACGTCTATGCCATGTCCTACACCGGGATCGCCGGGCTGAGCCAAGGCGCCGAGGATCATGACAAGATCGAGCGTCACATACGGCACATGGTGGCTGAGGATGAGAAGCGTTTTCTCGCCGCCATCAAAACGCCAGGGGCCCCGCAGCAGGTCGACCTGCGCGCCGGCAACGCCATCGCCGTCATCCGGCAAGAAGTCGCCAGCCGCGGGGCCGATTTGCTGGTCATCGGCACCAGTGGCCGGCGCGGCCTGGCCCGTGCGATGCTGGGCAGCGTCGCCGCCAAGCTGACCCAGGATCCCGTCTGCGACGTCCTGGTAGTGAGCTAACCCTGAAGGCGGGTTGCCAGCCCGCCTTCTTTGCGGTTACTGTGTGCAGCGCATTTATAACAACAAATATGATGCACGCAGGCGCCAGGAAGCGTCATCGCTGCCCGCTAGGCCGGCATGCACTCAAGCCAGCTGCAGGCCGCTCGCAGGATGCATAGGGCAACAGCGGTAGACGGGCCGACCGGCTTTGCCGGCAGGCCGAACAGGCTCAACAATCCGAAAAGACGACGGCTCCGATGAACGACCCAACCCTGATGCAGTGGCTTGCGGCAGGTCTGTTTGCCCTGGCCGTGATTCACACCTTCTCGACCAAGGCGTTTGAACGCCTGGCCCACGCCCGCCCTGCCCATGCCGGGCTTTGGCATCTTCTGGGGGAAGTCGAGATCGTCTTCGGCTTCTGGGCCATCGTCCTGGTCACGACCATGTTCTTCGTGGTCGGCATGGACGAGGCGGTGGCCTACGTCGACTCGCGCAACTTCACCGAGCCGATGTTCGTGTTCGCCATCATGGTGGTCGCGGCCAGCAAGCCGGTGCTGCAAGTCGCGAACGCGGCGGTGCGCTTTGCCGCCGGTCTGCTGCCGCTGCCGGGCAGCATGTCGCTGCTGCTGTCGGTGCTGTTCCTGGTGCCACTGCTGGGCTCCTTCATCACCGAGCCGGCGGCCATGACCGTGGCTGCGCTCACCCTGCGCGACCATTTCTTCACCCGCAACGTTTCCAGCCGCTTTAAGTACGCCGTCCTCGCCGTGCTGTTCGTCAACGTCTCCATCGGTGGCACCCTGACGCCGTTCGCCGCGCCGCCGGTGCTGATGGTCGCCGGCCAGTGGGGCTGGGATCTGACCTTCATGCTAACCCAGATCGGCTGGAAATCCGCCCTTGCCTGTTTGGTCAATGCCCTAGGCGTGGTGCTGCTGTTCCGTCGCGAGCTCGCCCAACTACCTGTGGAGAAGAAAGCCGACGATGCCCCCGCCATCCCGTTGCCGCTGACGCTCGCGCACCTGGGCATTCTGCTCGGCATCGTTGTGTTCCTGCACCACCCGCCGATCTTCATGGCCTTCTTCTTGCTGTTCATGGGCATCGCTACGGCCTACCCGCAGTATCAAGACCGCCTGATCCTGCGCGAAGGCCTGCTGGTCGCCTTCTTCCTGGCCGGCCTGGTGGTGCTTGGCGGCCAGCAGCAGTGGTGGCTGGAGGACGTGCTCATGAGCCTGGACGCCAATGCCGTCTTCTACGGAGCCGCCGCGCTCACCGCCATCACCGACAACGCCGCGCTGACCTATCTCGGCTCGCTGGTCGAGGGCCTGACCGACGAGTTCAAATACGCGCTGGTCACCGGCGCGGTAGCCGGCGGCGGCCTGACGGTCATCGCCAACGCGCCCAACCCGGCCGGCATCTCCATCCTACGCCACAGCTTCGAAGATGGCGCGGTCAACCCGTTCAGGCTACTGCTGACGGCCCTGACGCCAACCCTGGTTGCCATCCTCGCCTATCGGCTGTTCTAGCCGGCCCAAGCTGGCAGAGCGCACGGTCGGATCACGCCAGATTTGGCAGAATGAACGCCCGCTGCCCGCCTTCGCGCAGCGGGCGTTCATTCTGCAGGCAAGCGATCCCTTCGTTCATGCAAATCGGCCCCTACACCATCGATCCGCCATTGGCGCTAGCGCCCATGGCGGGTGTGACCGACAAGCCTTTCCGGCTGCTGTGCAAGCGGCTGGGAGCGGGTTATGCCGTCTCCGAGATGACCACCGCCGACCCGCGCCTGTGGAAGACGCGCAAGAGCCTGTGGCGCATGGATCATGCCGGCGAGCCGGAGCCGGTCAGCGTGCAGATCGCGGGCGGCGATCCGGAATTCCTCGTCAACGCCGCACGCTACAACGTCGAGCGGGGAGCCCAGATCATCGACATCAACATGGGCTGTCCGGCCAAGAAGGTCTGCAACGCCTGGGCCGGCTCGGCACTGCTGCAGGACGAGGCCCTGGTGGGACAGATCCTGGAGGCGGTGGTCAACGCCGTCGACGTGCCGGTCACACTCAAGATGCGTATCGGCTGGCACCGCGAGCACAAGAACGGCGTGCGCATCGCCCGCATCGCGGAGGAAGCCGGCATCGCCGCCCTCGCCGTCCATGGCCGCACCCGTGACATGCACTACAAGGGCGAGGCCGAGTACGACATCATCGCCGAGATCAAGCAGTCGGTCCGCATCCCGGTTTTCGCCAACGGCGACATCGACAGCCCGGAGAAAGCGCGCGAGGTGCTGCGGCTGACCGGCGCCGACGGCCTGATGATCGGGCGCGCCGCCCAGGGCCGGCCGTGGATCTTCCGCGAGATCGCGCATTACCTCGCCACCGGCGAGCGGCTGCCGGAACCATCGCCGCGGAAGGTGGCGGAGATCATGCTCGGCCACCTGAAGCACCTGCATGCGTTCTACGGCGAGTACATGGGTGTGCGCATCGCTCGCAAGCACCTCGGCTGGTACGCCAAGGACCGGCCCGAGAACGCCGCTTTCCGCAGCATCGTCAACCGCGCCGAGACCGCCGCCGAGCAACTGCGACTAGCAGCGGAGTACTTCGCGGCACTGGAAGAATCCACTGCGGGCGATGACGCCCGTACCCGGCCGGCCCATGGCCAGCGTCGCCGCGCGGCGGGCTGAGCCTGCGCATCAGAGCCATCGATCGTTGCCTGCGCGAGTGGTGAGCTGCCTCCTGCCAGTGGCAGGAGGCAGGCGTGCGCTCAGAAGCCGTACAGCTCGGCTGGGTTGTGGACCAGGATCTGCTCGGTGACAGCGTCGTCGTTGTCCACCCAGCGGAGAAATTCGTCCACCAAATCACCGTCGTTGGGCATGGGGGTAGGCAGCTGCACGTGCGGCCAGTCGGTGCCGAACACCAGCCGCTCCGGCGCGGTCTCGATCAGCGCCACAGCCAGACGGTCGACGTCGTAAAACGGTGGCAGCTTGCCCGAGGTGATGCGGTTGGGGCCGGACAGCTTGACCCAGGTACGCCCCTCGCGCAGCAGCGCCAACAGGTCGCGGAAGGCCCGATGCCTGGGACCAAGCTCAGCCGGCATATGCCCCATGTGGTCGACCACGCTCTGCACCGGCAGGCTGGAGGCGAAGCCGGCAAAGTCGTCGAAGCGGCTGATGTCGACCAGGAACTGCATGTGCCAGCCCAGCGGCGCGATGCGATCGGCCACCCGGCGGGCGGTGGCGACGTCGATGCCGCCACGGAAGACCAGGTTCATGCGCACCCCGCGCACGCCGAGCTGGTGCAGCCGCTCCAACTCGGCCTCGCTGACATCGTCGCCGAGCACCGCGACGCCGCGCCATTCGATGCCGGCGGGGTCCTCCTGCGCCTCCGCCAGCGCATCTACCATGCGGCTGTTGTCGGTGCCGTACACGCTCGGCTGCACTAGCACCGCGCACTGGAAGCCCAGGGTGCGCAACAGATGGACATAGCTCTCGCGGCTGGCGTCCGGCGGCGTGTAGTTGCGCTCCGGCTGGTACGGGTAGCGCTCCTCGGGGCCGAACAGGTGGGCATGGGCATCGCAGCTGCCCTGAGGCAGCGGCTTGCTCGGCGGACGCGGTGCCGAATCGGGTGCTTCGCAAAGCGGTGCGGTGTTTGTCGTGCTCATGATTCGGATTCGACGGTCGTTGCGGTTTGGGTACACAAGCCAAGCCGCTTGCAGGCGTTTTGCAGGTGTACCCACATGGCGGCGCGGGCCTGGTCCGGATTGCCGGCAGCGATGGCGTCGTAGATCGCCTCGTGCTCGAACTGGGCGATCTGCGACCAGCCTGGCTGCTGCGCGCTGTTGTCACGGGCAATGGCGACCGCATCGGCCACCCGCGCTGCATAGAACTCCAAGAACTCGCGGAAGAAGCGGTTGCCCGACGCACGCGCGACGCGCTCGTGGAAAGCTAGGTCGTGCTCGGTGCCGGAGGCGTTGGTCTTGATGGCTTCCGCCAGCCGATCGAGGCTTTCGCGCATGGCCGCCAGGTCCTCCTCGGTGCGGTTGCGGGCGGCCAGAGCCGCCGCTCCGCTTTCCAGCTCCGCGCGCAGCTCGAAAATCTGCCGTAGCTCGACCGCGTCGAACTCGCGCGGAATGGAGAACACGGACTTGCGCACCGGGTTGGCGACCACGAAGGTGCCAAGCCCGTGGCGGGTCTCCACCAGCTCGGCCGAGCGCAGCTGGGCGATGGCCTCTCTTACCGCGTTGCGGCTGATGCCAAACTGCCGGGCCAGCTCGCCCTCGGTGGCGAGCTTTTCGCCCGGGGCGAACTTGCCGGCGAGGATCCCCTCCTTGAGGATTCTCGCCACCTCGTTGGCCAGCGACTCACGAGTGCGCTTGAGCGTGGGCATTTTCATACCCGCAGCTTAGCCTCCTCGGGAGACCAGCACTTCCGGCAGCCAGGTGGTCACCGGAGGGATGAAGGCAACCGCCAGGATCACGCCCAGCAGCACCAACAGGAACGGCCACAGATGCCGCGTGACGGTCTCCAGCCGCAGCCCGCTGACGCTGGCACCCACGAACAGCGAATAGCCCACCGGCGGCGTCGCCATGCCGACGGCGAAGTTGATCACCACCATGGCGCCGAGCTGGATCGGTTCCATACCGATTTGGGTGCCGATCGCGGTCAACACGCTCGACAAGATTACCATGGCGGAGATGTTATCCATCACCGCCCCCAATAGGAGCAGCAGCAGGTTCAACAGCAGGATGATCACTACCGGATTGTCGGACACCGACAGCAGCGCCGCGGTGATTTGGGTCGGGATCTGCTCGGCCGCCATCAGCCATGCGAAGCCATAGGCCATGGCGATGATGAACATGATGACGGCCGTTGTGCGCATCGAACGCAGCAGTAGCTCAGGCAAATCGGACAGCTTGAGGTCACGATAGACGAACAGCCCCACGATCAGACCGTACAGCACGCCCACCATGGACGCCTCGGTCGGGGTGAACACGCCGCCGTAGATGCCGCCCAGGATCACCACCGGCGCCAGCAGCGCCCAGAACCCCTCGCGCACCGCATCCCACAACTCCCTGGCGCTGGCTCGGCGGTCGGTCGGAATCTTGTTGCGCTTGGCGTAGATATAGCTGACCAGCACGAAGCCGGCCGCAGCGAGCAGCCCCGGGATGACGCCGGCTACGAACAGCTTGGAGACCGACTCCTCGGCCAGCACTGCCCACACCACCATCGGGATCGAGGGCGGGATCATCTGCCCGATCGGCCCCACCGCGGTGGCGAGCGCCGCGCCGTAGCCGCGGCTGTAGCCGCGCTTTTCCATCTCGTCGATCATCACCGAGCCGACCGCAGCGGTGGTGGCCGGCGCCGAGCCGGAGATAGCGCCGAAGAAAGTGCCGGCCGCAACCGTCGCCATGCTCAGGCCGCCGCTGAGATGCCCCAACAGAGCGGCGGCGAAGCGCACCAGCCGCCGCGACAGCCCGCCGGCGCTCATTAGGTCGCCGGCCAGGATGAAGCCGGGGATGGCCAGCAGGCTGGAGACGTTAGTGCCGGCGAGAACCCGCTGCGCCAGCATCACCAGATCGACGTCGGCAAGCCACAGGCCGCCGACGGTGAGTATGCCGAGGGTAAAGGCGATCGGCACTCCCAGTGCGAGCAGCACCAGCAGCCCGACGATCAGAAAAATGCCAAGCTCACTCATGGCCGTTACCAGTATTAGGGGACGAGAAGCGGCGCAGACGCGCGAGCGCGTGCACGGCGATCAGAGCGCCCGCGACGGGCACCGAGGCGTTCATCAGCCAGGCCGGGTACTGCACCGCAGGAGAGACCTGACCGAGAGTGAACTCGACGAAGCGGTAGCCGGCCCAGGCCATGGCCAGACCGAAGGCGGCAATCGCCAGCAGGATCAGCTGCGTCAAGGCCCAGCGCGCTCGCGGCGGCAGCACGTCGTCAATCAGGCTGATCCTCACATGGATGTCTTCGCGCACGCCCAGGCTCGAGGTGAGCAACACCACCCAGGTGAAGGCCAGGATCGCCACCTCTTCCGACCAGGTCAGCGACGACTGCACCACGTAGCGGAAGAACACGCCGAGCAGCAGGCTGGCAACCATGGCCAGGCTGGCAAGCAGTATCAGCCAGATGCTCACCCGGGCAAGCAGGCGGCTGATTTGGTCGAGGATATGCATAAGCTGAGCCCTGAGGATGGCGGGCGGCCTCAGCGGCCGCCCGGATGTCGATACGCTTACTCGACGCTGAGCGCCTTGTCGATCAGATCGCTGCCGATGGTGCCGCGCGCGCGCTCGTAGACCGGCATGGCCTTCTCGCGGAACGCAGCCAGATTCTCGACCGCGTTCACCTGCATGCCGGCGGCCTTGATTTTCTCCAGGATGTCGGCCTCGTTAGCGGCGACAGTCTCACGCTGACGCTTGATGGCGTTGGCGGCCGCCTTGCGGACCTTGGCCTGTTCATCGGCGCTGAGCCGGCTGTAGAAGCGCTCGGAAAGCAGCAGCGGCAGAGCGTTGTAGGAGTGGTTGGTCAGCGACAGGTACTTGGTGACCTCCGGATACTTGTTGGCGTAGATCACCGCGAGCGGGATCTCCAGGCCGTCCACCGTGCCCTGCTGCACCGCGGTGAAGGCATCGCTCCAGGCCAGCGGCACGGGGTTGGCGCCGATGGCACGGAAGGACGCCAGGAACAAGTCGCTCGGCTGCACCCGCAGGCGCATCCTGGCGATGTCGTCCGGCGTGTGGATCGGCCGCACGTTGTTGATCACGTGGCGGAAGCCGGCCTCGGCGAAGCCCAGCCCGATGACCTTTTTCTTGGCCAGATTCGCGAACAGCGCCTGGCCGACCTCGCCGTCCAGCACGCGATGGGCGTGGGCATTGTCGCGGTAGAGGAACGGCAGGTCGTTGAGCTGGAACGACGGCTCGACGGTGGCCACCAGGGTGCCGGTGATCACGCCCGCTTCCAGGGTGCCGAACTGCATGGCCTGCAGCATTTCGGTGTCGTTGCCGAGCTGGTGGTTGGGGAAGAAGCGGACATCGAACTTGCCGGGCAGCTCCTTCTCCAGCTCTTCGGCGAAGTAGCGGGCCGCGATCGCGTAGGGATCGACTTCGCTGTCGGCGGTGGTCCAGCCGATCCGCAGCGTGGTCTTGGCGGCGGCGGGGTTGGCCAGTGCCAGTCCGGCCGCACCGATCAGTGCGAAGGCAGCAATGCGCAAGGTGGTCTTCAGACTGGTTTTGAACATCGTCCTCATCCGTTACTGAACGCTTTGGGGATTTTCTTGGCCATCCATGCCCTGCTTCGGCAACACCGCCGAGAGAACCTCCAAGGGGTGCAAAAGCTGCACGCCTTCCATGCGGGCAACCTGACAACGGCACGAAAAGCCGGTAGCCAGCAGCTGCTCGCCGTGCTCGCGCACCGGCTGCTGCCAACTCATTTCATATAGGCGACGGCTCTCCTTTTGGTGCTCAACTTCGTGGCCATAGGTGCCGGACATGCCGCAGCAGCCGGCCGCCACCTCGCCAAGCTTAAGCCCGGCAGCGGCGAATATCTGCTGCCACAGCTTGCCGGCCGCCGGCAAAGCAGTCTTCTCGGTGCAGTGCGGAATCAGCCGATAGGATGCCGGCGCCGCCGCATCGATGCTTGTGGCCCTCACCGCGATCCTGTCCAACGCCTGCTCGGCCAGCCACTCCTGGATCAGTTGCACCGGCGCGGCGCGGCCGATTTCCTGCTGATACTCCTGCCGCAGGCACAACACCACGCTGGGCTCGACGCCCACTACCGGCACGCCGGCCTCGAACACTGCCCCGAACTCCGTCAACAAGCGCTCGCCGGTACGGCGGAAGCGGGCCAGATAGCCGCGCACGTGCTCGGCCTTGCCGGAAGGCAGATACGGCAGCACGTGCACGTCATAGCCGAGCGCGCGCAACAACTCATAGCCGGCGATAAGCACGTCAGCCTCGAAATGGCCGGTGAAGGCATCCGGCAGCAACGCCACCGTTCTGCCACCACTTCTGCGGCTGGCGGCGACGATCTCGGCCGGGCTCGAGGGCCGCAGCCGACGGCCGAAGGGCCGTTCGTCCAGCGCCGGGAAATCGACCAGCCCGGCGCTGCGGCGCACCAGCGCCCGTACCGGCGCCATGCGCATCAGGCGGTTGATCAGCCGCGGCTGGCGCGCCATGAGCGGCAGCAATGTCTCCAGGCGACCGATCAGCCGGTCGCGCAGCGGCCGCGGCCGGCTCTCGTGGTAGCGCTCCAGGAAGCGCGCGCGCAGGGTCGGGATGTCCACGTGCACCGGGCATTGCGAGGCGCAGGCCTTGCAGCCCAGGCAGCCGTGCAGGGCGTCGTAGACCTGCTGCGTGAAGGCCTCGTGCACAGCCGCATCGCCCTCCGCCGGCTCGCCGGAGAGACGCAGCCAGGCCCGCAGCAAATCGGCCCGTCCTTTGGGCGAATGGACGCGGTCGCGGGTCACCTTGTAGGACGGGCAGATCGGCGTCGCAGCGCTCCAGTCAAAGCAGACGCCATTGCCGTTGCACTCCAGCGCCTTGGCCCAGCGCTCCTGGTCGGCAGCCGGGATACGGCTGTCCAGCTCGCCGCGGAACGGCACGCCGTCGATGGGGATGACGCCGCGGCCCTCCGGGTCCGGGGTGACGATCTTACCCGGGTTGAGGCGGTTGCGCGGGTCGAAGACGCGCTTGATGCCGGCGAGCACCGGGTAGAGCCGGTCGCCGAAGAAATCCCGAGCGAACTCGCCGCGATAACCCTTGCCGTGCTCGCCCCACAGCAGCCCGCCGTAACGCTTAACGAGCGCCACCACCTCCTCGGTGATGGCACGCAGCTTCTCGCGATCGGCCGGATCCTTCATGTCCAGCGCCGGACGCACGTGCAGGCAGCCGACGTCGACATGGCCGAACATGCCATAGCTCACCCCATGGCGGTCCAGCACCGCGCGAAACTCGCGGATGTAATCGGCCAGGTGCTCCGGCGGCACCACCGTGTCCTCGACGAAGGGCACCGGCTTGCGCCGGCCGGCGACGCGACCCAGCAGCCCCACGCTGCGCGTGCGCACCGCCCACAGTGCGGCCTGCTCATGCTCCTGCAGCGAGACGTGATAGCCGAGGTGGTCGTCGCGCCGCGCCAGGGCCTCCACCAGCCGCATCGTCTTGGCCTCGACCTCGGCCTCGTCGCGACCAGCGAACTCGACGAAATTGACCACCAGCGCCCGCCCCGGCGATTGCGGCGATTCCATCGCATGGCGCGTATGCACCCAGCTCGGATCCTGCCGCGCCAGCTCGTAGACACGCTGGTCCAGGGTCTCAATGGCGGTGGGATCGAAGCCGAGCAGGTTGCGAGCATCGGCGAGCGCGGCATCGAAGTTGGCGTAGCGGATCACCACCAGCCGCTTATGCGTCGGCCGCTCAGTGACCCGCAGCGTGATGTCCTGGATGAAGGCCAGCGTCCCTTCAGCGCCCGCCACCAGCCGATTGAGGTCGACGCTGCCGTCGGCGGGGAAGGCGTCACGCAGGTTGTAGCCGGTGAGCGAACGGCTGATTTTAGGGAAGACCGCCTCGATTTCCTGGCGCACCGGATCGACCAGCGCCTTGAGCTCGCGCGCCAGCAGCACCGCCGGGTCGTCGGACTTGCCGGTCAGCTCTTCCGCGGTGATCCGCCGCGACTCGATGTGGCGGCCGTCGACCAGCAGCAGGCGCATGGACTCCACGTAATCGCCGGTGCGTCCATAGACCCGCGAGCCCTTGCCGCAGGCGTCGGTGCTCACCATGCCGCCGAGGGTGGCGCGGGTGGCGGTGGAAATCAGCGGCGGGAAGAACAGGTCGTGCGCCGCCAGGGCGGCGTTGAGCTGGCCCAGCACCACGCCCGGCTCCACACGTACCGTGCGGGCCTCCGGGTCGATCTCGAGGATGTGGTTCATGTAGCGGCTGGTATCCACCACCACGCCGTCGGTCAGCGACTGCCCATTGGTGCCGGTGCCGCCGCCGCGGGCGGCCAGCCGGATGGCGGCGAACTCCTCTCTGGCTGCGACCGTGACCAGTCGTGTCAGATCCTCGCCGTCGCGCGGCGCCAGCACCATGGCCGGCACCACCTGATAGACGCTGTTGTCGGTGGCCAGCGCCAGCCGGCTCGCCTCATCGGTGAGGATGTCGCCGGCAAAACCGGAATCGCGCAGCGCCGAGGCGAAAGACCGCAGATCCGCCGCTGACGGCGTGTCGGCACGGGAAGTCATGCTCCGCTGAAGCAAGGGAAGCCTCTTCTCTGTTTCGGTCATTGGCCGCACAAGGCGAGCCAGCCCTAAGTCAAGTTGTCGGACAACTTATGCAGTTTGTTGCATGTATGCAAGAGGAAATCGAAGGCTTGCGACCTGCCACGGCACGCCAGGACGACAGAAAACAAACACAACTCGTTGAAAATCAATAAATAAACCGGAGCCAAGGGACAAAGCGAAGCGACTCCAGCCGAACGAGGGCACAGCAGTGATCAGACATCCAACCTGTTAGCCAAAGCCGTGGAAAAATGGCTGCACTCTTCTACTCTGGCGCTTCTTTCCACGCTAGTTGTCGGACATCAGCGCGGCGCAAAGGCGCGACTGGATGGCTGCTGCACCGGCAGCAACGGCGGCCCTAGGGCCGGTAGCGGGCGCTGCAGTTTGGTGTTTCGTGCACGATGAGCTCGGCCAGCTCGGCCAGGCCGCCGCTGCGGGCATGCACCGCCGGCGCCAGACGCTCGAACCAGTGCCGTGCCAGCACTTCGGCGGTGGGCGGGGCCGGCAGCATGTAGAGCTTGGTCGCCAGGCTGTTGGCGGTCGTCGCACACCAGCCTTGACGGGCGACCTCAGCCCGCAGCCGCTCGATCCACTCGGCCGGGGCCACACCCTCGGGTGCAAGCAGCGTGAGCAGCGCCACGTCGTCGATCGCCGCCAAAAATCCATGATCGCAGGGGGCGTCGATCACCCGCAGCATCTCCTCCTTGAGGAAGCCGAAGTCGAGCACCATGCCGGTCTGCTCGCCTTGCGCATGCAGCTCGCGCGCGGCGCAGGTGGCATCGATGACGTAGCGGTGCCCGTGCAGGTGGCGGCACTTGGAGCCATGCAGATGGATGCGGTGACCGGCATCGATCTCGATGCGGCGGGTGATGGTGTAAAGCGTCATGGAATCCCCAGAAACTTGTGAGTCTGCAGACTGAGCCGCCAGCGCGGGTGCGCCAGGCAGTAGGCGATCGCCGCCCGGGTGTTCTCCGCGCGCGCGGGGCCATCCATGGGCTGCAGGAAGAAGTGTCTGAAGTCGAGCCGCTCGAAGTCGGCCGGATCGACGCCGGGCTGCGGATAGACCAGCTTGAGCTCGTCGCCGGCGGTAACCACCAGCCGGTTGTGCCCCTTGGGGCTGACGCAGATCCAGTCGAGCCCGGGCGGCAGCGGCAGGGTGCCGTTGGTCTCGACGGCGATGCGAAAGCCGCGCGCATGCAGCGCCGCGACGAGGACGGCGTCGAGCTGCAACGCCGGCTCGCCGCCGGTGCAGACCACTAGCCGGTGCGCCTGCCCTGCCGGCCACTGCGCGGCGATGGCATCGGCCAGTACCTCGGCGTCGGCGAAACGCCCGCCACCAGGGCCGTCGGTGCCGACGAAGTCGGTGTCGCAGAAGGTGCAGGCAGCGCGGGCGCGGTCCTGCTCGCGGCCGGACCAGAGGTTGCAGCCGGCGAAGCGGCAGAACACCGCTGGCGTCCCTGCCTGCGCCCCCTCGCCCTGCAGGGTGTAGAAGATCTCCTTGACGTGGTAGCTCATCGTGCGCTCGCCCGGTAGCGCGCCCAGCCGGCAGCACGCAGCTCGCAGGCCGGGCAGCTGCCGCAACCGTAGCCCCAGTCATGGCGCGTGCCGCGCTCGCCGAGGTAGCAGGTGTGGGTGTGCTCGCGGATCAGCTCCACCAGCGCCGCCCCACCCAGCTCCTCCGCGAGCGCCCAGGTCGCGGCCTTGTCCAGCCACATGAGCGGCGTGTCGATCACGAAGCGGCTGTCCATGCCGAGGTTGAGCGCCACCTGCAACGCCTTCATGGTGTCGTCGCGACAGTCGGGGTAGCCGGAGAAGTCGGTCTCGCAGACGCCGGCCACCAGGCGCTTGATGCCGCGCCGGTAAGCCAGCGCCGCAGCATAGGTGAGAAACAGCAGATTACGCCCAGGCACGAAGGTGTTGGGCAGCCCGTTCGCCTGCATCGCGATGGCCGCCTCGCGAGTGAGCGCGGTGTCGCTAAGCGCCCCCAGGCAGTCGAGCGTGAGCACGTGGTCCTCGCCCAGCCGCGCGGCCCACTCGGGACGCAGCGCGCGCAGAGCCTCGCGCAGGCGCAGCCGGCAGTCGAGCTCCACCGCATGGCGCTGGCCATAGCGAAAGCCCAGCGTCTCGACCCGCTCGTAGCGCGCCAGCGCCCAGGCCAGGCAGGTCGCCGAATCCTGCCCGCCGGAAAAAAGCACCAATGCAGCCTGCCGTTCCGTCATCCAAGCGTCCTCCGAAGGCGTGCAAGGCTAATGCATGCGGCGCTCGGTTCCAAGCGACAGGGCGGCGACACCGGAGCCTTTCGAACACGGGCCCTGTGACGTGCCAGCGCGCGGATGGCCGTCCCGGCGCGGACAACGAGCGCCCGCACGTGGTCGCAGCGGCTCTCCCAAGCGACCCGCATCCTGCCGCGGCAGGATACGGCACCAGCCTCTGTCACTCGCCAGGACTTGGCGAAGCCGATCGATGCGCTCCGCCGGCAAAGGCACCCGGAATGCCCGGCGGACAGCCGCGGCGCGCGTCAGTGCCGCACGGCCTGCTCCGCCTCCCGATCCAGGCGGGCCTGCAGTTCCGGATCCAGGCGCAACTGGCGGGCCAATTCGTTCAGATAGGCGCGCTCCTGGTCGTTCTCGGTGTCGATCACCATGCGCGAGGCGAGGTACATCTCGGCGGCGACCACGTCGGAATCCGCCGCCCGCGCCACCTCCGCCGGATCCAGCGGCTTGGCGATCTCACGACGCAGCCAGCGCTGGGCCTCGGGATCGTCGCCTAGCCGGGCCAGCTGAGCGTCGATGGCGGCGTGCTCCTGCTCGTCGATGTGGCCGTCCGCCTTGGCGGCGGCGACCACCGCCGTCAGCACCGCTTGGCTTTGGGCCTCGGCCTCGGCGCCTGAAACGCGGCCGAGCGTGCGCGCCTCGCCACCCCCACCCTGCCGCGACTGCCACTCGCTGTAGGCCCGATAGGCCAGTACCCCCAGCGCGGCTGCGCCACCGGTGCGGAGCAACCCGCTGCCGCGGCCGCGGCGGCTGCCGAGCAGCATGCCCAACGCGCCCGCCGCCAAGCTGCCGCCCATGCCGCCACCGAGACCGGACGGCCTTGCTTGCCTGGCCTGGCGGCTCGTCTGCCCCGCACCCAGCAACTGATTGAGCAAGCCCTGTGCGTTGAACGCCATGATCGCCTCCTTACGCTGAACCGGATGGACACACGTGGGCGCAACATGAGGTCAGCGGCACCGAATCACAGGCTGGCAGGCCGCGTCCTGCGCGCGGACAGGTGCCGCTCCAGCGCCAAGCCGCCCCGCTCCGGCATATCCGGCTGGAGGCCGAGGCCATTCTTCGCTCGGCCCAGCGCGCGAACAGCCCGGTTCTTGACCGCGATCAATCCGCGCCCGGCCAACCTTGCTAGCCTGTGACCAGGCTTTTCAGCAGCAACGTTGAGGTAAGCGCGATGTATATGGACGAAGTCGTACTGGCCGGCATCATTGCGGTCGGTCTTTGTATCGCCTTCTTCATCGGCCTGGGCGTGTTCATTGCCAAGGACGCCAAGAAGCAAAAGTCGGAGCCGGAGAAGCGGGAAGGGCAGACGTCGACCTGACCCGGCGGCAGGATCCGACCAGGAGCTGCGAGCACATAGAAAAACCACGGCCAGGAGAGTGAACCGAATTCCAAACGAATTCCCGTGCGGCGCAAGCCGATAACAATAAGCCCCCCCTCCTCAGACGACAGAGACGACAATCGCTGCTCCTTGGGCGTAAGCTCGTCAATGTCTAGCTCGCCTCATGGGCGCCGGCGAAGTTACGGTCTGACCAAGACGGTCCGTGCTTCGCCGTCTTTTTTTGTCGGCGCCAACGTCAGGCAGCGCAGTTCGCAAGATCCCGCAGCCTTCCCACCGCAAGACCGGGCCGCTTTTGCCGAGCGAGAGACGCAATTCAGGTGCGGCCAGCCGCCACGGCGCACCCGAGCGTGGAACGCCATCGTGCGTCGCCTACCAGTACCGCGCCTTGTCGGGAATCACCCAGCGCACGCCGCCGCGCGGATCGTCGACGTCACCCTCGTAGCGCGGAATGAGGTGGACGTGGACATGCGCCACGGTCTGCCCGGCAGCAGGCCCGTCGTTGATGCCGATGTTGTAGCCGGCCGGGGCGAACACCGCGTCCAGCTCCCGCCGTGCCGCATCCAGCCCAGTCAGCACGGAGGCCCGCTCCGCGGCCGTCAGCTCGAAAAAGGAGCCGACATGGCGACGCGGAATCACCAGGCTGTGACCGGGCGAGACCGGGAAAGCATCGCGTATCACCAGGCAATGTGCATCGGCCCAGCGCAACTGGTCTGGAGAGAAATGGCAGAAGGGACACATGGCTCGCTCCAGCGACTCCCGCCGTCGCTTGACGGCTACGGCTTGATGGCATCGACCGCCACGCGACCGGGAAACGACTGCCGAATCGGCGCAGGTTTCCCTCCACGGCGGACTCGGAAAACGGCATCTCGGGACAGCGATGCAGCCTGTTGCGCGCCTCAATCCTCGACGCTCGCCGCGCCGGTATCGCTTTCGCCCTCCACCGCCACGGGCTCCGACTCGGCGTTGAACTCTCGCATGAAGATCTGCCAGCTCGCCACGAACAGTGCCGCCAGCAGCGGCCCGATCACGAAGCCATTGATGCCAAACACGGCAAAGCCGCCCAGCGTCGACAGCAGCACGATGAAATCCGGCAGCTTGGTATCGCGCCCCACCAGAATTGGACGCAGGATGTTGTCCACCAGCCCGATCACGCCGGCGCCAAAGACAAACAGAATGATACCTTTGACCCAATCACCGGTCGCGAACAGATAAATAGCGACCGGGCCCCAGACCAGTCCCGCGCCGAGCAATGGGATCAGCGACAGCAAGGCCATCACTGTGCCCCATAGCACGGGACCGCTGATGCCGAGCAGCCAGAAGATGAGACCGCCCAGCGCCCCCTGCACGGCGGCCACCACCAGGTTGCCCTTGACCGTGGCCCGGGTCACCTCGGCGAACTTCGCGAACAGCACCCGCTCGCGCTCGTCACCCAGCGGCAGGGCGCGCACCAGCAAGGTCACCAGGCGCTCGCCGTCACGCAACAGGAAAAAGGCCAGATACAAGGTCAGCACCAGGCTGATGAACCACTGCACCGTGCCGGTGCCAAGCCGAGCGGCATTCTGGGCGAGGAACTGGCTGGCCGCGATGGCGGCCCCGGACAGCTGCTCGCGCAGCGTGCCAAGCTCGATCCCGAAGCGGTCCAGGAACTCCTGCACCACCGGAAACGCTGCCCGGATCCGCTCCAGATAGCTGCCCAGATCGATCTCGCCGCTTTGCAGTCGCTGGTACAACGCAGCGCCTTCCTGCAACACCGAGCTGAGCACGAAGATCGTCGGCAGGATCGCGATCGCCACGCTGATGAGCAGTGTGGCCAGGGCTGCCAAATTGGACCCGAGCGGCTTGCACAGCCGCACGAACAGCCGCTGAAACAACAGCGCGATCACGCAGGCCCAGAAGATCGCCCCGAAGAACGGCGTCAGCAGATAAACGAACACCAGCGTAACGGCAACGAGGAACAGCAGAAACGTGCGCCGCTCCAGCACCTCGCGTCTGGTCTGCCTCGCCTGATCGCCCTCGATCATCGCGCTTGAGCTTCCCCAATCGAGTTCTTGCAAGCTGCCCCTCTGGCAGCGCCTTCGAGAGTAACCGAGGGCGCTGGACGGCGCCAGCGTCGGGGGATGGAGGCCACACGGGATCGGCAGCCGTAATCGAACGAACTCCATAGCGCTTCAGCTCGATGCGCGTGTACCCATCGGTTCGCCATCAGGCAGCGAAGACACCGACCGGCCGCCGCTTGAACGGCCACGAAGCCGACGTTGCAGGCAGGATGCAGATACATCGGGCATACCGCACCGGTGGTGTCGGTCGGTGGTACCGCCCACTCTGCTAGCAGCCCATTACCTGCCTGGCTTGCTTGGCACCAATGCAAGCCTCCCGCGCTCGCTCAGCCGATGCGGCTTAGTTTTCTTTGCCTTTTATGACGGTCGCCTCTGCACTCGCTGAAACAGCCCCTACCAGGGCAGCAGAAGGAGGGCCCAACCCATCCGGGAGAATCGGTCGCTGGATGGACTCGCTTCGCCCCGCACGACCGGCCGGCGCGGCGCATGGTCGGGAAGTGACGCCTAGGCGTGGAGCTGGCTCTGGAACGATTTCGACTTCACAAGGGGCTCAGCCAAGACACAAGCATCCGACCGCCGGTAGGACAACCAAACCGCTGCTCGATCGGGGAAACCCCGATTTTCATGGGCTTCCCGCTGACCGTGCCGTTTCTGGCTGCCCCACGACCACCATGGATATGGCACGAACTGACCTTGCCCCCAGAGGCCGGCGCAGACTGGTCTTTTCTCCAGCCTAACGACACACCTCTCGGGGCTTTTCGAGGCGACTACAGCAGCACCTTCTCTATCCCGCCCCGCTTGGCCTTCTCGATGAACTCCTGCATCCAGTTCTCGCCCCAGAGCTTGCGGGCCATTTCGATCACCACGTAGTCGGCCTTGACGCCGGTGTCCTCGGAGTAGCGGGAGAGGCCCTGCAGGCAGGCCGGGCAGGAGGTGAGCATCTTGACCTTGCCCTTCCTGGCCACCGGCTTGCCGGTCAGCAGCTCAACGTCCTTGTTGATCTCCTCTTCCTTGCGGAAGCGGACTTGGCTGGCAATGTCGGGGCGGTTGACGGCGAAGGTGCCGGACTCGCCGCAGCAACGGTCGTTCATCTTCACGCTGGTGCCCATCAGCGTGTCGACCACCTGCTGGCTCTTGTAGGTCTTCATCGGGTTGTGGCAGGGCTCGTGGTAGAGGTACTTGGTGTCGCCCTCGCCGTCGAGCTTGATGCCCTTCTCCATCAGGTACTCGTGGATGTCGAGCAGACGGCAGCCGGGGAAGATCTGCTCGAACTGGTACTTGAGCAACTGGTCCATGCAGGTGCCGCAGGAGACGATCACCGTCTTGATGTCCATGTAGTTCAGGGTGGTGGCCACCCGGTGGAACAGGACACGGTTGGCGGTGGAGATGGCGTTGCCGCGCTCGATGTCGCCGGCGGCGTTCTGCGGGTAGCCGCAGCAGATGTAACCGGGCGGCAGCACCACCTGGGCGCCGGCCTCGTACAGCATGGCGATGGTGGCCAGCCCGATCTGCCCGAACAGCCGCTCCGAGCCGCAGCCGGGGAAGTAGAACACGGCGTCGGAGTCCTCGTTGACCTTCCTAGGGTCACGGATGATGGGCACGTACTTGTCGTCCTCCAGGCCCAGGTCGGCGCGGGCAGTGGCCTTGGACGTGATCTTGGGCAACGGCCGCTCGACCATGCCGACCACCTTGATCGGAATGCCCTTGAGGCCGTTCAGGCCGGTGGTGTTGCGCGGGCGGTCCTTGACGCCCTGCATGGCCTTGGGCTTAGTCAGCCCGACCGCCTTGGCGGCCTGGTAGCCCAGGCGCTGGGCTGCGAAGCCACCCTGGATCAGGCCCTTGCGCATGGCCTTGATGGCGTTGGCGTCGGTGACGTTGAGGAACGCCATGCCGGCCTTGGCCTGGACGCTGGACCGCCGCTGGCCGCGCTCGAGCAGGATGTTGCGCATGCGGATGGTAACGTCGCCGAAATCGATGTCCACCGGGCAGGGGTTGAAGCAGCGGTGGCAGATGGTGCAGTGGTCGGCGACATCGTTCATCTCATCCCAGTGGTGGATGGAGATGCCGCGGCGGGTCTGCTCCTCGTACAGGATGGCCTCAATCATCAGCCCCGTGGCGAGGATCTTGTTGCGCGGCGAATACAGCAGGTTTGCCCGCGGCACGTGGGTGGTGCAGACCGGCTTGCACTTGCCGCAGCGCAGGCAGTTCTTGATGTCGTCGTTGAGCGCGCCGAGCACGGTCTTCTCCATGATGAGCGCTTCCTGCTGCACCAGGCGCAGGCTGGGCGTGTAGGCGTTGTCCAGCCCGGAGCCGGGCAGCAGCTTGCCGCGGTTAAAGCGCCCTTCCGGGTCAACCTTGTACTTGTACTCGGCGAATTTCTCGACCGACTCCTTGTCGAGGTACTGGATCTTGGTCAGGCCGATGCCGTGCTCGCCGGAGATGACACCGTCCAGGCTGCGCGCCAGCGCCATCACCTCGTCGACGATGCGTTCGGCCTCCTGCATCATCTCATAGTCGTTGGAGTTGACCGGGATGTTGGTGTGCACGTTGCCGTCACCGGCGTGCATGTGCAGCGCCACGAACAGGCGGCTGGAAAGCACCTGCTTGTGGATCTCGTCGATCCGCTTGCGCACCGGCTCCAGGTCCTGCCCCTCGAACAGGTTGCGGATGGGACGCTGGATCTCGGCCTTCCAGGAGATGCGCAGGCTGCGCCGCAGCAGCAGCTGCAGCAGGGTGTCGCCGGGACGGCGGTCAGCGCGGGCCTTGTCGTCGAGCAGGTGGTCGAACTCGACCGCATCGCCGTGCAGGTTGTCGAGAATGGTCTGCCAGCGCGCCTCGACGCGGTTCAGCAACTCGATGGCGGCTTCCTGCTTGGTGGTGATGATGGCGGTGCCTTCGCTGGTGCTCTTGAGGTCGGCTCGGCCCAGCGCGACTTCGCCCCCCTTGAGCTCGGGCAGGTCGGTCTTGAGGTAATCACGGATCTCGCGCGCCAGCCGCAGCTTGTTCTTGATCGACTGACGGATGTTGATGGTCTCGACGCCCTCGGTGTACTCGGCCAGCTTGTCGAGCGGGATCACCACGTCTTCGTTGATCTTGAAGGCGTTGGTGTGACGGGCGATGGCCGCGGTACGGGAGCGGTCCAGCCAGAAGGTCTTGCGCGCCTCGGGCGAGACGGCGATGAAGCCGTCGCCGTTGCGGGCGTTGGCCAGCCGCACCATGCGCGAGGCAGCCGCGGCGCAGGCATCCTCGTTGTCGGAGCCGACATCGGCCAGCAGCACCATCTTGGGCCGCTCGCCACGAGCACCCTTGGGGGTGTAGCCGACGGCGCGCACGTAGCGTTCGTCGAGGTGCTCGAGGCCGCACAGCTTGACCTCGGGATCGCGCTCGAGGTCCTGGATGATCTCGACGATGGCCGGCACCGCCTCGCGCAGGTCCTCGCCATAGAACTCCAGGCAGACCGTGCGCATGTGCTGCGGCATCTCGTGCAGGATGAAGGTGGCCGAGGTGATTAGGCCGTCGCAGCCTTCCTTCTGCACGCCCGGCAGACCGCCGAGGAACTTGTCGGTGACGTCCTTGCCCAGGCCCTGCTTGCGGAACATCCGGCCTGGGAAGGTGAGGATCTCGGGCTCACCCTTGGGGGTCTTGCCGTCGCGCTCGAAGCGGGTGATGCGGAAACGCACGGTTTCCTGGTCGTGGATCTTACCCAGGTTGTGATCCAGCCGCTCCACTTCCAGCCACTCGGCGTCTGGCGTGACCATGCGCCAGGAGACCAGGTTGTCCAGCGCCGTGCCTCACAACACGGCCTTCTTGCCGCCGGCGTTCATGGCCACGTTGCCGCCGATGGTGCAGGCGTCCTGCGAGGTCGGATCGACGGCGAATACGTAGCCGTGCGCGGCCGCGAGGTCGGACACCCGGCGCGTCACCACGCCGGCGCCGGCGCGCACCACCGGCACCTCCCGATCGACGCCGGGCAAGCGGCGCATCTCGACGCCGCTCAGCTCCTCCAGCTTCTCGGTGTTGATCACCGCCGAATCCTCGGTCAGCGGGATGGCGCCGCCGGTGTAGCCGGTACCGCCGCCGCGGGGGATGATGGTCAGATCCAGCTCGATGCAGGCCTGCACCAGTCCGACCATTTCCTCCTCGGTGTCGGGGGTGAGGACCACGAACGGGATCTCCACCCGCCAGTCGGTAGCGTCGGTGACGTGCGAAATGCGGGACAGGCCGTCGAAGCGGATGTTGTCCTCGCGGGTATGGCGGCTGAACAGCTTGAGCGCCTGCTTGCGCCGCTCGGCGGTACGCGGAAACCAGGCCTCGAACTCCCGGACCGCCGCGCGCGCCTTGTCAGCCAGTTCCAGTGCCTGCTGGTTGCCGTCGGCGCGGGCGATGATCTGATCGATGCGATGGTGCATCGCCTCGATCAGGTTCTGGCGGCGCTTGGGGTTCTTGAGCAGGTCGTCCTGGATGTAAGGGTTGCGTTTGACCACCCACAGATCGCCCAGCACCTCGAACAGCATGCGGGCGGAGATGCCCGTGCGCCGCTCGCTGCGCAGCCGGTTCAGGACATCCCAGGCTTCCTCGCCGAGGAAGCGGATCACGATCTCGCGGTCGGAGAACGAGGTGTAGTTGTACGGGATTTCACGAATACGCGCGGTGCTGGTCATAGGCTTGTCAGGGCAGTCATCGGAAAAACGAGGGGCAGGAATGATACCAGACCTTGGCCCTGAAGAAACGTAACTATAAATGATTCAAGGCGAATGTCCGCGTTGCGGCGCGCCCGGCAACCCCGGTCGGCGCCGGATCGGGCCGGCAAGCGCCCACCTTGTCCCCGGGAACGGCGGTCTTCGGGTACGCGCTCTCCGCGGCACGGACGACCGCGCCAGCGGCTCGCTGCCGAGCGATTCGCCGTCGCCGCTCCTCCAACCTTCGACCATCGGGCTGGCCTGCCGTTCCAGCAGCAGCACCATCACCGCTGGCACAGCAATCCTGCAAACGGCTTGCATGGGCAACTGGCCGGCGGGGACGGGAGGCAGCCTGGAGCGGGCCTGCGATAGCCATGCCGCATGCCAGGGGATGGTCAAGCAGGCGCCCTCCTGCCCGGCGTGGGCAGGAGGGCAAGACGGAGCGCACTATTCCTTGTCGGCCCCGCGGTAGCGCTGGTAAGGCAGCGGGTTCCAGACGCGCTGCCGCAGGTCCTCTTCCGCCAGCACCGGCGGGATCTTCTCCAGCATCTGGCGGGCGGCGGCCAGCTCGCGCTCGGCTTCGGCCTTATCCTGGTACAGGAACTCGTCTGACGCCGTCTCCGGCGCCTGCGCCACCTTCACTTCCAGGTCAGAGACCACCATCGCCTGGTGCCTGCGGGCGGCCTCCCGCGCCTCCTCCACCCAGGCCGGCTGCAGGCTGCGGTTAAGGTCGGCCATGGCGCTGTATTCGGCAAACACGTCCTGGTAGATCTGCCCGGCATGGATGCGCGCATCCAGCGCCGCGCTCTCCAGATCCCGCAGGGTGAGCTCCTCGGGCTTGAGCGGATGCGGCCGCCTAGATCCACCCAGCCGGGTGTACTCGGTGTAGTACGGGAACATGCTCTGGATGGTCTTGCTGATCGGCAGCGTGCCCTCGCCGTCCTCGGCCACGCCCTTGGGCTGGATGCCCTGGATGGCGATGCGGGCCGACTCCGGCCGCACCACTTCCTTGGGCGGCAGGATGCCGTAGCGCAGCATCTCACGGATGCCGGTGCCGGAAATGTTGAGCCGATAGCGGACGTCGTGCGGACAGGTCTGGCTGGTGGCGTGGGCGTTGCAGCGGGTGCAGTAGAACACCTCGTGGAACAGCCGCACGTCGATGCCCAGCTCCCTGGCCGTGAACTGATCGAAGATGGTGTGGCTGGCGTACTTGTCGTAGTAGCTGCCAACGCCGGCATGGTCGCGGCCAATCAGCGCATGGGTGCAGCCGTAGTTCTTCATGACCAGGGCGTGCAGCACGGCTTCGCGCGGGCCGGCGAAGATGTAGGTGACCCGCAGCGGGGAGAGGATGGCGCGGTCCTTCGGGTAGTACGTATCGAGCACAGCGCGGTAGGACAGCATGCGGAACTCATGGCGCACGTACTCGCGCTTGGCCATCTCCACCAGCGGCTGGAGCAGCAGGCCGTCGACTTCCTCCAGCGCGTTGCGATGGATGTATTCGTGGCCGCGGTGCAGCGGGTTGGCGCCGGTGATGAAACCGGCCACAGTGCGGAACTTCTTCTCTTCGTAGAACAGCCGCCAGGTGTCGCGGGGCTCCATGCGCAGCGGCTCGAACGGCCCCCAGTGCACCCGCCGCAGCATGTGCAGCGTGCCGCCCAGGGCGGTGTCACCCATGCGGCGGTAGATGGAATCGACCCCGGGATGGTTGCGATCGGTGGTGCCGAACAGATGGCGCGCCCGTTCTTCTTTGTCGTAGTCGAAGATGTCCTCGATTTGCAGGATGGCGATCGGTTCTTCGCCGCCGTCGGTCAGCGCCACCTCGTTGCCCACCGACAGCGTCTTGATCACTTCGCGGTTGCGCTCGCCAATGGGCGCGAAGCTCAAGGGCACCGGCCAGACCAGGCCGTTGCTCAGCCGTCCCTCCTTGAGCACGGACTTGTAATCGGCCTCGTTCATGAAGCCCTTGTTGGGGGAAAGTACCCCGGTGGCGATCATCTCGATGGTGATACTGACCTCGAGGTCGATGCGTATCGTCGGCAGCTCGCGCGCCTTGGCCAGCATCGCTTCCCTTTTCTCGGCCGGCACAACCTGATTGACCAGCTCGCCACCGTGAGGCTGTTGCGGGTACTTCTTGAACGCTAAGGGATCCATTCTCCTTCCTCACTCCCGTTATTTTTCTGCCCGCCTTGCGCAGGGCTTGTTATTGATCGAGTCGAGCGCCGAAGCCGGTCGGCGCGGCCCCACTGTAGCCCCTCGGGCCACCGCTGTACACCGAACCCAGGATATTCCCCAGGAAAACCTGGGGAAATCCCTTAAATGAAGTAATGGAATCGGTCGCGATTCCGGCCGGTCCAATTTCCCATTGGAAATGCGGTCAGCCCTGTTTTCCGGGGCCCGCGCCCATACATAGCAGTCGAAATCAAAAACGCCGGCGGAGTTGGATTGCCGCCGCCGGCCCTGTAGACTGCTTGACTTTCATCTCAACACAGGAAACCGCTATGCAAGTTGCCAAAGACAAGGTCGTATCGATCGACTACACGCTCACCGACGACGACGGCAGCGTCCTCGATACGTCCAACGGCCGTGCGCCGCTCGCCTATCTGCACGGTGCCGGCAACATCATCCCCGGGCTCGAGAAGGCCCTCGAAGGCAAGCAGGTTGGCGATCAGCTGACTGTCCGTATTCCGCCCGCGGAAGCCTACGGCGAACGCGACGAGGCGCTGACCCAGGTAGTGCCGATGGAGCTGTTCCAGGGCGTCGATCGGGTCGAGCCCGGAATGCGGTTTCAAGCACAAACTTCGGCGGGAATCCAGGTGGTGACCGTGTCCAAGGTGGAAGGCGACGAGGTCACCATCGACGGCAACCACCCCCTGGCCGGCAAGCCGCTGAACTTCGAGGTCAGCGTGGTCGACATCCGGGATGCCACCCCGGAAGAGCTGGCGCACGGCCACGTGCACGGGCCGGACGACCAGCCCTAGGAAGCGGGGCGCACGCCCTCGTCGATGGCAGCCGCCTGCAGCCAGCTCTGCAGGCGCGCCTGATCGACATCGCTCATCTTGATGATTTCGAAACCGGCGCCATAAGCATTGGTAAAGCTCGACGGCGCGCACCATACACAGCGTGCCTCCAGCCTGACGTAGCGTTCGCCGGGCACGGCCTGTGGCTGTTCCAGCGGCAGCCGCTCGCCGCTCTCCAGCGGGTGAGGGCCGACCAGCATGAAACCGCTGGCGGAGAGATTGACGATGCTGCCCAGCGGCTCGCCGTCGCGCATGTCGCAGGCCAGCAGCTGGCGATTTGGTCGGTAGCGCGGACTGCGCCGGCGCTCGTCCTGTCTTGTCGTATCATTCATGCGGCAGATTTCCATAAATCGCGCCGTTAACATTACCGTAAATCACCATCGCGGCCAGTGACCGAGGTCAAGCGCGAGCGGAAACCAAGAACCTCGGCCGGGACGCGACGGGCCGTTGCTGTTCCAGGCCTATCCAGGCAAGGCTGTTGGGATGACTGGATGCGGAGTGCAGACGTGAAGATCCTCAAGCTCGACGCTCAGCACGCCGACGAATGGTTGATGGCCTATCTGCGCCGGCGTCTCCCTCCCCAGCATCTGCGTCAGCGGCTCGGCATCGAAGCCGAAGGCGAGCAGCCGGTCATCGGCCACGGCCGCACCCTGTTTCACCTGGAAAACTCGGAAACCTTCAGCAGGCTGCTGCGCTGGGCGCTGAAGGCGACCCTGCTCTATGACGTCGGCCGGCGCAATGCGCTGCGCATTCGGGTAGTCCACAACGAGATCGAGCTGCCCCGCCTGCCGCCGGCTTTCGACGGCTACACCATCCTGCAGATCAGCGATCCCCACTTTGACGCCAACGAAGCCTTCCCGGCGGCGCTGGCCGAGCGGGTGCGCGACCTGGAATACGATCTGTGCGTGCTCACCGGTGACTTCCGCTACCGCACCGCCGGCCCGCTGGAGCCTGCCCTCGCCGGCCTCGCCAGGCTGCGAGCGCAGCTGCGCGCGCCGGTCTATGCCGTGCTGGGCAACCATGACTCGGCGCGCATGATCCCGGCCATCGAGGCCATGGGCATCCAGCTGCTGCTGAACGAATCGGCCGAGCTGCGCCGCAACGGCCAACGCCTCTATCTGGCCGGAGTGGACGATCCGCACTACTTCCGCGCCGACAATCTCGAGGCCGCCTGCCAGGACATCCCAGCCGGCGCCTGCGCCCTGCTGCTGGCTCACTCGCCCGAAATCTACCGCCAGGCCTCCCATGCCGGCTTCGACGCCATGCTCTGCGGCCACACCCACGGCGGCCAGATTCGCCTGCCGGGCGGCATCGCCCTGGTATTCAACGCCAACGCACCGCGGCGGGTTTGCAGCGGCCGCTGGCGCCATAACGGCATGCAGGGCTATACCTCGGCGGGCGCCGGCTCCTCGGTGCTGGACGTGCGCTTCAACTGCCCGCCGGAAGTGGTACTGCACCGGCTGGTGCGGCCACGCCACCGGTAAAGGCGCCCCGCGCTAGTAGGGCTGCTTGCGTATGCCCAGCTGAAACAGAAGCCAGGACAGGGGCAGCCCCAGGCAAAAGAACAGCAGCACGGCGACGCCGGCCTCCGCCACATTGAGCGGCAGCCAGTAGAGCAGCACCAGGGTTGGCAGCAGTGACTCCGGCAACTGGTCGAGCAGCACCGCGCGCCCGCTGGGCGGAATGCCCAGCCGCCGCTTGACGAAGCTGGAGAACAAATCGCCGACCATCGCCGCCAGCCCCGCGCTAGCACCAACATACCAGGGGTGGCCGAGCAGCAGGCCGACCACAGTGGCGGCCAGTAGCGCCACGCCTATCCCTGGCCAGGTTTTGGAGTGACCGAACAGGGGCCGGCCATCCCGCAACTTCAGGCCGAAGTCCACTGGAGGAAGCGTGCGGCCGCGCAGCAATCGCGCCAAAAGAATCGGCGCCCCATTGGCTGCCATCACCAGCAGCAGCACTTCCAAGATCCGCAGGGCAGACTCCATGCCAAAAACCTGAATGACGGCCATAGCCCGACGATAGCACCAATCATCGGTAAAGCAGTCCCCACGTCGGCTCGCATGCCATGCCCCCGCACGAAATCAAGCCGACCCAACTCGATTGGAGCCGGCGCGCCGCCGGCTTTTTGGATACCGAAAGCTTAGCCGCTGCCGGCGGCTTTTCCTGTTGGCAAGGAACGCAGGAAGGGCCCGGAATGGCAGGCAAATCGGCTAACGGCCGATCATGACACCGATGCCGAAATTGACGCGCGGCTGCGAATAGGAGCGGGAATGGTCTTCGCGCTGCCAAAGCTGGCTGTCGAGGATTTCGATCACCGGATAGGCGTACCGCGCCTCGCCGATCCTGCCTTCGGCCCTGTCCTGCAGTCGGCCGCGGATGGTGATCAGCCGTCCCTGGGTATAGTCGGCGGTCTCCAGATAGCCGGGAGCGACGGCGAGAAAGCGGCCGATGGGCGAGAGGGCGGTATTCGGCCGCTGGCGGTCGTCGAGCGGATAGGCCAGCACTTCCAGCTGGGTGGCGTCGGTCAGATTGCTGCTATTGACGATGACCCCGCCCCACAGCACCTCCGGCGCCTGGGCGATGGTGTCGGCGGCTACGCCTTGCGGCGTCACCCCGGTGGCGACGCCGCTGGTGTCGAACCGTGGCTGGGTGTTGGCGCAGCCGGCAATGAGCAAGACGGCGCAGATCGACAGTATCGTTTTTCGCATCATCACCACCAATAGGGATAGCCGTACCAGCCGGGCGGCGCGTACCGCGGGTGGCGGTAATAGGGCCACGGCCAGAAGGGATCGTACCAGAACGGATCCGGCTCGTAGATGACCCGCTCCGGCTCCGGCGCCCACAGATGCAGCGCGCTGACCTGCACCACCGGATAGCGGTAGGGATACTTGCCGACGAGCCGGGTCTCGACGGCCTCCAGCGTGCCCGCCACCGTCACCAGGCGGCCCTCAGCGTACACCACGGGATCGAGGAATTCGCCGGTGCAGGCCAGGAAGCGGCCCGGGCTGCCGTTGCCGGCGACCGGCTTCCCGCTGCTCTGCAGCTCGCGGCCGACCACCTCCAGGCAGGTTTCCTCGGCGCGGTTGTCGACGCCGGCGATGCTGCCACCCCAGCGCACTTGGCGGCCGAAATAGCGCTCCGGATCCTGTACCGCCACCCGCAGCGCCAGATCGGGCTCGGGCGCCTCCCGGATCGGCTGCGGCAGCTTGCTAGCGCAGCCAGCAAGCCCGATGGCAAGCGCAAGCGGCAACAACCAGCGCATGGACTTCCTCCCTTGCGGCAGAACGCTCGACCGATGTCATTTAATATAAGGTCAGACCGCGTCCGGCCTCTGCGGGTTCAGCGCTTCCACCTGCACCGTGCGGTAGGCTGGGTTGACGTCGGCCAGGCTGGTGCGGCAGACATCCATGTCCCGCAGCAGGCCATCCTTCAGGCTGTACATCCAGCCGTGCACCGACAGCTCCTGCCCGCGCGCCCAGGCGTTTTGCACGATGGCGCTCTGGCACACCCGCTCGACCTGGTGAATGACGTTGAGCTCGCACAGGCGGTCGCAGCGCGCCTCGAAGTTCTCGATGGCCTCCAGCTCCTGCTGATGCAGGTAGTAAACGTCCTTGACGTGCCGCAGCCAGTGGTCAATCAGCCCCATCTGGCGGTGCTCCACCACGGCGCGGATGCCGCCGCAGCCGTAGTGGCCGACCACCATGATGTGCTTCACCTTGAGCACGTCCACCGCGAACTGCATCACCGACATGCAGTTCATGTCGGTCGGCACCACCACATTGGCCACGTTGCGGTGCACGAACAGCTCGCCAGGCAGTAAGCCGACGATCTCGTTGGCCGGCACGCGGGAGTCGGAGCAGCCGATCCAGAGATATTCGGGCGCCTGCTGCTTAGAGAGGGTCTCGAAGAAATGCGGGTCGCGCCGGCGGATCTCTTCCGACCAGCGGCGGTTGTTCTCGAACAAATGGCTCAACGTGCGCATCGTCTGCCGTCTCGGTAGTCAACCAGCGATCCGGTCCGCTCAGGACTGGGCCAGGAACGCCTCCAGCTGCTCTTGGGCTTCCAGCCACTGCTCTTCCAGGCTTTCCTGGCGCTTGCGCAGCTCGCCCTGCGCCTGCAGCAGCTCGGCCAGCCGCGTCTTCCGACCCGGCTCGTACACGGCCGGATCGGCCAGCTCCCGCTCCAGCGCGGCAAGTCGCGCGGCCAGCTCCTCCAGCTCCCGGTCCAGCTGTCTCACCCGCTGCTGCAGCGGCCGGGCCGCCTCGCGCCGCTCGGCTTCCCGTCGACGCGCTTCGCGCCGCGCCTGGGCGGTGTGCTCACCTCTGGCCGCCGCCGGCTGGACCGGCTCCGCAGCCTTGTTGCGGCTCGCCACCCAGGCCTGATAATCGCCCAGGTCACCATCGAAAGGCCGCAGCTGGCCATCGGCCACCAGCCAGAACTCGTCGGTGGTGGTGGTCAGCAGATGGCGATCGTGCGAGACCAGTACCATGGCGCCCTGGTAGGACTGCAGCGCCACCGTGAGCGCATGGCGCATTTCCAGATCGAGGTGGTTGGTGGGCTCGTCCAGCAGCAGCAGGTTGGGCCGCTGCCAGACGATGAGCGCCAGTACCAGGCGCGCCTTCTCGCCGCCGGAGAAGGGGCCGACGGGCGCCAGGGCCTGATCGCCGCTGAAGCCGAAGCCGCCCAGGAAATCGCGCAGGCGCTGCACGTCCACCTCCGGCGCTAGACGCTGCAGATGCAGCAGCGGGCTGGCGGCCAGATCCAGCTGTTCCAGCTGGTGCTGCTCGAAGTAGCCGATGACCGTCCCCTGCCCCAGCAGCCGCTGCCCGCTCCGCGGCGCCAGCGCGCCAGCCAGGCAGCGCACCAGGGTCGACTTGCCGGCGCCGTTCGGCCCCAGCAGCCCGATGCGCATGCCGGGACGGATGGAGAGATCGAGCCCTTGCAGGACCGGCGCGCCGTCATAACCCAGCTCGACCTGGTCGAGCGTGACGATGGGATCGGGTGCCCGCGGCGGCTCGGCGAACTCGAAGCGGAACGGCGAGTCCACATGCGCCGGCGCGATCCGCTCCATGCGCTCCAGCGCTTTGAGCCGCGACTGCGCTGCCCGCGCCTTGGTAGCCTTGGCACGGAAGCGCTCGATGAAGCGGGTGAGATGGGCGATCTCGCGCTGCTGCTTCTCGTACTGCGCTTGCTGCTGGGCCAGACGCTCGGCTCGCTGGCGCTCGAAGGCGCTGTAGTTGCCGCGGTAGAGCACCAGCTTGCGGTCATGCAAATGAATGATGCCATCAACACAGGCATCGAGAAAATCGCGGTCGTGGGAGATCAGCAGCAACGTGCCGGGATAGCGCTTGAGCCACTGCTCCAGCCAGAGCACGGCCTCCAGGTCGAGATGGTTGGTGGGCTCGTCCAGCAGCAGCAGGTCGGAGCGACGCATCAGCGCCTGCGCCAGGTTGAGCCGCATGCGCCAGCCGCCGGAAAAGCTCTTCACCGGCCGCTGCTGATCGTCGTTAGCGAAGCCCAGGCCGTGCAGCAGCTCGGCGGCGCGCACTGGGGCGGTGTAGCCCTGGATGCCGTCGAGCTGGGCGTGCAGCTCGGCGATGCGACGACCGTCGCCGGCCGCCTCCGCCGCGGCTAGCTCCCGCTCCAGGGCACGCAGCTCCTGGTCGCCGTCGATCACGTAATCCAGCGCACTGCGCTCCAGCGCCGGCGTCTCCTGCGCCACGTGGGCGATGACGAGATCGGTCGGCATGTCCAGATCGCCGGCATCCGGCGCCAGCTCCCCGCGCAGCATGGCGAACAGGCTCGACTTGCCACTACCATTGGGACCGACCACGCCGAGCTTCTGGCCGGCATGGACGGTCAGATCGACTCCTTGCAGCAGCGGCTGGCTGCCACGGTAAAGCGAGAGGTTGCGCAGGCTGATCATGGGCGGCAAGTGTACCAGGATGCCGGTCCGGCGCAGACAACTTTTTCCACCTTCAGGAAGGCGGCAGCGCGCCATTCCGGACCGCCGGCACGGCTGCCCAAGCGATCACCCAGAGGCTTCATCACCCGCGGCACCGACAGGGAGAGCACGGCGACCACGAGTTGGAAAATCAGCTGCAGTCGCAGGCCCAGCTCCCCCGCCACCCTTGAAGGTTGCGGCCGTAATCCCTTCTACATCAGGGCTTCGTTCAGACAAGCCCCCAAGAACAAGATTCGATAGCGGCGGCTCGGTGAATATCAGCGGCTTGCTCGAAGCGGCTCCATTCCCGCTCACCCCCCAGGTAACCCCCGGCGGCCTTGTTCACCAGCTCAGGATATTCCGCTTCCAGGATGTCAGCCGGCATGCCGTAGTCGAGAAGGCGGCGGCGCATGACATGGCGCTCGTAGAGGATCACCGGCTTGCCGTTCGGCAAGAAGCCCTGCCCACGGCTTTCAACTTCGTTGACAGCTTTAATCGCCGCAAGCTCCACCCCCAGCGTCTCAGCCGCGCGGCGCAAGTCATCTTCGCCAAGCAGATTTCCACGCGCCGCACCACGCAGCACCGCAAACGTCTTCGGCCCTGCAATCCCATCCACCACCAGGCCAGCAGAACGCTGGAACTCACGCACCGCCCGTTCCGTCTGCGGCCCAAATTCACCGTCAATGACAAGCGAGAATCCTTGCCGTCTCAGCAGGCCCTGTAATTCAGCGACCGCGCTTCCGCGATCACCACGTCTCAACAGCATGACGAATCACCCCTTGGTTCTCTGATCGAACCATAACTTATTCAATCGAACCAGAAAAGTGAGCGCTCGCCATTGTCTCTTTGTAGTGCGGCCCCATACTAAATAGCACCACCTGGCACTGGAGGAGAAAGCATGGCAAAGCGTAAGGAAGATACGCCATGGGTTGATGTAGATCCAACTCGCAAGATCGGCATCAATGTGCCAATGCCGGCACCGCTCATGAAAAAGCTGGACTACCTGATTGAGCATAAAGCGATACGCTCCAAATCTAGCTTCATCCGTGATATGGTAGAGAAGGCAGCGGATGAAGAAATCGCCAACCTTTGGCGGCTTCATGAAGCCGTAATAGCATACGAGTCCAGGAAGCGGCGGTAATGGGGATCAGGAAGGACGAAACGACAGAGCAGTATGAGCGCCGCCTTAAATGGGCGGCATTCGAGAGATTCATTCTCTCATACCAAGATGTTTTTTGGTTGGCTCTGTACATATTCATCTTCTTCATCCTGCCGCTATTCATCGAGGAGCGGCATTACCCGCCGCTCCCCTGACGCTTTTCGTATTCCTCCAACGCCTGACGGATCACATCGACGCGATCAACGATCATGTCGGCAATATCCCCGCCATAGATCACGTGAGCGGTGCCGTAGATGTTGCGTATGGTATTCCGATCCAGCGTGTACGGCGGAACGACGCCAGCGAGAATCGACTGAACATCAGACTTAGAGACACCGGTTCGGTTGAGGACTTCAGCAATCTCACCGTCGTTTATGCCGGAGTCGCGAGCAGCCTTCACCAACTTGAACATGTCGCGGTACGCCTTCTCGCGTGCATCTAGCGAAGTCTCAAGGGCAGAAACGATGCGCGCCTTAGTGATCTTGTTCGGATCACGGAAGGCCTTGAGCAGGATGCTGCTAGCGTCCTTCTTCGCGTCACGGAATTCGAAGGCGCGATAGTACAAGGCCGTCTTCGGATCAAAGGTTGTCACCCGGAAGCCAGCAAGCGCCCACAGTTCTTCATAGATGTTGTAGCGCTTACCGCTCGGCATGATCTCCCCGCGCATCGCCATTGCCATTCGCTCAAGGTTTCCGGCAATGCCAGGCTGCGCCGCCTTTCTAAGATGGTTGGCAATGTCGATAGCTTGGTTCACGGGCGAATCATGCTCATTGAAGACCTTGCCGCCAGTGTCCTTCTTGTTCTTGTAGATGTCGATCAAGGCCCCGACCAGGATTTCTTCGCCAAAGAAAGGCTCCAGCGCTTCCTTGGCAGACTGGAGAAGCGCATCCTCAATGGGCTGATTGCGCAGAATCGCGTTGATCGGGCGCTTCCAGTAGTTGTAGGGGTCTATGAACGACATATCCAAGTACTGAAGATTTCCCTTCGCGTCCCTGCCGGTGTATAGCAGGTTAGAATTGCGCTGCCACGGCGCGGCCATCATACGGACAGCCTCGTCTTCGTCGTCATCAACGCCAATGAGCGCGCGCGACAGTGCTTGGATCGCGTGAATGCCGGCAGCAGCAATCGCAAAGCCAAACACCTTGCGAATGCCCATCGCCGGGGCTTCCCGCATGTCCTTCTGCAAGTACTTGAGGATGTTGAAACTTGTCCGGATGATCTCGGAAGGGAACGAAACGAACGTCCCAGAAAGCGGGAAACGGCGCAGGTGATTTATGAACCGACCAGTCATCGAGTAGGTCGGATACGTGTCCCGAATCCTCTTTGCAGCTTCACGCTCGGCTTCACGTTCAGACATGCGGCGATACTTCATGAGCATCGCCTTCTCGTTCTCAAAGCCGACGATCTTCCAGAAGTCGTCGCCGTACTGATAGAACTTCTGCGCCATGTCTTTCAGCGTCTTAAGATTGCGCAGCTGCCCATCAGGACCGAACAGCGTTTCATCAAGACGCGATTCCTGGAGAAGCTTCAGCATCTCGCCGGCATAGGCCGTGTCGTAGATAACACCAAGCTCCTTGAGTCGGCGCAGGTAATTGATCTGCTCATGCTCGCCGCGATGCGTGAAGTATTCACGCAATCCCTGGATCGAGCGGCGGGCCTGACGAAGGTCGAAATGACCGTTCGCTATCGCGAACAGCGCGACGCTCATCCAGTTGCGCATGGCTGTGGTCGGCGCGAGAACCATCTTACCGTACTTCACCATGCCGTTGAGCTGGACTACCGCGCGCAACCAATCAGGCATCTGTTCGCGGCCCATCGCATCGATGAGCGCCTGATTGATTTCAGGGAAGGTGTAGAGGCCGTTGAGCGGCGAATAGACTTCCGATCCTTCCGCCGCGATCCGAACCGTCGAACGATTGAGCGGCCTGGTGTCTTCCGTGAATAGGAATCCAGCATCGAATCCGATCTCAAGGAACTTGTCGAGGAACCGCTGATTGGCAATCAGCCGGCTCATCTTCGTGATCGTCTTGGCGAAGTTGATGCGAATGTCGTCGTACTCGCCAAGCAGCGCACGAATTTCCGGAGCGATGTCCTTCCTGCGCTTCAGGACACTGAGATCCTTGGCGCCAAGCTTCGACTCCTTGATGAAGGACTCCATGCTGTCATAGGCCGTCCCGTCCTCAAGGATCGACTTGATGGTCCGAGCAATCCGCGCCTGAAGTTCAGGACCAGCCTTCTCGCCTTCCTCCAGATACCTGGATTCCAGATACTTCGCCGCGCGCTCCATCACCTCCTGCGGCACCTTCTTCGGCCAGTCAGGATCGTCGAAGGCACGGTAAGAGCGGTGCACGTAGGTGTCGAGATTATTCAGGATCGTCTGGAGAAGCTGCGCCTTCTGATATGCGGCCTCATCCCTACCTTCCGCCTGAAGCTCGGCAATCTGATTGCCGAGAATGACAGCGTACTCAGCAGATAGGCGGCTTATCGCATGGCGCATCTTGAGAATCTCAAGGCGCACCTTCTGCGGAAGGTCAGCATTGAGAATGGCGACACTCCCGCCGGCAAGCGAATCATTGATCTCGCGACGGATCTTCGGGTTGAGCTTGCTGAACGGCTTGCCGTAAGCCTCATGTATCGCCTTCTCGAAGCTGCCGACGTAGTGGGCAATATCGAACTCAAACGCATTGATATAGGAATCGCGCTCGATTTTTGCCTCGAAGATCGGCCTCGGCAGCAGGCCGCCAGGCATGAACTGCCGCTTGATGGCGAGCTTGCCCTTCTCCCAGAGCGTCCGGTCGCGATCGCCCATTGCCTCAAAGGCGCGCTGATAGGCATTCTTCTCCGGCTGACGGATGGAGAGCCGAACATCCGGATTGACAAGCATGATCCTACGCACCACACTACGTAGGTATCCGGGATTGCCCGTGTTTAGCTCATCCGCTCCTGCGGCACTGGCAGCGTATTGACGGCGGTCCCAGATTTCTTGTGTAAGGACAACCTCATGCACGTACAGGCCAGTGCGCCTGGAACCTTGCCCAACCAACAACGCCGCACACGCCACCCGCCCCCGACCCTCGCCTGCAAGTGTCAAGCGGGGCACATCGCCATCACGGTGGATCGCACCCCGGGCCACGCTTGGGGCTGAAACCAGGGCGCCAGCGGGCGTTCGCCGCGAGGCGGGATTTCTTTGCCGCTGGGGCCGTTCCCCCGAGCACTGCTTGCTCGGCAAGCTCAACTGGGCCGTCTGTCAGGGCAGGATGCGCCGGGAACATGGGCACCGCCCCCGGACTGGTCAAATTGCCCAGCAAAGACCTGATGCAAGCCGTAAACCTGGATTTCTTCTGGCAGAGGCTTTTGACCGAGACAGAGGATTCTTCCGGAAGCCTGAATGGCATAAAGCCGGACATCGTCGGTCTTTTCGTTGATTTTCTCATGCAGCCCCGAGATGAGGGACTGCCGCTCGCGGTCATTGAGGCGGCAATGAAAGACGCTGTACTGTAACGGCGTGCCCCAGCGGCGCAAGTAACGGTGCATCCGCTGAATCCGGCGCGGGTCGGTAATGTCGTAGCAAACGACGTAGTCCACCCGCTGCCCCCGGCTCATAGAGGCCACACCTCCCGAATCATGCTCGCCAGGCGCGCTTTGTCGTCAGGCGCATCGGCGAGCTCTTCCTCCCACTCCAGCGAGCGACGTCTTCTCTGACGGGCTTGGAACTCGTCCGCCAACGCCGCCAGATGCCGGTAGAGCTGATCCAAAAGCGGCCCAGCCGCCTGCAGCTCAAACAGCCCGATCAGATCACGCCGCTCCACCGTACCGCTCAGCTGCCGGCGCCAACGGACATAAACCCACAGCAGTGTCACTCCCAGGCACTGCTCGAGCACATCAACCACATCACATCCCTTGAGCGCCAGCTCACGAATCACGGGATGGAATCCCTGGCGCGACAGTTCAGCCTGCAACCAGCCCCGCAGCTGCTCGGAAAGCACCTTGACTTCAAACTCGATGGCAGCCCCAGGCTGGAAATAGCGCAAATAGCGCAGCAGCCGCAGCCGAGCCGCCCGAATATCACCGCGAAACCCTTCACGGAAGGCGAGGCTGACGGCGTGCCGCAGCTGGATCTCTCGCCAGACGTTGAAGGCGCCAACGCCACTGCTGTGGGCTATGATCGCGGCCAGCTCCCGAGCCTCCCTGCCCGCTGCCTGCCGAGCGGGCTGCAGCACCGCATGAACGTACCCCTGGGAATCTTCGAAATGCACGCTGGAACCGGCAGCCGCCAGTGCCAGCAGCGCATCCAGCAGTGGCTCGTTGACGCCCCGAACGACTGCGCGCTGGATCCGCCGCAGCGGTATGCGCTGACTCGCCCGTCCCGGACGCTGCACCAGCAGACTGGGGCCATCCCGCCTCACTGCGACAGCGCTAGCGTCCAGATACAGGGCGCGCCTCGCCTCATCTCGCCTCATGCGCCGCCTCCAGGCAAGCCTTGGCTAGCAGCCGCGCGGCACGGGCGAACAAGCGGCGGTGACGTTCCGCCATCGACTCATAGGCAGCGAAGAACACCCCTCTGGCGGTCTTGCGCAGCAACGCCGCGCCGTTCTCCCGGCTGAACATTTCCGGCCGCAGCTGCCGCTCGGCAAAAAGCCGCCAGACCATGCGCTCGACGCCAGAGCGCCCCACCTCGGCCAGATCGCAGGCAAGGGACTCCCGGTTGTGGCTCGGCTCATGCAGGAACCCCAGGAGTGGATCCAGACCGGCCTGGGTCAACGCCCGCAAGGCATCGCCATGCACCAGCGCATACCCCAGCGACAAGGCCGCGTTAACCGGATCACGGGGTGGTCGGCGGTTACGCCCGGTAAATTCCGCATCAGGTGGCAACAGCGCGGCGTAGGCTCGAAAGAAGGTCGCCGCAGCGCTTCCCTCGAGGCCTCGCAGCGTAGCAAGCGTTTCCGCGGCTCTTGCTTGCCGCGCCATGACTTCCAGCTGCTGGCAAGCGGTCCGCAACGCCAGACGCTGATCGGGTCGCTCCGCCAGGGCCTTGCCGAGCAGCCGGCAGCTGTTGCCGATCTTCAGCGCCACGATGACCTTCGCCCAGAACAGCTGGGATCCTGCATCGGTGACCAGACGGTATTGCCCCAGCCGCCGAACCGCATCGCCGTGGCCGGTGCCGTACAAAAACGCGGCTCGTCGCTGCCCGCGTCCGGGCAACGCCAGCAGACTGACGCCATGCTCCGCGAGCTGGGTCAGCAGACCGCTGTCGAGCTGGCTGCCACCGTGCAGAACCAGGCGGCTGATCATGCGCAGAGGAATGGTCTTCGGCTTGCTTTCCGGCGCGCGGATCAGCAGCGCGCCAGACTGGTGACTCAGCACCGTGCCGCGCCGGTCGATGATCACCGTCGCCATATTCACTCGAGATAAAAAAAGGCCGGATCGGCGGGCTTGACGGCCACCCCCAGCGTGATGACCGGCCGACGCGGCTCCAGTGGAATGATTGCGCAGCTATCCACGGTCAGATCCAAAACCGAGGACATTTCCTCCACCAAAAGATCCTGCTCCGCTGCCGTCAGCCAGCATTCGTATGCGGACTTTTGACCACCGCTGGCAAATCCTTTTATCACCCGCAATGCTGCCTGCAGCCGCTTCGGGTCACGCACATCGTACGCGACGAGGAACAGCTTTCTCTTCATGTCGACACCCCGGCACCTCGGCACGCGACAGCCACAAATTTAGTATGTGCCCGCTACGGTGACAGGAATGGAAAGCTTTCCATCACAAGGGAAGAATGCCTGGCAGGAGATGACTGAAAAACCGATCCACATCAATGCCTTAGACGCAAGAGAAAGCTGAGCGTCCCAATGGATCAGGTCTGCCTCACACCACCATCGGCGAAGGCCAGAAAAACATCCCTCAAACCAGAGCGTATTGCTCCTTGCGCCCACGCGCCACCGGATCCCTTTAAATCATGACGCGTCTCCAGCCTCCTCAGTCGCGGGCCATTCTCGGCGCTGCTCACGATTCCTTTTAGTTCAGGGCATCTCTCAAACACAAGAAGTATCCGTATTACATTGTGGAGGGACGGTCGTAATCCCTTCTAGTTCAGGGCATCTCTCAAACGAGGGAGTAACAATGAATCTGTCGCCAAAAGTCCGTCGTAATCCCTTCTAGTTCAGGGCATCTCTCAAACCAGCATCATGCGAAACTTCGCGGGCTGTTGACGTCGTAATCCCTTCTAGTTCAGGGCATCTCTCAAACCGCTACATCGAATATACGGTTAAAGAACATGCCGTCGTAATCCCTTCTAGTTCAGGGCATCTCTCAAACAAACGACCGGCAGCAGGATGGATACGCAGTCTGCGTCGTAATCCCTTCTAGTTCAGGGCATCTCTCAAACTATCATCGTCGAGGAGTACCTCGCGGAGATCGGGTCGTAATCCCTTCTAGTTCAGGGCATCTCTCAAACTTTGGCTGTACGCCAATGCCCATGAGACACGCCTTGTCGTAATCCCTTCTAGTTCAGGGCATCTCTCAAACACTAAGAGGAAAAAACAATGGCAAAACTGTTCGGTCGTAATCCCTTCTAGTTCAGGGCATCTCTCAAACGCAGGTCAGCAGGGAGGTCTACGACG
>Ga0079224_100000114_pt1 | contig 61765 bp, 53 predicted proteins | sample Stecom2015_FD_80414 | JGI IMG/M metagenome (GOLD analysis project Ga0079224, IMG submission 80414) | Agricultural soil microbial communities from Utah to study Nitrogen management - Steer compost 2015 | ecosystem: Environmental > Terrestrial > Soil > Agricultural land | place: USA: Utah... | reverse complement strand
CAATCAGCGACTTGGATCTAAAACCAGAAGTATACTCGAGCGTGCGCTCGGCTCGATGGCTTTCAGTGCGCCAGGCCAACCGCTTGCGCGCGCGCAGTCTACCCGCGGCGACCTTCAGCGGCAAACGGCGCGCCGGCCATGACACCGACAAAAGGCCGTAGGCCTCGGCCGTCAGAAAGAAAAACGTCTCGCTCGTCTACCGCCTGGCGCCGTCGCTCAGACAGTGAAGCTCTCGCCGCATCCGCATTCTCCTTTCACGTTCGGGTTGCGGAAGCGAAATGCCTCGTTGAGGCCTTCCTTCACGAAATCGATCTGGGTGCCCTTGATCAGCTCGAAGCTGTCGCGATCGACGACGACCTTCACCCCTTGATCCTCGAACACCAGGTCATTCGAGCCAATCTCGTCGGCGTAATTCACGACGTAGGCGAAGCCCGAGCAACCGGTCTTCTTCACACCGACGCGCAACCCGAGGCCGTGGCCTCGACGGCCTAGAAACGTACGGACGCGATCGGCAGCAGCGGGAGTCAGTGAGATCGACATTGACAGCTCTGGCCCTCCTGAAAGCCTGTTCAAACTTTGACCAGAATTGCGGCGGGAAGTGCGCGAGTCAAGGGCGGGATCATGCCGTTTGTGCATGACTCGATGACCGATCGTGCCATGCTTTCGCAAGCGCGCGCACCGCATCCTCCAGCACGAGCAGCCGACCCCATTTCTCGGCTGGTACCTCGAGCACATCGGCCGCCTCGCGCCAGCTCCAGGTGGCGAGCTCGCTGGCGCTCGCGCCGAGCAACCTTTCGGTGAGCCACGATGTCGCGGCAATCGAATGAGGGCAACCGTAGACGAGCTGCTGTAGCGTCGCGATCCGATCGCCCTCGATGCGGGCGCTCAGGACGACCTCGATGCCTTGCGCCTTCGAGCCGCGCCGCACCTCGAGCACATCGGGAGCCGGCTGCAAGCGTCCGACGTTGCGCGGGGCGAAGAAGTGGCTTTGCACCAGCGAGGAGTACTTCACGGGTCTCGCCCTACTCGGCCCGTCCCGCCGGCGCTAACGCGCGCAGACGCTCGACCTCGCGCCTCACCACTGCGATCGCCGCATCGATTTCCTCATCGGTGGTGAACCGGCCGAGACTGAAGCGCAGCGAGCTTTGTGCGACCTCGTCGCTGCGCCCCAGCGCACGCAAGACATACGACGGCGTCTCCGACGCCGAGGCGCAAGCCGAGCCGGCAGATACCGCAATGTTGCCGAGCGCGTACAGCAGGCTCTCTCCCTCCACGCCGTGGAAGCTCACGTTGAGCACGCTGCACACGCGGCGCTCGGGATGCCCGTTGAGCTCGACGCCATCGAGCGTCGACAGACCCGCCCAGAGACGCTCGCGCAAGCGTGTAATCCGTGCGACATCGGCTGCGCGCTCGCGCTCGGCAATCTCGAACGCCAGGCCCATGCCGACGATCTGTGGTGTCGGCAATGTTCCTGAGCGCAGCCCGAGCTCCTGCCCGCCCCCGAACAGCAGCGGACGCAGTCCCACAGGCGGCGTGCGGCGTATGTAGAGCGCTCCGATTCCCTTCGGGCCGTAGCTCTTGTGCGCAGTGACGGACAGTAAGTCGATGCACATCTCCTCAACGTCGACCGGCACCTTGCCGATGCTCTGGGCGGCGTCGACGTGAAAGAGAATGCCCTTCTCGCGGCAGATGCGACCCACAGCTCCGATGTCTTGGATGACACCGATCTCGTTGTTGACGTGCATGAGCGAGACGAGCTGGGTGTCGGGACGCAGCGCCTCCTGCACCTGCTCGGGCGTCACGATGCCGTCGGCGTTCGGCTTCAGATACGTGACGGAGAATCCCTCGCGCTCGAGCTGCTTGAGCGGATCGAGCACGGCCTTGTGCTCAGTCCGCGAGGAGACAATGTGTCGGCCGCGATCGGCGTTGAAACGCGCAGCGCCGAAGAGCGCGAGGTTGTTCGATTCCGTCGCGCCGGATGTCCACACGATGCATTCGGGACGTGCGCCGATTGCAGCCGCCACTTGCGCGCGCGCTTGCTCGATGCGCGCCCGGGCGAGCCGACCATAGGCGTGCCCCATGGAGGAAGGATTGCCCTGCAGCGCGCGATCCTGCAGGCATTCGATCATTGCCTCGGCGACACGTGGATCGAGAGGGGTGGTCGCCGCGTAATCCAAGTAGATGGGTAAGTCCGCGCTCATCGTGCCACCGGTTTACCCGCCGGACGGCGGCGTGCCTGCACCGCCGTGAGAATGCCGCGCAGTATGTTCACCTCGTTCTGATCCAAGTCGGCGCGATTGAACAAGCGGCGGATACGCGTCATGAGGTGCCCTCGACCGGTGCGATCGCGGAACTCGATCAGCTCCAGCACCTCCTCCAGATGCGCGTAGAAACGCGTCATCTCCTCGGCCGTTGCCAGCGGCACGTCACGCGGCGGCGGCTGCGGCGCACCAGGCCGCGTCGCCAGCCAGATCTCGTAAGCGATCACCTGCACGGCCATCGCAAGATTCAGCGAGCTGTACTCGGCGCTCGTCGGGATCGTCACCAGCATGTTGCAGCGAGTGAGCTCCTCGTTCGTGAGCCCGTAGCGCTCCGAGCCGAACACGATCGCCACGTGGCCGGTCTGAATCTCCTGGGCGATTCGCGCTGCGCACTCGCGCGGCTCGACGATCTGCCAAGGAAGATGGCGCTGGCGTGCGCTCGTGCCCACGACCAGCCCGCACTCGGCGATCGCTTCATCGAGCGTGTGACAGATGCGCGCCCGCTCCAAGATGTCGTCGGCGCCCGATGCGCGCGCAAAGGCGTCGGGATCCGGGAAACACTTGGGACGCACGAGGTACAGCTCGCGCAGCCCCATGTTCTTCATTGCGCGCGCACTCGCCCCGATGTTACCAGGGTGCTGTGTGTCGACGAGAACGATTCGAGTGGACATGAAGCCGTGAATGGGCGTGAGCGGCGCACATGCTGGTATTCTACCCGTCTCCTGCCGCATTCGCGGCTGCTCTTTAAACCCTTTCCGCACGCATTGTCCGAGGATCTGTACGCATGCAACCGTTGCTGAACATCGCCATTCGCGCCGCACGGCGGGCTGGAGAAGTCATCGTTCGCGGCATGAATCGAGCGCATCGACTGGATGTGCGCGCGAAGGGCCAGAACGATTTCGTCACCGAGATCGACATGCTCGCGGAGCGGGAGATCATCGAGACCGTCCGCAAACATTACCCCGACCATGCGTTCCTGGCGGAAGAGAGCGGTCAAAGCGGCGACGCCGAGTTCGTTTGGATCATCGATCCGCTCGATGGCACCACCAACTACGTGCACGGCTTTCCTCAGTTCGCGGTCTCCATCGGCGTGCAGCGTCGCGGCCGCATGGAGCACGGCGTGGTTTACGATCCGCTGCGTCAGGAACTGTTCACCGCTTCGCGTGGCGAAGGCGCGCTCCTTGACGGCAGGCGCATTCGCGTGAGCGGACATGTCAGCCTGGAACGAGCGCTCATCGGCACGGGGTTTCCTTATCGCTCGAACCTGCATTGGCTCGACAGCTACATGGAGATGTTCAAGGCCGTCACGCAACAGACCGCCGGCATTCGTCGTGCGGGCTCGGCCGCGCTCGATCTGGCCTATGTCGCAGCAGGCCGTCTCGATGGGTTCTGGGAGCTGGGCCTGTCGCCCTGGGATACCGCCGCAGGCACGCTGCTCATCACGGAAGCAGGCGGAATGGTCGGCACGCTCACGGGCGGTGAGTACAAGCAGAAGGGACACATCGTCGCGGGCACGCCCAAGGTGTACGCTGCGCTGCTGGAGATCCTGCGGCCCTACGTGCCGGAAGAGCTGCGCGACGCTTGAGCGGCAGGTGCGACGAGGGTGGATGGAGTGACATAAGACGGACCTCATGCCACGGCCAGCCGAGCCCTCCTCCGCGGTCACGCCTCGATTTTCGCGAAACCGTTCTGTACAGTCGCCGCCAGTAGAACAATGCCGTAGGAATATCCGAAGCGGCAGACGGGAGGGATCAACGCGTGAGTGTATTTAGAACGAAGCCGGTGACTGCCGCCCCGCATGTCGATGCGGGCGAACCCGTCGAAGGCAGCCTGCATGGTGAGGTCTCGCTCAGGCGAGTATTGACTGCTCGTCACCTCGTCCTGCTCGGCATCGGCGCCATCATCGGCGCTGGCATCTTCGTGTTGACTGGTCAAGCCGCTGCCAACTATGCGGGACCCGCCGTGATGTTGAGCTTCGTGATCGCCGGCTTCGCATGCGCCTTGGCGGGCCTGTGCTACGCGGAGTTCGCCGCGATGCTGCCGGTCTCGGGCAGCGCCTACTCCTACTCTTATGCGACCCTCGGAGAAATCGTCGCCTGGTTCATCGGCTGGAACCTGATTCTCGAATACCTGTTCGCAGCCGCGACCGTCGCCGTGGGCTGGTCGGGTTACATGAATGGCCTCTTGGGCACGATCGGCGATGCCATCGGCATTCAGCTCGCGTTGCCGGAAGCGCTCTCCACCGCGCCGCTCGCCTATTCCAACGGTCGGCTCGTTTGGACCGGCGCGATCGCCAATGTGCCCGCGATCGCCATCGTGATCGGCGTGGCCGCGCTTTGCTACCGAGGGATCACCCAATCAGCGTTTGCGAACACGGTCATCGTCGCGATCAAGCTGGCGGTGATCCTGCTGTTCCTGGGCTTCGGCTTGCAGCATGTCGACGTGGCCAACTGGGATCCGTTCATCCCGCCGCGCACCGAGGAGGGCCAATTCGGTCTTGGTGGCGTGCTCCGCGCAGCCTCGATCGTGTTCTTCGCCTACATCGGCTTCGATGCGGTCTCGACCGCGGCACAGGAAACGAAGAATCCCCAACGTGCCATGCCGATCGGCATCCTGGGCTCGCTCGTCATCTGCACGCTGTTGTATATGTCGGTATGCGCAGTGCTGACGGGCATGCTGCCCTATACCGAGCTCGGCACGCCCAAGCCGGTCGCCACAGCGCTCGAAGCGTATCCTGACTTGCTGTGGCTCAAGACCGTGGTCGAGATCGGTGCAGTCGCCGGCTTGAGCTCGGTCATTCTCGTCATGATCATGGGGCAAGCGCGCATCTTCTACTCGATGGCGCAGGACGGCCTCATCTCGCCGCGCTTCGGTCGCGTCCATCCGGTCTACCGTACGCCGCACGTCGGCACCGCGTTCGTGGGCATCGTGGCGACCGTGCTCGCCGGCCTCCTCCCGATTGGCGTGCTCGGCGATCTCGTCTCGATGGGCACGCTGCTCGCCTTCTCGACCGTATGTATCGGCGTGCTCGTGCTGCGATTCACGCGCCCGGATCTGCCGCGCGCTTTCCGCGTGCCAGCTGCCATCATAGTGTGCCCGCTCGGTGCGTTCGCCTGCCTGTGGCTGTTCTTCGAAGCGTTCGCCGACAACTGGCAGTGGATGAGCGTGTGGATCTTGATCGGATTCGGCGTCTACTTCGCGTATGGCGTGCGACACAGCGCGCTCGCGCGCTCGGCATCGGACAGCGTGCTTCGCAGCGTGGTTGCACGGCGGCGTAGCTGAGACTGCGAGAAGTCTGCGGCAGGCAAGCCTTCGGCAAGAAGACCGCTAACGAGGCAGGGAGGACACGTCTCGTGTCAGGGAGGCCTCTGTTCCCTAGCTATTCCCTGTTTCCTGTTCCCTACTTTTCCTCATCCTCATGTTGAGGAATTCGACCGAGACCGAGAATGCCATTGCGAAGTAGATGTAGCCCTTCGGAATGTGCAGCTCGAAGCCCTCGCCGATCAGCGCCACCCCGATCAGGATCAGGAACGACAGAGCGAGCATCTTGATCGTCGGGTGACGATCGACGAAGTTGCTGATCGGTCCGGCCATGAACATCATGACGATCACGGCGGCGACCACCGCTGCGATCATCACCTCGACGTGCTCTGCCATGCCCACGGCGGTGATCACCGAGTCCAACGAGAACACGATGTCGATGATGGCGATCTGAGTGATCACGCCCAAGAACGTCGCCTTCGCCTTGACGACGTCCGGAGGCTGTTTCGCGCCTTCCAGGCTGTGGTGAATCTCCATCGTGCTCTTGGCGAGCAGGAACAAGCCGCCGCCGATGAGAATGAGGTCGCGCCCGGACACGCCGCTGCCGAAGACGGAGAACAAATCCTGCGACAGGCCCATGACCCACGTGATGGACAGCAGCAACAGGATGCGCGTGAGCATGGCCAGCGCCAGGCCGATGGTGCGGCCGCGCGGACGCTGCCGCTCCGGCAGGCGGCCGACGAGGATGGAGATGAAAATGATGTTGTCGATGCCGAGCACGATCTCGAGCGCCGTCAACGTCACGAAGGCCAGCCATACCTGCGGGTCGGTCAGTAGCTCCATCGAACGTCTCCGGACTGTCGCGGTGCCTCAGCCGCGCTGTCGATCGTGCCTGCGGAAACGGCCTAGCTCGAGTGCTCGCGCCGCGACGTCACCAACGAGGCCACGATGCCGATCGCCAGGAAGCCGACGATCACGCCGAGCGACACCAGATGCGGAATCGTCACGTGGTGGTGCAGCATCATCTTCACGCCAACGAAGGCCAGGATGAAGATCAGACTGAACTTGAGGTACCTGAACATCACCATGAGCCCTGCGATCGCAAAGTACAGTGATCGCAGACCGAGAATCGCGAACGCATTCGACGTGAAGACGATGAACGGATCCTGGGTCACCGCGAAGATCGCCGGGATCGAATCGACCGCGAATACCACGTCTGCGAAATCGACCAGCAGCAACGTCACGAACAGCGGCGTGGCAGCGCGTTTGCCGTTCTTGATCGTGAAGAAGCGCTCGCCGTCCAAGCGATCCGTCACCGGGTACACCCGCCGCGCCAGACGAACGAGCACGCTGTTGCTGGGATCGAACTGCTCGTCGTCCTTCAGCATCCGCGCTGCCGATAGCAGCAGAATGCCGCCGAACACGTAGAACATCCAATCGAACGCGTGAATGAGCGCGGCACCCATCGCGATCATCGCGCCGCGCAGCACGATCGCCCCGACGATGCCCCAGAAGAGCACGCGATACTGGAAGCGCGGCGGGATCTTCATGAAGGTGAAGATGACCGCGATCACGAAGATATTGTCGACGGAGAGCGACCACTCGAGCAGATAGCCAGTGATGTATTGGATCATCGCCTCGGCGCCCGACAACGTGTTGTCGTCGGTGCGCCAGCCGAGCCAATGATGCTCGTACACACCGTACACCAGACCGCTGAAGGACAACGCCGTGGCAACCCACACCGTCGTCCAGCCGAGCGCCTGGCGCACGCTCATCTCGCGCGATTCGCGGTGCAGAACGCCCAGATCGAACGCCAGCACGCCGACGAAGAGCACGAGAAAAGCAATCCAGATGAGGAGAGACATCGGGCTGGGGCTACGGGGCTCGGGGCTGGGGCAATAGGGCTTCGACCATGCAGCGAATGCCTATCCGTAAGGGCGCATCACCGGCTGGGATACATCGTCTCGCCCCAGCCTCCGGTCTCCAGTCTCCGGTCCATTACGGCAGCGCATCCAGCTCTGGATCGCTCTTCTTGGCGGCGATGAGATCCTGAGGCTTGAGCTTGAAGTCGTAGGCCAGCGCGGCCGCGATGAATATCGATGAGTAGGTGCCGACGATGACGCCGACGATGATGGCCGCCGAGAAGCCCTTGAGCGTCTCGCCGCCGAAAACGTAGAGCGCGACGACGACGAAGAGCGTCGAAAAGCTCGTCATCACGGTACGCGACAACGTCTGGTTCACCGCCAGGTTGAGCATGTCCTTGGTCGAGATGTTCTTGCGCGTGCCGAGCAACACCTCGCGGACACGGTCGAAGATCACGACGCTGTCGTTGATCGAGTAACCGATCACCGCGAGGATCGCGGCGAGCACCGACAGGTCGAAGGTCATCTGTGTCGCGGCGAAGAAGCCGAGAATGAGGATCGGGTCGTGGATGGCCGCGAGCACCGTGCCCGTCGCCATCTTCTTCTCGAACCGGAACGCCACGTAGGCCAGGATGCCGAGAAACGTGAACAGGAGCGCGAGCCCGCCCTGCTCCGTCAAATCGCGGCCGACCTGCGGACCGACCAGCTCAGTACGGCGCACCACGACCTGCGGCTCGTCGGCACGCAGCGCCTCTTGGATGCGAGCTCCGACTTGGTTGACGTCCTCGCCCTCCGGCGGCAACACGCGCACCATGAGATCGCGCGAGCTGCCGAAAGACTGCACCTGCGCGTCCTCGAAGCCAGCTGCCGCGAGCGCCGCGCGCGCTTTGTCGTGATCGGCAACGCCCGGATAGCTCACTTCGACGACCACGCCACCGGTGAAGTCGATGCCGAAATTGAGCCCACGCACGGCCAACAGCAGGATCGATGCCGCGAGCAGGATGGCAGTGAGGACGTACGTGTAGTGCCGCTTACCGATGAAATCGATATTCGGCGTGCGCTTGAAAAATTCCATCTGCGTTCTGCCCTTCGCTAGCCTTCAGACGGGCAACGTCTTGAGGTGTCGCCGACGGCCCCAGATCGCATCGATGAACACCCGGCTGCACATGATGGCCGTAAACAGCGACGTGAAGATGCCGAGCACGAGCGTCACGGCAAAGCCTTTGATCGGCCCAGTGCCGAACGCAAACAATGCGATGCCCGCAATCAGGGTCGTGATGTTTGCGTCGGCGATCGCAGAGAATGCCTTGTCGAACCCGGCCTGGATCGCCGCATGCGGCGAGTTGCCGTTGCGCAGCTCCTCACGCATGCGCTCGTAGATGAGGATGTTGGCGTCGGCCGCCATGCCGATCGTCAGCACGATGCCCGCGATACCCGGCAACGTCAGCGCTGCCTGCAGAAGCGACATCAGGGCAACCAGCAAGATCACATTGCAGATCAGCACCACGTTCGCGACCATGCCGAAAGTACGGTAATAAACCGCCAGGAACGCGAACGTCAGCACGGCACCGATCGCCAGCGCCATCATGCCCGCCTTGATGTTGTCTTGACCGAGCGTCGGACCCACGGTGCGTTGCTCGACCAGGAAGATCGGCGTCGCGAGCGACCCGGCACGAAGCAACAGCGCCAGCTCGTTCGCCTCGGAGGCCATGAGGCCGGTGATCTGAAAGCGATTCGAGAACACCCCCTGGATGGTCGCGACGCTGATGACTTCCTCTACCGTGCACTGGTTGCCGGAGCGGATGCCGTTACAGCGCTCTCCTTCCTCCAGGCGCTTGGTCTCCTTGTACACGACCGCCATGCGCCGCCCGAGATTCTCGGTGGTCGTCTTCAGCATGGCTTGCCCGGCGCGCGAATCGAGCGTGACGTGCACTGCCGGACGACCTTCGGACCATCCAGAGATCGCATCCGTGAGCTGGTCGCCCGAGGCGATGATCTCGCGCTTTAGCAGCACGGGTGCGCCTTCGCGAGTCATGTAGAGCTTCGAACCGACCGGCACGCGCTTGGTTTGCTGCGCCTCGTAGGGGTTGTTGGCCTCGTCGACGAGGCGGAACTCGACGGTAGCTGTCGCGCCGAGCACGCGAATCGCCTGATTGGGATCTTGGACGCCGGGCAGCTGAACGACGATGCGGTCGAGACCTTGCCGCGCGACGATCGGCTCGGACACGCCGAGCTCGTCGATGCGATTGCGCAAGGTCGTGACGTTCTGCTCGATCGCCAGGTCCTGCCGCTGCTTGATGCGCTCCGGCGACAGCGTCGCGACGAGCTGCGTTGCCCCGTCAATCTGGCTCTCGGTCAAGATGATGGTGGGATCGTCTCCCTGAATCACCCGGCGGGCCGCATCGACGCTTGCGCCCGGTCGCAGCAGCACTTCCACCGACTCGCCGCGCACCGTGACAGCCTGATACTGAATGCGCTCTTTGCGTAGCTGCGTGCGCACGTCCTGCGCGAGCCGCTGCAACGTCTGCTCGATCGCAGCGGCCATGTCGACCTCGTACATGAAGTGCACGCCGCCGCGCAGGTCGAGCCCGAGCGCCATTGGCTTGAGCCCGATCACGCGCAGCCACCTGGGACTGCGCGATGCGCTGGTCAAGGCGACGATGTATTCGCCCGGAGCCGCATCGCTGATCGCGTCTCGCGCCCTGATCTGGTCGTCGACGCTGGTGAAACGCACGACCAGCCGGTCATCTTCGAAATAGCTCGTGTTGTAGGGAATCTGATTGGCTTGCAGCACGCCGAGGATCCGCTGCTCTCCCTCAGAACCCATCGCTCCCCGATCCTGACGGGAGACTTGTATCGCGGGCTCTTCACCAAAAATGTTGGGCAGAGCCAACAGCAGCCCCGCCGCCAGAACGATGCCTACGAGCCAATATCGCCAAGCCGGTATCTGGTACATGGAATGAAGCGAGTCAGGCGCTCTTTAGGGTGCCTTTGGGGAGGACTTGCGCGATCGTATGGCGCTGGACTTTCACACGCACGCCGTCGGCGATTTCCACCGTGACGATCTGATCGCCGAGCTCGGTGATCTTTCCGAGGATGCCGCCGCTCGTCACGACTTCGGTCCCGACCTCGAGCGCCGCGATCATGGCGCGATGCTCTTTCGCCCGCTTGGCCTGCGGACGGATCAGCAGAAAGTAGAAAACGACGAAAATGAGGATGAGCGGCAAAAAGCTCATGAATGCATTGGGCTGCCCAGGTGCGCCTTGCGCCTGCGCCGCGGCGGTTGAGATGAGCCAGTCCATATCGGTGGGCCCCCGAAAAAACCTCTCTTAGAGGAGTTGTTGAAAACCGTAGGCCGTCGCCGGCCCAAATGAGCGGCGCATTATACACAGCCGCCCCGCTCGCGCCGGAAAAGCATACAAGGGCCCGCGACGCCGCCATTCGCTCGACCTTGACACGTGTCCGTGAACCCTCGCCCGATCGGCCTTACACTCCCGCTCTGGTTTCGAACGCACTGCGATCCATGCCTACCGGCGAAATAGTCGTCATCCTGCTGCTCGTCCTGCTCAACGGGTTCTTCGCTCTGTCGGAGATGGCGCTCGTGGCCTCCAAGCGCAGCAGGATCCAAGCCGCCGTGGAGCAAGGCAAGCGGGGCGCTCAGTCCGCCTTGGCGCTCATCGAAGACCCGACCACCCTGCTCTCTGCGATCCAGATCGGCATCACGTTGATCAGCATCGTGACGGGCCTTTACAGCGGCGCCACGCTGGCCGAGCCGCTCGGAGCCACGCTCGTCGAGCTCGGCCTTGCCGCGGTGTATGCACAAAAGGCTGCCTTCGTGGTGGTGGCGGTCATCATCACCTATGTGTCGCTCATCATCGGCGAGCTCGTGCCCAAGCGGCTGGCGCTCATGCACGCAGAAGCGCTGGCAATACGCGTTGCGCCGATCATGCGCTGGTTCGCCAAGATCATGGCGCCCTTTGTCTCCTTGTTGCGGGTCTCAGTGGACGGCATCCTGCGCCTGCTGCCGCAGTCTGCGGCACCCCAGGCGGCGGTGACCGAGGACGATGTGCGAGCGTTGATCGCCGAGGCCACGCGCGCAGGTGTGTTTCTTGCCTCCGAGCGCAGCTTGGTTGAAGGCGTCCTGGCGCTTGCCGACCGCCGAGTCGGCTCCATCATGGTGCCGCGTCAGGAGATCGTGTGGCTCGACATCGATGAGCCGATCGCAGCGCTATGGCAGCAGGCGAAGGAAAGCGGTCATTCGCGGTTTCTGCTGGCACGCGGCGAGCTCGACAATTTGCTCGGAGTCATCACGCTAGCCAGCCTCAGCGAAGCCGTTCATCGTGGACACATCGACGAGGAGAAGGACATCCTGCAGCCGTTGCACGTGCCGGAATCGATCTCGGCGCTGCAGCTCCTCGATCAGTTCCAGCGCTCGAGCACACATCTTGCCGTCATTACCGATGAATACGGCGGCATCGAAGGCATCGCAACGCCGATCGACATTCTCAAAGCGATTGCCGGCGAGCTGCCCGACGTCGGCAGTCGCGAACGCCCGGAGTTGGTTCTGCGGCCGGATGGCACATGGCTCGTCGACGGGCACTTGCCGATCGATGAGCTGCAACGCCGGCTGGAGCGGCGCGACATGGTCGGTCGCGACTATCACACCGTGGCGGGGTTCATCCTGGCGCATCTCGGGCATATACCGAAAGCCGGCGACACGCTCACGTGGCGCGATCTGCGCATTGAGATCGTCGACATGGACGGCATGAGGATAGACAAGGTCTTGTTGACGAAGGCAAAGGATGCTGCGGCAAGCTGAGGCTGGGCGCTGGGCCCTGGACGCTTGGCTCTGGGCTTAGGCTAGAGACATACGCATTACACCTGCCGCCTCCAGCCTCCAGGCCATTTACACTCCTTCCCGCGGCCGATGTTGCTCGAGCCACTCCCGCCAGATCGCCAGCATCACAGCCAGCAGCACTGGGCCGATAAACAACCCGACGAGCCCGAATGCGAGCACGCCGCCCAGGACTCCGAACACCACGAGCAAGAACGGCATGCGCGTCGCGTTCGAGATCACCAGCGGCCGCACGATGTTGTCCATCCAGCTCACGAGCAGCACGCCCCAGAGCAGCAAACCGATGCCCGCGAAGATCTCCCCGGTCAAGAGCATCCAGATCGACAAGCTGCCCCAAACCACGGGTGCGCCGAACGGAATGAGCGCGATCAGCACCGTGATCGCGCCGAGCAGCACTGGCGCTTGCAAGCCGAAGAGCCAATAGCCGATGCCTGCGACCACGCCTTGCGCGATCGCGCCGAGAATCAGTGCGTACACGACTGCCTGCGTCGTGGCGCCGATCGCATCCAGATAATCGCTCACGCGCGGGCCCAGGATACCTTCGAGGATCGCCCGCACTTCTCGTAGCACGCGCGGGCCGTCGCGCAGCAAGAAGAACATGGACAGCACGGCGAAAAACAGCTTGGCTGCGTTGCGCCCGACGCCGCCGATGAGCCGTGAGATCTCGACGGAAGACTGCTCGATCAAGGACACGAACTGCTCGCGCAGCACGTGGGGATTCTCCGCGACTTCGGACAGCCACTGCTGCACCCACGGGCCGAGCCACGGGACATCGAGCAAGGCGGGCGGCAAGGTGGGCTTGCTCATTAGAAACGCTTGCACTTCTGCATAAGCCGCCAGCGCTTCGACTCGCAACAGCAGCACGAGCCAGATCATCGGAACGACGAGCGCAAGCGTCACGAGCACAGTGGTGATCAGCGCGGCGAGCGCAGGCCGCTTCCCGACGAGCTGCAGCACGCGCCGGTTGGCGGGCCAGCTCACATAAGCGAGGATCGCGCCCCAGATGAGCGGCACGAGAAACGGCTGCACCACGCTGAACGTCAGCAGCACGATTCCCAGGATCAAGCACGCCACGAGCACGTGGCGGAACCATGGAGCGGTCGGTAAGTCGGCGAGCATGGAAGGCGGCAAAGTCACGATCCAGTCACACCCCGCCCTTGCACGCCGGTGCCAAGCCCGTTCGGCGACACAACACGCGCTCAATCGCGTTCACGACGGCGCGCATAGAAGTCGGCAACGAAGGCGTTGAAGCGGCCTTCTTCGATGGCGGTGCGCATCGACTGCATCAAGGCAAGGTAATAATGCAAATTATGAATGGTGCCGAGCCGGGCAGCCAAAATTTCTCCGCATTTGTCGAGATGCCGCAGGTAGGCACGGCTGTAATGTGCGCACGTGTAGCAGGTGCACGCCTCATCGAGCGGGCGCGTGTCACGCTCGTAACGCGCGTTGCGGATCTTGATCACGCCCTCTGAAGTAAACAGATGGCCGTTGCGGGCATGCCGCGTCGGCATCACGCAATCGAACATGTCGACGCCGCGGCGCACCGCTTCGACGAGATCCTCCGGCGTGCCCACGCCCATGAGATACCTGGGGCGATCGATCGGCAGCTTTGGCTCGAGCACATCGAGCACGCGCTCGCGTTCCTCTTTCGGTTCCCCGACCGCCAGTCCGCCGATCGCATAACCGTCGAAGCCGATCTCGAGCAGCCCTGCGAGCGACGCCTCGCGCAGCGCGTCGTACATGCCTCCCTGAACGATCCCGAACAGCGCATGCGGGTTCTCGAGCCGATCGAACTCGGCACGACTGCGGGCCGCCCATCGCAGGGACAGCTCCATCGAGCTTCTGGCTTGCTTTTCTGTTGCAGGGTACGGCGTGCACTCGTCGAAGACCATGACGACGTCAGAGTCGAGCGCGCGCTGCACCTGCATCGAGCGCTCGGGTGTGAGCAGCACGAGATCGCCGTTGACCGGCGAGCGAAAGAGCACGCCCTCCTCGGTGACCTTGCGCAGAGTGGCTAGGCTGAACACCTGAAAGCCGCCCGAATCCGTCAGGATCGGTCCTTTCCAGTTCATGAATCCATGCAGCCCGCCGTGCGCGCGAATCACGTCCGTGCCCGGCCTCAACATGAGATGAAACGTGTTACCGAGAATGATCTGCGCGCCGAGATCGACGAGCTCCTCCGGCGTCATCGCCTTGACGGTGCCGTAGGTGCCCACCGGCATGAATGCAGGCGTCTCCACGACGCCGCGGTGGAACGTGATGCGGCCGCGCCGCGCGCGCCCGTCAGTGGCTAGGAGCTGAAAATGCATGAGCTGGACTGGAGACTGGAGGCTGGAGCAAAGAACGACTGGCCGAAGCCGCAAGAGCACAGTGTAGCTGCTGAACGCACGAATTTGGGTGCCTGCTCACATGCAACGCTGGCAGAACGATCACTCAGCCACGACGAAGCACACGTTATCGCCTGTCATCCCCAGCTGAGTTGCGCTTGAGCTGCTGGGCTCGAGGCGCTGCGCTTTGGCTGGAGACCCACGCGTCACGCCCCCAGCCTCCAGTCCCCAGCCTCCAGCCTCAATAAACATCGCATCCCCATAGCTGAAGAAGCGATAACGCTCGCGCACGGCGTGACGGTAGGCGGCCATCACCGCGTCATAGCCACCGAAGGCGCACACGAGCATCAGCAGCGTCGATTCAGGCAAGTGAAAGTTGGTGAGCAGCGCATCGATGACCCGGAACTGATAGCCGGGACGGATGAACAGCCGTGTCTCGCCGCTGAATGGCTGCACGCGACCGTCCTTCACAGCCGACTCCAAGCTACGCACGACCGTCGTCCCGACGGCGATGATGCGGCCGCCTTCTGCGCGCGCTTGCGCGATCGCTGCGCATGCTCGTGCATCGACCGTGACGCGCTCTGCATGCATTCGGTGCTGGTCCAGATCATCGACGCGCACTGGTTGAAACGTGCCGGCTCCGACGTGCAGCGTGACGAACGCAAACCGCACACCCATGGCGGCGCACCGCTCCAGCATGGCCTCGTCGAAGTGCAACCCCGCCGTAGGTGCCGCAACCGCGCCGGGCGCGCGCGCATACACCGTTTGGTAGCGCGTCGCATCTTCCGCTTCGCTCGGACGCTCGATGTACGGCGGCAGCGGCATGGTGCCGTAGCGCTCGAAGTAGCCCAGCGGCTCGGTGCTGAGCTCGAGCTCGAACAGATCCTCGTGCCGGCTAATGAAGCGCGCAGTTGCACCGCCCGGCAACGCGATCGGCGCATCGGGACGGAGCGGCTTGCTGGCGCGCACCTGCGCAAGGATGCGGTTTTCCGTGAGCACTCTTTCCAAGAGGATCTCGACCTGCCCGCCGGTGGGTTTCCTACCGGTGATGCGCGCCGGGATGACCTTGGTATCGTTGAAGACGAGCAGGTCGCCTCGGCGCAGCAGCGTCGGCAAATCGCGGAAAAAGAGATCGCGCACGGCGCCTGTCGGCCCATGCAGATGAAGCAAACGACTGTCCGTGCGGTTGGGAGCCGGCCGCTGTGCGATCAGCTCGCTCGGAAGCTCGTAGTAGAAATCGGCGCGTCGCATGGGGCGCGCACGGTAGCAGGTGTGAGCGGCGACCGCTACGGCGCTTCGCGCACCTCACGCCGTAGCCGTCCGTGGCCCGTAGCCTGCCGCCCTACCCTAGACCGTATTCACGCTGACGATCGCGCGCGCAGGCGTGGGCGTACGCATTGGCGCGTGCGGCTCGACGGGACGGTGGTGCCGCAGCTCGAAGCGGCTGCGCTTGACAGGCTCGTCGGGAATCACGACGTCGAAGGTAAGCCGCTTCTTCTGCCGCATGACATTGAGCTTGAGCTTTTCGCCCGGCTGGTAGGAGCTCAGGATACGAAAGGCGTGCGAAGGGCTCGTAGGCACGCGTCCGTCGATGTCGAGGATGACATCGCCCTCTTCGAGCTTGAGCCGGCTGTCGGCAGGTGCGCGCACGACGAGCAAGCCTTTGTCCGTGCCGAAGTACTGCCCGAGCTTCGGTGTCATGGCCACAAGCTCGGCGCTGCCGAAGACGCCTTCAGCCCGATAAAACACGCCATCCTGCAGCCAACCGAGCAGCGTCGACGCGTTGTGCTCGAGCTGCGGTGGAATAACGAACCGATTGCGCATCGGGCGCGCCACCAGCTCCACTTCGTGCGTCCTGCCGTCGCGCCGATAGCGTAGCCGCACTTTCTGATCGGGCTCCACGGTGCGCATGTAGCTCAGCAGCTTGTCGTGCGGATCCTGCATGCCTTCGCGCGCGAGCGACTTGCCGTCGATCTCGATGAGCACGTCGCCGGCCCGCAGACCCGCTTCAGCAGCCGCACCGCCGGGGCTCACGCTCATGATCTCCACGCCGTCGTCGTGCTTGTCCCGATCGGTGCCGAGCAGAATGCCTAGTGCCGCGCGTGGCGTGTACGCCAGCGACGAGAGCGGCGGCAAGCGAACCATGGTGTCGGACAAGGCCACGCTCAGCTCCGCCACCTCGCGTGCGGCTGCCTCGAGTCGCTTGCGTGCCTCGTCCAGTCGTTGCTGCAGCACCCTGCGCGACCCTTCGTCGTCGGCTTTGTTGGCCGCTGAAAGCTCGGCGCCGCAGAGCGCAAGACCCACACACATTGACGTGCACAGCACCTTGGTCAGCTTCGTCATCCGCCTAGCTCCGTCAAGAACAAGCATTCGGCGCGCACTCACACTAGAACGAGGCAGTCTGTGCTTGCGCATAGCGCACCTTCACCAGTGAATCCATGAGCTCGACGCGCTCTTGCCACAGCCGCTGCGCTTGCTCCGCATCGAGACCTGCCTGCGCGTACGACAACTGATGATCGAGCCATTGAATGCGCTCCTCCATCGAATCGAGCGTTGCCGCCATGCCCACCCGCTCGACGCTCGGTCGTTGCGGCATCGTTTGCAAGAGCTCATCGAGCTCGCGGGACCGTTCGATGAGGCGCGCCAGCTCGATCGTCGCTGCACCGGTCGTCTCGGTGCTCGCAACCTTTTCTGTAGACGAGTCAACCACGTTGTTATCATCCAGATGCGCAAGGCGGACGAGCACCGCGACGAGCGCAATACTGGCCGCGAGCGCCAAGCTACTGAGCGCGCGCCTGCGACGGCGTTGCACTCGTGCCTTTTTCTCGACCGCCACGAAACGCGCACGAATATCGGACCACTCGACGACGGGCTCGAGCGGCGGCAACGCACGGAGAGCCGCGCGAGTGCGCTCGATTGCTGCACGCCGCGCCGCGCACTCGGGACATTGCTCGACGTGCTCGCGCCACTTGGCGTCGAGCGCGCCGTCGCTTGGGGAAAACACCTCTTCGTTGACTGGATGCATACGAGCTACCGATTCAATCTCTCAGTGCAGCCAACCGAACCATGGGTGCTGACTCATCCGTCGCGTCGGTTGCACGCGGGGCGGACGAGCCGCCCGTGGGCACCTCGTCCCCTTGCAACGCGGCGCGCAGTCGCGCATGGGCGCGCGCCAGTTGTGATTTCGAGAAACTGATGGACCGTCCCATGAGGCGGGCGATCTCTGCGTGCGTATAGCCTTCGACGTCGTAGAGCCACACGACCGCTCGTGTGAGCGCCGGCAACTGCGCGAGCGCTTGGGCCAACTCGCCCTGAACGCCGCTTTCCTCGCTGGCGCCGTCGCGCTCAACGAGCGCCTGCAGATCGTTGGCTTGGTCGTCGAGCCACAGCAGGCTGCGGTGCCAGGGCGAACGCAAGTACATCAGACACTTGCTCACTGCGATGCTGCGCACCCATCCCGCGAACGAGCCTTCGCTCGAGTAGCTGCGAATGCTGCGCAATATCTCGACGAACGTGTCCTGGAAGAGGTCGTCCGCCGCGGCCGCGCAAGGAATCAGCCGACGGATCAGCGTATAAACTGGTTGTCGATACACTTTGAATATCGCCTCGTGCGCCTGCGGATCCCCAGCGGCGGCGGCACGGATGACATCTTCAGGAATGTTGTGACCGTGGAAGTGCGACATCCTGCTTCTTAGATGCACGATGTCGCCGAAAGGTCGCAGCGTGGAGCACCGGACAGTGATGGCTAAGTCGCTGGGCACGGGATTGCCTGGCGACGCGCTGCGCCGCTCCCCTCTCGAGCGGCTCGAGCACGCTGGGACGGTCGCGAAAGTTCGCTTGGACCCAGCCCTGCAGGGCGTCGCGCCTCCCAATTGCGCTACACTTGCTTTCCTGAGCCAACCGCTGCACCGCTCGTCAAGCGGTTTGGGTCCGCGAACGCCGTATCCTGGAGTCTCGATGAGCCGCGTCCTCCTGCCCCTGCTATTCGCGTTGACGACCGCGGTCGTCAACGCCGCCGAACCCGCCACTCAATCCGATCCTCGCGCCGTCATTGCGGCCAAGCTCCGAGAGCTCGAGCTCACGGTCGAGGACGTGCGTCCATCGAAGATCAAGGGGCTATACGAGATCCGAATCGGACCGGATACCGCCTATGTGAGCGCAGACGGGCGCTATCTGATCGCCGGCGACATGTACGACGTGGAATCGCGCGAGAACATCAGCGAGCGCGCACGCATGACAGAGCGACGAGAGGCGCTCGCGAAGCTCGATGAGCGGGATGCGATCATCTTCGCGCCGTCGACAAAAGTGGAGCACACGATCACCGTTTTCACCGATGTCGACTGCGGATATTGCAGGCGGCTGCACAGCCAGATCGACGAGCTGATGCAGCTTGGCATTCGTGTGCGTTACCTGGCCTTTCCTCGCTCCGGCAAACCCGGTTCGCCGGACTGGCGCAAAATGGAGGCGGTTTGGTGCTCGAAGGATCGTCAAGCTGCGATCACGAAGGCGAAACGCGGCGAGCAAGTGAGCGCACCGCCATGCGGCACCGCTGCGGTGGCCAAGCAGTTCGCGCTCGGCGAGCGACTCGGCGTGCGCGGCACGCCGGCCATCTTCACCGTCGAGGGCGACTACATTGGCGGCTATCTACCGCCGGTGGAGCTGAAACGGAAGCTCGACGAGCTGAAGTGAGGTTGTGGGGCTCAGAGGGCGCCTATCTCTCGAGCAGCTTCAACTTATCCGGCTTGCCCTCCCATTCCTTCGCATCGGGGGGCGCAGGCTTTTTCTCGGTGATCACCGGCCACACTTTCGCCAGCTCCGCATTGAGCTGCTTGAAGTGCTCCTGGCCCGGCGGCAGCTCCTCCTCAGAAAAGATCGCTTCGACCGGACATTCGGGCTCGCACAGCGTGCAGTCGATGCACTCGTCGGGATCGATCACAAGGAAATTCGGACCTTCGTGAAAGCAATCGACGGGGCAAACTTCAACGCAGTCGGTGTACTTGCACTTGATGCAATTCTCGGTGACGACGAAGGCCATCGTACGCTCCGGATGATCTTTCTCTAGGGTCAGCGAGCGCTGAGCGCTCGGCGACGTACTGACATGAATTGTGCCAAAGCGCGGGTGCAGATGCGAGGCAGATGCGTTATGGGGATATGCTGACGCGCTCGCGTACGATGCTTACGGTGAATTCTTGCTTCGCAAGTCGATGTCCGTGATGTGCACGCGCTCGCGGCCCTCGCGTCGATCCTCGAGATAGCGACGCAGGGCAAACTCGACGCTCAGGAAAGCGATTTCGGACCATGGAATCTCGTGCTCCTCGTAGAGCGCGGTCTCGAGGCTCTCGGGGCCGACGCCGAACGTGGGATTGACCAAGCGTGCACGAAACATGATGTGGACTTGGTTCGCGTGCACCACGCTCACGACGGCCAGCAAAGAGCCGATTTCCACCTGCGCCAATGCCTCCTCGATCGCCTCGCGAGCCGCCGCTGCCTGGACCGACTCGCCGTTCTCCATGAACCCGGCGGGAATCGTCCAGTAGCCGAGTCGCGGCTCGATCGCGCGCTTACACAAGAGGAGCTTGCCATCGACGTCGATGACACAGCCCGCGATGATGCGTGGATTCTGATAGTGGATCGTGTCGCAGGCAGTGCACACGAACCGCGGCAAGTGATCGCCTTCCGGGATCTTGACTGTGACGGGCTGACCGCAGGCGGAGCAGAACTTCATGAGGAGGACGCGGTTGGCGACAAGCGGTGAATCCGTCTGGAGCGATGATGAACGTCTCACCGCCCAGCGGTCCCCGCCGTCCCTGGGAAAGTGGTGCCGGTGGAGGGAATCGAACCCACACTCTGTTGCCAGAACCGGATTTTGAGTCCGGCGCGTCTACCAGTTCCGCCACACCGGCGAGGGGGCGCAAGTATAGACGGTGTTGTCGCCGCTCGGTACTAGGTGGGGTGCGAGAAAGGGCTCGGGACCCACGCCCTGCCCTCATTCCGTATGCCGCGTGCGCGCAGTATCGTCGTTCCTTCGATCCACAGGGGGAGCAGCATGGATTTCCAGCTGAGCGACGAGCAGCAGATGATGCAAACCGTGGCGCGCGAGTTCGCTCAACGCGAAGTGGCGCCGATCGCCGCCGAGTTCGATGCTTCGGGGGAGTTCCCGTTCGAGACGATCCGTAAGGCGGGCGAGCTAGGTTTCATGGGGGTCGAGGTCCCACCCGAGTATGGCGGCGCCGGGCTCGATGCGATCAGCTACGTGCTGATGCTGGAAGAGATCGCGGCGGCGGATGCCGCGCATGCGACCATCATGTCGGTGAACAACTCGCTGTATTGCGGCGGCATTCTGCAGTTCGGCACCGAAGAGCAGAAACAGAAGTTCGTGCGCCCTGTCGCATCGGGACAGGCCATCGGTGCGTACGCGCTCACCGAGCCGCAGTCCGGCTCCGACGCGGCGAGCATGCGCACCCGCGCAGCGCTCGCGGCGGACGGCACACACTACGTGATCAACGGCAAGAAGTCGTGGATCACTTCCGGGCCGGTCGCCGATTACATGCTGCTCTTCGCCGTCACTGATCCGGAGAAGAGATCGCGCGGCATCAGCGCATTCATCATCGACTGCCGCGAACCAGGGCTGGTACGCGGCAAGACCGAGCCGAAGCTCGGGATTCGCGCCTCGGCGACCTGTGAGATCGAGCTCGTCGACTATCGTTGCCCGGTCGAGCATCGCTTGGGGCGCGAGGGCGAAGGATTCGCCATCGCCATGCAGGTGCTCGATGCCGGGCGCATCGGCATCGCCGCTCAAGCGGTCGGGATCGCCCGCGCCGCCTACGAGGCATCGCTCGCTTACGCGAAGGAGCGCAAGGCCTTCGGTGCGCCAATCGGCAGCTTTCAGATGATCCAGCAGAAGCTCGCCGACATGAAGTGTCGGCTCGACGCCGCCCGCCTGCTCACGTGGCGCGCGGCATGGCTACGCGAGCAGGCCAAGCGCGACGGGCGTCGCTATACCCTCGAAGGCTCGATCGCAAAGCTCACTGCCTCGGAGACCGCGATGTTCTGCGCGCACGCGGCAGTGCAGATCCACGCAGGCATGGGTTATTCGAAAGAGCTGCCGGTGGAGCGGTATTTCCGCGACGCCAAGATCACTGAGATCTACGAAGGCACCAGCGAAATCCAACGGCTCGTGATTGCGCGACAGGAGACTGGCCTGCGGTAGGCGCTCAAGGCTACAGGGTGTGGGCTGGGGCCGGCCCCAGCTTGACTATCCCCTCGGGTGATGGCGCGCGTGCAGCTCTTTCATCCGTTCGCGCGCCACGTGCGTGTAGATCTGCGTCGTCGACAAGTCGCTGTGCCCAAGCAACATCTGCACTACGCGCAAATCCGCGCCATGATTGAGCAGATGCGTTGCGAACGCGTGTCGCAGCGTATGCGGCGATAGATCCTTCTTCACGCCGGCCTTTTGCGCATAGCGCTTGATGATGTGCCAGAACGCCTGCCGCGTCATGCGGTCGCCGCGACGCGTCGGAAACAGATAATCCGTCTGGCGCTCAAGCAGAATTTCGAGGCGAGGTCCGCTCATGAACTTCTGCAGCCATTCCACCGCTTCTTCGCCGAGCGGAATCAGACGTTCCCGATCGCCCTTGCCGACGATTCTGAGCACGCCCTGGTTCATGTTGACTTGGCTGGACTTCAGGTTGACGAGCTCAGAAACGCGCAATCCCGTTGCATACAGCACCTCGAGCATCGTCCGATCGCGATAGCCGAGCGGATCGCTGATCTCGGGCGCGTTCAACAGCGCCTCCACCTCCTCCTCGGTCAAGGACTTCGGCAGTGAGCGTCCGATCTTTGGCATCGCAATCTGCGCCGTGGGATCTTCCTTCAGCACGCCGTCGCGGACGAGAAAGCGATAGAAGCGACGGAAGCTCGACAGCTGCCGCGCCGTCGAGCGGGGGCGCGCACCCGATTCGACCCGCCACGCGATGAAATCAAGCAGATCGGCGCGCGTGGCATCGACGATCGAGGTGCCGCGACCCTGGAGCCAACGATCGAGCGCAGTCAAGTCAGCGCGATAAGCCGACAAGGTGTTCGGCGACAGACCGCGCTCCAGCCAAACTGCATCGAGAAAGCGATCGATGATTGCCGACGACGGCGACTGCCGCGTCTCATCGTCCGTCCTCGAGTAAACTGTCGGTTTCGTAGCTGTGCTCATCGTATCCAATCATGCACGGTGGAACGGCAGGGCCGAGTCCAACCGACGCGGGTGAGCCGACAGTATGCGGAGGGGAACCCGCAACGGGACGTGACACTTATCACAGAACCCCCGTGCGCGTTACATAAAGTGAACTGGCTCACAGAAAACAGTCTCGGTCACACTATTTCAATCAATTTCCGCTCAAGCTGATTCCTGCCTGCGATGCCCGCTGTCCTGATACGCACCGCGCGCGAGATCCTGCACATCATCTACGGCCTTTATGCCGGTCTCGTCTTCCTCGCACTGGGCTTGTGCGCCTTCCTGCTCGTGCTGCTGCCGTTCGGCGTCTCCGCGCGACGACAGATTGCTCATGCCAGCGCGCGCCTCTTCTTCATCGTCGTCGGCATCCGCGTGCGCCTGATCGGCGCCGAGCACCTTCCCGCAGGGCCATGCATCGTGGTGGCCAATCACGCGAGTTACCTGGATGGGATCGTCATGAAGGCGGCGCTCCCGGCACGGTTCAGCTTCGTCATCAAGAAGGAGGTGAACCGAATTCCGCTGGTGGGTCTGGTGCTGCGGCGTATCGGCTCGGAGTTCGTGGATCGTTTCAACCGCCACGCCGGCGGCGTGGACGCCCGACGAATTCTGAAAGCCGCGGATGCGGGCCAGGCTCTCGTGTTCTTCCCGGAGGGCACGTTCTTGGTCGAGCCCGGCGTCGGCAAATTCCATACCGGCGCATTCGCCATTGCGGCCCGCACGGCGCTCCCCGTCGTGCCAGTGTGCATACGGGGTACCCGTTACATCCTGCCTAGCACGCGTTTTCTTCCACGGCCGGGCGAGATCGAGATCGAAGTGCTGCCTGCGATCCCGATGGAGGACGCGCGCACGCCGGAAGCCGTATCGGCTGCACGCGACCTGGCACGAGCCCGCATCATTGCCGTCGCGCAAGAGCCGGATCTGTGCGCCTCCCCTGCGCCAGCCACCGAGTGAAGCCGAGCGCCTTACACTGTAGGCTGTAAGGGAGCGGCGCGCCGCTCCGACCCCGACTCACGACTCACGAATTCCGAGCCGCTGCAGCTTGCAGCCCTGACTATACTGTGCTCACGAGCAGAACAGCGAGGACGCATGAACCTGTTCGAATCCGTTGGTCGACTTGGACACGAGCAAGTCGTCTTCTTTCATCACGCCGAATCCGGTCTGCGCTGCATCATTGCGATCCATAGCACACGGCTCGGACCCGCCTTCGGGGGGCTGCGCATGTGGCCCTATGTCAGCGAAGACGATGCCGTTCGCGATGTGCTGAAGCATTCGCGCGGCATGACCTACAAGGCCGCGATCGCCGGCCTGGATCTCGGCGGCGCAAAGGCCGTGCTGATCGGCAATCCCGAGACCGACAAGAGCGAGGCACTGTTTCGTGCGCTCGGCCGGTTCATTCACTCGCTCGGCGGCCGCTACATCGCTTGCGAGGACGTCGGCACGAGCTCCGATGACATGGAGCTGATCCGCCTCGAGACGCCGTACGTGGTGGGCGTGCCGGAAGTGAACGGCGGCAGTGGCGATCCTTCGCGGTTCACGGCGCTCGGGACGTTGCATGGCATTCGCGCGTGCCTCGAGTTCAAGTATGGGCACGCGGATCTGCAACGCGTCAGCTTTGCGGTCCAAGGCGCCGGTCAAGTCGGCTATCACCTCGTGAAGTTGCTGCGCGCACACGGCGCCAAGGTGTTCGTGACCGACATCGCGGAGGATCGCGTCGAGCAAGTCGTCGACGAGTTCGGTGCCGAGGCCGTGCCGATGTCACAGATCTACGATGTCGAGGCAACTGTATTCTCGCCCTGCGCGCTCGGTGCGGTGATCAACGAGGACACCTTGCCGCGCCTTCGCTGCGAGATCGTCGCGGGCGGCGCGAACAATCAGCTCGAATCGGACGAGCTCGGCACCGAGCTCGAGCGGCGCGGCATCCTGTACGCGCCCGACTATGCGATCAATGCCGGCGGTCTCATGAGCAGCGCGCTGGAGCTGCAGGGCTACAGCGTCGCACGCGCCGAGCGTCGGGTCGCGCGCATTCACGGCATCATCGCTCGCATTCTCGAGCTTGCCAGCGAGGAGAAGATTCCGACCTGGCAAGCGGCGCAAAAGCTAGCGGAGGCGCGGCTTGCTTCCATCAGCCAAACGAAGTTGCCCTTCGTCGCAGGTAGCACGTCGCGGGCTGTGTAGTTGTCATTCATCGCGCTTCGGTGACCGCTGACCGGAGCTCGCTCGAGCCGACGAGAACGAGTCAACATGAGCCAGGACATATTCATCGTTTCCGCGCACCGCACGCCCATCGGTGCATTCCAAGGCACGTTGAGCGCGGTCAGCGCACCACAGCTCGGAGCCGTCGCAGCGCGAGCGGCGATCGAGTCGAGCGGTATCTCGCCGGAGCGTATCGACGAGACGATCCTCGGTTGTGTGTTGATGGCCGGTCTCGGTCAGGCCCCGGCGCGACAAGCCGCGCTCGGCGCCGGTGTGCCGGCGAGCGTGCCCGCCACAACGGTGAACAAGATGTGCGGCTCGGCGCTCAAAGCGGTGATGATGGCGGCCGATCAGATTCGCGCCGGCTCGGCCGACGTCATTCTTGCAGGCGGGATCGAGTCGATGTCGAACGCACCCTACTTGCTGCCGAAGGCGCGCAACGGCTTGCGCATGGGCCATGCAGAGCTGCTCGATCACATGTTCTTCGACGGCTTGCAAAGCCCGTTCGACAAGCAGCTCATGGGTCATTTCGCGGACCAGACGGCCAAGAAATACGGCTTCACGCGCGAGCAGCAGGATACTTTCGCCGCCGAATCGGTACGTCGCTCTCTGAGGGCGATCGAGAGCGGCGCCTTCGAAGCCGAGATTGCGCCCGTGACGGTGCAAGAGCGGAAAGGCGAGCGCGTGGTGGCACAGGATGAAACGCCGTTCACGCTCGACATCGCGAAGATCCCGACCTTGAAGCCAGCATTCAACAAGGACGGCACGGTGACGGCCGCGAGCTCCTCATCGATCTCCGATGGTGCTGCAGTCGTCATCGTCGCCGGCGAGCAGGCCGTCGAACGCTACGGGCTCACGCCCCTCGCACGCATCGTGGCGTACGCAAGCCATGCGCAAGCGCCGGAGTGGTTCACGACCGCTCCGGTCGGTGCGATTCGCGCCGTGCTGCAGCGCGCGGGATGGAGCGCCACGCAAGTGGATTTGTATGAGATCAATGAAGCGTTCGCCTGCGTCACCATGGCTGCCATCCACGATCTCGAGCTCGACCCGACGAAGGTCAACGTGAACGGCGGCGCATGCGCGCTCGGTCATCCGATCGGTGCGACCGGAGCCCGCATCCTCACCACGCTCGTGCACGCGCTCAGGCATCGCAACCTGAAGCGCGGCGTCGCTGCGCTCTGCATCGGCGGCGGTGAAGCGACGGCGATGGCAATTGAGGGGCTGTAGGCTGGAGCTGTGAGCCCTTCCTGCCAAATGTGACTTCCTGCCAAGACGTTCTTACCAAGACGTTCTTACTTAGTCGACGCTGACCGGCGTATCTGGCGAAATCCCCGCCAATTCGTAGCCACGCTTGAAGTCGCGCACGTGCTTGGACATCCAGCGGCGGGCCTCTTCGGCGTTCTTGTCGTGCACGGCGCCGATGATCCTTCTCTGCGCATCCGCAATACGCGAGCGCGCCTGCGGCACCTTGTCGATCATGCGAGCCAAGGAAGGCGCCAACACCCGCGCGAGTGACTGCTTGGCGAGCACCAAGACGCGATTACGCGCTGCGGCCCCGAGCAGCTCGAAGAAGCGCGCGACGACCTCAACGGCATGCGGATCGCCTTTCGGCGAGGACTTGAACGCTTCGTGCACGGAGGTCAGCGCTTGCAAATCCTGCTGATCGCGCCGTGCAGCAGCAAGCGCCGCCACCTCCGGCTCAATCACCATCATCGCCTCCCACACTTCCACGAATGTCACGTCGTGCAGCACGAGCGCATGGCGCATGCCCGACGCGAGCTCCGCAGCGGCCGGTCGACTCACGACCATACGCTTGGCGCCCGGCGGGCGCTTGACGAGACCGGCACTTTCCAAGCGTCGCAGCGCTTCGCGCACGGTCGAGCGATGCACGCGGAACTGTTGCGCCAAGTCCATTTCCGGAGGCAGCGCGTCGCCGGCGCGCAGCTCGCGCGCCAGAATCTTGGCTTCGATGGCGCGCGCCACACGTGTATACGCTGGATCGCGCTCCACCGGCTCGAAACGCAGTGGCTCGAGCTCACGATGAGCCTTCGCTGCCGTTGACGTGGCACTCGCTCCGGCTGTGCTGCGGCGCGCTCGAGGTTGGGCCATCAACTCTTCCTTCGTTGACACTCGGTCGGATTGTCGGACAATAGGACAACTTTCACAAGACGCCGGTCGGTGGCGCCGTTGCTGCTTGCCGTCGCACTCGCGGTGCCGGGAGGTCCAATGGAAGATTTCGACTTCGGACTGGGCGAGGACATCGAAGCGCTGCGCGCGAGCGTGGCCGCCTTCGCTCGAGATCTCATCGCGCCGCTCGCCGACATGATCGATCGGGAGAACCGTTTCCCGCGCGAGCTGTGGCCCAAGATGGGTGAGCTCGGCTTGCTGGGCATCACGGTGGAGGAAGCCTTCGGAGGCGCTGGTCTCGGCTATCTCGCCCACGTCGTGGCGATGGAGGAAATCAGTCGCGCATCGGCATCGGTCGGCCTGTCCTACGGGGCACATTCCAACCTGTGCGTCAATCAGATCCGACGCTGGGGCACGCCCGAGCAGAAGCACAAGTATCTACCGAAGCTCATCTCCGGCGAGCACGTCGGTGCGCTCGCGATGAGCGAGGCCGGCGCGGGCTCGGACGTCGTCAGCATGCGCACGCGCGCCGAGCGCCGCGGCGATCACTACGTCCTCAACGGCTCCAAGATGTGGATCACGAACGGCCCCGAAGCCGATGTTCTCGTCGTCTACGCGACGCTCGATCCCGACCTTGGTGCGCGTGGCATCACGGCGTTCATCATCGAACGCGGCATGCCCGGCTTTCGCACGGCGCAAAAGCTCGACAAGCTCGGCATGCGAGGCTCGGATACATGCGAGCTCGTGTTCGAGAACTGCCGGGTACCGGTCGAGAACGTGCTGCACAAGGAAGGGCTCGGCATCGAGGTCCTCATGAGTGGGCTCGACTACGAACGGGTCGTGCTCGCCGGTGGGCCGCTCGGCATCATGCGTGCGTGCCTGGATGTCGTGCTGCCGTACGTGCACGAGCGCAAGCAGTTCAATCGCCCCATCGGCACGTTCCAGCTCATGCAAGGCAAGATCGCGGACATGTACACGAACATGAACGCCTGCCGTGCATACGTCTACTCGGTTGCAGCCGCCTGCGATCGTGGCCGTGTGACGCGCTTCGATGCAGCCGGCTGCATCCTATATGCCTCCGAGCGCGCCACGCAAATGGCGCTGCAAGCAATCCAGGTGCTCGGCGGCAATGGCTACATCAACGACTATCCGACCGGACGCCTGCTACGTGACGCCAAGCTCTACGAGATCGGTGCCGGCACGAACGAGATTCGTCGCATGCTGATCGGACGCGAGATCTTCGAGGCGAGCGCATGATCATTCCGACGCGCATCGATCCAAGCTCGGAGAGCTATCACGTCAACGCCTCCTACATGCGCGCGCTCGTCGACGAGCTACGACAGCGACTCGACATCGCCGCGCGTGGCGGCGGCGAGGATGCACGACGCAAGCACTCCGAGCGCGGCAAGTTGTTGCCGCGCGATCGCATCGCCACGCTTCTCGACCCGGGTGCACCGTTTCTCGAGCTCTCGCCGCTCGCCGCCGAGGATATGTACGACGGCAGCGCACCCGGTGCTGGCATCATCACCGGCATCGGCCGTGTCCACGGCATGCATGTCATGGTCGTTGCGAACGACGCAACCGTGAAAGGCGGGACGTATTTCCCGATCACCGTGAAGAAGCATCTGCGCGCACAGGAGATCGCTGCCGAAAACCGCCTGCCCTGCGTCTATCTCGTCGACTCCGGCGGCGCTTTTCTGCCATTGCAGGATGAGGTCTTTCCGGATCGCGATCACTTCGGTCGCATCTTCTACAACCAAGCCCGTCTCTCGGCCGCAGGTATCGCCCAGATCGCCGTCGTGATGGGCTCGTGCACGGCCGGCGGAGCCTATGTGCCGGCGATGTGCGACGAAACGATCATCGTCAAACGCCAAGGCACGATCTTTCTCGGCGGTCCTCCACTCGTGAAAGCCGCCACCGGCGAGATCGTCGACGCCGAGACGCTCGGTGGCGGCGACGTTCACACGCGCATCTCCGGCGTAGCTGATCACCTAGCCAATGACGACGCTCACGCGCTCAAGCTGGCGCGCGCAACGATCAAGCACCTTGCACGGAAGAACGATTGTTGGCTGCCGCGTATCGAGAGCCGCCCGCCCGCCTACGACCCGCAGGAGCTCTACGGCATCGTTCCGCGCGATACGCGCTACCCATACGATGTTCGGGAAGTCATCGCGCGCATCGTCGATGCCTCCGAGTTTCACGAGTTCAAGGCGCTGTACGGCAAGACGCTTGTGTGCGGCTTCGCGCACATCGACGGCTGGCCAGTCGCGATCGTCGCGAACAACGGCATTCTGTTCTCAGAGTCTGCCCTCAAAGGGGCACATTTCATCCAGCTCGCGAACCGGCGCAATGTGCCGCTTGTGTTCCTGCAGAACATCACCGGTTTCATGGTCGGCAAGAAGTTTGAGCACGGCGGCATCGCGAAAGACGGCGCCAAGATGGTCACGGCGGTCGCTTGCTCGCGGGTACCGAAGTTCACCGTCATCATCGGCGGCTCATTCGGTGCCGGTAACTATGCGATGTGCGGCCGTGCTTACGGTCCGCGCATGCTATGGATGTGGCCGAACGCACGTATCTCGGTGATGGGTGGCGAGCAAGCCGCGCAAGTGCTGGCCACGATTCGCGCCGACGCGCTCAAAGCGCGCGGCGAGCAGTGGCCTGAAGCCGAGCGTGAGCGCTTCATGAACGAGATCCGTGCGCAGTACGAAACTCAGGGTCATCCGTACTATGCGACCGCGCGCTTGTGGGACGACGGCATCATCGATCCGATCGACACGCGCCGCGTGCTGTCGCTCGCCATCGCGACGGCTGCGCACGGCCCAGCACCAGGCGACGAGCGTTATGGCGTGTTCAGGATGTGACGACTCATGGGCTGGGGGCTCGGGTTCGGGACTGAGGTTGCCCTGGCTGTAATTAAGAGGAGGTACGACACCATGGGAACTAGCGGGAAGGTGATGCGCGCTGCGTTACGACAGCTCACAGCCTAGCGCCTACAGCCCATGCCCATCGTAACCTCGCTTTCTGCTCGCGGCGTCCTCACGCTGACATTGAATCGTCCGGAGAAGCACAACGCGTTGAACGCAGAGCTTCTCGAGACTCTGCACGCCGCACTGCTCGATGCCCGGCTCGATGAGCGCGTGCGCGTGATCGTGCTGACCGGTGCGGGCGCGAGTTTCTGTGCAGGCGCCGACATTGAATACATGCGGTCGATGCGGGAGCTCTCTGAGGAGGAGAATCTCGGGGATGCGCGCCTGTTGGCGCGCTGCCTGCGCACGCTGGATGAGATCGACCGTCCGCTCATCGTGCGCGTGAATGGCAATGCGTTCGGCGGCGGTATCGGCCTGATCGCGTGTGCCGACGTGGCGATCGGTGTCGAGACAGCCAAGCTCGCATTCAGTGAAGCGAGGCTCGGCATCGTCCCGGCCACGATCTCTCCTTACGTCGTGCGGGCCATCGGCCCGCGCCAGGCGCGGCGACTCTTCGTGACGGCGCTGCCTTTCGATGCCCACGAGGCGCAACACATTGGGCTCTTGCATCGCACGGTCGCACCGGCAGACATCGATGGCGAGGTGGAACGGCACATCGAGGCGGTCTTGGCGTGTGGGCCGCTCGCGGTTCGCGAAGCCAAGCAGCTCGTTAGGAAGCTGGAAACAGAGCACGACCGCGACGCACTCCAAGAAGAGACGGCGCAACTCCTCGCAAAGCTGCGCATGAGCGACGAGGGGCAGGAAGGACTGAGCGCGTTCTTGGAGAAGCGGCGGCCGCGGTGGCTCATTCGCGATGCTTGATTAGCGGGTCGGCGAAGCTAACAGCGAACGGTGACACGCGTTCGGGCGCCGTTCAATCTGAGGAGAAAACATGCGCATCAACGAAGTGAAGGCGATTATCACCGGCGGCGCGTCGGGGCTGGGACTGGCGACGGCAGAGCGGCTCGTCGGCGGCGGAGCACGCGTCGTGCTGTTTGACGTCAATCGCGACGCCGGTGCACGAGCGGCAAGCCAACTCGGAGCGAATGCTCACTTCGAGGAAGTCGACGTCACGCAAGAGCCATTGGTCGATGCGGCCGTCGCGCGCGCGCAGCGCGAGATGGGCGGGCTCAACCTTGTCGTCAATTGTGCCGGTGTCGCATGGCCACGCCGCATCGTCAACAAGGAAGGGCCCATGCCTGGCGATTTCTTCCGCAAGGTGATCGAGATCAACCTCGTCGGCACCCTTCTCGTCTGCAAGGCCGCCTGCGCTGTCATGCAGAAGAACACGCCGAACGAAGAAGGTGAACGAGGGCTCATCGTGATGACCGCCTCAGTGGCGGCCTTCGAGGGACAGATCGGGCAAGTTGCCTACTCGGCTTCGAAAGGCGGCATCGTCGGCATGACGTTGCCGATGGCGCGCGATCTTGCATCGAGCGGTATTCGCGTGATGACGATCGCGCCGGGGATCTTCAAGACGCCGCTGATGGCCGCGCTTCCGCAAGAGGCGCAGGACTCGCTCAGCAAGCAGGTCCCCTTCCCTGCGCGCCTCGGTCGCCCCGAGGAGTACGCCGCACTCGTCGTGCACCTGTGCGAGAACGTCATGCTGAACGGCGAGTGCATTCGGCTCGATGGCGCGATTCGAATGGCACCGCGATGAGCGCCTTCTTCAACGCTGCAGCGTAACTTGAAGCGCGAGTGCGCGTTCAGCTTCCAGCTTTGGTCGCCAGCCTCCGGTCCCCAGCCCACGCCGCTTTGCCCGGTCGCACTACTTTGCGAGACAATTGCGCGGACACTGACTAAGGAAACGCGAGCAGAACATGTCCGACCGCGAAGTGATGGAGTACGACGTCGTCATCGTCGGTGCAGGGCCGGCGGGACTGGCGTGTGCCATTCGCTTGAAGCAACTCAAGCCTGAGATCAATGTGTGCGTGCTCGAGAAGGGCTCTGCCGTCGGCGCACACTCGATCTCTGGCGCGGTGCTCGAGCCGGGCCCGCTCGATCGACTCCTGCCGAATTGGCGCGCCGACTTTCCCGGGATGAAGATTCCGGTCGTGGAAGACGACGTGCGGCTCTTGACGCGGACGGGCTCGTACAAGCTGCCTGATTGGGCGGTCAAGCTGAGCCCCATGCACAACCGCGGCAACTTCATCATCTCGCTCGGACAACTGACACCCTGGCTCGCAGAGCAAGCCGAAGCGCTCGGCGTGGACGTGTTCGCTGGCTTTGCGGCTGCTGAAGCGCTGCTCGATGAGGGCCGACGTGTCAAAGGTATACGCGTCGGCGACATGGGGTTACAGAAGGATGGAACACCGGGACCCAACTACACGCCCGGCGTCGAGATCCATGCGCGAACGACTGTGCTGGCCGAGGGATCTCGCGGCTCCATCTCCAAGCAGCTCATGCGGCAGTTCAACTTGCGCGACGGCATCGATCCGCCAACCTTCGGGCTTGGCTTCAAGGAGCTCTGGCAGGTGCCGCCCGGTCGCGTGCAACCCGGTCGAGTAGAACATGCATTCGGCTGGCCGCTCGATGCAGGCACGTACGGGGGCAGCTTCGTGTATCACCTGAGCGAGGACCGCCTCTACGTGGGCTATGTGGTAGGCCTCGATTATCGCGATCCACGTCTGGAGCCGTTCGAGGCGTTCCAGCAGTTCAAGCATCATCCCCACGTCAAACACCTGCTGGAAGGCGGCGAGATCCTCTCTGCCGGCGCGCGCACAATCGCTGCGGGCGGCTACCAATCTCTTCCCAAGCTCGAGATGCCCGGTGCGCTGCTGATTGGTGATGCAGCCGGGACCTTGAACGTTTTCAAGATCAAAGGGATTCATCAAGCGATTCGTTGCGGCACGCTTGCGGCCGAGCACTTGGCCGAGCGTGGTGAGAGCACCGGCTTCGATGCGCGTTGGCGCGCATCCGAAGGACATCGCGAGCTGTATCAGGTGCGCAATTTCAAGCCAGCGTTCAAGAAGGGTCTGTACTTTGGAATCGTCAATGCCGGCATCGAGGCGCTGCTGAAGGGCAGAACGCCTTGGACGCTCCGCAATACATCGGATGCATCCGCGCTCGCGAAGCTCGACGAGTACGTCTCTCCCGATCGCGGCTGGGTCAAGCGTACGCTGCCACCGCGCGATCGGCTCGCCTCGGTGTTCTTCGCCGGTAATGTGCACGATGAATCTCAACCGGTTCATCTCCTGGTGCACGACACATCGATTTGCATCGAGCGTTGCACGACGGAATACGGCAACCCGTGCGAGCGTTTCTGCCCAGCCGGCGTCTACGAAATGGTCGAAGACGCACAAGGAGGCCGGCGACTGCAGATCAATGCCGCAAATTGCGTCCACTGCAAGGCATGCGACATCAAGGATCCTTACGAGATCATCACTTGGACGACTCCGGAAGGCGGTTCCGGACCGAACTACCAGAACCTTTGAGCCGCGCCCGCCATTTCGTACGTTGCACAGCGTGACGACCCATCCCTCCCCTGACCTTTCCGTTGCAGCGCTCTACCGCGCCGAGTGCGCACGGCTGGGCTATGCACCCGATCCTGCTCAAGAGATGATCGTGGCGCGCCTCGATGACTTGCGCACACGTTTGCTCGCCTCCGCGCCGCGAAGCTTTCTCAAGGAGCTCTTCTCCTCGAAACGCAAGCGCGCACCGGTGCGCGGCCTATATGTGTGGGGCGGCGTCGGACGCGGCAAGACATGGCTAATGGATCTGTTCTTCCACAGCCTGCCGTTCAAGAACAAGCAACGCAGTCATTTCCATCGCTTCATGCAGACCGTGCACGATGAGCTCAAGCGACAACGCGATGCGGTCGATCCGCTCGAGCGCGTTGCCGACAGAACCGCGGCGCGCACGCGGATCGTGTGCTTCGACGAGCTCTTCGTCTCGGACATCGCCGATGCGATGTTGCTCGGCACACTATTTCGCGCATTGTTCGAGCGCGGCGTCTCGTTGGTGGCAACCTCGAACGTACCGCCCGATGATCTTTACAGGGACGGCTTGCAACGTGCGCGCTTCCTGCCAGCCATCGAGCTGCTCAAGACGCACACGGAAGTCGTGCACATGCCTGCCGGGCCCGACTATCGTCTGCGGACGCTCGAACGCGCGACCACTTGGTTCGTCACGCGCGAACCTGAGCATGCACACCAGCTCGAACGACTGTTCGCCGATATCGCCGGCGAGCCCGGCCGCACAGGTGCGACGCTCACGATCAATCATCGACGCCTACATGCGCACAAGCTGGCGAACGACACGATCTGGTTCACGTTCGACGAGCTCTGCAACGGCCCACGGAGCCAGGACGATTACATAGAGCTGGCGCGCTGCTTTCACACCGTGTTCGTGAGCGACGTGCCGGTGTTGACGTCGGAGCTCGAGAACCAGGCACGACGCTTCATCAGTCTGGTGGACGAGTTCTACGATCGTGCCGTCAAGCTGATCGTGTCAGCAGCGGCTCCGATCGACCAGCTCTATCAGGGCACCCGGCTCGCGTTCGAATTCGAGCGCACGCAAAGTCGCTTGATCGAGATGCAGTCGCAGACCTACCTAGCGCGAGAGCATCGGCCATAGGGGGCTGCGGACTCCAGCACAGTCACCAGTCTCCCGCCTCCAGCCTCACAGAACCACTCTCCTCCTGGCTTCGGCGCTTTCTCTCGCGCGCGCTGCGCGCTCGTGCTCGCCCATCGACTCATGAACGCGGGCAGTCAAGTGCCAATTGAACGGGCTCGTCGGCTTCAGCTGCGTGCGCTCAGCTGCCAGTGCGCGCGCGAGCTTGATCTTCCCGGCGCGCAAGGCCGCTTCGACCAGCGTCAGGTGAATCAAGTCGCGCTGAGCATTGCTGCCGCCAAAACGGTTGGTCACCGTGCGCACCGACAGCAAGCGCTCCACACATGCCTCATAGCGACCCACACCGAAGTCCACCAACGCACGTGCCACTGGCAACCCTACCTCTCGGGTCATGACGGCGTTGGTGTCCGTGTCTGCCGCACGCCGCTCCATGACCGCCAAAGTCTTCAGCGCGCGGTCGAGCTGCTGTGCACCGACGAATGCCATGACGGCGTGCACGTCGTTGAAGGCGTAGTAGGCATCCTCCGCGCACGATTCCCAGGCAGCGCTCAAAGCGGACCAACGATGTCCGACGTCGACGTCCCGCAGATACAACCGCCACAGCAACGCAGAGGCGTCGATCATCTCGAGCGGAACCCGGGAATCCGCCGGGCGAATCTGCGAATCGTATAGCGACAGCACCTCGCTGATGTTGCCGATGTCCAGATGGTAGAGCGCAAGATGCCACCAGTTGTGAAATGCAAAGCCATTGTTCGGTGCCCAATCCTTCTGACGCTCGACGAGCCAAGTGACTCCTTCGCGTAGACGACCTTGCATCTCCATCACGTGCGCGACAGCGTGCACCGCCCAGGGATCGCGCGGGTTGAGCTCGAGCGCTTGCCGCCCTGTATCCTCCGCTCGCGAGTATGCACCCGTCTCCTCGAGACCGAATGCATACATCCCAAGTACGAAGTTGTAGCCCGGCGTGCTCGCATCCCAGAGCGGCAAGATCTGGGCGACACGGTCGCGCAGCATCGTACTCGCCCCGAGGTAGAAATCCCCCAAGTGCGCGACTTACAATGCAAGTAGATCGTGGGGGTATTCGAGCAGGATGTCGCCATAGCGACACACCGCATCGGCGAAATCGCCTTCCAGCCAAGCACGAGCCGCGGCCGCGTGTGCGCGCTCGCGTTCGTTGGCGCGGCGGCCCAAGCGTTCGATTGCAGCAACACTCTCGCGCAACATCGGTACCCCAGCTTTGTCTGTTGCGGTCACCACCAGCGCCGCACGCACCAGGTGCGCCGCGGCGAAGTCCGGTTCCTCTTCTAGAGCTTCTTGAATGACCGTCATTGGGTCCAAGTAGTATCCTGCTGACAGCTCAACGGCTTGCTCGTAGCGCTCCAAGGATGCGCGGCTGGTCGTTGATACCGGGACACCGCGACAATCGAACAGGCTCATGGTGCTTCTCCTCCAACGCGACCGATCAAAGAGGCTGCTTTTCTATCCTCCGCGCGTGATGACAAGAGCACACCCGGCGTGAAAAATACGTGAACGCGGCCCGGCTCGACGGGAATCCCCAGCCATGACTCGCCTGACACTACAGCTACTGGGGCCGCTACGCGTGCTCGATGAGCATGGAGCGGAGCTCAAGATCTCCTCTCGTAAGAGCCGGGCGCTGCTTGCCTATCTGGCGCTACGCCCAGGCGAATCGCAGGGCCGCCAGAAGCTCGCAGCGTTGCTATGGGAAGAGGCGGACGACGAGCTGGCTCGCACCAGTCTCAGGCAAGCCGTCGCGACCCTACGCAAGGCCTTGCCCAAGAGCTGCCAGCACGCGCTCGTGACCACGAGCGACTCGATCGCGCTCGATCCCCAGCTCATCGAATCCGATCTCATGCGCTTGCGCCGCGCGCTGGCCGCTGCGACCTGTGCCTCGTTGCAGGAAGCGGTGGAACTCTTGCGGGGCGAGCTCTTGGACGGTCTCGATGCGCGCTCGAGCGCATTCGACGAATGGCTCACGCACGAACGCATGAGCATTCGTAGACAAGCGATCGAGGCGCTGCAGAGCCTCACCCAGCTTTGCATTGCCAACGAAGACGTCGAAGGTGCGATACGCGCCTGTGCAAAGCACCTCGCGCTCGAGCCGCTCAATGAAGCCGCTCATCGCGCGATGATGGAGCTGCACGCGCGTCGCGGCGCTTACGCCGAAGCGCTGCGACAATATCGCGTGTGCAGGGACGCGCTCCGGCGGGAGCTCGACATCGCTCCGGAACCGGCGACCGAGCAGCTCTTTCGGGAACTGATGCGCCGGCGACGCGCCGGTGCAGCTCTTGCCGAAGCTGCCGCTGCCGGTGACAACCCGTCGGAGGTGCCTGCAACGCCCGCCCGCGCGGAGCAGCGTCCACAATTACGTGATGCTGTCGTATGGGTGGCCCGCCTCGGCGGGTTGCTGGAGCTCGAGGCGACACTCGACCCGGAAGACGCTCAGGCGCTCGCCAGCGCTTTTCAGGAGCGCGTCGAGCGAATCGCGAAAGACTTCGGCGGCACCGTCGATCGACGAGTGGGCTGCAATGTCTTGACCGTGTTCGGTATTCCCAACGCTCGCGGCAACGAGCCCGAGCGCAGCGTGCGGGCTGCCTTGGCGCTGCGACAGTCTCTCCTGCACGAGCCACTGCCTACACCCAGGCCTCTGTCGCTGCAGATCGGTATCGCCGTCGGCCAAGTCTTACCGGCACCGACGATTTTCCCGCTGAGCGGCCGTCCGACCCACATCGCGCACGTGCTCGCCAGCTGTGCACGCAACGGAGAAATCCTGGTATCGGACGAATTACGCCAGGCACTCGGCGACCGCGTGAATTGCAGACGGATTGCCGAGCGCGACATCACGGGCGCGGATACGGCAGCCTGGTCGCTCGAATGCATCCGCTCGCTGCGCGAAGGCCCGTTGCCCTTCGTCGGCCGACGCCCCGAGCTCGCGATGGTGCTTGCGGCGCTCGAGCGCTGCCGCAGCGGCGGGCGCGGACGCTCCATCATCGTGCGCGGCGAACCCGGCATCGGCAAGTCGCGGCTCGTCGAAGCCGTGATGAGTGCTGCCCGCGAGCGCGGTGTCGAGGTGCATTCAGCGCAGATATTCGACTTCGGCCAATCGCCAGGCCGTGGTCCCATCACCTGTATTGCGCTCGGCCTGATGGGATCGGATCCGGACGTATCCGGTGCCGAGCGTGCAGCCGCCGTTCGACGAATGCTGGCCGCGCGTGGCAGCAGCATCGATCAAGCCATCTTCTTGAGCGAGCTCGTCGATGCCCCACTCGAGCCCGAGCTCGCTGCGCTCGAAGAAGCCATGGATCCCAGTACCCGCCAACGCGGGCATACCATGGCGCTCGCACAGCTCATTGAGTGGGCAGCGCAACGCGCGCCGCTCCTGCTCGTCGTCGAGGACATCCACTGGGCGGACGACCATGAGCGCGCTCGCTTGGCCGAGATCGCAGCCGTCGTCGCGAGCTGTCCGATCCTTTTCATCATGACCACTCGTCCGGAAGGCGATCCGATCAACGCGACCTGGCGCGCACGCGCAAGAGGCTGTCCTGTCACGACGCTCGACCTTGCGCCGCTCGCGGCAGACGAGGCCGAAGAGTTCGCTGCCTTCTACCCGGAATTGCCGCGTGAGACGATTAAAGCTTGCATTCGCCGCGCTGAAGGTTATCCCCTCTTTCTCGATCAGCTCCTGCGTGCAGCGAACGCCGGCAGCACCTCCCTGCCCGGCTCCGTCCGCACGCTCGTCCTTGCCCGCGCCGACGGCTTGCCGGACATCGATCACCGCGCATTACAAGCCGGCGCTGTTCTGGGTCAGCAATCACAGCTCGATGCACTGCGCGAGATGATCGGCCACAGCGATTACGAGCCGACGCTGCTCATCGAGCACGGCTTCATGCGGGCCGAAGGCATACAGCTACAATTCGCGCACGCGCTCTTTCGCGACGCCATCTACGAGTCGATCCTGAAGTCGCATCGGCGCGAGCTGCATCGAAGCGCGGCGCGCTGGTTCGCCCAACGCGATCTTGCCTTGTACGCAGAGCACCTCGCGGCCGCGCAAGAAGGATCCGCCGCCAGCGCTTATCTCGATGCTGCACACGCAGAGCAGCAGACACTGCGCTTTGAACGTGCGCTCGGCCTTGCGCAGAAGGGTCTTGCGCTCGCGCGTGAGCCGACGCTGCTGCATTCGCTGAGCGCGCTGCTCGGCGAATTGCTCCTACAGCTAGGGCGCACTCATGATGCTTTGGCGGCCTTTCGCGAATCGCTCGACTTCGCTGTCGATCCTCTCTCACGCGGCCAGGCATGGTACGGCATCGCCTCGGCATTGCGCGTCATGGATCGGCACGAAGAGGCACTCGACTGCCTCGAGCGCGCGGAAGCGCAGTGGCATGAGCGTGCCGATGCGCGCATGCGGGCGCGGCTCTACACATTGCGCGGTAACTTGCTTTTTCCGCTCGGGCGCATCGAAGCATGCCTGAAAGCGCATGAGGAAGCCTATCGCTACGCGCTCGAAGCCCGCTCTGCGCTGGAGATTGCATGCGCGCTCGGTGGCTTGGGCGATGCCTACTATCAGCGCGGGCAGATGATCACGGCGCGACGCCATTTCGCGCAATGCGTCCAAGAAGCACGCGGTGAGAACCTCGTGGGCGTGCTCCTCGCGAACTTGCCCATGCTTGCCATCACTGAGATTTACTTCGGTGCTCCGAGCGCTGGACGCGAGCACCTGCAGGAGGCGCTCGATCTCGCAACGCGCATCGGTGACCTCAGGAACGAGCTCCTGATCTATGTCTGCTATTGCGAAGGATTCTTGATCCAGGGTCAGTACGGTGAGGCGCGCAGCCGAGCTTTGCACGCGCTCGAGCTTGCACGCCAGCTCGGCGCGCGACGCTTTCAAGCGGAATGCATGGGCATGCTGGCCGGTGCCATGCTGGGCGCCAGCGAGCGCGACGAGGCGCTGCGGGTCGCCAGAGAGAGCGTACACATCAGCCGCGAATGCGGCATGTCCTATTGCGGCCCGGTGCTCCTGAGCCTCGTTGCGCGGGCCACAGACGATCCCGCCGAACGCATAAGGGCGCTCGAAGAAGGAGAATCGCTACTCGCGGCAGGATGCGTCAGTCACAGTTACTTCAACTTCTACATGCATGCCATCGAGGTCAGCCTCGAGCAAGGACACTGGAACGAGGCGCGCCGCTACGCGAGCGCGCTGGAGACTTACACCTGGCCGGAACCCCTTCCCTTCACGACGATGTTGGTCGAGCGTGCGCGTGTTCTCGCTGATCTCGGCGAGGGGCTGCAATCTGATGACACGTACACGGCGCTCAAAGCGCTGCACGCAGAATGCCTGCGCATGCAGGCACACAGCGCGCTCACCGGGATCGAGCGCTTCGTGGACTGCAGCTAAGACGGATAGGCACGCAGTCCGTCGGTGGAGACTGGAGGCGAGAGGCCGGCGCCACAACGTGCATATACGTGCCTTACGATCGGCGCATCACGACGCGCAAGCACAACCCCAGGCCGTTACGGAAAACCGCGATGCGAGCACCGCAAGCTGCATGGTCGGCTGCTTGTAGAATGCCGCTAGCGAGGCTTGCAAGGTTGCGATATGGCAAGTGCGTCGAAAGTCTTTCCGAGCGCGAGAGCCGCGCTCGAGGGAATCGTCGCCGATGGGATGACGATCATGTGCGGTGGTTTCGGGCTGTGCGGCATTCCTGAGAACTTGATCTTGGCGCTGCGCGACAGCGGCGTGCGCAATCTGACGGTGATCTCCAATAACGCAGGCATCGACGGCCAAGGTCTCGGCTTGCTGTTGGAAACACGTCAAATCAAGAAGATGATCGCCTCTTACGTCGGCGAGAACCGCGAGTTCGAGCGGCAATACCTCGCCCGTGAACTCGAGATCGAGTTCAATCCGCAAGGCACGTTGGCCGAACGCATTCGAGCCGGAGGCGCCGGTATCTATGGGTTCTACACGAAAACCGGTGCCGGCACTGTCGTTGCGGAGGGCAAGGAGTCGCGCGTCGTCAATGGCGAAACCTATATTTTGGAAACCGGATTGACCGCGGACGTTGCATTGGTGAAGGCGTGGAAGGGCGACACCGAAGGCAATCTCATCTATCGCAAGACCGCTCGTAACTTCAATCCGGTCATGGCAACGGCCGCGCGCATCACAGTGGCCGAAGTCGAGCACCTCGTCGGGCCCGGCGAGCTCGATCCGGATTGCATCCACACGCCCGGTATCTACGTCAAGCGGATCATCCAGGGCGAGAGATACCTCAAGCCGATCGAGCAGCGCACAGTACGCAAACGCACCGCAGCATAACCCTACAGCCTACAGCCCAACATGCCTTGGACACGCGAGCAGCTAGCACAACGCGCAGCCCGTGAGCTACGGGACGGGTTCTACGTCAATCTCGGCATCGGCATACCGACTCTGGTGGCGAACTACATCCCGGACGAGATCAAAGTCGTCCTGCACTCGGAGAACGGCATGCTCGGCATGGGGCCGTTCCCTTACGAGGGTGAAGAGGATCCGGATCTCATCAATGCCGGGAAGCAGACGATCACCGAGCTGCCGCTCACTTCTTATTTTTCGTCGGCGGACAGCTTCGCGATGATTCGCGGCGGTCACATCGATCTGTCGATCCTAGGCGCAATGGAAGTATCCGAGCGCGGCGATCTGGCGAACTGGATGGTGCCAGGAAAGATGGTGAAGGGCATGGGCGGCGCCATGGATCTGGTCGCAGGTGCCAAACGAATCATCGTCGTGATGGAGCACACTGCAAAGAACGGCGCGCCGAAGTTCAAGCCCAAGTGCGAGTTACCGCTGACGGGCGCGAACGTGGTGGACATGATCATCACAGACCTCGCGGTGTTCGCGCGCGACGATCGCAAATCGCTCTTCAGTCTCATCGAGCTCGCGCCCGATGTAACGCTCGAAGAGGTACGAGCCAAGACGAGCGCACAGTATGAGGTAGGGTTTTAGTGGGCGCGGGGCTGGGCTGGAGAAGTGCTAGCTCCGGTTTCCAGTCTCCAGCCAACGCCCAGCAGCCCGGGCCCCCAGCCCCGCGGCCGTACTCATGCCGCATCTGCATCTGCATCTGCGTCGTATCCGAGATTGGGCGCTAGCCAGCGCTGCGCTTCCTCGAGCGAGATCTTCTTGCGCGCCGCGTAGTTCTGCACCTGATCGAGATCGATTTTACCCACTGCGAAGTACCGCGCCTCGGGATGCGAGAAGTACCAGCCGCTGACTGATGCGGCCGGATACATCGCAAACGAGTCAGTCAGCTGGATCTCAGCATTCGTATCCGGCTTCAGCAGATTCCACAACGTGGTCTTCTCGGTGTGATCAGGGCAGGCAGGATAGCCCGGCGCCGGACGGATGCCGCGATACTCTTCTTTGATGAGCTGCTCGTTCGTCAGCCGCTCCTCGGGCGCATAGCCCCAGAACTCCCGGCGCACGCGCTCGTGCAAGCGCTCGGCGAAGGCTTCCGCGAGTCGATCGGCCAGCGCTTTCAGCAAGATGCTCGAATAATCGTCATGCGCTAAGCGGAAGCGTTCCAGGTGCGCTTCAATACCAAGACCGGCAGTGACCGCGAATGCGCCGATGTAGTCCCTGCGGCCAGAGCTCTTGGGTGCGATGAAATCCGCCAAGCACAGATGCGGTTGACCGGCAGGCTTGCCCTTCTGTTGTCGCAGGAAGTGCAACCGCGCCAGCACCTCTGTACGCGACTCGTCGGTGTAGATCTCGACATCGTCGTCGTCGACACTGTTCGCGGGAAAGAACCCGATCACGCCTTTCGCCGTCAGCCATCGTTCGCGGATGATCTGCTTCAGCATGCGGCGCGCGTCGGCATAGAGGTTGCTCGCCTGCTCGCCAACCTCCGGATCGGTGAGAATGTCCGGAAACCTGCCGCGAAATTCCCATGCGTTGAAGAAAGGCATCCAATCGATATAGCGCGTCAGATCCTCGAGCGAGTAATTGTCGAAGACGCGAATCCCGAGGAATCTCGGCACAGGGGGCGTATAGGCGTCCCACTCGGGCTTGAAGCGATTGGCGCGCGCTTGTCCGAGGGAAAGCTGCGGGCTCTTCACGGTCTTGCCGCGATGCTGTGCACGGCGCTGCTCGTGCTCTGCCTTGATCTTCACGATGAATTCGTTGCGCGTCTCCGGCGTCACGAGCTGTTGACAGATTCCGACCGACCGTGAGGCATCTTTTACGTAGACGACCGGGCCGTCGTACTGCGGATCGATCCGCACCGAGGTATGCGCAGGCGAAGTGGTTGCACCGCCGATCAGCAGCGGCTTGTTCATGCCCTTGCGCTGCATCTCACGGGCAACGTGCACCATCTCGTCGAGCGACGGCGTGATGAGCCCGGACAACCCGATCATGTCTGCGTTCTCGCGCTCGGCGGTCTCGAGGATGCGTTCGCAGGGCACCATCACGCCGAGATCGATGACCTCGAAGTTGTTGCACTGAAGCACGACGCCGACGATGTTCTTGCCGATGTCATGCACGTCGCCTTTCACTGTCGCGAGCACGATCTTGCCGTTGGAACGCGTGCCACCGCTTTGCGCCTTCTCCTGCTCGATGTAGGGGATGAGGTGCGCGACGGCCTTCTTCATCACGCGTGCCGACTTCACGACCTGCGGCAAGAACATCTTGCCGGCGCCGAACAAGTCGCCGACAACGTTCATGCCGTCCATGAGCGGCCCCTCGATCACCTGCAACGGGCGCTCGAATTGCCGGCGCGCTTCTTCGGTATCCTCGACGATATATTCGTCTATACCCTTGACGAGGGCGTACTCCAAACGCTTCTCGACGGGCCACGAGCGCCAGGCCAGGTCCTCGGCCTTCTTGGCACCCGCCTCGCCCTTGTAGCGTTCCGCGATCTCGAGGAGCCGTTCCGTCGCATCAAGGCGCCGATTCAGGATGACGTCCTCCACGCGCTCGCGCAGCTCGGGCTCAATCTGCTCGTAGATCGCGAGCTGCCCGGCATTGACGATACCCATCGTCATGCCGGCCTTGATGGCGTGATAGAGAAACACCGAATGCATGGCCTCGCGCACCGGCTCATTGCCGCGGAAGGAGAACGAGACGTTGCTCACGCCTCCGCTCACATGCGCGTGCGGACAAGTGCGCCGGATCTCGGCGGTTGCTTCGATGAAGGCGCGCGCATAGTCGTTGTGCTCTTCGATCCCCGTCGCCACCGCGAAGATGTTCGGGTCGAAGATGATGTCCTCTGGCGGGAAGCCGACCTGCTCAGTGAGCAGTTTGTAGGAGCGCTGGCAGATCTGCACCTTGCGCTGCACGGTGTCGGCTTGCCCCTCCTCGTCGAAAGCCATCACCACGACCGCAGCGCCATACGCGCGTACCTTGCGTGCTTGCTCGAGGAAGACCTCCTCACCCTCCTTCAAGCTGATCGAGTTGACGATGCCCTTGCCCTGAAGGTGCTTCAGCCCTGCTTCGATCACCGACCACTTGGAAGAGTCGATCATGATGGGGACGCGCGCGATGTCCGGCTCGGACGCGATCAAATTCAGAAACCGCACCATGGCGGCTTCCGAATCGAGCATGCCCTCGTCCATGTTGATATCGATGATCTGGGCACCGTTGGCGACTTGCTGCCGGGCGATATCGAGCGCGGCATGGTAGTCGCCGGCTTCGATGAGACGACGGAACTTCGCCGACCCCGTCACGTTGGTGCGCTCGCCAATGTTCACGAAGAGCGTGTCGGGCCCGATGTTGAGCGGCTCGAGACCGGATAGCCGGCAGCGTCGTTCCACCTGCGGTGGCTTGCGCGGCGGCACACCAGCGACCGCCTCGCACAGATGGCGGATGTGCTCGGGAGTCGTGCCGCAGCAGCCGCCCACGATATTGACCAAACCGCTGGTTGCAAACTCGCGAACGAGCTCTGCGGTCTCGCAGGGCGCTTCGTCGTACTCGCCGAACGCGTTGGGTAACCCTGCGTTCGGATACGCGCTGACGTAGACATCGGCGATCCGAGCGAGCTCTTCGATGTACGGTCGCAGCTGGCGCGCACCGAGAGCGCAATTCAGACCGATCGCGATCGGCTGCGCATGACGTACCGAGTTCCAGAACGCTTCCACCGTCTGCCCCGACAACGTGCGACCAGATGCATCCGTGATCGTGCCGGAAATGACGATCGGCAACTCGACGCGAGCCTCGTCCATCGCCTGCCGGACGGCATAAATGGCCGCCTTGGCATTCAGCGTGTCGAAGATCGTCTCAATCAGGAAGAGATCGACGCCGCCCTCGATGAGCGCGCGCGCCGCGATCGAGTAGGTCTCTGCCAGCTGGTCGAAGTCGATGTTGCGAAACGCAGGATCGTTCACGTCGGGCGACAGCGAAGCCGTGCGATTCGTCGGTCCGAGCGCGCCGGCAACGAAGCGTACTTCGCCTTCCTGGGCAGCGAACTCATCCGCCACACGTCGCGCGATACGAGCCGCTTCGAGGTTGATCTCATGAACGAAATCCTCCGTGCCGTAATCCGCCTGCGACGGGAAATTGGCCGTGAACGTGTTGGTCTCGATGATGTCTGCGCCCGCCTCGAGATAGGCACGATGAATCTGAGCGATCACCGCGGGCTTCGTGAGCACGAGAATGTCGCTGTTGCCTTTCAGGTCGCAGCGCCAATCTTTGAAACGCTCGCCGCGATAATCGGCTTCGCTCAGGCGGTAACTCTGGATCATCGTGCCCATCGCGCCGTCGAGCACGAGGATGCGCTCGGTGAGCAGGCGCTTGAAGGCAGCGACGCGTTCGACTCGATTCATAGAAACTCCCAAAGCTGACGGACCGGACAGGGCTGCAGCGGCGCGATACGAGCTAGCTTGCAGCCTCCAGCGTCGCGTTGCCCGCCTGCGGACGTACTCCTAGCGTGTGACAGATCGCGTAAGTGAGCTCGGCGCGATTGAGCGTGTAGAAGTGGAACTCCTCGACGCCATGCTTCTGCAAATGCTGGACCTGCTCGATCGCGACCGAGGCTGCGATCATGCGCCTGGTCTCGACATCGTCGTCTAGGCCATCGAAGCGATCCACGAGCCACTGCGGCACCGAGGCGCCGCAACGTTGCGCCATGCGCAGCATCTGTGGGAAACGGGTGATCGGCAAAATGCCCGGAACGATCGGGGCGGTGATGCCGGCCGCCAGACAACGATCGCGGAAGCGCAGGAACACATCGGGATCGAAGAAAAACTGCGTGATCGCACGATCCGCGCCTGCATCGATCTTGGCTTTCAGGTTCTCGAGCTCGAACTCTTCGCTCGGCGATTCCGGATGCTTCTCGGGATAGGTCGCCACCGAGATCTCGAAGTCGGCGACCGACATGAGTCCTTTGACGAGGTCGACCGCGTATGCGAATCCGTTGGGGTGCGGCACGTACTTGCCACCGGAGCCTTGCGGCGGATCGCCACGCAGCGCAACGATGTGCCGGATACCGTGCGCCCAATAGTTACGCGCGATGTCGAGCACCTCCTCTTTGGATGCACCCACGCAGGTCAGATGCGGTGCTGCCGTGAGCGATGTCGCCTGCTGAATGCGCGTCACCACATTGTGCGTGCGCGTGCGCGTCGATCCATCGGCGCCATAGGTCACGGAAACGAAGCGGGGCCGTAGAGGCGCGAGGCGCTCGATCGACTGCCAGAGCGTTCGCTCCATCGCTTCGTCTTTCGGCGGGAAAAACTCGAACGATACAGCCGGTCGAGATTTCAGACGCGCCATTGTCTCCCCGATGCGGTCCTTGATCTCCTCGATCGCCATGCGTTGCGCTCCTGATCGGTGAATTTTGCTGTGTTGTTCGTGCCTCAGGCGACCGCGGTCGCGCGCTCGAGTCGCTGACCGACCGCAATCAGCAGGTGTGCGAGCCGTGTGTCGACGGGATGGATGCGTGTGCACTCAAGACCGCTGCGCAAGAGCCAGTCGCGCAAGGTGTTGATCGGGTTGCCACCCACACTGTCAGCGAGAGCGTCAAAGTCTTCTATGAGCACCAAGCGCCCACCCGCTCTCAGCACGCGCGCGATCTCGCCAAGCGCGAGCAACGGTCGTTGCGCGTTGGCGAGCACGCGATCTGCCGTGACGGTGTCGAAGGTGCCCGTGGGAAACGGCAGGTCGTACATGTCGCCCTTGTGCAGCTCGCAATGGTGCAGGCCTGCACCATGCACGTTCGTTCGCGCGAGGCGCAACGCATCGGTTGAGATGTCTATACCGACTGCTCGCGCCGCGCGAGGAGCAAGCAGCTCGAGCAGATGACCGCTTCCGGTGCCCACATCCAGCAGGGCTCCGACCGATTCCTGCGGTAGCTCGCGGAGCACCAATGGGGCAATGTCCGCCAGACACTCAGGGCTGAGCGCTTCGATCGAGCGCGTCGTCGTCTGCAAGGCACGCGCGGCGATGACGTTGTCCATACGGCGGCGATCGCGCTCGAGTACCTCGTCATCGTCAGCCAGCAAGGACAAGAGCTGCTCCACGACCTTCGTCGCCTCGCCGCTCGTCGGGACGCGGTAGTACACCCACTGCTCTTCGCGAAAACGATCGAGCAAACCCGCGCTCGCAAGGATCTTGAGATGCCGCGACACGCGCGGCTGGCTTTGCCCGAGGATCTCGCAAAGCTCGCCCACCGTGAGCTCCGCACGCGTCAACAGCGCCAGCAGACGCAGCCGGGAAGGCTCGCCTGCGGCACGAAGCGCTGAGACCGCGGACAAGAACGATAAAGCCATAGATCTAAATATAAGTAACTCTTTATATGCTGGCTAGACGGAATGAGCTTGGGGTTCGGGGCTTGGGTACGAAGTCCGGGGCTCGGGCCCGGCGTTTATCTGTCGCGGCGGTATCCGGGAAAGAGACAGACGCTTTAATTTCCTTGTTCTATTTCAGATAGATATCAGACGGATCTAACTCATTTTCTAGATTGGCTGACCCGATGTGGCTCTGCCCGAGCCCCAGCCCCGAATCCCTAATGCCTTCTCTCCGATCCGCTGGTCGCCTGGGGAGACAGGAAATGCTCGACGTCAACGGCGTCGAACTCATACGCTCGGTTGCAGAAGTCACAGCGGACTTCCACCTTGCCGCGCTCGGCGAGCAATGCGCGCAGATCGTCGCTCCCCAGAGCGCGCAACATGTTGATGACGCGCTCACGCGAGCACCGGCATCGAAAGAACACTGGCGCCGGCTCGAAGAGGCGGACGTCATCTTCCGGGAAGAGACGTCTCAAGATCGTTCGCTCGCTCAGCGTCGCGAGTTCCTCGGGCTTGAGCGTATCTCCCAGCAGCTGCACGCGGCGCCAGGCGTCGTCGATCTCCTCGGGGCTCGGCGGCGTGCGTGGGCTCGGCGCGCCGTTGCCCTGCTCCATCGCGCTCACAGGAAGTCGCTGCAGCAGCATGCCGTACGCTCCCGCTTCTTCGGCATGCAACCACAACCGAGTGGGAAGCTGCTCCGACTGGTCGAAGTAGGCCTGCAGACACTCCGCCAGGCGCGGACCGGCAAGCGGCACCACTCCCTGATAACGCTGCGGAAGATCCTGGCCTTCGACTGTGACGCTCAGCTGCCCTTTGCCCGACAACACCGACAGGTCGCGCGAATCGACAGCTTCGCGATAACGAGCGACGCCACGCACGGCAAGATCATTGGTGCACTGTGCCACCAGCAAGTACAGCGGTCCCTGCCCTTGCAGCTGCAAGCTCAGCGTGCCGTCGAACTTGAGCGTGGCGGCCAAGAGCGCGGACGCAGCGACTGCCTCACCGAGCGTATCGCGGATCGCGGGTGGATAATCGCGTCGCTCGAGTAGGGCGCGCCACGACGCATCGAGGCGAACGAGATGGCCCCGAATGGGATAGCGCTCGAACAAGAAGCGATGCAAAGAGTCGGGGTCGCGCATGGCAAGTGACATTGATGCGTCCCGCAAGCAGGACACGGAACATTGGACCACGCCGTCGTTGGATGCAACCGGGAAGACTTACTGGAGGCGTTCGGCTGCTGGGCAGGGGAACACCTCCGACAAGAAGACGCACGCTTTGCCGCTTTGCCGTGGCTGAAGGAACTCGCAACCGCAGCTACAGCCTACAACCCACAGCTATCCAGCCAGCTTCTTCTTCAAAAGCTCATTGACCTGCGCAGGATTCGCCTTGCCACCCGTCTGCTTCATCACCTGCCCGACGAAGAAACCGAACAGCTTCTCCTTCCCTGAACGGTACTCCGCCAGCTGCTTCGGATGAGCGGCCATGACAGCCTCGATCACCTGCTCGATGGCGGCGGTGTCGGTGATCTGTCGCAACCCCTTCGATTCGATGATGGTGTCGGCATCGAGGCCTTCGTTCCACATCTGCTCAAAGACATCCTTGGCAATCTTGCCCGAGATCGTCTGGTCCACGATTCGCGCAAGCAAGCCGGCAAGCCGCGTCGGGTCGATGCGTGATTGGGTGATGTCGAGATTCTCCTTGTTGAGCGCACCGGAGAGCTCGCCCATGACCCAGTTGGCTGCCAGCTTGGCATGACCGTTCAACTTGGCGACGACGCTTTCGAAATAGTCGCCCATCTCGCGACTCGCGGTCAGCACACCCGCATCATATGCCGACAGACCGAACTGCTCGACGTAGCGAGCCGCTTTCTCGTCCGGAAGCTCGGGTAGCGTGCGCCTCACGGATTCAATGAACTCGTCGTCGAGCACCAATGGCAGCAAGTCCGGATCGGGGAAGTAACGATAGTCGTTCGCTTCTTCCTTGGTTCGCAAGGCACGCGTTTCGCCCTTGTCCGGATCGAAGAGCCGTGTTTCTTGCTGAATCGTGCCGCCGCTTTCGAGCACCTGGATTTGTCGCGCAATCTCGTAGTTGATCGCGCGCTCGACGAAGCGGAACGAGTTGAGGTTCTTGATCTCGCAACGTGTGCCGAACTTCTCCTGACCGACTGGGCGCACCGACACGTTGGCATCGCAGCGGAACGAGCCTTCCTGCATGTTGCCGTCGCAGATCTCGAGATAGCGCACGAGCGTATGGATCTTCTTCATGTATGCGACCGCCTCCTTGGCGGAACGCATGTCCGGCTCAGAGACGATCTCGATGAGCGGCGTGCCGGCGCGATTGAGATCGATGCCCGTCAGACCGTGGAAGTCCTCGTGCAATGACTTACCGGCATCTTCCTCGAGATGTGCGCGTGTGATACCGATCGTCTTGCGTGAGCCGTCCTCGAGCACGATCTCCAAACGACCGTTCTCCACGATCGGCTTTTCGTACTGGCTGATTTGGTAGCCCTTCGGCAGATCGGGATAGAAATAATTCTTGCGCGCGAAGATGGAGCGGCGCGCAATGTTGGCGCCGATCGCCAGCCCGAACTTCACGGCCATCCGCACCGCTTCCCGGTTCAGCACCGGCAGCACTCCGGGATAACCCAGATCGACGAGGCTGGCCTGGACGTTTGGCGCAGCGCCATAGGCGGTCGAAGCGCCCGAGAAGATCTTGCTCTTCGTCGCGAGCTGCGCGTGGATCTCAAGGCCGATGACTGCTTCCCAGGAAGACATAGGCTGTAGGCTGTAGGTTCAGACTCGAAAACAAACTCTCTACGCTTGCACTGTTGCGCCAGACAAGGCTCCGGCCACGGCCTAGAGCCCACAACCCAGCGCGCTGCGACTACTCGTATCCGCGCGGGATGCGCTTGTGCCAATCCGTCTCGCGCTGGTAGCCGTGTGCGACATTCAGCAGCTTCGCTTCGGCGAAGTGTGGACCGATGATCTGCAATCCCACCGGCAAGTGACCCACAAAGCCGCACGGAATGGACATCGCCGGCAACCCTGCGAGATTGGCGCCGATCGTGTAGATGTCGTTCAAGTACATCTTGATCGGATCGTCCCCTTGCGCACCGATGTCGAAGGCTGGTGCCGGTGTCGTCGGTCCCATCAGAACGTCGACTTCCGTGAAGGCCTTGGCGAAATCGTCGGCGATGAGCCTTCGCACTTTCTGTGCCTTCAAATAGTAAGCGTCGTAGTACCCTGCCGAGAGCACGTACGTGCCCGTCATGATGCGCCGTTTGACCTCGGGACCGAAACCCTCGCCGCGCGAGCGGGTATACATGTCCAGCAAGTCGACCGGATTTTCGCAGCGATAGCCGAACCGCACGCCGTCGAAACGCGCCAGGTTCGATGAGCACTCGGCCGGCGCCACCACGTAGTACGCGGGCACGGAAAGCGGCAGATTGGGCAAGCTCACCTCGATGAGCCGGGCGCCCAGCTTCTCGTACTGCTTGAGCGCCTCGCGCACGAGCGCCGCGCTCTGCTCGTCCAGCCCCTCGTCGAAGAACTCTTTGACAACACCGATCTTGAGCCCCTGCAGTGGCTGATCGAGCGCAGCGAGGTAATCCGGCACTGGCGCCTCGACACTCGTCGAATCGCGCGGATCGAAGCCAGCCATGACACTCAGCAACAGAGCCGCATCCTCAGCTGTCTGCGTCAGCGTCCCTGCCTGATCGAGGCTGGAGGCGAATGCGATCATGCCGTAGCGCGAGACGCGACCATAAGTCGGCTTCAAGCCTGTCAGGCCGGTGAGCGCAGCGGGCTGACGAATCGAGCCGCCGGTGTCCGTGCCCGTCGCTGCCGGCACGACACGGGCTGCGACGGCGGCAGCAGACCCTCCCGAGGATCCGCCAGGCACCTTCGTCGGATCCCATGGATTCTTCACCGGCCCGTACCAGCTCGTCTCGTTGGACGAGCCCATCGCAAACTCATCCATGTTCGTCTTGCCGAGCGAGACCGCGCCAGCTTGGGACAGGCGCTCGACGACAGTCGCATCATAGGGTGAGACAAAATTGGACAACATGCGCGAAGCGCAAGTGGTCAGCACACCGTCGGTGCAGAAGATGTCCTTGTGCGCGATCGGCACCCCGAGCAGCGGTGAGCCCTCTCCTGCCGCAAGCTGGCGATCCGCCGCCTCGGCCGCCTCGAGCGCGCGTTCCGCGGTCACGGTGATGAAGGCATTGAGGTCCGGATTGAAGCGCTCGATACGCTCCAGGAAGTGCTTCGTGAGCTCGACGCTCGAGAAGCGGCGTGCACGGAGGCCGGCGGCAAGCTCGGCCAACGTATGGTGATGCAGTTCGGTCATGGCACAGCGGCTCGTGTTTCGGTTGATGGCAGGGGGTCCGGCGCAATGAATTCAGCTTTCAACTGAGGCCGCGACCCGCACGCACCGGGGGTTCATTCGATGACCTTCGGGACAAGATACAACCCCGCTTCCACGGCAGGCGCGTTGCGCTGGTATTTCTCACGTCGGTCCTCTTCAGTGACGACGTCGTCGCGGAGGCGTTGCACTTGGTCTGCGAGCGGGTGAGCCATCGGCTCGACGTCGGCAGTGTCAGCAGCGTTCAGCTGCTCGACCAGGTGCAGAATCTTGGAAAGGCTATCGACGTACGCCGGCAGCTCCGCATCACTGAGCGACAGGCGTGCGAGGTACGCGATGCTCTCCACGTCGTGACGAGTGAGACTCATGCGATTAGATGTCCCTGTTGGTGCCGAAAGGCCTGGAAATAAGCCGGAAAAAAGCGCGCGTAATCATACACCTCCGCTTGTGCAAAGTCCTACCCATTGCTAGAGTACGGCAACTTTTCTGCCCCGCCGTTTCGCTCCTCACAACAACCATGTTCAAGAACCTTCGCGGGATTTTCTCGAACGATTTGTCAATCGACTTGGGCACCGCGAACACGCTTATCTATGCTCGCGGTAAAGGGATCGTGCTCAACGAACCTTCTGTGGTAGCCATTCGCGAGGAGCCTGGGCGCGTGGGCAAACGTATCGAGGCGGTCGGTCAAGAAGCCAAGAACATGCTCGGACGCACACCCGGGCACATCACCGCCATCCGCCCGATGAAGGACGGTGTCATCGCCGACTTCACCGTCACCGAGAAGATGCTGCAGTACTTCATCGAGAAAGTACACGGCAATCGCCTGATACGTCCCAGCCCACGCGTGCTCATCTGCGTACCCTATGGCTCAACGCAAGTCGAGCGTCGTGCGATCCAAGAATCCGCAGAAGGCGCAGGTGCGCGATGGGTGCGTCTGATCGAGGAGCCGATGGCGGCTGCAGTCGGCGCCGGCCTGCCGGTGCACGAGGCCCGCGGCTCGATGGTGCTCGACATCGGCGGCGGCACTTCGGAAGTCGCTGTCATCTCCTTGAACGGCATCGTGTACGCCGCGTCCGTGCGCATCGGCGGTGACCGCTTCGATGATGCGATCATCAACTACGTACGTCGCAACTACGGGATCCTGATCGGCGAGGCAACTGCAGAAAAGATCAAGATCGAGATTGGCTCTGCCTACCCCGGCCAGCAAGTCAAAGAGATTTCGGTCAAAGGCCGCAACCTCTCCGAAGGCGTGCCGCGCAGCTTCACGCTCAACTCCAACGAGATCCTGGAAGCGCTGCAGGAGCCGCTCGCGGGCATCGTCGGCGCGGTGAAAGTGGCGCTCGAGCAAACGCCGCCAGAGCTTGGCGCGGACGTCGCCGAGCGTGGCATCGTGCTCACGGGCGGCGGTGCGCTCCTTCGCGACATAGACAAGCTCTTGATGGAGGAGACAGGCTTGCCCGTCGTGGTGTCCGAAGATCCGCTCACCTGCGTCGCGCGCGGCGGCGGACGGATGCTCGAGCTGATTGATGAGCACGGCCCTGCCCTCTTCAACCTGGAGTAGCCAGTCAGGAACGTTGGCACAGGTGCGCGGCGAGGATCCCGGGCTCATCAGCACCCTCGAACCGCGGCGTTCGGCGGGATCCAACGGTTCGGCATCGTCCGCGACCCCACCATGTAGGTGGACGAGGCGTTTTTCATGGTGACCGTAAGCGCCGACAGTCGTCCCATCATCGGACGAGGTCCTTCCCTCGGCGCGCGCTTCTTTTTTCTCGCGATCCTCTCGATCGCCGTGATGGTGCTGGATCACAGGACCCAGTATCTCGAGACCGCACGGATATGGATGAGCGCGGCGCTGCATCCGCTCAACGCCGTGGTGGACGCTCCGTATGCGTTCTGGAATTGGCTTACGAGCAGCTTTGCGGATCGTGCGCGCCTGAGAGAGGAAAATGCCGCCCTCGCCGAGGAGCTGCGGATCGCGCGCATCAAGCTGCTGCACTACGAAGCGCTGGTGGAGGAGAACCGGCGTCTGCGAGAGCTTCGCGACGCGTCCGATGGCATTGGCGAGCGTACGCTCATCGCCGAAATCATGAACGTCTCGGTCGAGGCCTTCCGGCACCGGATCCGCATCAATAAAGGCGCCTACGACGGCGTTTACGAGGGCCAGCCGGTGATCGACGCGTTCGGCATCGTCGGGCAAGTGGCGCGCCTCGACATGTTCAGCTCGCAGGTCATCTTGATCACAGATGCCGAGCATGCGATTCCAGTGCAGGTGAATCGCAACGGCATCCGTTCGCTCGCCATGGGCACCGGCCAGCTCGGCACGCTCAGCCTGCCATTCATGACCGTCGACGCCGACATTCAGGTCGGCGACTTGCTCGTCTCCTCGGGTTTCGACGGCATCTTCCCGGCCGGCTACCCTGTCGCGACAGTGACGACCGTGAGACGGAATCCGGCCGAGACGTTTGCAACCGTGGAAGCGAAACCGCTCGCGCTGCTGGATCGAGATCGTGAGGTGCTGCTGCTGTGGCCGAATACACCGCGCGGGGCGGCCTCCCGAGATGCCTCGATGACCGATACGGCTGCGGAGCCAAGCTTGTCGAACCCCCCGGAGCAGCAAAGCACCGCCACACCGCCGGCGAGCCAATGACGATGCTGCAACGATCGACGATGCCGCAACAAGCCGATGCCCGTAACTGAAGAACGCATCCGTCCAGCACGCGTCGTGGTGACGGCCCTGGTCGCGCTGATGTTCGCGATCACGCAGCTGCCGGATGTCATCGAGAAGGCGCGCCCCGAGCTGCTGTTGCTGCTCGTCATCTACTGGTCGTTGAGCGCACCGCGCATTGCGGGACTGACGTTTGCATGGGTCTGCGGGCTCGCGCTCGACCTGCTCACCGGTCCCATCCTTGGACAACATGCGCTGGCATTCTTGCTGGTCGCCTTCCTGACGCACAAGTTCCAGCTGCGCATGCGCGTCTTTCCGATTTGGCACCAGACACTCACGGTGTTCATGCTGCTCGCGCTGTACGAGTTCATCGTCTTCTGGATCGACGGCATCATCGGGCCTGCGATCACCACGTGGACGCGCTGGCTGCCAGTGCTGACGAGCACACTTCTGTGGCCGGTGCTGGTCGCGTTCTTGGACACGTGGAATCGCCGGCGCAACCGCTGAAGGTTGCGCTCTGGCAGTGGCGCCTGGCTCCGGCTAGATAAAGAAGAGACGACGTGGTCGCGTATGATTGCGATTGAAGGTCATGCACCGCGTTGCGAGCCTCAACGACGCAGAAGGCCGACTCGCCCGCGGATATGCTTTCTGACCACAGCCTGGAGCCCAAAGCCCAGTCACCCGTGACATGCCGACCGTCCGCATCAAAGATCACCACGCCGAGCAGCGGCTCTTCGAGCGTCGTGCGATCGCGGCCGCTATTTTGATGGTGCTCGCGCTCGGGGCAGTGGTGGCGCGCCTGGTGTGGCTACAGGTCGTGCGCTATGACTATTTCGCTGCGCTCTCGCAGGGTAATCGCATCAAGATCGAGCCGATTCCGCCCAATCGAGGGCTGATCTTCGACCGTAACGGTGTACCGCTCGCGACAAACGTCCCCTCGTACCAGCTCGAGCTGACCCGCGAGCAAGTCGAGGATCTCGATGCCACATTGTCGGGGCTGGCAGAGCTGGGTCTGATCGAAGCGGCAGCCATTCCTGCCCTCCTCAAGGACATCCACTCACGACGCAGCTTCGATGCCGTGCCCATCAAGCTGCAGCTCACCGAAGAGGAGCTCGCGAGGTTCGCAGCGCGTCAGCATCAGTTCCCGGGCGTCGAGATTCGCCCCCGCCTCACGCGCTACTACCCTCTCGGCAGCACCGGCGTGCACGCGATCGGCTACGTCGGAGCGATCAGCGAGGAGGACAAGAAGCGCCTCAACATGAAGGAGTACGCGGGCACGACCCTGACGGGCAAGACTGGGGTCGAGCGTGCGTACGAAGCGGAGCTTCACGGCCGCACGGGATTTCAGCAGCTACTCGTGAATGCGCAAGGCCGCACGGTCGAGCGCATCGGTAACGAGGCCGTCAAGCTCGAGCGCCAAGAGCCGCTCGCCGGCAACGATCTGTATCTGACGATCGATCAACGCGTTCAGCAGGCGGCAGAAGAAGCGCTGCGCGGCTACCGCGCCGCCGCCGTCGCCATCGATCCGGCCAACGGTGACATCATTGCCTTCGTGAGCACCCCGGGGTTCGACCCGAACTTGTTCGCACGCGGCTTGACGCGCGCCGAGTACCTCGCGCTCACCGAGGATCCCGCCCGACCGATGTACGATCGCGCGCTGCGCGGCGTGTATCCGCCTGGCTCCACAGTCAAGCCGCTGATGGCGCTGGCGGCACTGGAAGCCGGTGTGATCACGCCGAATGAGACACGGTTTTGCCGCGGCATCTGGCGCATGCCCGGCGGACGCGACCGTCCGCGTCGCGATTGGAAACGCGAGGGACACGGAACCGTCAATATGCGCAAGGCGATCGCCACCTCTTGCGATGTGTACTTCTACGACATCGCCAACTTGATGGGCATCGATCGGATCCACGACTTCCTTTATCAGTTCGGCCTCGGACAACGCACCGGTATCGATATCCCTGGCGAACGGGAGGGCATCCTGCCGTCGACGGAATGGAAGCGCCGCGCGTTCACGCGCCCCGAGGCGAAGACCTGGTACCCGGGCGACACCATCAGCGTCGGCATCGGACAAGGCTATCTGACGACGACACCGTTGCAGCTTGCGCATGCGACCGCAACGCTCGCCGCCCGCGGCAAGCGCTTTCAGCCCCGGCTCGTGCGCGCCATTCGCAACGCGCAGACCGGCGAGATTCGAGAGCTGGAACCCGTGCCGTTGCCCGACGCCAAGACGACCGATCCGCTCGCGTGGGACTTCGCCATCGAGGGCATGTACGACGTGACCAACGCTCCGTATGGCACCGCGCGTGCGACCGCAGCCGGCGCACCGTACAAGATGGCAGGCAAGAGCGGCACCGCTCAGGTCTTCACCGTCGCAGCGACTGAGCGTATGCGAAAAGCCGACGAACTGGCCGAGCACCTACGTGATCACGCCTTGTTCGTCGCGTTCGCACCCGTGGACGACCCGAAGCTCGCGGTCGCCGTGGTGATCGAGAATGCGCCCGGTGGCGGCAGCGCCTATGCCGCGCCTGTCGCACGCCGGATACTCGACGTGTACCTACTGACGCCCGAACAGCTCGCTGAACAAGAGGCGAAGCGCCAGCCGGCTCGTGCCGCGCCCGCGCCGCGTAACACCGAATGAGTTACCAAGTGCTCGCCAGCTCACGCACTCAACGCACGCTCACGGGTACTGCGCGACTGCTCTTCGCGCTGCACCTCGACGGACCACTGTTCGTCGGGCTGTGCCTCATCGGTGCCGTCGGCAGCATCGTTATCTTCAGTGCCTCGGGGCAAAGTTTCAGTTATCTCGAGGCCCAGCTCATCCGCTTCGGTCTCGGCATGGTTGCGATGGTCGCCTTGGCGCAAGTGCCACCACGCGTCATCCGCACGGCGACGCCATGGGTATATTTGACCGGGCTCGCGCTGCTCGTCCTCGTCATGGTGAGCGGCGACATCGCGATGGGCGCGCAGCGCTGGCTCGACCTCGGCCTCGTCCGCTTTCAACCCTCCGAGATCATGAAGCTGGCAGTGCCGCTTGCCTGTGCGTGGTACCTGCACGAGCGCCCGCTGCCGCCCAACTCAATCACCGTGCTGCTGCTCTTGCTCGCGATCGGGATACCCACGCTGCTGATCGCCGAGCAACCCGACCTCGGCACCGCGCTCCTGGTCGCCTGCTCGGGCGCGATGGTCCTGCTGCTCGCAGGTCTGCAGCTGCGCTACATCGGTGCAATGATCGCCTTGCTCGTGCCCACCGCATTCGTGGCCTGGCAGTTCTTTCTTCACGACTACCAGAAACAACGCGTGCTCACGTTCCTCGATCCGCAGAGCGATCCGCTCGGGGCCGGCTATCACATCATCCAGTCGCAGATCGCCATCGGCTCGGGCGGTGTCTTCGGCAAAGGCTATCTCAATGGCAGTCAGGCGCAGCTCGAGTTTCTGCCGGAGCGATCCACGGACTTCGTGTTCGCGGTGATCGGTGAGGAATGGGGCTTGATCGGCTTGCTCACCGTCATCGCGCTGTACCTGTTCGTCATCGGCCGTGCGCTCTATCTCTCCACTACGGCACAAGACACATTCGCACGGCTCTCGGCCGGCGCATTGAGTCTCACTTTTTGCGTTTATGTGTTCGTGAACACGGGGATGGTGACGGGTCTGCTGCCGGTGGTCGGCGTCCCGCTACCATTCATCAGCTACGGCGGCACAGCCATGGTGACCCTCATGGCTGGTTTCGGTATTCTCATGTCGCTCTGTGCAAAACGCAGACTCGTCGGCCGTTGACGAGCAAGTCACAAGCGCTGGGGCGCTGTCCTTCCAACTCGATGGCTTCAAGGGAACTTGTGTTGCGAGCCTATTTCGCCTTTCTTGTCAGCTGCCTCGCCTTCCCCGCTCTCGCGCTCGACATCACACGACCAGAGGTGCGCGCCTTCATCGACGAGATGAGCACAGTGCACGGCTTTGCACGCAGCGAAGTCGAAGCGCTTCTCGCGCAAGCCAAGACCCAACAGTCGATCCTTGATGCCATCAGTCGTCCGGCCGAACGTGTCGTCCCCTGGTACGAGTATCGCGAACGGTTCCTCACCGAGCAGCGCATCCAGCAAGGTGCCGACTTCTGGATGGCGCATGGCGAACGCCTCAGGTCGCTTGGTGACGAGCGACTCGCCTCAACCATCGTCGGCATTCTCGGCGTCGAAACCGCCTTCGGCCGCATCACTGGACGCTATCGCGTCATCGATGCGCTGGCGACGCTCGCCTTCGACTATCCGCCGCGTGCCCAGTTCTTCAGAGGCGAGCTCGTGCAGTTCCTGTTGCTCACGCGCGAAGAGAACGTCGACGCTCGCAAGGCGCTTGGCTCGTATGCCGGCGCGATGGGCGCGCCGCAATTCATCTCGACGAGCTACCGTAAGTTTGCGGTCGACGCCGATGGCGACGGCAAACGCGATCTGTGGAACAGCTGGGACGACATCATCGGCTCGATCGCCAATTACTTGCACGGTCACGGCTGGCGACACAACGAGCCGGTCATCGTGAACGCCGCGCTCGCGAGCGACGACCTCAGCGCATTCGATGTCTCGACGATCGCGCTCAAGGAAACCGTCCAATCGCTGCGCGACAAGGGCGTCGAATTCGAGACGACGATGCCGCCGGACACACCTGCCATGCTCGTAGTCGGTCAGGGCAAGAACGGACCGGAGTATCGCGTCGGTTTCACGAACTTCTACGTCATCACACGCTACAACCGCAGCACGATGTATGCGATGGCAGTCAACGACCTCGGCCAGGCTATCGAGGGTTTCATGCGCGATGCGGCCAAGTAATCCAGTGCGCCGCGCGTTGGCCCACGCGCAATGGATCTTCCTGCTCCTCGCCGTCACGCTCGCGGGCTGTGTAAGCGTCCGACATCCGCCACGTCCACCCTCGCCGCTGCCCACCCCTCCGACACCCAGCGAGATCGCGAAGATCCCCGATGCGGTACCGCGTGCGGAGCCGAGGTCTGCGCGAGGCAATCCACCTTTCTATGACGTGAACGGCAAGCGCTACTTCGTCATGAGCGATGCCACCGGCTATGTCGAGCGCGGTATCGCTTCCTGGTACGGGCCGGGTTTTCACTCCGGGCTCACCTCGAGCGGCGAGCGCTACAACATGTACGCCATGACGGCTGCGCATAAGACGCTGCCTCTGCCGACGTATGTGCGCGTGACCAACTTGCAGAACGGCAAAAGCGTCGTCGTGCGCGTCAACGATCGCGGTCCCTTCAAGGACGGCCGTATCATCGATCTTTCGTACACCGCCGCCGCCAAGCTCGACATGCTCAAGGATGGAACGGCGTTCGTCGAGGTGCGGGCGTTGACGCCGCAAGACTCACCGAGCGCGCCGTCTGCGCCTTCGAGCATCTACGTGCAGGCGGGGGCGTTCAGCAGCGAGCACAACGCCACCACCCTCCTGCAGCGGCTGCGCTCGCACGGCATCGAGAACAGCTTCGTGCGTCGGGACAATGTCGACGGGCGCACGCTGTATCGTGTTCGCATCGGTCCACTGCCGAGCGTTGGCGAGTTCGATCGCCTGCTCGCCAAGTTGCGATCGCTCGGCCTAGAGGACGCACGGCTCGCGTCCGATTGAGCCTATTCGCCGGATCGCGGGGTGGATAGAATCCGTCGCGCCCTTGTTATCGCGCGTCCTTGTTGAGTCGAACGCAACGATGATTTCACGCGTACTGTCCTGTCTGATCCTCGTGCTCGCATTTCTCGCGAGCGGTTGCTCCGAAACTTCCACGCCGGCCGAGGCCAGTGCGTCAGCGTTGCCGCCGCCCATTCCAGGCGTGACTGCCACGGACGATCCGTCCGCCAAGCCGCTCCCTATCCCTGCTCCGCCGCAGGTGCCGGCCAAGGGGTACTTTCTGATGGACTATCGCACCGGTCAGGTGCTCGCCGCGAGCAATGAGCACGAACGCCTCGAGCCGGCGAGCCTGACCAAGCTCATGGTGGCGTATGCGGTCTTCCACGCGCTCAAGGACGGGCGCATCAAGCTCGACGACATGGTGCGCATCAGTGCCTATGCGCGCAGCCAGGAAGGCTCTCGAATGTTCGTGGAGGCAGGCTCGCTCGTGAGCGTCGAGAACCTCATCCAAGGGATGATCGTCCAATCGGGAAACGACGCGACCGTAGCGCTCGCCGAGCACGTTGCGGGCAGCGAGTCCGTCTTCGTGGACCTCATGAATCAATACGCTCAACGGCTCGGCATGACGAACACCCGCTTCCAGAACTCACCGGGCATGCCGGCTCCCGACCACTACACGACCGCACACGACATCGCGTTGTTGTCGGCCGCGCTCATCCGTGAGTATCCCGAGTACTACAAGTGGTACTCGCAGCGCGAGTTCACCTGGAACAACATCACGCAGTCGAACCGCAACGGCCTGCTGTATCGCGACCCCTCGGTGGACGGCCTCAAGACCGGCCATACCTCTTCCGCAGGGTACTGTCTGGTCGCGTCCGCTGAACGAGATGGCATGCGTCTCATCTCGGTTGTCATGGGCGCGCCCTCCGTGCGCGCGCGCGAAGATGCCAGCGCGGCCCTGCTCAACTACGGCTTCGGGTTCTATCAGACACGCAAGCTGTACTCCGCCAACCAGCCTCTCCTGACGTTGCGTGTGTGGAAGGGCGAACGCGACTCCGCGACGCTCAGCGTCCCACAAGATGTGTACGCAACGGTTCCGCGCGGGCAGGAGGCGTTGCTCAGCGTGGCCGCCGATGTCACCGAGCCCCTTGTCGCTCCCCTCACGCGGGACGCGCCGGTCGGGCAGCTTCGTGTCATTCTCGGCGATGCGACGCTCGCAACCTATCCAGTGCACGTCGACAGCGACATCGCTGAAGCCGGTTTCTTCGGTCGCCTCGTCGACGACGTCATGCTCTGGTTACGATGAAACGGCCGCTCGCCAGCCGCGAGCGGCAGGATCTTCGCCGCCCGCCGTGCCCCTGCCGTTCAGACTCGGGACGCTGCGCGAGCAGCGACGTACCAGCGAGCCATCCCCATGACCGATACGCTCTTCCAGTTCCCGTGTGAGTTCCCGCTCAAAGTGATGGGACGGCGCAGCGCTGACTTTCGCAGCCTCGTGGTCGGCATCGTACAGAAGCACACCGGGCCGATTGATGTGTCGTGCATCGAGGAACGCCCCAGCAGGGACGGCAAATACCTCAGCATCACGTGCACGTTTCAAGCACAGAGCCGCGAGCAGCTCGATGCGCTCTATCGCGAGCTGACCTCGTGCGAGAAGGTGTTGGTGGTGTTGTGAGGGGCTCGGGGCTGGGAACTGAGCCAGCGCGCTGGCGCGCCTT
>Ga0079224_100000113_pt1 | contig 62107 bp, 52 predicted proteins | sample Stecom2015_FD_80414 | JGI IMG/M metagenome (GOLD analysis project Ga0079224, IMG submission 80414) | Agricultural soil microbial communities from Utah to study Nitrogen management - Steer compost 2015 | ecosystem: Environmental > Terrestrial > Soil > Agricultural land | place: USA: Utah... | reverse complement strand
CTGCTGAAGTATTTGAAGCAGAAGGGCTACAACCAATTGACGTTGTCGTACGGGAAGGTTTGTCGTTGATTAATGGTACATCGGTTATGACTGGTGCAGGGCTGGTTAATTACGTATATGCGCAGAAACTGTTGGGTTGGTCTACTTGGCTTTCCTGTGCCATGAACGAAATTGTACGCGCACATGACGACCACTATTCTGTTACGCTAAATGCTGTGAAATGCCATACCGGTCAGCAAGAAGTTGCGAAGCGCATGCGTGAACACCTAGATGATAGCCATCTGGTGAAAAAACGGGAAGAAGATCTTTACTCGGGAAATAATCAGGAAGACATATTTAAAGATAAAGTTCAGGAATACTACTCATTACGTTGTGTTCCTCAGATTTTAGGTCCGGTACTGGAAACCATTGAGCAGGTGGGTAAAGTGCTGGAGGACGAATTAAACTCCGTAAGTGATAATCCGATTATCTCGGTAGAAGATAAGAATGTTTACCATGGTGGGAATTTCCATGGCGATTATATCTCTCTGGAGATGGATAAGTTGAAATTGGCTATCACCAGATTGACCATGCTCTCTGAAAGACAGCTCAATTATCTGATGAACCGCAAAATCAACGAGATACTACCTCCTTTTGTAAATATGGGCAAATTGGGCTTTAATTTCGGTATGCAGGGGGCGCAATTCACTGCGACATCGACGACTGCCGAAAACCAGGCGCTCTCTACTTCGATGTATATACACAGTATTCCGAACAATAACGATAACCAGGATATTGTGAGTATGGGTACGAATGCTGCGGTATTAGCAAATAAGGTTATTATTAACGCATTCGAGGTACTCTCGATACAGATGATTTCGGTTCTACAGGCCATCGATATTTTAAATTACCAAAATTTTGTATCTTCAAAAACCAAAAAGGTTTACGAAGAAGTGCGTGTAATTGTTCCAGCCTTTGTGGATGATAAACCGCTTTATCCTGCGATACAGGCGGTGAAAGACTATTTGATGAAATAAAGAGTAGACATGAGGTGTGCATTAGTTACAGGTGGTTCACGTGGTATTGGTCGGGCAATTTGTCAAAAATTAGCTGAGGATCTTCAATATCATATCTTAATTAATTACCAAGGGAACGAAGCTGCAGCACGTGAAACCTTGGCTTTGGTTGAGGAAGCAGGAGCTACAGGCGAGATTATCCGCTTTGACGTAGGAGACCTTACAAAAGTGCAGGAGGCTTTACAATCCTGGTCAGAAAAACACCCCGATGCTGTTGTTGAAGTCATTGTGAATAATGCAGGTATTACACGAGATGGCCTATTGATGTGGATGGCGCCGGATGACTGGTCGTCTGTATTGCGGACTTCGTTAGATGGTTTTTACCATGTCACGCGGTTTTTCATACAGAAGCTGTTACGCAACCGTTACGGACGTATTATTAACATGGTGTCAGTTTCTGGTGTGAAAGGTACCGCCGGACAGGTTAACTATTCTGCTGCCAAAGCAGGGATAGTTGGCGCTACAAAGGCGTTGGCCCAGGAAGTGGCAAAGCGAAATATTACAGTGAATGCTGTTGCTCCGGGATTTATCCGTACAGATATGACGGAGGGAATGGATGAAAAAGAATTGGTGAAGCTGATTCCTGCTAACCGTTTTGGCGAAGTGGAGGAAGTTGCAGATTTAGTATGCTTCTTAGCTTCTAAAAAAGCAGGTTACATCACAGGAGAAGTTATCAATATTAACGGTGGAATTTATAGCTAATACTATTTAACTACCATTAAATAGTTCTCTGTACATAAAAACTGATTTTTTTGTATCTTTACAAAAGGGGCTTAATAAAAGTAAAGATTATGGAAAGCATAACGATATACCCGAAAAGCGAAAAGCAAAAAACTTTGCTTAAATCTTTGTTGGAAGAAATGAAGGTGCGGTTCGAAATTAGTAGATCTGATGATACGTTAATGGAGGAAGAAGAGTTTTATGCCAAAATAGATCGGGCAAAACAGCAGACAAAGGATGGCAAGGGGATTCATGTAAAGACGAAAGAAGAACTTCAGGCTTATCTGAATTCGTTATGAAGTATTCATTAATTTTCACGCCTGAGGCTGATGAAGATGTAAAGCGAATAAAGAAAAGTGGAAACAAGGCTTTATTTAAAAAATTGAATATTCTGCTCGAAGAAATATCCGAACACCCCAAAACAGGTACAGGGAAGCCCGAGCAATTGAAGCATTATACTGAACCAACATGGTCACGAAGGGTTTCCGCGGAACATCGTTTGGTATATGAAATACAGGAAGAGGTGATAACTGTTTTGGTGCTCTCAGCCTATGGACACTATGGCGACAAATAAACAACTATTTTCCGAAGTTATTGTAAATGAATAAAAGGGTCGTTATTACAGGCATGGGGATTTATTCCTGCATAGGGACAAATCTAGAAGAAGTGAGGAAGTCCTTATTTGAGGGACGTTCTGGTATTGTGGTTGATGAAGAACGTATAGCCTTCGGGTTTAAATCTCCGTTGACAGGGAAAGTGCCCACTCCCGATCTTAAAAAGGTTCTGAGCCGTAGGCAACGCATCAGCATGGGCGAGGAATCCGAATATGCATATATGGCTACTGTGGAAGCATTACAGCAAGCCAACCTTTCAGAAGAAGATATACAGCGACGTGAAGTAGGTATCTTATACGGGAACGACAGTGTTTCCAAAGCTGTAATTGAAGCTACTGACATCGCTCGTGAGAAAAAAGATACACAGCTGATAGGATCTGGTGCTATTTTCAAATCCATGAATTCTACGGTCACGATGAATTTAGCTACTATTTTTGGACTTGGAGGTGTGAATATGACCATCAGCGCAGCTTGTGCAAGTGGTTCACATGCGATAGGTTTAGGTTTTATGCTTATCCAGCAGGGTTTGCAGGATCTGATTATCTGTGGTGGAGCCCAGGAAATTAATCCTTATGCTATGGCCAGCTTCGATGGACTTGGCGTGTTTGCAGAGGATATTAGCCACCCGCAGCAGGCTTCTCGACCTTTTGATAAAAATCGAACAGGTTTGGTGCCAAGTGGAGGAGCTGCTACCATAATTTTGGAAAGCTACGAGTCGGCGATAGAACGTGGTGCCCCTATTATTGCAGAGGTTTTGGGCTATGGCTTTTCATCAAATGGCGGACATATTTCTACGCCCAACATTGAGGGGCCAGCAAAGGCGATGCGACGTGCTTTGGAACAAGCAAATATCAGTGCTGATCAAGTAGATTATATCAATGCACATGCAACGTCTACTCCTATAGGTGATGCAAATGAGGCAAAGGCTATATTGGAGGTTTTTGGAAACCATCCTTATGTTAGCTCTACAAAATCAATGACCGGGCATGAATGCTGGATGGCGGGTGCTTCCGAAATTGTTTATTCAACCTTGATGATGAAGTATGGCTTCATTGCTCCGAATATCAATTTGGAAGAACCGGACGATGATATCAAGGAATTAAATTTCGTTTCCACGACAATAAAACAAGAATTTGATATATATTTGTCTAATTCTTTCGGGTTTGGTGGAACCAATTCCGCAATTGTGGTCAAGAAATATAATAATGAATAAAGTGAGCATATATCAAAAGATAAACGAGATATTGGTGGAGGAGTTCGAGGTGGATGAGGATGTGATCCACCCAGAGGCATCTTTGAAAGAATCACTTGACCTGGACAGCTTGGACTATGTTGATTTGGTGGTTATCATTGAATCTAATTTTGGTGTTAAGTTAGTCGAGGCGGACTTTGCAGGAATGGAAACATTCCAAGATTTTTATGATGTTGTCGAGCGGAAGATAGCGGCAAAAAACTAAGTGAACCATGAGCCAATGGGACGGAAAATCTAAGGGAACACTCCTTGGCTATAAAATATTTGTATTTTTAATCAAAAAATTGGGTGTCCGTACTGCGTATGGACTTCTTATTTTTGTGGCCTTTTATTATTTCGTCTTTTATCCCAAAAATTTTCGGGGAATCTATTATTACCTGCGTCATAGACAGGGATACTCTTCATGGCGTTCTTTTTGGAAAGTGTACCAGACCTATTTCGTGTTCGGTCAGACCATTATTGACAAAGTAGCTATATCTTCCGGTATGCGTAATTATTTCACATATGAGTTTGACGGAATTGAAAATCTGAAAGAGGCATTGGCAGCAGAGCAGGGAGGGATATTAATATCGGCACATGTAGGCAATTTTGAGATTGCGGAAAAGTTTCTCGCAGATATTGATGTAAACTTTCAGATTAACCTGGTATCTGTAGATCAGGAAAGGAGCGTTATCAAGAAGTATATCGAGCGTATTTCGGAAAAGTCAAGCGTAAAGTATATCTTTATTAAAGAGGATATGTCGCATATTTTCCAAATTAATGATGTTTTGGCGAATAATGAGCTGATTTGCTTTACAGGAGATCGGTATTTTGATGGTTCTAAAATATTGAAAGGGAATCTGTTGGGTGAGGAAGCCGCCTTTCCGGCGGGTCCTTTTCATATCGCTTCCAGATTGGGGGTACCTGTAATATTCGTGTATGTTATGAAAGAGAAAGGCTTGCATTACCACCTTTATGCACGGAAAGCACAGGATGTCAAACGACGTAATCCAACCTCCTACTTGATGGCATATACGGAAAGTGTAGAACACATTTTGAGAAAATATCCTTTACAATGGTTTAATTTTTTTGATTTTTGGAGAAAGCCCGAGTAGTATGGTTAAATAATAGGTATGAAGAAAGTCCTTTTTATATATTATTCACAATCCGGTCAACTGGAAGAAATAGCCCGTTCGATTGCACGCCCTTTTGCAGAAGCTAAAAGCGTAGAAGTGGATTTTTATGAAGTTAAGATGGTGCACAGCTTCCCCTTTCCCTGGACCTCAGATGCTTTTTTCAATACTTTTCCGGAAACTTTCCAACAAATTCCAGAGGAAATACATCCCCCTGCCCCGAAGATACTGGAAACCAATTACGATTTGGTAATCGTCCATTATCAGGTCTGGTATCTGACACCTTCTATACCTGTAAATTCCTTTATGAAAAGCAGTTATGCGAATCAGATATTGGCAGGAAAACCTGTTGTTACGGTTAGTGGAAGCCGGAATATGTGGGCTTTGGCGCAGGATAAGATGAAGGTACTTCTTCAGCAATGTGGTGCAACTTTGGTAGGCAATATTGCGTTGACGGATAGGCACCATAACCTGATCTCGGTCGTAACGATTGTGGACTGGATGTTCTCCGGTAAGAAACGTAAGGCCTATGGTATCTTCCCAAAATCGGGAGTATCTGATAAGGAAATAGAAGGGGCAGATAAATTTGGACAAACTATTTTACCTTATCTAAAAAATCTTAATTTTGAAGGACTACAGCAGGACTTGGTGAAACAAGGTGCCGTGGATTATCGGTTTTTTCTGGTATCCATGGACCAAAAAGGAAACCGGATGTTTCGGATTTGGTCGTCGATTATACGGCGTAATCCCAAGCGAAGAAAACGTTTGGTCACCTTATTCAAGTACTATGTAGTTTTTGCGATATACGGTATTTCGCCGATTGTATATTTGATAGAATTGTTGCTATATCCTGTCGTGTATTTCTTGAAATACCGAAAGGAAAAGGCGCATTATGAAGGAGTGTAACGAATGAATGAAGTTTATATAAACCGTATTGCGAAATTTTTGCCCAATGCACCAGTTGCAAATGAGGAAATGGAGCAGTACTTGGGTAAAATCAACGATAAGGAGTCCAAGGCACGACGTATTGTCTTGCGGAACAACGGTATACAGACCCGTTATTATGCCTTGACAAAAGAAGGTATTCCTACACACACGAATGCACAGTTGACGGCAGAAGCGATACTAGGTCTTTTTGATGAAAATTTTCAACCTAAAGATGCAGAGCTTTTATCCTGTGGCACATCGTCCCCGGATTTCCTTATGCCATCCCACGCGGTTATGGTACATGGGGAGTTGGGGAATAGAAATATGGAGGTCAACTCGGCATCGGGGAACTGCTGTGCAGGGATGAATGCCTTAAAATTTGGTTATATGTCCGTGAAATGCGGGAATACCAAAAATGCGATATGTGCAGGTTCGGAGCGGATGTCTTCTTGGATGCTGGCAGACCATTTTAACAAGGAAGTGGAGAATCTAAAAGAACTGGAAGAACAGCCTATCATTGCTTTTAATAAAGATTTCTTACGCTGGATGTTGTCTGATGGAGCTGCGGCAGTCTTGTTGGAAGACAAGCCGCAAGGCGAGCTTTCATTAAGAATAGAATGGATGGAAGGCTACTCCTATGCTTATGAACTGGAAACCTGTATGTACGCAGGCGCGGATAAGTTAGAAGATGGAACAATAAAACCTTTCTCGGATTATCCTTCGGAAGAGTGGTTAACAAAATCCATCTTTGCGGTGAAACAGGATACGAAGCTGTTGGATAAATACATCTTGGCGAAGGGCGTGGATAGTATGAAGAAGGCGATGGACAAGCATCAGGTCACACCTGAAGATATTGATTACATCCTCCCTCACGTATCTTCCCATTACTTTGTGGATGGGCTTTACGATGGTTTTGCCAAAGCAGGAATAGAAATTACACGTGATAAATGGTTCTTGAACCTCAAAGACGTGGGTAATGTCGGCGCAGGCTCGGTATATCTGATGTTGGAGCAGTTGATGAGTTCCGGTAAATTGAAGAAAGGGCAACGCATTATGCTTTGTGTACCGGAAAGCGCACGATTTACGTATGCTTATGCTTATTTAACAGTTTGCTGATGAGCCTGCCTATCATTGGAGATAGCTTATTGAAGCTAATTCCCCAACGTCCACCAATAGTAATGGTGTCCAGTTTGGAGGAATATGATGAGCAACGTTTGGTGGCTTCTTTCCAAGTAGAAGAAGGAAAGTTGTTTGTGGACGATTGTGGTCTGGCTGAAAGTGGGTTATTGGAACACATGGCACAGTCCGTTGCACTGCATACGGGGTATAGCTTTTATCTTCGTCATGAAGATGCGCCAACGGGATATATCGGAGCGATACAACAGGCGGAGATTATGTCCTTGCCGAATATAGGCGATACAGTTTATAGTGAGGTGCTGATCCGACAGGAATTTATGGGTGTGACGTTGGTTGACATTACGACCCGACTGGCTGATAAAGTGATTGCTACGGCTAAGATGAAGACGGTTATCGCCGCTACAGATACTTAACATGGATAAAGAACTGCATAAGATTGCCATTGAGCATTATTTACCCCATCGACCTCCTATGTTGATGGTAGATGCTATTTTGGAGATTTCGCCTACGCAGGTTTTATGCAGTTTTATTATAAAAGAGGACAATATCTTTCTCATTGATGGCTTGTTTCAAGAGGTGGGTCTTATGGAGAATATGGCGCAGACCTGTTCTTCGATTGTAGGGCAAACGTTCTATGAGGCTGATTATAACCCACTATCGGATAAGCGGATTATCGGTTTTATTTCGGGAGTCAAACAGTTGACGATTTATAACCTGCCGAAAGTTGGCGATGAAATTTTGACGTCTTCTACGTTGACCTCCCAGTTTGATGGGGAGGGGTACTCCATTTGTACGATGAATGTGCAAACCAAGAGAGGAGAAGACGTGTTGTCCTCGGCAGAAATCAATTTGTTTTTGAAAAAGCAGTAAGTCATGAAGAAATCAGAAGTGCCTCAAGACAAAGGCCGTGTATCGGAAAAAGGGTCGCGTGAGCTGTACTATGCTGTGGACGATAATGGAGAGTACACAACAGCGTTAAGCACAGGATGGGAGGCCAAGAATATCGTGCAGGACCATACGATGCAAGAAATTCAGGAACGTATTGATCAGGCGCAGGAGGATGTGAAAGCAGGTGTCGTGAGCCCTATTGTTTATTTTATGGAGCTGCGCCGTATGGATTGGCAAATTGTATCGGACTATACGGGTATGTGGAAATGGCGTATTAAACGACATGCAAAACCAATGGTCTTTGCCAAGTTAAATGACAAAGTATTGCAGCGTTATGCCGACACTTTTGAGATTACGATTGAAGAGCTGAAGAATTATAGAGGAGAGGAATGCAAATAGACTTTGAACACCGTATAACTGCCCATTGTGAAAATGGTGTGGCTTCTAATTTGTTGCGAAATAAGGGTTTGGATATTAGTGAACCGATGGTATTTGGTATCGGATCAGGTCTGTTTTATGTATATTTGCCTTTTTTAAAAGTAAACCATGCGCCTGGATTGAGCTATAGACCAGCTCCGGGCTGGATATTTAACCGCTTAGCGAAGCGATTGGGCATTAAGATAAAAAGGCAAAAATTCAGCAATCCCGAAAAAGCGCAGCGGGTGCTGGATGAGAACCTACGGAACAATATCCCATCAGGTTTACAAGTTGGCGTGTATCATCTGCCTTATTTCCCGGAAGATTACCGGTTCCATTTCAATGCGCATAATTTGGTTGTTTATGGAAAAGAAGGTAACGAGTATTTGATTAGTGACCCAACGATGGAAACCGTTCACCGGCTCACGGAGCCTGAATTGGAGAAAGTACGTTTTGCCAAGGGGGTGTTAGCTCCCAAAGGACATATTTATTACCCTATTTATATTCCTCAACAGATCGATTGGGAAAAAGCAATCACAAAGGCGATTAAAAAGACCTGTAACGATATGTTGGCGCCTGTGCCTATTGTAGGTGTGAAAGGAATGCGTATGGTTTCACGTGCTATACGGAAATGGCCGACCAAGGTAGGCGTCAAAAAAGCAAACTATTATTTAGCACAGTTGGTGCGTATGCAGGAAGAGATTGGTACAGGTGGTGGCGGGTTTCGCTATATCTATTCCGCTTTTTTACAAGAAGCCGGCAAGAAGATTAACCGTCCCGCTTTGTTGGAGATGTCAGATGAAATGACCAAGATCGGTGATTTATGGCGTGATTTTGCAGTTGAAGCCTCCCGCGTATATAAAAAACGTAGCAATCAAACTGACGTATATAATAAGCTGGCAGACGATCTCTTGCATTTAGCTGATCTGGAAGAAGAGTTTTTTAAGAAATTGAAAAAAGTGATTTGAGTACTACAGCTATCCATATCGAAAACCTTTCGAAGCAGTATCGGGGAGCAGATTTTGTCGCTGTACAAAACCTCAGTCTAACGATACAGTCAGGGGAAATCTTTGGTTTGCTGGGGCCTAATGGGGCTGGCAAAACAACCTTGCTTTCGATGCTGTGCGGAATAATCAGACCGACTTCGGGAAAATTCAGTATCAATGGATACACCTACGAACAATCTCCAGTGCAATTGAAGCAATCTTTGGGTGTTGTGCCACAGGACTTTGCGCTATACCCATCCTTGACAGCTCGTGAGAATCTCCTGTATTTTGGCAGTATGTATGGTCTGAAAGGACGAAAATTGGAACAAGAAGTTATCGCTTCATTGGATGCCTTGGGCTTGGCTACCTTTATGGACAAGCGTGTGGAAACATTTTCGGGAGGAATGAAACGCCGCGTCAATCTGCTTGCAGGTGTTTTGCATAGACCGAAGGTATTGTTTTTAGATGAGCCAACAGTAGGCGTGGATGTGCATTCCAAAAATGCTATCATGGAGTATCTAAAAGCCCTGCATTTCCAGGGTACAACCATTGTGTATACCTCGCACCATCTTTCTGAAGCACAGGCTTTCTGTACACGTGTGGGCATTATGGAATCGGGTAGATTATGGAAAGAGGGGACGCCTGAGCAGCTTATTGCTGAAGAGGAAAAGGCACAAACCCTGGAAGATGTTTTTATCGAGATAACGGGAAAGGGGCTGAGGGATGTTTAAACTGAGGCGTTCTGTACAGAAGGAACTGTTGTTATTGTTCAGGGATGTTGGTGGCATCGTTATTCTGTTTGTCATGCCTTTGATCTTGTTACTTGCAGTAACGATGGTGCAGAAGGGATCGTTTGACTCTATTTTGGGGGGCAAGGTATCTGTATTATTGGTTGACCACGATCGGGAGAGTATCTCTCAACGTATCCAAGAATATTTTAGAGCTGATGAAAATCTGGAATTGCTAATGGAGCTTGATGGAAAGCCTATTTCGGAGGAACTTGCCCAAGAGCTTGTTCGGCAGGGAACCTATCAGTTGGCTGTAATATTACCCGAGCATCTCAGTCGGGATTTGAATACCCACGTCCAGCAGAATGTGGATAAGATTATGTCTGAATTTGATTTCAGTGGAGATACTACCCTTGTTGCTACAGAAAAAAAGCCGATTGAACCCAAAGAAATCAAACTTTATTTTGACCCAGCAGCACATGCTTCCTTTAAAACAGCTATCAAGATGTCTATTGACAAATTGGTGTCGAATATAGAATCCAAAACCATTTATTCTACCTTTCAGGAAGAGTTGGGCGAAGATATGGACATCGAACTGGGGGAACAGCAATTTATTTCCTATAAAGAAGTCGGTCGAGATGGGGAGCATGCCGAAGAATCCCTTCCCGATGCTGTACAGCATAATGTACCAGCCTGGACGCTTTTTGCTATCTTTTTCATTGTAGTACCGCTGTCCATCAATATTGTTAAGGAAAAAGCACAAGGCACGATGCTTCGCATCGAGACAAGCCCTACATCTTATGCTCTTTTTTTAATGGGAAAGACAGTTACTTACCTGTTGATTAGCCTTATCCAGTTTTATCTTATGCTGTTGGTCGGCATATTTGTGTTTCCTTATATAGGGTTGCATTCGTTCCAAGTAGGTAATTCTTTTGGGCTGTTGAGTGTTATCGCATTGTTTAGTGGATTAGCAGCAGTAGGGTTAGGTATTCTTATCGGAACGATTGCCAGTACGCAGGAGCAATCAGCCCCTTTTGGTGCAACTTTAACGGTTGTATTAGCTGCCGTAGGAGGGGTTTGGGTTCCGGTATTTATCATGCCGTCAGTTATGCAGCAGCTATCGGCTCTTTCTCCAATGAACTGGGGATTAGGGGCCTTTTACAAAGTGCTTCTCCGAGGAGGAGGTTTGGTGGATATACTGCCTGAGATTATTTTATTAATTTTGTGTTTCTTGCTCACGCTTACGGTCGCCATTCTATATGATAAAAAGAAGAGAACAGTTTAACGAGGGATCCAATCTGAAAGAATCAGTTGATATTCAGGTCCGCTTTAGCGAAGTGGATTCGCTTGGTATCGTATGGCATGGACACTATATCCTCTATTTCGAACAAGGGCGCGAAGCCTTTGGACGTAAATATGGTATTGATTACCTGACCGTACAGAAATCAGGTTATATCACTCCCATTGTGAAGTCTGTATGTGAGCATAAGTTACCTTTACGATATGGTGAATCTGCCCGTGTGGAGACCTCATTTGTGGATACCCCTGCCGCTAAGATGATTTTTCGGTTTAAGATATTTAATGCACAGGAGCAGCTGGTCGCAACGGGTGAAACTATACAGGTCTTTCTGGATAAGGAGAATCATCTTGTTCTGCAAACACCGGGCTTTATACTGGACTGGAAGAGAAAGGTAGGTCTGTTGTAAAATAAACCTATAAGGTTTTGTTGGGACAATAACGGGAGACCTTATAGGTTTTCTCGAAAAGTTTAAGATATGTTTAGACCTATTTTCATACAAGAGATCAATTGTTTCAGTCCTTTGGGACTGAACCTGGAAATGAATTGGGAAAACCTGCTGGCGGGCAAAACGGGCATTACCAAACAAGAGGTTGGCACTTTTCATGATGTCTTTGTTGGAAAAATTGATGAAACATTATTTGCACATTTATTCCCACAAGACAATTACACGCTATTAGAGAAGATGCTGTTGCTCGCTGCTCAGCCTTTTTTGGAAAAAAGAACACCTTCTGCAAAAACCGGCTTGATTCTTTCCACAACGAAAGGAAACATTGGGTATCTACGAAGCGGAGATGTAGAACAAGCTCAACTTACTGTTTTAGCCCGGAAGATTGCCTCGGCTTTGGGAATATCTCCTGAACCTGTCATTGTATCCCATGCCTGTGTATCAGGGTTGTTAGCTGTTGCCGTAGGGAAAAGAATGATACAGATGGGGCAATTTGACGATGTGATAGTGCTTGCCGCAGATGTGGTCAGCGATTTTGTCGTGTCGGGTTTTCAGGCTTTCCAAGCGATGAGTTCGGTTCCATGTAAACCATTTGATCGAGACAGGGCAGGCGTTTCTCTTGGTGAGGCTGCTGCTGCGGTTTATCTGTCCAAAGAGGAAGGACCTTTCCGTATATTGGGTGAGGGAGCTATCAACGATGCCAATCATATTTCGGGTCCATCCCGAACAGGAGAAGGGCTTTGTCAAAGTGTACTTGCCGCTATCCAAGAAGCCAATATTCCTTTGGAAAGTATTGATTTCATATCAGCACATGGCACAGCCACAGCCTATAATGACGAGATGGAAGCTATTGCCTTTGACCGTTTAGGTTTGGCGGATAAGCCCATCAATAGTTTGAAAGGATATTACGGACATACTTTAGGTGCTTCGGGACTTTTGGAGACCGTTGTTTCTTTAAAAGCTATGGAACAAGGTGTTTGGTTGCCTACCCTTGGTTTTGAAAATTTAGGGGTCTCAAAGACGGTCAATATTGTCAGTCGGAAAGAACATAGAAATATTAAACGTTTGCTAAAAACAGCCTCGGGCTTTGGAGGTAGTAATGCGGCGATGATAATTGAAAAGAATTAGGAAATACTTAAATCCTTTACAAAGGATATAAGAATCACAGTCGAGCCAACCTATTAAGCGCATAAGCCAAGAAAAAAAGGAATTTTAAATTATCTTTGAAAAGATAAATCATGTTACGTTCGAATAAATTTTCTTGGCTATAATGCGAAAGTTTGTGTACAGGCTTTTTATAATCCAGTTTTTATTTCTTGTCAGACTGTTTGACGGGGTTGCTTCCGCATCAACAGATACCTTGATGAATAGTCTTTTGAAGCATATTCAGAATAAAGAGGCGTATGCGGAGCAGAAAAAAAATTATCTATTAAACCTAAAAAAGAAATTAGCCGATAGCGCTGGAAATATTAAACCCACGTATGAAATCCAACGGGAGTTATATAATATTTATATTTCCTATGAGTCTGACTCTGCGATAGTTTATGCGAAAAAGAATGTTAATCTTGCCATTGAGCAAAATATGGACTTTTGGCGTATAGAAAGTCAATTGGATTTAGCGACTTTTTATTTAACAGGAGGAATGTATCTCGATGCGGATAGTCTCCTAAGACAGATTAAACCGACCCGAATTGACCACTATCTACGCATTAAATATTTCGACACGAAGCAGAAATTTTATAGGTTCTATGCTTTTCAGCATCTTGAACATGAAAAGTATATTGCCCTTAGTGATAGTTATCGTGACTCTTTATTGTCCATATTGGATACAGCGTCGAACCATTTTAAAATGGTTTACTCCGAGAAGCTTATTGACCAAGATAAAAGCGAAGAGGCCAAAAAAATCATCTTTGGTATGATAAAGAGTATCAAGGAAGACACACATGAGAAGGCTATGCTTGCTTATTCCTTAGCAAATGTTTATAAAAAAGAAGACAATCTCGAAAAGCAAAGAATGTATTATATAATCTCGGCGATATGTGATATTAAAAATGCGATTAAGGAGAATGCTTCCTCACGTGCATTAGCTTCCCTGTTGTACAAAATGGGTGATATTGAAGGAGCATATGCCTGTATAAGGTCTTCTATGGAGGACGCAAAGTTTTGCAATGCCCGCTTTCGATCTTACGAAGCATCTCAGATTTACCCTATTATAGAGGCATCCTATCAGGATAATGAACGTGAAAAAAGAAAAATTTTAGGTACGTTTTTAGTTGTGGCTTCTATTTTATCAGCTTTGTTGGTCACTGCTGTTATCTTCGTTTATAGACAGAAGCAACGTATTAACCGAGTCAGACAGGAACTATACAGCACAAACATGAAGCTTCGCGAGTTTAATGACAAGCTGCACGTCGCTAATGAGGAACTAATTCGGGTTAATCAGGAGGTTTCATCTATGAATAAAAAACTATCGGAAGCCAATCAGATTAAAGAAGTTTATATCGGGCACTTTTTGGATCTTTGCGCAACGTATATCGATAAGCTGGAACGATACCAAAGCACTATTAAGAAGCTGATTATGGGCGATAAAATAAACCAGCTACTACGATTAGTCAAGTCCCATGAAATGATTGATCATGAAGTACAAGAGCTTTATAATACGTTTGACACGACTTTCCTCCATTTATTTCCCGATTTTATAGGAGATTTTAACTCACTTCTTCGTCCCGAAGAGCGAATCGAGGTCAAAGACAGTGAAAAGCTAAATACAGAACTCCGCATTTTCGCACTTATTCGATTAGGTATATCCGATACCGCCAAGCTTGCAAGTTTCCTGCATTACTCTTTGAATACTATTTACACCTACCGTGCAAAAGTGAGAAACAAAGCTATTATGGATAAAGATGAATTTGATAAAATGGTCATGAAAATTGGTCAGATAAGAATTACTTAAACCTAAAAACGCTTTATCTATACACCATAAATCTTGTGTAAATAGAGCGTATCATTTATATTTTTCACTCATTTTTTCATTATTAATATTCTGATTAATAATGTGTTGGATGTTATTTGTATTCATATTTTCTAATACTCCCCTTTTTCTAAGTTTCTTGTTTATATAGATTTGTGATGTAGCAAAGCGCTACCAAATAAACCTTAGTAAACAAATTATAAATCGAACAAACTATGAGGGAATTTATTCTACTTTTTTTTCGACGACCTCCTGTTTTTTACCTTTCCATCATCTTATGGATATGTATGGCATCAGGGGCGTATGCACAACAAAAAGACATCTCAGGCTTAATTTCTGATATGCAAGGCAATCCTATTGCAGGTGCTACCATTAAGATTAAGGACACTGCTGTGGGGACACAGAGTAATGAAAATGGACAGTTCATATTTCAGTCCGTCCGTGAGGGAGGCGTTCTGCAAATATCGTCTACCGGCTATACGGGAGTAGATGTTACTATTGATGCTCGTTCCCATTATCAGATTACACTCCAAGAAAGTGCTGATGTCATTGATGAGGTGGTCGTGGTAGGTTACGGTACCTTGGACAAGAAAGAAGTAACGAGCGCTATCACCCATTTGGGTAGCAAAGACCTTAATGTATTTGGTGGAAATGCGGTGCTTAATTCTATACAGGGCAAGGTTGCTGGACTGAGTGTAGTGAATACGGCACAGTCTGATCCGAATGCGGGTCCAAGTATCCAATTGCGTGGAGCCTCCTCCCGCAATGCTGGTCTTGGACCTTTGTATGTCATTAATGGAGTTCCTGGAGGGAACGTGGATAACCTTAATCAAAATGATATCGAATCCATTGACGTATTGAAAGGTGGAGCTGCTTCAGCGATTTACGGTACCCGTGGTAGCAATGGGGTTATTATTATTACCACTAAGAAAGGTACAGGTATAGCCTCTGCTTTTTACGATGGATATGCCAGCTTTGATATTGTCAACAATAAAATTTCGGTATTGAGTGCGGAAGATTTCGTGAAATACAACAGAGGAACTGATTTTGGTGCGAAAACAAACTGGTTTGACGAAGTATCACGTGATTTTGCTTATAATCAAAAGAATACTGTACAGTTTTCTGGAGGAGGGGCATCCACGAATTATATCGTTTCTATAGACTACCGAAATGCCAATGGTCTTGACCTTCGTTCTACCAAAAGAGAGTATGGAGCAAGATTGAACCTTAATCATACCTCAGCCAATAATCTGTACACGGCGACTTTCAATATCGCTCCCCGATTTCTGAAAGCGAATAACAGCAGTCACAATGCGTTTAATCAGAGTCTTACACTGAATCCAACGTTACCTGTTTTCGATGAGTCGAACCCAAATAGATACTATTTTATAAACACAGGATTTTCAGGATCATACAACCCGGTAGAGGAGTTACGTACAGTGCAAAGTGGAACAGAAGGTAAATATATTGACTGGAATGCAGCATTCAAATTGAACTTGACTGATGACTTAACTACCCAAATCATGTTAGGACAGCAATCCAGCGACTTTTTTGGTTTTGGATTTACGCCATCGTATAACACCGGAGCCATAAATGGCAACAACGGAAGAAACTCGGCAAGTAGAGATTACAATAAAAGTGACCAATACGTGTTTGAGTGGATTGGAAATTATAAAAAACTGATTCAGGAACACAATTTTAACCTGATGGGTGGATATTCCTATAATTACTTTGTTAATTCGGGAATGAATGCCGGAAACCAAAATTTTCCTTCAGACATTCTGACCTATAATAGTTTGGGTACCGGAGAATATAACATTCCTATTCCTGACAATCCACAATCGGGCGATTATACTTTCAGATCCGTAGGCTCCTATAAAAATGATTCAAAATTGATTGCTTTTTTCGGACGGTTAAACTACAACTATGGCGGTAGATATTATGCTTCGGCAAGTTTGCGGTATGAGGGTTCGTCCAAGTTTGGTTATGATAATAAATGGGGCTCTTTTCCGGCGGTATCACTCGGTTGGCGGTTGACGGAAGAGTCATTCTTTCCGAAAGATTCGTGGATAGACGAATTGAAGTTGCGCGCTGATTACGGTGAAACAGGAAATCAGGATTTTGGAAATTATCTCTCTCTTGATACCTATACCGGGTTTGGCTACTTTAACTTTAATGGTCTGAACTATCAAGTGTGGGGGCCAAGCCAAAATACCAATTATAATCTTCGGTGGGAAAAGGCACAGAACTTTAATGCCGGATTAGATTTTGAATTGTTTCAAAGGAAGTTAAGCGGGAGCTTAAACTACTATGTAAGAACAAATAGAGACCTGTTGGGGTACTACAATGTCCCTGTACCGCCTTTCGTACAAACGACTACTTTTGTAAATGTAGGAACGATGAAAAACTCGGGAGTAGAACTTCAGTTGAATGCTGCGGTTGTGCAAAAAGAGAACTTTTCCTATTCCATTACCTTTGCAGGAGCAACCAATAACAATAAATTCGTTTCCTTCTCGAATGATACTTATCGTGGACAAGATTTTCAATTTATGGCCGGAATGCCTTCGCCGGGTTCCCCTGGTCCGGCACAGAGGTTAGAAGAAGGGCGCCGGATAGGTGGTTTCTACATGTATAAGTCCGCAGGAATAGATGCCACAGGAAGGTTGATGGTGTATGATAAGAATGACAACATCATTCCCGGAAATATGGCCAATGAAAATGATAAGCGATTTGTCGGCAATGGATTACCGTTGTATACCGCAAGCTTAGGAAATACCTTTACTTACAAAAAACTGGATGTTTCGGTGTTCCTGAGAGGAGCTTTTAAATATGATATTTTTAATACCACTGCGTTCTATTTGGGAACACCTGTTACGCAAAGTGGGGCAAATGTGTTGGCATCAGCTTATGGAAAGGGTAAATATGCTGCGTTGACCAATGCTGAAACCTATTCTACACTGTCGGATTATTTCCTTGAAAAAGGTGACTTCCTGAAAATAGACAATGTGAGTGTGGGCTATAGTTTTGATTCGCCGGTAAAATATATCAATTCGATACGGTTGTATGGGGTAGCCCGAAACTTATACACGTTCACCAACTTTACAACTGGAGACCCTGAGATGATATCCGTAAACGGATTAACGCCGGGGATCAATACCTCGCTATCGTATTATCCGTCGACGGTTCAATTCCTTGCCGGTGTACAAGTTAGATTTTAAAACTTTTAACTCCTATTTGAAATGAAGTATTTTAGAAAAAAACTTATCATATTAAGCAGTAGCCTCTTTTTTCTGGGAGCAGGCTGTACCGACCTAGATGAAACCCTATATGACCGTATCACATCCGAAAATTTTTTGCAAACAAGAGAAGATGTAATTCGCGACTTTCTCCGCCCGTTCGAACATGCCTATTGGTCCATACAGGGTAGCGGTCTTTTTTATGCACAGGAATTGTCTGGAGATCAGCTCATGACACCTAATCGTGAAGGTGATTGGTTTGATGGTGGTAAATATCAACGCGCACATTATCATACTTGGACTATCCAAGATGACTATACCAGCCATATGTGGAATGCCCTGTTTCAGGGTGTCAGCCTCGCAACGAATTCACTAGAGGATATGCAAAATGTCGATATTGCAAAAGTAGGCATCACACAGGCTGAAAAAGATGACTTTATAGCTGAGTTGAAGACACTAAGAGCATGGTTTAACCTCCGGGCGTTTGATCTGTACAGAAATATTCCTATAGTAACTAAGGTAAAAGGAGAGACATCAACACCTCCTCAATCCAGTCCGCAAGAGATATTCGATTTTATTGAACAAGAACTTATCTCTGCTATTCCGGCTCTTCCGACATCCCAGGATTTGGGAACTACAGGTATTGGCCGTTGGACGAAAGGTGGTGCGGCAGCATTGTTGGTGCGCCTGTATCTTAATGCTGAGGTGTATATCGGACAACCAAAATATGCAGAATGTGCAACCGTTGCGCAGGATATTATCGATGGCAAATATGGTGCTTATCAACTAGAAGACCTTTGGTATAAGCCATTCGACTATGATAATGCTACGTCGAGCGAAATGATGTATGGTTTCCCATCTACCCTGGCACGTACACACTGGCATTATAGTGGAGATATGTATTGGTGGATGGGGCCGCATCAAGCGCATAACTTTTTCGGTTTTAAGGATTTTGGTAATATGAATACCCGTTATGCTTTACAGCCGGGGCGAGACGTAGATGGTGTAGAATATCCTTGGTCATTGGGTAAGCCTTTTATCAAGTTCCAACGTTATCCGGACGATTTTCGATTGAAAAAATACAAGAATTTGGGAAATAGCAAGAGAGAAGGTATGTTCCTATACGGTTATCTTCCTTATCATGATGACCCGACGAAATTTGTTAAGAGTAACCGTGGGTACACGATATATGTTCGTGACCAGGTGGGGATGTTCAGAGATACCCCTCCGGAGGAATCGCTTGCGGATAAAGAATCAAATATGAACCATGCAGATGACAATTCGGGAATATGGGTAACAAAATATCCGATATACCCTACCGGAGACCCAAATGCGATTGCTTCGGCCTATGCAGAGATACGGTTGGCAGAGGTCTATTATTCGTTGGCTGAATGTAAATTCCGTGCAGGCGACAAAGTAGGAGCGGCAACGTTGCTGAATGCTGTACGCAAACGGAACTATCCTGAGGGTTCTACAAGTCTATACTTAACAAGCGGTGTGCAGCTTACAGAGCAAGAACTGATAGACGAGTGGGGACGGGAGTTTTTGGTGGAAGGTCGTCGTCGTATAGACCTTATCCGTTGGGGTAAATTTAACACGGGTGTGTGGTGGGATAAACAAGCGGATGCCGATGACCACACAAAAATTTATCCAATCGGACAGGAGGTCTTAGGACTATTACCTCATTATGAACAAAATCCGGGATATCCACGGAATTAATAACATTTAGATAAAGACACATGCGAAGAAATTATATTAAAATCACCGAAAAAGCAGGTATTACGCTCTTAGTAATCTGCGTTGCGGCATTCTTTTTACAAGCATGTAAAAAAGAAAACAGACCACCCGCACCCTTTCCCTTGGAAACAGGGGAATTAACCGCATCTGCAGATGTGGTTACAATAAATCCTGATAAACCGGGAGACGAGGCAATGACCATCTCATGGGCAGCATTTCCCAATGCAATGATTAAATATACGATACAATTATCGTATGAAGGTGTAGAGGAGTTGGTCACGGTGCCATCGGGCGCGGTAAGCAAAAGGTTCAACCACGGTGAACTGAATAATATCTTAGTGGATAAGCTTGGTATGAAAATAGGTTCGGAGTCAGAATTAGGACTCACTCTTTTGGCGGAGATATCATCGAAAAATGAATCTGCTGTTTCCAAGAACATTAAAATCAAGGTAACACCTGCGGCAACAGGAGCTGCCTATAATGAGCTTTGGGTCGTTGGTGATGCTACGCCAAACGGTTGGGATATTAATAATCCAAATTCTATGCGGAAAGATCCTACGGATCCATTCCAATTTAAGTTCAATGAGGTGTTAAATGCCGGAGATTTCAAGATTCCGGTCTCTACGGGCGATTGGGGAACGGACTTTTTTATGCCACTACAAAACAACCCCGCTATTACGGAAACAACCGTACAACTGACGATTGGTGGCAACCCGGATAATAAATGGCGTATAACCGAGCCCGGTCCATATAAGATATTACTGAATATTGGGTCTGATCCTTTTATTAACATTATTCCTTTTACACCTTATGCACAGGTATGGATGGTGGGCGATGCGACACCGGCAGGATGGAATATTGAAGCACCAACACCAATGATAGCTACAGCGGGAAATCCTTACGAATTTACATACACAGGACCATTGAGTGGTGGAGACTTTAAAATAGCAACGTCAACAGGCAATTGGAGTACACATTATTTTATGCCTCCTGTTGATGGGCAAGGCACTGAGGGGACTGATGCTATTCTTATAGCTGGAGGTAATCCTGATAATAAATGGAAGATTGCAGAAGCAGGCAGCTATAAAATTACGTTGAATCAATTGTACGAAACTATTTCTATTGTCAAGCAATGATGAAGATTAAATTAGGCTATGCTGTTATCGTCGTCAGTATCCTTATAGCTACCGGGTGTGCTAAGGCACATCCGGAAAACACAGTTGATAAGGACAGCCTGCCCAGCAACGCACCCCATAACCCCTTCGTGGGGCCCCTGTATTGGAGTACGTATGAGTATAACATCAAGGCAGATGATTATATCCCCGAAGAAGAGTGGGAAAAGAATATCAATTGGATGGAAGAGAACCTCAAGGATTATGGATACAAGATGGTTTGTATCGACGGTTGGGGAGATGACCAGCAATTTAATGAACACGGCTACCGCACATCCCACTCTAAACATTGGAAACATGATTACGCCTGGTGGGCAAAAAATTTGAAGGAGCGCGGGATGGAGTTGGGCATGTACAACAATCCATTATGGGTGATAAAGACCGCTGCCGATGCCGGAATTAAAATAAAAGGAACGGATATCCCACTGTCTAGCATTATGAATGAAGATGAAAATGCGACATGGTTTAAATGGGTTCAGGTAGATAAACCGGGGGCAGAAGCATACGTGAAAGGCTATATACAGTTCTATGCCGACATGGGCATTAAATATCTGCGTGTGGATTTTCTCTCTTGGTTTGAAGATGGATGGGACCGTAATATGGGGACTGTCGGGCCTAAACGTCCACAGGCACATTATGAAACTGCACTCCGATGGATAAAGGAAGCTTGTGACAAAAATGGCATCTTATTGAGCTTGGTCATGCCCCATTTGCATAATGAAGCCGAATTGGAAATAAAGTACGGACATATGATTCGCATCAATGAAGATGCGGAGTACGGAACTTGGTATCGATGGAGTGACAATCAGCGGGGTACGAAAAGAGTCGGCTGGTCAGTGTATGCAAACCCGGTAGATGGCACTACCTATTGGTCCTATATCGCAGGTCGAAATAAGATGATACTTGATGCCGATTTTCTGCGTATAAATACCTTTGCAAATGCTGAAGAGAAAAAGAGTGTTGTATCGCTCTGTTTTATTTCGGGTGGCGCGGTCACTGTTTCGGATCGGTATAACTCTATTGGTGACAACCTTTGGGTGTACCAAAATAAAGAGTTATTGGCTCTTCGGGAAGATGGTTTTGTAGGAAAGCCACTTACCAATGATCCTACAAAACAAGAGAGCCAAATATGGAAGGGGCAGTTGAGCAATGGTGATTGGGTAGTGGCATTTTTTAACCGGGAGAATACCTACCAAAGTAGAGGAATCATTTTCGCTGATTTGCCTATGCAGGGCAAAGCTAAAGTGAGGGATCTTTGGAAGCATGAAGACTTAGGTGTGATGTCTTCTTTTTCAACAAGAGTACCTCCGCATGGTGTTGTCGTTATCAGAATCAGTCCCTTGTAATTCCTTATTTGAAGATTTAGATTGCACGGCAATACGAATGAACAATAAATAAAACATAAAATACGTAGTAATGAACTTTTCTTTTAGACATCTATTCATCTATTTAACATTTGCGTTAAGTATATTCAAAAGTAATGCACATGAACTGGCTTCACCTTCGGGCCAACTTAAGTTATATTTTTCACTAAACGAGCAGGGTACGCCAGTGTATTCATTGGATTATAAAGGAAAGCCGGTTATTAAACCTAGTAAATTGGGTTTGGAATTGACGGAGAATGTACACGCTCTACATTCACTCTATGATAAGTTCAGAATAATTGATGGAAACCAAAACACTTTTGAGGAAACGTGGCAACCTATTTGGGGTGAAACTAAGGATATTCAGAATAAGTACAACGAGTTGGCTGTCACTCTAGAGCAAGAAGGTTCTGAGCGTAAGCTAATCATACGCTTTCGCTTGTTTGACGATGGGCTTGGGTTTCGATATGAATTCCCCCAACAAAAAAAACTTGTCTATTTCACGATCAAGGAGGAAAGAACACAGTTCGCTATGACTGGCGATCACATCGCACACTGGATTCCTGGTGATTATGATACGCAGGAATATAATTATACTACTTCTAAACTATCCGAGATCAGAGGGTTGATGGGAAAATCTTATGAGGAAGGAAATGTTTCTCAAACCTCTTTTTCACCGACAGGTGTTCAAACTTCGTTGATGTTAAAGAGTAATGATGGTATTTATATCAATCTTCATGAAGCTGCCTGTATCAATTATTCAACTATGCATCTGAATCTTGATGACAAGAACTTTATTTTTGAATCTTGGTTAACGCCTGATTCTCATGGAGACAAAGGTAAGATGCAGGCCCCGTGTACATCTCCTTGGCGAACAATTATCGTTAGTGATGACGCAAGAGATATTTTGGCTTCTAATATGACTTACAATCTCAATGAGCCGAACAAGATTGAAGATGTATCTTGGATTAAACCAACAAAGTATATAGGTGTTTGGTGGGAAATGATCTCCGGTAAAAGCAGTTGGGCATATACAGAAGAATATCCTTCTGTACAATTAGGGATCACAGATTTCAATAAAGCAAAACCTAATAAAAGTCATGGAGCTAATAATACTAATGTGAAGAGACATATTGATTTTGCGGCGAAACATGGGTTTGACGCAGTTCTGGTAGAAGGATGGAATATCGGTTGGGAAGATTGGTTTGGCAATGATAAAGATTATGTTTTTGATTTTGTAACACCCTATCCGGATTTTGATCTTAAAGGGTTGAATGAATATGCCCAGTCAAAAGGTGTTAAGCTTATGATGCATCATGAAACATCTGCTTCTATCCGTAACTATGAACGTCATATAGATACGGCTTATAGACTGATGAAACAATATGGTTATGATGCTGTAAAAAGTGGCTATGTGGGTAAAATACTCCCATTGGGGGAGCATCATTATAGTCAATGGACCAATAATCATTATCAATTTGCAGTAGAAAAGGCAGCAGATTATCAAATTATGGTGAATGCGCATGAAGCTGTGCGCCCAACTGGGATTGCGCGCACTTGGCCAAACCTTATAGGAAATGAGTCGGCAAGGGGAACAGAATATCATGCATTTGGAGGTATCCATCCTAATCATGTAACGATTTTGCCATTTACACGGTTAATTGGCGGTCCCATGGATTATACACCGGGAATATTCCAAATGGATCTTACTAACGGAGCACATGTGAACAGCACTTTGGCAAATCAGCTCGCGCTCTACGTAACTATGTACAGCCCTTTGCAAATGGCAGCAGATTTTCCGGAAAACTACGAGCGTTTCCTCGATGCTTTTCAGTTCATCAAGGATGTTGCTCTGGATTGGGACGAAAGCAAATATCTAGAGGCTGAACCGGGACAGTTTTTGACCATTGTACGAAAGGCTAAAGGGAAAAATGATTGGTTTCTAGGAAGCGTGTGTGGAGAAAACGGACATACAGCAAATATTGATTTTGGATTTTTAGATGCAGGGAAAACCTATGAGGCAACAATCTATGCAGATGCTCCTGAGGCACATTACTTAACAAACCCTCAGGCTTATGTTATTAAGAAAATCAAGGTGACCAATAAATCGAAATTAACTCAGAGAGCTGCTCCTGGAGGTGGTTTTGCAATCTCGATTATACCCATTCAAAAATAAGGGGTCTTTACTAAACTAATAGGGCAACGTTTTTCGTTGCCCTATTTAGTCTTTTATTATTCCATATTGTGATAAACAGCCTGAACGTCGTCGTCTTCCTCTATTTTGTCGATCATTTTCAACACGTCTGCTGCTTGTTCTTCGGTAAGCGTAGTGTGCGATAAAGCGATACGCTCTAATTTTGCAGATTTTACTTCGATACCTTTTTCTTCCAATAGGCTTTGCATATTTCCAAAGTCTTCAAAAGAAGTCTGTACCACAACAATATCATTACCCTCTTCGTCGGATTCTATATAAAGTTCTTCCAATCCGCCGTCGATAAGCTCCAATTCTAATTCATCCGTATCCAAATCCTCAGCCGCATCAAAACGGAAAATAGATTTACGTTGAAAGATAAAGTCCAAAGAACCTGTTTTTCCTAATGAACCTCCTGCTTTGGTGAAGTAGCTACGTACATTTGCCACCGTACGGTTGGTATTATCTGTTGCTGTTTCGATTAATACAGGTACGCCGTGCGGGCCATAGCCTTCGTAAACATACTCTTCATAGCCTTTGGCATCTTTTTCAGATGCTCTCTTAATAGCCGCTTCTACACGATCTTTCGGCATGTTCACTGCCTTGGCGTTCTGAACAGCTGTGCGCAGGCGGGAGTTGTTTTCCGGGTGTGGGCCACCCTCTTTAACCGCAATAGCGATCTCTTTTCCCAATCGTGTAAACTGCACGGCCATCTTGGCCCAACGTTTAAATTTTCTCTCTTTTCTAAATTCGAAAGCTCTACCCATTGTTATACGTTTGTTTTGAGGTTCTCAATCATGTCTTTTGTCATCGCCTCCAAATCAAAGGACGGTTTCCAGCCCCAGTCATTCCGCGCGTAAGAGTCGTCAATGCTGGCTGGCCAGGAATCAGCAATGGCTTGTCGAGGGTCATTTTCGACATAAGACAGCTCAAAATTAGGAAGAATTTTTTTAATTTCTTCGGCAATCTGGGCTGGTGTAAAGGAAATTCCTGCCAAATTATAGCTAGAACGTATAGTCAGCTTTTCAGCCGGAGCCTCCATCAGTTCTATTGTGCCACGAACAGCATCTGGCATATACATCATAGGAAGCTCTGTTTCTGCTGAAAGAAAGCTGCTGTATTTGCCGTGTTTTAGGGCTTCAAAGAAAATGTGTACGGCGTAGTCTGTAGTACCTCCTCCAGGTGCAGTTTTCCAAGAGATAATGCCCGGGTAACGTATGCTGCGAATATCTAATCCATATTTTGCATGATAATATTCACAGAGCCTTTCACCTGCCAATTTGCTGATCCCGTAGATGCTGTTCGGATCCATGATGCAATATTGATCGGTTTGCTGCTTTGGCGAATGCGGGCCAAATACCGCAATTGAACTTGGCCAAAATATCTTCTTGATACCTAATTCTATAGCTAAATCCAAAACATTCAATAAACCGTTCATGTTCAAGTCCCAGGCCTTTTGCGGATACTGCTCGCCAGTTGCAGAGAGCATAGCTGCCAACAAGTATATTTGTGTGGGGTTATGTTTTTCTAACAAAGCCTTTAATGCTTGTTTATCCAAGACATTGATGATTTCAAAAATTTCATCATCTTTTAGGGTTTGTGGTGTCCGGATATCGGATGTAATGACATTTTCACTGCCAAATTTTTGTCGCAAGGCAGCCGCCAGTTCAGAGCCAATCTGACCATTGGCGCCAATCATAATAATACGCTCTTTCATCACTGCAAAGATAGGTCATTTTTTACTGATCTGTCAATATTTTGATGAATCTCTTACCAAGACAAAACTCCCTTTAAAACTCTGAAAATAGCCTTTTGCGGTATACATTTCTGCTTGAAAGATATAGATGCCTCCTGTGCAATCATGTCCATTTTCATCCTTGCCGTCCCAACTGATTTCACCTTGCTGACCTACACTTTTGTTACGAATCAATCGATTGACTGAACGGCCTCTATCATCAAAAATCTGTAAAGTGAACATCGGATTTTCTTCTGAAAATGCATAAATGAAATGGAGCTGATCTTCAAATCCATCACCATTTGGTGAGAATGTACGCGACGCTAGCGTGATGGTATTGTTATGCATATTTTTCTCTACACCAACGGAGTTCTTGTATCCCGGAGTGGCACCTCCAACCAAAGTAGACGCAGAGGTGAAATTGCCTGGTTCATTTGTGTCCCTCTCGGGTGACTGCCGCTCTAAGGAAATTCCTTTCACATCACTTAAAAAAGGTTGATGCATAGCACTAACATAAGCGAGACTATCGACCAATACTGAGGCATGTGATAAAACAACCTGTCCACGTTCATTGGCATAAGGCGGCAGAGCAGACATCGTAATAAAATTTTCTAACTGTGCGTTGGGATAGTGTTTTTCTACGGTTTCGGGCGAAGTCGTGAGCACCCGATATGCTGATGGGTAAAAAAGATGGGGTTCGCGAATGATTTCCCTATTACCGAGTAACCAGCCTTGGAGATTTATGATTTTCCCCGAGCGGTTGTAAAGCTCCACAAAATCTACACCGCCAGCTTTTGGATTGAAGAGAACTTCGTTGATGATAATGTCGTTATATTCGGAGGGCGATGCATGGAGCAGGGGAATAGAAAATTGATAGGTCAACTGACACCATGATATATCAACCATGTTAAGTTCTAAGGGCGTATCCATCGGAATTGCAGTTGAAAAGATAAGTGTGAGATGCTCGCGATCTATTTCAATAGCTGTTGGTTTTGCCCCAACAGGGTGTAATTGGATCTGCTCTGTTGTGATTGCGGGTAAATTTGTTAGCGCTGGTGGAAATCGGAGGCGAATGCTATGGTCTTGAATGTCTGCGATGCTTGGCTGTATGGCAGGCTTATAATACTCATCCCAAATGCTGTTGCGTTGGCCGGGTGTTCCTCCGCTCAACGATTCGGAAGCACTCCAATTGAGGGACTCATCACATGAGATATTAGGATTAATACGTTCCAGACTCCATCCCCCATTACGCTTAGTACTGCTGGCGTACCAACGATCGGAGTAAGTGACTTGATCGGCAAGTTGACCATCGGGTTTGATGAGTGAAATCTCTGCTCCGCTATTGTTCAGCGCTTGCCAGCGCGGTAAAGGCATAACGTTGCCAAATCGCTCAAAAGTGCTGTTGCTCGGAGCATATACCAGTAGAATGAATTGTTTCGAGGCTAAATAGCGAGGCAGCAGTTCTATACTCTGCTTATTGACCTGCAGTTTATAGTTTGATAAATCGACAGGCTTTTCTCCGCTGTTGTATAGTTCAATAAACTCCGTGCTGGGGAGTTGTCCATTGTTCGGGTTTGCCATGATTTCTGTGATGATTAGCCGATCCTGAGCAGCTACGCAGAAGTTTAGCATTATAAAAAAGACACAAAGATATTTTTGCTTTATTTTTATAAAAAGAGGCCTCATGTCATTATATTTTGAATAGTATAGGGAATACTTGTGAAAGTTTATAAATAATTTTTTAGAAAAGACGCTGCTTATTTCGTAAGTTTGATTCCTTGGAATAAAAATAAACAAAATTTTAGTAATCATTTTTATCAAAAACAATTTATAAGTATGAAAGTTGCAGTAGTAGGCGCAACAGGCCTTGTAGGGTCAGAGATCTTGACCGTTTTAGCGGAGCGTAATTTCCCCGTAACCGAATTGATTCCTGTAGCCTCTGAGAAGAGTAAGGGTAAGGAAATCGAATTCAAGGGAAAGAAGTATAAGGTTGTCACGCCGACAGAAGCTATTGCATTGAAACCAGATGTGGCATTGTTTTCTGCAGGAGGGGGCACTTCGACAGAATTTGCACCACAATATGCTGAGGCAGGGATCACGGTTGTCGATAACTCTTCGGCTTGGCGTATGGATCCAACAAAAAAATTAGTTGTACCGGAAGTGAATGGTGACGTATTGTCGGCAGAAGATAAGGTTATTGCCAATCCAAACTGTTCAACCATTCAAATGGTTGTTGTTTTGAAGCCGCTTCACGAGAAATATAAAATTAAGCGCGTAGTCGTTTCGACTTACCAATCTGTGACAGGTACAGGTGTTAAAGCCGTAAATCAACTGATGGATGAACGGGCTGGTAAAGAGGGAGAAAAAGCATATCCATATACAATTGATCTGAATGTTATTCCACATATTGATGTATTCCAAGAAAATGGCTACACCAAAGAGGAAATGAAAATGATTCAGGAGACTAACAAGATTATGGGTGATGACTCTATCCGTGTAACAGCAACCACAGTGCGTATCCCAGTTATGGGGGGACATTCTGAGTCTGTTAATATAGAGTTTGAAAATGATTTTGATGTGCAGGAAGTTCGTGAGATCTTAGCACAACAAGAAGGTGTTATTGTGGTTGATGACCCTGCAAACCTGAAATATCCAATGCCAAAAGATGCACATGGTAAAGACGAGGTCTTAGTCGGTCGTATCCGTCGTGACGAGTCGCAGGACAAAACGCTTAACCTTTGGGTTGTCGCAGACAACTTGCGTAAAGGAGCTGCAACCAATGCGGTACAAATTGCAGAGTTGTTACACAAAAAGGGATTGATATAATTAGCATTAGGCTTAGCAGAAAAGGGATTCGGCATTGCCGAATCCCTTTTTTAATTGAATGCCTCTATGCCGGCGAGGTATGGTACTTTTTTGGCGACATCTGCTGTTAAGGATGGAGTAGCGCGTGCAGCAAAAACATGTCACTCTGAGCGAAGTCGAAGAGCGATATGTTTTCATTTGCAATATATCATAATGTACTCCTGTTTAGGTGTGAAAGTTTATTGAAGACTTCCGAAGTTTAACTTCGTTGAGGGCTTCGCCGTTCACAAACTTCGGAAGTCTAAACTCTATTAAAAGTTTTGACCATGTAGAAAGATATTCCTTGCACTATCTATTTGGTCAAAACTTTTGAGCGACATGCTTTTGCATACTTTTGGCAAGATAAAAGTATGAGCTAGTCGCGCCGTTTCCCGAATGCTTTCGGGGGCTTGAGCGACAAAACATTGATGAAACAAAACCTCCATTTCCCCTCCCCACAAATCCCATGAAAAACAATTTAGATGCTTTTCCCTGCTTTATTAAAAACGTATGCACTTCTATCGTAAAATTCTATTCTCTCTCAAAAACAAAAAAAGGGTTCAGCTTATGCTGAACCCTTTTCTAATATGAAGTATTTATCAAAAATAATTAACGCACTTGTGTAAACTGCCAAGTGTTATCAAATATAAATGAACCGTTTACCCCTGTTGTGATATAACCTTTTCCGTTTAAGCTGAAACCTACAGCTTTTTCACGCGCATCAGCAGGAAGATTTTGGTGTTTATCAGTCCATGAATCTGAAGATGGTTCATATTTCCACACTGTATTAGTAATGCTCGTTCCGCTTCTTCCACTTACAACGTACGCACTGTTGCCAATAACGAATGCAGAAGCACTACGTTTTCTTACATCATACGTAAAGCTGTTGTCGTCACGTTTTAAATCGTTTAGGGCTTTCCAGCTTGTTCCATCGAAAGAATAGAAATCTTCAGGAAGGTCAGAGCTGTTTGCATAACCACCGCCTACGTATGCTTTGTCTCCGATAACGAAGGCAAAAGCTTCTGCTTTTTTGTATTTGAACGGTGTAGCAACAGTTTCCCATTTGTCAGTCTTAGGATCATATCTGAAGAAATCACTGAATTTTGCATCAGTCTTGGTCGTACCTAATCCTACGTAACCATAACCACCTAAAGAAAAGGCTACAGCACCATAACGCGCTCTTCCTGGGAAATCAGCAATTTTCGACCAAGTTTTTGTAGCAGGGTCGTATTTGTAGAAATCATTTAAATCGTCTGTTCCGTCAGAACCTGTACCAATAAAGCCCTTGCCATCGATAGCAAAACCTACTGCCATCTGGCGTGCTGTGCCTGGGAAATTAGGAATATCACTCCATGTTTCACCATTAAATGCTGCACCATCATTTACTGCACCTTCATTTCTGACATATCCACCGACTACGTATGCTGTATTATCAATAACGAATGCTGCAGCACCGTTTCTCGGGTCATTTTTAAATACATTTGATCTTTCCCACTCAGTAGGTCCATTGTCTGTTGCCGAAGTATCGTCGTCGTTATCTTTCTTACAAGAATTGAAAGAAGCTAAAGCAACTGTGCAGGCCAAGATTAACAATAGCCAATTTTTCTTATTCATAAATTATTTAAATTTTGTGTACAATATATTCAATTTAATTTTAGGAGCACCATTTTCTGTTGCAATCAAGGCCGTACTCAATGTGCTGAATGTTGCAGGACCTACTAACGGACTCAAATATAATGACGTTTGGTCATATGTATCTGAGGACTTTAAAATCTTTAAATATTCAATCATATTGAATGTATATGTCCCGTTTCTTCCTGTCTGGTTGCCCGGAACAAAATTTGCCTGTTGTGCCGCTGTTGCATAAGGAACCCGTACATAAGATGTTGGGATGCCATCGTAATTTGCGACAAATAACATCAAACTGCCTGGAATAGATTGAGCCGCATTGCTTCCTGAAGAGGCCGACTCGATAACCAATTCTGCTTTGTTAATGGAAATGTTGTCATCTCGCACAAAATCCTGTAACGAAGGAAAGGTCATTTTCGCTACAACACCGGTGCCAGCCTGCAAATAAGTAAGCCCTCCTGTTGCTGAAGTAGCAATCTCTTTGTTCGTCAAGCTCAAGGTCTCAAAAACAGTTTCCGAGCGATCATAATGTATATAATTATGTTGTAGGTCCTTTTGGACAATGCTCAATGTTTTTGCCCCGTTTTTTTTGAAACCGTCCGCTCCAGTGTAACTATAGTTAATATTCACACGAACTGTATCGCTAAAACCTATGGCAAGCGAATTGTCTGTATCTGGAACGATGGCTAAACCTTTGAAATAGTCTTGGAAATTTTCATTAGACCTTGCCCGCATATCATTGTTGATAACTAGATCAAAAAAGTCCTGACCAAGTGTTGGGCTAAGCTTGATGCTTAGTGAATCCATCGAAGCAATTCGCGGAAGGAAACTGACACTTCCTAAAGGTGTACTGTCGTAGGTGAATTTTTGTTTAGAAAAGATAGACGCTCCGCTTACATATATCGGTGTGGCAATGTTATTGATACCCCCAGAGAGAGAAGTCGTTTCGATTGTCTCCGTTACTTGGTGTACGTTAATCTTCTGCGTTACGGTCGTGTCTCCGAAATAATATCGAGATGCATTTGGCTTTAACACCAAATTCAATGAGTCAAAAGTAGCTCCCTGTGGAATGTCGTTTGTGAAATCAGAAAATCCAATTCGGAAAAAAGCCGAAGACTCCATGCTGCCCACTTGTTGTATATTAGACTTGCCTACTAACAGCGTACCCGTCGCTTGTGTTGGAAGATTATCTAATTGTATAGTGGAAGTTTTAACAGTAAATGAATCAATCATGGTTACCCCTACATTGCTCGTAGCAGAATTGTCCAACATCACACTCATATCCTTATCACAGGCAGTGATGAGGAGGAGCATAAAAAATGGCGCTATAAAAAAATTAAAGCTTTTCTTAAAAATTTGATTCATATTTATAGTCTGACGCGCAAAAGTAGTTAAACTGAACTGTTAATCAGTGTTATATTTTGTTAAAAGCAACCACTTGCTGATGCGATGCAAAGCTACTAATTTAAATTTGTATTAATAATGTTAAAAAAGCATAAAATACTTGTCCTAATGATAGCCCTGACAGCCAGTGGTATCCTGATGGTGTTGTTGATCTGGTTGTATGGTAGCTACCGTGGTCGGCAGGAATTGTTTTTAGGTTCGGCGGAAAGATCGCTGTTCAATGTGATACAGAATTACTATCAAAGAGAAGTTCTTCCTGAGGCTAAAGATGTAGATAGCACAGGTTCAGGAACTGGGCGGCAGCGATATTTGTTGTCTTTCGTAGGTAAGGTTTATCCAGAGCTTGACCTTTCACCGCTGAAAACAGCTCTAGATACAGTAAACTTCCAAAGACATCGCCGTGATAAACCAGGAGGAGTGCGCAAGGATGACCCAGATCAATTACTGCCATCTTATCTGTTAGAGAAGATTTCCTTTAATGAGGAAGTATTGGACGAGCTGAAGCAAATGTTGCAACGTTCGTTGAAGCGAAATAATATGTCTACGGACTTTGAACTGTTTATCCAAACAATGTCGCGTGAGGAGTTGGAAGCGTATTTTGCCAGAAATCCGATGTATCAAGATTTAGTTACCCGACCAATTTTGGTCAATCCCGATAACGGACAGTTCCTCATTGCTAAATTTGATAATCCTTGGGCTTACTTATTGCGAACGATGTGGTGGCAGGTGCTGTTTTCTGTTTTGCTCTTGGCAGCTTTAATAGGTACGTTTCTTTATCTTTTGCAAACGATAAAACGACAGCATGAACTGGCGCAACAACGCAAAAGCTTTGTTAACAATATGACCCACGAGTTGAAAACTCCTGTTGCGACGGTGATGGCTGCGGTCGAAGCTATTCAGCGTTTTGGTGCCAAAGGCGATAAAGGTCGGACGGAGAAATATTTACATGTTTCTAAACAAGAACTGGAACATTTGAACAATGTGGTGGAGCGACTGTTGCAGATGGATCATGATGATGTGCGGGGAGTGCCACTGATAAAACAGGATATGGATATTGTCGGTGCTGTCGCCTCAGGGATAGAAACTGCGCAGATGAGCGCAAAGAAAGAGACACTTATTGATTTAATAACTGAGGAAGAGAGACTCTTCGTTCATGCAGATGAGGCTCATATGAAGAGTGTTATCAGCAATTTGCTGGATAATGCTATTAAATATTCAGGGGAGCGGGCAACAGTTGCCGTTCATATACTGGATAAAGGAGATTTTGTCGAAATCCGTGTGGAAGATAAAGGCAAAGGAATAGATAAGTCTCAACAAAAACATATTTTTGATATGTTTTATCGTGTCTCTGAAGGGCATCTGCATGAGGTAAAAGGCTTTGGGATAGGTTTGGCGTATGTGAAACAGGTGATTCAACAACATGGAGGAGAAGTAGGGGTGGAAAGTGCAATAGGGAGAGGCAGTACATTTACGGTGAAATTTCCGAAAAAATAAAATAAAGTGACGGTGGTTATGGCTTTCTTCACTTCCATAACTTCTATCACCTCCATAACTTAAAATAATATGGTGCGTATATTGTATGTAGAAGATGAACTTAGCTTGGCTATGATTGTGACTGACAGCCTAGAGGAACAGGGTTATAAGGTAACGCATAAGGTAAATGGACGAGAAGCCATTATTGCTTTTAACCATCATAAACCCGATATTGTTGTGTTAGATGTGATGATGCCCCTGATGGATGGTTTTGCTGTTGCAGAAGAGATTCGCAAGACAGATTCGCAGGTTCCTATACTCTTTCTTACGGCGCTCACGCAGACGGAGGATGTTGTGCACGGCTTTAAATTGGGAGCAAATGATTACGTACGCAAACCTTTCAAGATAGAGGAACTTATCGTTCGTATTGAGGCGTTAGTGAAACGTAATGTGCAACCTCCTGCAGCACGGACGTATCAGATTGGGAGCTATGTATTGGACACTTTAAAGTCAACTTTGACGTTACACAACATGGAAGAGAAGCTGTCTTTCCGTGAAGGGGAGCTTTTGCGAAGGCTGTATGAACAAAAAGATCAGGTCGTGCCACGTGATGAGATTATTCGAGCATACTGGAATGAGGATAACTATTTCACAGGACGTAGCCTGGATGTATTCATAAGTCGCATACGGAAATATCTGTCGAAAGACGAACGTATCAAGATTACCAATATTCGTGGAGTTGGATATATGTTGACTATTGCGTAATTTCATATCACATGAAAGCCTTGATTATTTTTGACACTGTCTCATTAAAGCGTCTTTTATGAAATAAATTGTTTTCTTTCGACAATTGTCGATTTTCTCCATCGCACATCCTTTCCGTCCCTCGCCGGGACAGGGCGTCACTTTTGAAGGGCAAAAGTGACCAAAACCCTTTGTCCCATCCGAGGTGGCTTTTCGCACAGTCTCAACACACACAAAGAAAATCCCTCCCAAGTCTGAAACTATTGTCCGAAGCTTTTTAGATAGCTTCGGACAATAGTTTCCATGACTTTCCCCTCCACACAATCCCTCGGGATTTCCTTTATCTTTCCGCCACTTGGATGGAACGAAGAGGCGCTTTCGCGCCTAAACAGGAGTACATTATGATATATCGCAAATGAAGATATATCGCTTCCGCTCTTCGACTTCGCTCAGAGTGATATGTTTTTGCTGCATGCACTACTCCATCCTTAACAGCAGACGTCGCCTAAAAAGTTTTGACCATGTAGAAAAATGTTTTTAGCACTATCCATTTGGTCAAAGCTTTTCAGCGACACGCTTTTGCATACTTTTGGCAAGACAAAAGTATGAGCCAGTCGCGGCTTGAGCGACAAAACATAGATTAAAGAAAACCTCCATTTTATCTCAATATAAATCCCATTGAAAACAATTTATCCTGTATTTACCTTAAAAGGTATTCAGCTTTACGACAAAGGTCTGCGAAAAAAAGAATATCTTTGTTTTTCAGAACAGCGCCCTGTGATAGAGGGATAGGTTTAACGTTTTTGAAATGAAAGAGTCCACCATAAGCCGTAAAGAAAGAATCATGCGAGTTGCCCTCTCTTTGTTTGCAACAAAGGGTTATGCCGATACTTCTACAAAGGAGATTTCAATTGAAGCAGGAGTGTCGGAAGCTTTGATCTTTAAGCATTTTGGTAATAAGGAGGCACTGTTGATGCACCTTATCAAAGCAGGGTACCGTCGTGTCCTTTCCCATCATCGAGGCATGTTGACTTATACAAATCCTTCAGAATTTATCAAGAATATGGTTCTACTGCCAAGTAAGTTGGTGGCTGATGAGCCGTTGTTCTGGAAATTACAGGAACGATTGTCCCACAATTTATTTTCCAGGCAGCAGCATGAGCAATTTATGAAACCTGTTCAACCTGTACTGACTAAGGCTTTTGCTGAGTTGGGCTATGATAAGCCTGAGTTGGAAACAAGATTACTCTTGCTGATTATTGATATGCTGTGGAAACGAGAAGTGACTGGCGATTTGGAGGATAGTCTGACAATGGCAGCTCTATTGCAAGAAAAATATAAATTATAGAAAACAATTGTCCCTCGCAGTAAACTTATGCAATCGATTACTTATTCCTCGGCTGATGAAACAAGACAGTTTTTATGTAGAAAGTTTGTACCTTTCACTTTTCAAAAGTTTGAATCGAGATGAGCAATAAAATCCAATTTCCATATCATTCTGGCTATCCTTCTGTAGCCGACTTACGCAGGAAAGCAAAATGTCGTATTCCGAAATTTGCTTTCGACTATTTAGAGGGAGGATGTAATGAGGAGCTTAATTTAGCTCGGAATGAGAATGATTTTGACCAAATTTATCTGAAACCCCGTTATCTGGAAAAAACCGGGACGATTGATATGTCTACCGAATTGTTTGGTCGTACATACAGTGCTCCTTTTGGGATCTCACCGGTAGGGTTACAGGGTTTGATGTGGCCAAATGCACCTGAAATATTGGCAAAGGCCGCAGGCAAACACAAAATTCCATATATTCTCAGTACAGTTTCTACATCGAGCATTGAACGCATCGCTGAGGTTTCAGAGGGAAGTGCGTGGTTTCAACTTTACCATCCGACTGAAGATGCCCTTCGTGATGATATTATTAACCGTTTAAAAGCTGTAGAATGTCCTGTTTTGGTGGTGTTGGTAGATGTTCCGGCTTTCGGTCTTCGCTATCGCGAGATTAAAAGTGGACTTTCTATGCCGCCGAAAATGAATATCAATAATATTCTACAGGCGATGGCATGCCCTACCTGGGGAATCAAAACCCTGCAACATGGTATTCCTTCTTTTGCTACTTTAAAACCTTACATGGAAAAAGGGTTGGATCTAGCGCAACTGGGGCAGTTTATGAACAGAACCTTTACTGGAAAAGTTACTTTTGAGAAAATAAAAGCTATCCGGGACCTTTGGCCGGGACCATTGGTGCTAAAAGGTATTGCTACGGAAGAGGACATGAACGATGCCTTGCAGATTGGCGTAGATGGTGTCATAGTGTCCAACCATGGTGGAAGGCAATTGGATGCCAGTGAATCTTCTGTCTCATCACTTATTCGTTTGGCAAACAATTCAGCTTATAAGGGTAAGATTAAAATTATGTTGGATGGTGGTATTCGTTCGGGGGTGGATTTAGCTCGTGCACATGCTGTAGGGTCAGATTTCAATTTTATGGGACGTCCTTTTATGTACGGAGTAGGTGCGCTGGGTGATGAAGGAGGAGAGCATACCATCAATATGTTCAAAGCCCATCTTTATCAAGTGATGCAACAAGTTTCTATTGATAAAATCAATCGTTTCTCAGAACGGTTGCAAAGTGTAAGAATTTAAAGAAGAAAGAGCAAAGAGGCAAGACTTCCCGTTCTCTCTTCTTTGCTCTTGTTTCTCTCTTCTTTGCTCTTGTCTCTCTCTTCTTTGCTCTTGTCTCTCTCTTCTTTGCTCTTGTCTCTTTCTTCTTTCTTATACTCTTCGTACCTTTGCGATTATGATTTTAGCAGAACGATACCATGATATATCCTGTGGACACCGCGTGGTTGGTCACGAAGGGAAATGCCGTTTTTTGCATGGGCATAATTACCGTGTACACTTCACTGTTGCCGCAGAACAGCTGGATTCCGTAGGGCGCGTGGTAGACTTTTCTGTTATTAAATCTACCTTATGTCAATGGATTGAAGAGAACCTTGATCATAAATTTTTAATTTGGGAACAGGATCCGTTATTACAAGCACTGCAAGAGATTAATACGGAAAGTTTGGTGGTAGTTCCCTTTAATCCCACTGCAGAAAATATTGCACGCTACCTTGTCGAAGATATTGGCCCAGAACAATTGAAAGACTATTCTGTGCGGCTTATACGCTGCAAGGTAGAAGAAACCGCAAAATGCTCGGCGACTTATAGTCTAGTGTAAGAAAAACCTTGTCGGGTTTTAGGGTGTGATCTAAATTTCTGCTATAAAATACAATTGGTATATTAACCTATCAAGTCTTACCATATTTGGATAAGTTAAATTTTCTTCGGCAAAATATTATTTTGTATATTTACTTTTTGTAAAATATAATGTTTGTACGAAATGCCATATCAACCTGACAAAACAGACTTAAAAATTTTGAAACTGCTTCAAGAGAACGGCAGAATCACCAACCTGCAATTAGCTTCCAACATTGGGCTTTCGCCCGCGCCAACCCTGGAACGGGTGCGGAAGCTGGAAAATTCTGGTTTTATTAAGAGCTATCATGCCTTTGTGGATGAGGAAAAGCTTGGATTGGGAATCAAATCTTTCATACAGATTTCATTGGATTTCCATACACATAACGCGATTCCCGAATTTGTGGAAGCTGTAAAAGCTATTCCTGAGGTAACAGAATGTCACCACGTTACTGGAAATTGTGATTTTATCTTAAAGGTATATGTGAAAGATATCAAAGCATACGAAGGAGTCATTATGGAGAAAATTTCCAAGATTCCTTTTGTCAAGACCTTTCAGACTATGATGATTATGTCAACCAGCAAGAAAGAACCTATCGTACCTTTGGAGTATTAAGAAAATATTAATCTAATCAATTATGAAAGAAAAGCAGATACCCTATCCTGACCTGGCTATTATCCTGACCTGGCCCGACGCCACTATTCGTGGAGATGAGAAATGGATGATGTTTTTTAAGAAAATAGGCATCGTCAAAAATCTCAACTTTAAGGTCGGTCATACAGGGGTAGTCATTATTAAGCGCAGTACGGGCGAAATGCTTTTTTATGATTTTGGACGTTATATTACACCACGTGGATATGGGCGAGCGCGATCCAAATATTCTGACCCTCGCTTAGAGATTACGCTTAAAGCGCGTTTTGAAAAAGGCAGTATTGCTAATCTGGAGGAGATCGTAGCGCTTTTTGAAGAACTTAAAGGAGCAATGTACGGTGAAGGTATTTTGTACTTTTCCATTGCAGAAGGTATTGATTTTGAAGCGGCAAGAGCTTTTGGTGACGATTGGGTGCATCGAGGAACATACCCTTATGGAGCGGTTGCCAAGAACAATAACAATTGTTCCCGATTCATTACACGTATGTTGATTCATGCATCCCAGAAATATACTTGGATCCACAGCATCAATTTTCCGGAAACTATCAAGGCGAGCCCGATTAGCAATGTGGTCAATGCTGTGGCTGACCGCATGATTTATTCTTATACTCCGGAAGAGGGTTTGCGCCATTTTCGAATGAATCGCTGGCAATCATTTTGTTTCTTAGTCAAACAATTGGGAGATAATGTTGCTCCGAAAAAGGCTTCGCTTTTACCCAATGACTTGATTATTGGCTCGATGAACTACACTTCCAAGCCCATTACTGTACCAAAAAATGCCCACTATTTAGGTGGTGTGGGTGATGGTGCATGGTTTTCCATATTTCCTACGCAAGATAATAAGCTTATCATTCAGCGATTTACTTCCAAAGGAGAACTTGAATACACGATATTGGGCGAGCCTTTCGAACCTATTGATTTTAAAGAGCCATTTGAGGTAGTATATGACAGCCATCTGCTTTTTACGCATATCAAGCAACATGGACGGAAGATACGTATCCACCATACACAGCGACTGCCCAATGCGGAATACCAGTATAAAAATCTGAAGGAATTATTTGCTTAGACCCTCCCCCTATGAAGGGGTCTAAAAAGGTTCGAAAACCGCAAAAACGCGTTCCCGAAAGCATTCGGGACGAGAAGCGCAGCCACAAAGCAATCTGCGTTTTTGACATCATTCCCGCCTCAGAGACTATTTAAATTTTTGCTTTCGCCCCAAAACACGTCATTATGAGGAGCGATAGCGACGTGATAATCTGTGTTTTGATTCTCTTGTCCATAGATTTTGCTTCGCAGAACTCACTTCGTTCGGTTCTCCTCGTTCCTCGTCGAAATTACGTAAAAATTATATTTTTAAACAGCTTCTCAGGCGGGACTTTGTTACCTCCATCGCCAGAGGCGTGGCACAGCGCAATGACGATGATGTTTAGCTTTTTAGACAGCCCTAAATATAATTTGACAATCTTTCCCACGCCCTATATTACTCCCCCTTTGGGGGATGGGGGGATCTGCCAATCAATGGGTTTCCGCCCATTTCTCACTAAATAAGCATTGGCTTGAGAGAAATGTTTGCAGCCAAAAAAGCCTCGGTGAGCCGACAAAGGAGAAGGGTGGACAGAAGTCAATACGCAGTGTTTTTGCGAATCTATAAGAAAACTCTTTTTTTGTGCATAGCTACCCCATAGGATGAATACTACATTCGATAGTCTTTGCGAAATAAGCTGTATAATCTGGTCTGTAAACTCTTCCCAACCTTGCCGTTGATGAGAGGCGGCTTGGTGAGCGCGTACGGTTAAAGTCGCATTAAGGAGAAGCACACCCTGTGCGGCCCAAGCGGTTAGATTGCCAGACTTCGGGTAGACAAACCCTGGAATATCCGTTTGTAGTTCGGTATAGATATTTCGCAAAGACGGGGGTAGCATCATGCCGTCTGGTACAGAGAAAGATAAACCATGTGCTTGACCATCATTGTGATACGGGTCTTGCCCTAAGATGACCACTTTAATGGAGTCAAAAGCTGTAAGGTTAAAAGCGTTGAATACCAGATCTTCTGGAGGAAACACCAGTCCAAGCTGTCGTTCCTGTTGTACAAAAGCTGATAAACGTTTCATATAATCCTGTTTAAACAGCGGCTTTAGAATTGGCTCCCAGCTTTCATCGTATCGTTTTGACATAATACAAATTTACAATTTTACGTTTTCATACACCAATAATCCAACTTTTTCTATCAAACAAGTTGGATAAGCTCTAAAATAACCGGATATTTGTAATAATTTTTAATTTAAGTAGATATTTAGATATATGTCAAATATAGTTCGCATTATTCTCAGTAGTCTCCTGTTAATCGGGACTGTAGTTTTGTTTTGGACCGGTCATTGGGGTTGGGGTATTTTAAGCATCTTTGTGACTATTCTTGCCTGGGTTACGGTCTTCTTCAACGAAAATATGCTGATTGCTCAGTGGTATCTTAGAAAAGAAAATATGTCGAAAGCCGAAAAATGGCTTAAGAATATCAAAAACTACGAAAAGCAACTTATTAGTGCGCAGCACGGATATTACCATATGTTGCTGGGTATTATTGAATCACAACGCGCACCATTGCAGTCAGAAAAATATTTTAAGAAAGCTTTGTCATTGGGTTTGCATATGGATCACAATGTAGCGTTAGCTAAATTGAGCCTTGCTGGGGTTGCCATGGCAAAACGTAACAAACGAGAAGCCGAGAAACTCCTGTCAGAAGCGAAGAAAGCCGACAAGAATAAACTTCTTGCCGATCAGATCAAGATGATGAAAGATCAGATGTCTATGTTGGACAAGCAGCAATTTAGATATTCTCGATAAAGAACAAAGAGAAACGGTCGGATTATAATCCGACCGTTTCTTGTATAAATTTTCCTTCTTCTTCACTATCCTGAAAGACCAGTATCAATTGCTTAGGTTTTTCCCCTTTCCAGTTCGCAACCTGTAACCGAAGTGGCACAGTCTTATCTTCCTCCAGCAAGTAGTGTAGGTAGTTTTGTTGATCCTCCAACCTCACCATTACTCGCCCCATTGTCAACGTTGAATAGAGGTGACCGTTACCTTCTGCGTCTACAACTTGAGTTGCAAAGGTGTTCAATGTAAACTCTCTCGGATCCATTCGAAAAGACACCAAAGACAAGGTTACAGTTAGTGTATCTTTTTCCACCGCTACGCTTTTCAAATCAATCTGTAGCCCATCGACCATATATCGAGAAGCCTCCTCCTGCGCCTGTAATGCGGCAGGGAGAATAAGTAGCATGCTAAAAAGCGCCCATACAATCTTTCTCATTTTATCGTAATCTATCTGCTGATTTAATCAATTTTTCATCTTTACGGATGCCGCCAATCGCCATACCCAAGAAGATAATCGCTACTGGCAATAGGAAGAAACCTACACCGATATTATCAGCTTTCACACTTTGATTGATCGCTCCCAGCGTGGAATTAGCTGTTATCCACATCCAAACGCCCAATAGCACGATGAGGATAATCTCTACGAAAATCAAAGTTACCTGACGCTTTCTGTTTCTGAATTGAAATACAATAAACAGAGGGAACAGAGCAATAACTGCGGTCGCTATAGCCTGTAGCCAAGATGCTGATTCCCGAACTTCCTCATTGTTCACCGAAGAATAAACCCCTGAAACTGAGATTTTCTTACCTAGCCCTACCAAATCGATAAAGCTCACATAAGGGAAAACAAAAAGCCCTAAAAGAACCACAGTAGTAACCAATAACCAAACTGTTTGAATACGCTGAATCATAAGTATATTTTTCTTTTTAAGAACAAACTTATATAAAATGCTTTGTATTCACACATAGAAAACTGTAAAAAATTGTTTAGTGCATGACAAAACTGAATAAGTTATAAAAAACGCGTTCCCGAAAGCATTCGGGACGAGGAAGTATGACGACCGCGAAGCAGCTCCGAAGAAAACCAATCTACGTTTTTTTTGTCATATACTGTAAAAAATTGAGGTTTTTGTTCCTCCAATCTCCAAAGGGGAAGATATTTTTAGGATGACCATTGTGCGTGCACCAGCGGTGAAGTAAAGCCCTTAATGTTATTAGTGTGGATACTTCCTAAGCTTTAGACTTCCGAAGTTTCGAAAACTTTGGAAGTCTCCTACGCGAAGAATATGTGTTTTTAGCCTGTTGCATTTGTAATGCAATAAAATAGGTTTCTTACAATGATTTGTTGCAAACAAATGTCCCTTCGCTGGCGCGAGCGTGCCGCTCGTGCTTTAATCAAATACAAATAAGGACACACGCCACAGGCGTGCGCCAGTATGAGACGAATGCGCTCTAAGGATGAGGAATTAGGGTAGTCTGAGACTACCTGATATAAAAGTCCTTAGTCCCCACCAAAACATCCCGTCCCGACAGACTAAGGACAGTATGGGCATAGAGGACAGACTATGACGAAGGGAGGTTAAATCCCCTCGCCCTCTTTAAACTCTTGATTTACTGTAACGGATAGTTTTCCTTGTGCTTTAATCTGTCCCAAAACAACTTTCAGTGCAGCTTTCTGCATAAAACTTTCGTTTTGGTAACCAAGGATAATTGCACTTGAACGGTTTACGTCTATACTATTCATTGCGTATGGGTTGGTGAACAGAACGGAAATCGTACGCTTCCCTGCTAACCGTTCAATAAAATGTTTGACATCTTCGTTTAAGTCAGATTCACTTCTTGGTCGTGAACGATTATCGTGTATAGCCAATACGATTTGTTTACTTCTACGGATAGTTTTTAAGAGCTCCTTCAGTTCTTCAGCCGTTTCTTTTCCAGTAATGATATACTCTTTGCGGTTATTCAGCTGAATGGCTAACCCGGTCTCAAAGTCCTGAAACTTCGGAATGCCAACAGATACAATGGCGGTAGGCACGTTCTTTTGAAAAGATTTAATGTCCTTGTCGGATTTCAGAACTGTAACTGCAGCATCTGCTAAGCGTTGAACCAAAGATTGGGATGCTGGCGTGTTAAGGTCGGCGATAAGGTTGTTGGTGCCTACCGGTCGATATTGGTTTAAGCCCAGCCAATATTTGGCCGCCAGCACCCGTTTTACGCGCTGATCGATTTCGCTCTGTTTCAGGCGGCCGCTCTTGATCGATTTTTCAACCAAATCAATTGCCCTTCCACTATTTTCAGATACTTCCAATAGATCATGCCCAGCCTCGATAGCCATAACGTCCGCCTCTCCATTAGGAAAAAACTTTTTTACTCCTTTCATGTCCATCGCATCGGTTACTGTTAAGCCTTTAAAACCTAAGTCTTTGCGGAGTAAGTCGGTTACCACCTTCCGAGAGATTGATGAAGGGATGTTGGGGGTCGCATCCAATGAGGGGATATTCATGTGGGCTACCATAACGGCTGGTGCGCCCTGTTTGATGAGTTCACGGAAAGGGAATAACTCCAATGAGTCGAGGCGTGCGCGTGTAAATTTTAACTGGGGAAGATCATGATGCGAATCCACATCTGTGTCTCCATGGCCTGGAAAATGTTTCAGAGAAGCGATAATACCGCCGTCTACCATACCATCCATATAGGCTTTTGCCTTTTGGGTAACATTTTGCTTATTATCACCGAAAGAACGGAAATTGATAACCGGGTTTTTCGGATTGTTGTTGATGTCAACCACCGGGGCAAAGTTAAAATGCATCCCAATACGGTGAAAATCACGCGCTATCTGGCGTCCCATCTCGTAGATAAGTTGATTGTTCTGAATAGCGCCTAAAGTCATCTGAAAGGGGTAAGAAATCGTCGAATCTGGCATCCGCATTCCCAAGCCCCATTCACCGTCAAAGGTTATTAACAAAGGAACTTTGCTTATTTCTTGATAGCGATTGAACATATCGGCGTGGCGTACAGGGCCGCCCTGAAAGACGACAAGGCCTCCCAATTGCTCTTTTTCAATAACCTGAGCTACCGAATCAATGTATTTCTGTCCAAGGTTAGTATGTGCCCGTACCAAAAAAAGCTGACCAATGCGTTCTTTTGGTGTCAATTTGTTGAAGACCGAGTCTACCCAGGCGTTCTGTGTGTTGATAAACTGTACAAAATCTGGTTTTTTCTGCGCATGTAATGTGGAGGTAATTGCAACAAACGCAACGAAAGAGAATATCTTTTTTATCATATTTTAGTTCTTTACAAGTACGAAATAAGGTAAAAAATATTTGCAATCAAAATTTCCTGCGTGTTTGTTTTTGAAAACGGCATAAAAAAGCATTTTTGTTCAAGCTTTCTAAGTTTTCTGTGTCCTCCTGACACAAGGAAAGCCGGTCCTGACTCGAACGGTGATTGAATCTTGCAAGAAGGGGGATTAGAAAAAAGAAGTGGGTGTCTAAAAAGGTTCGCAAACCGCAAAAACGCGTCATTGCGAGAAGTGCAGCGACGAAGCAATCTGCGTTTTTGACATCATCAGATTGCTTCGTTACCTCGCAATGACGATGATGTTTAGCTTTTTAGACAGCCTCGTTCTGATAATAGCAAAATCAAGGATAATAATCATTAAACCCACCACCTCCTTGTCCATATAAATCTCTAATGCCAATATGACAAATAAAGATTACATTATTTACCATATTACTAACCTTATACGTTAAAAATTAACAGGAATAATGCGGTAAATTGCCGTTTAAAACAATATTTTTGCTAAGCTTAATTGGGTAGAAAATGGCAAAGGAGCAAATCTCTATTTTTGATATGTTTAAGATCGGTATCGGACCTTCCAGTTCGCATACTTTGGGGCCTTGGCGTGCAGCGCAACGCTTTGTTGACCTGCTAAAAGGCCGGAAAGTATTGCAAGATGTGCAGGAGATTAAGATTTTGCTCTACGGTTCGCTGGCGAAGACCGGTGTTGGTCACGGCACGGATATCGCCGTGCTATTGGGATTGAGTGGGGATGACCCTGTCACTTTTGATGTATATCAGGTCATGCCAAAGGTCGAGCATATCAAAAAATCACAAGAGCTGATCTTGGGGGGGGAGAAAACTGTCGTATTCAATTATACTACAGATCTACTCTTCCTTTATGCCGAAAGTTTACCTTTTCATCCCAATGCCGTAACTTTCCAGGCATTCTTGAACAATGGCACCGCTATTAGCGAGACCTATTATTCCATCGGAGGCGGTTTTGTGGTTCAAGAAAATGATTCACAAAGTGTGTTGAGTGAGGTTGATATGTCTTTTCCGGTAGATACGGCGCAAGAACTGATGGTTTGGTGTATGCGTACTGGCCTGAAAATTTCCGAGTTGGTGATGGAGAACGAGTTGGCTTGGCGTCCAGAGGAGGAGACAAGAGCTGGCGTTATGCAGATATTTCATACCATCAAAGATTGTATATACAAAGGTTGCCATACAACCGGTGTATTGCCGGGCGGACTGAATGTAGAACGTCGGGCATCCAAAATGAGTAAACGTTTGCTGAAAGATCGTGCATATACCGATTATGAATCATGGTTACAGGCTATACGCGAGGGAGGGAAGGATTTTGGTTATATTTTGGATTGGGTGAGTTGTTTTGCGCTGGCTGTCAATGAAGAGAATGCATCCTTCGGACGGGTTGTGACTGCACCAACAAACGGCGCTTCAGGCGTGATTCCGGCCGTGTTACAATACTATATTACCTTCCACGATGCCTATAAGGAGGAAAGAATCATCCAATTTATTGCTACGGCTTCCGAGATAGGGTCTATATTCAAAAAGGGAGCAACTATTTCAGCAGCAATGGGTGGTTGTCAGGCTGAGATTGGGGTATCTTCAGCGATGGCTGCAGGAGCATTGACCGAATGTCTGGGCGGTTCGCAAAGACAGGTTCTTATGGCGTCAGAAATTGCGATGGAACATCATTTGGGACTGACCTGCGACCCTATTGGTGGGCTGGTGCAGATTCCTTGCATAGAACGAAACACTATGGGGGCGATAAAAGCTATTACCGCAGCACAGCTGGCATTAACTTCTAATCCGGATAAAGCCAAGGTGAGTCTGGATGCGGTGGTTAGTACCATGTGGGACACTGCACAGGATATGAATGTGAAATATAAAGAAACGGCTGACGGTGGTTTGGCGATCAAAGTCCCGTTGAGCTTACCAGAATGTTGATATGAAATACGCTGCGTTAGCTTCCGGAAGCAATGGCAATTGCTATTATATAGCTGATGGTCAAGATGCGATCTTGGTCGATGTAGGTGTGAATGCCAAACATGTGGAGCTACGTATGCATAATTTGGGCATAGTACCCTCTTCTATTTCCGCTATCTTTATTACCCATGAGCATACGGATCATATCCGCGGACTTTCCGTTTTCTGTAAACGCTATCAGATTCCTGTTTATATTACAGCAGGCTCATATAAAGGTTCTCGTCTGCATCTTCCCGAGGAATTGGTGCATATCATACCATCGGATGCTAAAGTACAGATTGGCAATATGACAGTCTACGGTATTCCGAAATACCACGATGCGAAGGAACCTTGTAGCTTTGTTGTGTCTAATGGAGTATTGAATATAGCTATAATGACCGACTTAGGTCGGATTTGTGATAACGTAAAGCATGTGATTCAACATGCGGATATCCTACTATTGGAGTCCAACTACGATGAAGAAATGTTGGAGACCGGCCGATATTCATTTTATCTGAAAAACCGTATCCGAAGCGGTTGGGGGCATTTATCTAACCGTATAGCTTTGGAGGCTTTGTTAGAGAATAGAACCGCCCGATTGAAACACCTGATATTAGGACATCTTTCCGGACAAAATAATACAGTGGATCGGGTACAGGAGACTTTTGCTCCGCACTGCGAAAGGATGAAGCTTTCCATCGCAACACGTTACGAGGAAACCCGTTTATTCGATACTGCAGAACTGTCTACCGAAGAAATTGTTCAAATCCGTGTGCAACAGACTTTCTACCAAGCGACATTTGTTTTTCCAGAAAATTAATACCTATGTCCTTACCGCTCGCTTTCTTTGCAAAGATTGGTCGTGAGCTAGAAAAGCAAAATCAATTATTGTTAGTTTCTGCTTTATATCTGATTATACTGTCTTTATATTTAATTATTTACAAATAGTATACTATTATATAATATTGATAAGATATTATTTTTAATAGGTATATTCTACTATTATAAAACAATTAATATCTTTTTTCTGAAAATAAAATTATTGTTATTGAATATAAAATAATATTTTTTTATCAGTAACCAATAACTAATATTTAGTTAATAATTGTTTTCTAAAATCTATCTATATACTAATAATATAAACTAATATTATTTCTATAGTGTTTGATAATCAATATTGGGTATGTGTTTTTTCTTTTTTATTGTGTAATTTAGGAGAAAGCTTTATAAACCATATAATTATAACACATTATGTTGAAACCTACTATTCGATCGCATAATATTTCTGATGTTGAATTATTGGACTATTGTTATATAATTTCAGCTGAGATGGAAAAGAATCAGGGTCTTTTCCCAAATCCTGTTCCTAGTTTGGCGGATTTTAAAAAGGAAATCCGTGCGTTTAGTGATGCCTGTTCAGATGCTGCTTATCGGGACAAGCGGATGCTTGTGATCCGTGACTCGAAGCGGAAAGACCTGTTGAATTTGTTGAGAATTCTTTCGTCTTATGTGCATTTTGTAGCTAAGGGAGATAAGGGGATTATTCTCGCAGCGGGTTTTATCCCTTCAAAGAAAAGAAGCTCTGCCAATCGGAATCCCGATACGCCAGAGGATTTCCGTGCAGAAGGTGAAATAGGCACAGGGAAAATGAAACTAAGGGTTAAAGCTTCACCTAAGGTGTACGTCTATAGGTTTGAATATAGGAAAAAGCTTGAAGGGGAGCCTTGGCAGGTGGTGTTAAGCAGTAGATCCCGATGCGTTATAGAGAATCTTGCTATAAGAGAAGAGTATGAGTTCCGGGTTTGTTTTGTTGGCCGAAACTCACAGTCTCCGTATTCTTTTGTGGTATCCTCTTATGTATATTGATTGGGAGGATGTGGTTGTGCACGTTCTTTATGCCGTTTCTTCATGGCAAAGAGATGCTTCTTCTTTTTCTTCATCCTGCAAATCTTTTGTGATAATTTCATTAGCGTGCTTGATAAAGGATTGTGTTTGTTGATACAGGATCGGGATGTGTTTTCTGTTGATTGAAAAGTTTGGTGAGTGCCGGAATTTTTGCTGTGCTTTAATCAAGACGTTGAAAATATTTTGCTCTTCCTGGCTATCCCTTAAAAAGACGGCAGTACCTTCTGGACAGATAATATCGCAAAGATTCATTAAATAATTTAGGAGGGTAGAGTCCGGTATATAATGCATAAAGTGTTGTATCAACCCTAAACAAATCTGTTCTATGGCTAAACTGAGTGTGTAACAGGTTGCTTCATTTAGTGGTCTTTCTGCTTCTCCTGTCCAAGGAGGAGCCAGCTGTAGGGCGTTGTTATATCGTTTTTCCCATAACCATTTCATCTGGGGTTTGTCCAGAGCGGCTGTTTGGATGTTCTCCAAGTCAAAATGATGCTCTTGATACCAACATTCCGCCGAGCGTAATAGGTTTGATCGGAATAGGTCGCCCTCTTTCAGGTGTTTCTGTACCCGTTCTGTATTTTCGGCAATGAGGGTAATATGGATGCTGCTTGGCAGAAGTTGCTGTATGCTGTTTTGGAAGTCCATCAAGGATTTTGGGGCTTCCCCCATGATGACAAAGAGGTAATAATGTTCGACATCCAGTTGGGCGTGGTGGATATACAGGAGATTGTTGGTTATTTGTTGCAGTGCGTTTTTGTAAGCGAAGCAATATACAGCATGCACCTTGCCAAGTGCTTGTAGGGCATTGAGGATGAGCTCACGGGGATTGTTGTTGGTGTGTGTGTTGTTTTCCATGTCTATATGATTATAATTAAGAGGAGTTTTAGATTCTTGATGAGCAATGGGTTGCCTGTTGAGTTTATTTTGGATTTCTTGCAGAAATATCGTTGAATATTTCGTTATCCATTCCAGCGCTTTACAGGTGATTTGATAGCAACATTCCAACGGTGCTCTTCCCATGCAAAAGTCTTGTTCGTAACGAAAGGCGATATAAGATTCATCGAGTTTTGCCAATGCTGCTCCTCTGGTCGTTGTACTGCCAAGTTTTCCTAACTTGGAGTCGAAAACTTTGAGGAATGCAATGTTGCTCTTGATTGAATGGGACTTCTTTTCGTCGCCGGATAGCAATTTTTGGGCTGTCCGGCAGGAAAGTTCCAGGGCTTGATGCAGCATAAAAGCGGCATGCGCACAGTTGTTATTTACTAAATAAAAGCTATATCCATTGATAAAGGACTGTATTTTCTCTACTTCCTTGTTTATATAAGCGGTTGCTTGCAGAGATAAATCAGCGGCGCTGATTTCTGGTAGTTGAATGGCAGATTTTGGGTTAGGATTTTGATAGATCCTATTGGACGGCTGACAAATTAAATAGAAGCGTGCAGCCCCAAGCTCTATTTCTTTTTGAATTTCTTTGGTGAAATAAAGCGTGAAATGCAGATTTTTCTCGTTCGCCAAAATATTTTCACAGGTTTCACGTGCATCGTTGAACCGTATGCCGGGCTCTGGCTGCAAGTGAATGTGCAACATGCTGTATTTTTTTCCATTACGCTGGTAGGTCCATTGAAAGATTTCGTCAACGGGAAGCTGCTCTGTCAGCAGGGTAAGGGTATCAGATGGTAATGTGTTCATAATCTTTAGTATTTACAAGTTGAAAAGGTTACAGTGTTATTTGTTGTTCAATAATTAATTCTCTTCTGGAGTTTCTGCGCAGTCGTCCTTTTCCTCTTCTTCTGCTTGTGCGGCCAATACATAGGTTAACTCTACAATGCGGATTAACAATTGATAAATGCGCGATGCTTCCGGGGTATAGTTTCCCTCGTCGATATCGCGTTTTGATAAGCCGAAAGAAAGCCATTCATATAAGATTTTATCCCATTGAGCCTTGCTGTAGATGCTGATAGTGGACAGGATGCTATCCAACGGCTTTTCTTTGTCCTGATTGTTTACGTAAAAAAGTACTTCGATCTGCCCCCTATACTTTATGGAGCTACGTAAAGTTTGGTTTAAAATGGATATGGACGCTACATCTGCAGGAGTTTCCAATCCATTTTCGGTTAGTTGCGAGCAGTACATTTCCAATAAACTATAAAGTGTGGAATAGTGAAAAAGCAAATCACCTCCGGAGTAGCCCAATTTTTCATTATGCTCCGACCAATATAGATCCTTTATAATAACGGATTGATACCAAAACCAAAGGATTTCCCGCCAATTGCATAAGTCGTCCATACTGCAAAAGTTTTTTACAGCACCGGCTGAATAGCGCTGTGGAGCAAGCCATCCAGGAAGTGTAACCCGGTCTTTGGGATAAAAGTTGTCGTCCTCTTCCTCTTCTTTTTCTGAAGATTGTTCGACAAGTGGTGTGCCGAGGGGCTCTATTGCCTCTTTGCTGTTAGCTGTATTTGCTGTTTCGGGGGTCTTGTCCTGTTTGTCTTTACCTTCTTTTGTGTAGGGTAATTTATCCTCTTCATATATTTGGTATAGCGCTTGTGCCAATCGCAAAAGCAATTCTTTTATGGCGAAGTAGTTGTCACGCAAAATTTCATCTACGGGATCGATTTTATCAATCATATTTGCCCACAAATCGTCAATACAGATGTACCATTCGGCTAAGCTTTTGTAGGAAAAGAACCGACTGATCTCGTGTGCAGGATTCTCTTCTCCTTCAAGGGTGTAGGCTCCTTCAATGATATAAGTACCATAGTCCTTGCGGGTTTGGAAGAAATTTAACGGAGTTTCAATCGTGGGTAGTCCACACTTTTTAAAAATAACATAGGCAATTTCGATTTGTTTAATCAACCGTTGGGCATAATGGCCATTGTCCCGAGTGGCAGGAGATGACATTGCGGGTTCTACAGCTATGTTTATGAGGGTGTTAATCGTTCTTAGCCAGTATGCAATGCGCGTTTCGTCTCCGTAGAAAGTATAGAGGTGCTCCAAAGGGTTTTTTACGTCTGCCTTGGTCAGGTACCTGAACTGCCTTGCTTTTAATTTTTTCTTTTGCTTTTTCATTGTATATTATTTTTTTAAGTTATAGAAATGGTTATCGCTATGGGGCAACGAGTTCAGCACGAGTCCCGCAAAACGTAACCGTTATTATTTTATGCTAAGGTGAGCGAGGTGAACGGAATCTTACTTCCATTACTCTCCCAGTACTTTACCTGAAAGTTTTTGTGTCGTTTAATGGGGCGAGATCTGTCCCCATATCGTAGTGCTTCGTGATGCGCCCATCTGTTATAGCTAAAATTCTATAGCATATAAATGGCTATGCGCTAATAATTAAACAAATTTAAGACATTATTTTATCTTATGCAAACGAAAAAGACAAAATAATGTCTTTGTATTTTCTTTCTTATTTTGAAATTTTACTTTTTATATATGATTTATAGGGTTTTGTGCTGATTTTCTAATGTGGTCTTTATATTATCTTATTGGTTTTTATTGTATCTATAAAACCTCCGCTTTACCTCAACACAATCCTATTAAAGACAAATGTTAGTGCGTTTATCTTGCGTTAAATGTGAAATTAATTTGGTATTTGTTTTCTTTTGTTTATTTTTCAATATATAAATAGACAATTAGCCATATAGGCAGCATGAATAATTGACCCTATTGGCCGGTAATAAGAATTATAGTTGTGTTGAAAACAGATAAGAGAGCATAATGTCTACTATTAAGGAACGAGTTTTGCTTATCGCGGAGAGCAAAGGCATCAATAAGGTTGATTTTTTCAAGGATTTAGGGCTGTCGTATGCCAATTTCAAAGGTGTGCAAAAGTCCTCTGCATTGAGTTCGGATGCGGTAGCGGCTATTTTAGCCAGGCATTATGATATTAGCCCTGCCTGGCTGATTGCAGATGAAGGGGATATGTATAGAACGGGGGCTGCCGGAGTTCGGGATAAACATAATTTTTATAAAGGAACGGACGAAATTGATGAGGAACGTAAACTGATAGCTGCATTGGAGCAGACAGTGCGTTCGCAGGAAAAAACAATCTTCTCTCTGGAAAAACAGGTAGCATTGCTAGAAGAGAAAATCGCTGCGCTTCAGAAAGGGTAGACGGTATTCTAATTGGCGAGCTAAAAAGCTTAAATTTTCTTTAATGTCGTCTCGAGGGTAGGAGGGAGCATGACACACAAGCGTTTTATAATTATTTCTTAGATACCATCTTTCGTAGATAGAGGCAACAGTCAAATGTATACCATGAATATTTTTCGATTTATTATCATCCTAATATCTTTTACTGCGGGACAGATAGCGGTGGGGCAGATCAAAGAATGGAAGCCTGTCTATACCAGTCAATGGGGACATTTGATATCCTCGCCTGATGACAGCATGTCGGTTATCGGTGTGTTCAGTACAGAAGCATCAGTTATGTTATTGGATTCCACGGATACGCATTATCGTATCAAAGTCAGCAATGGAGACATCGGTTATATAGAAAAGCAACCTTTAGGCAGAGCGATGTTTGCGAAGCGTTCGGAGGGTGAGCCGGCTCAATATTTCTATAGGGGAAGGGAAGGTTTTCAGGCTCCTCACCAGTATGTGCAGGTGTCCGAGTTACGGGTGCGCGAGGAACCTAATACCTCAGCAAGGGTCGTCCGAAAAGCACGGCTTAATGAAATGATGTTTATCGATTATGTTCCGCTTTATGCAGATGGATGGGTGTATGTGGGGGATCATTTTCATGAACAGCCGGCCTATATACAATTTAAGTTTCTGGGCATGGAGGTAAGCTACGAGCAGGTGCTATCGGCTTATCTTGAGGTCAAGGGAAAAGACGTTGAGCAGGAGCTTACTCTGGGAGGACGTTTGCGTGAATTGGGATGGAATGGAACGGCTGAGCAGCGAAAGGAAGCATTGCAATATTATGAACAATCCCTAACGAATGCGGGGAGAGAGAATCCCAAAGTGGATATCGCATTTGAGAAACTATTGGCAGGCCGTTTAGCCGAAGGTATTACGGATTATGAGCGTTATGCAGTTGTTTTGAAACAATTAAATATGCATTATCTGGTTAAGGGAACACGTCTTACAGACGGTAAGATTACCGATAAACAAATGGAAGCGTTGGGGATGCTGAAAGTTGATGATATTCCGGGTTCACCAGAGTGTGGCTGGGAGCCGTTATATTTTTACCAATCCCCCGGGGTACAGGTTGCCTTTGAAGAGAACCAAGAAGGGAAGGTTCTTGGTGGGGTATACCAGATACAGTTTGGGAAAGGAGATGTTACTCTTGGCTTGGGCAAGGAATATCTAAAGGAAGGTTACTCCGAACAGGATTTTGTGACCAAATTTGGTCATTTATTAGCTGTAGATTGGGTTGGCCAACCACATGTATACCGAATCGCTAATGGTGATGCAGGGGTATATATTTTTACCTTTAAAGACGGTCGCCTTGTTCAATTCGAAGTGATGTATTTCTGTTAGTCGAAGTCTTGTAGCTTGGATCTTAATGCTTGACAATTTCTTTGACGATACCACCTTGGGGTTCCCGTACTGTCTGCGTAAATATAAATGCTTTGGGATCGATACTGCGCACGATATTTTGCAGTTTACGCACTTCTAAACGTGTGACTATCGTAAAGATAATGTCGACATCTGCACTCTGCTCAAATGACTCTTTCATAAAGCCTCTTTCGCCTTTGTACACCGTGATACCGCGATTTAGTGAAAGAACAAGCGCTCTCTTTATCTCTTCACTATTTGCTGAAACAATAGTTACTCCCGTATAGGCTTCTATCCCCTCAATGACATATTTGGTAGTTTGGCTGGCAATGAGATAGGTTAATATCGCATAGAGAGCTGTCTCAACCTGAAGAAATATGGCTGCAATTATGAAAATAATAATATTCATCGCCAGTATAATCTCCGTGATACTGAAACTACTTCGCTTAAAGGTCATCAAGGCCAATACTTCCATCCCATCAAATGTACCACCGCCACGCATGGATAGACCAATACCTATTCCTAAGAAGAAACCACCAAACATGGCAACAAGTAATTTGTCATGTGTTAATTCAGGAAACGGTACAAAATGCATCATTAACGCAATTAACACAATAGTCAAGCTGCTCCTTATGGCAAAATTACGACTGACTTTGAAAAAGGACAACAAGATAAAAGGAATGTTCAAGAGGATTAAGAGCATGCCGAGATTCCATCCGTAGACTTCGTGCAAAAGTAGGGATATACCTGTCACCCCTCCATCCAGAAAGTGGTTTGGAACCAAAAAACTTTTCAAGGCAAAACTTGCGGAAACTACACCGAGTATTAAGTAGATAACATCTGAAAGGGTAAAAAGCGAACCGTTATGTTTTGTATTTGACGACATGTTGTTAATTAGCTGTTGAAATGTTCCGAAAATACAAATTCTGCATTAAGAATTGGAGGCTAATTTCGATTTTATGATATTTAGATGCTCTTGCTTCTTTTCTTTGCGGGTGTCGATAGCCGTCTGTGTAAAATACTGATGGCTTTCCAAGAATTTCTCCTGCAATTGATTCCATTCCCTATCTGAAGTCACCACACCGGACTTAATAAGCTCTGCATAAAGTTTATCGCCGATAACAAAGAAATCGTCCCTCCCCAAATAATCCAAATCGGCATCGGCAATGATCTCCTCCAAGTGGTTCGTAGGAGATTGGGGGATTTTTGTTGCCATAATCATACCCTTGATACGGTCGATGTCTTCTTGCTCGTAGCCATATTCCGGCAGGCACGATTGGGCTATCTCACAGGATTTTTCTTCATGATCTTTTGCACCGTATAGGAATCCAGTATCGTGAAACAAAGCTGCGGTTTTGAGCAAGGTTCTTTCAGGGTCGGTAATACCTTCGGCAGACGCAATACGTTCTGTAGCGGCCATTACGTCTTTCACATGGTCTACACTATGGTAGGTGAGGTCGTGCGGTAGCTCCTCTTTTAGCTTTTTGATGATGACCTTTTTGACGGCGTTATAGTCCATAAACATAGATTTATCCTTTTGGATAATAGGTGGTACCTCACTGATAAAATACATATTTAATTCACCTTTACCCTTTGCGCGTATTTTTCCTCTTGATTCAAAAATAAAATAATCTTTCACCATTTGGTATGTATCCTCTGAAATGTTGATTTTCCCGGGCAGACTGGTCTGCTCCATACGGGCGGCTGTATTCACTGTATCACCCCAAATATCATAAGCGAATTTTTTAACGCCCACTATTCCCGCCACTAAAGGCCCTGAGTGTATCCCGATACGGATGTCTAAAGTGTTTTCCCCTGAGCTGGCCCGCTCACGCACATGGTGGAGAATATCTAAAGCGGCTAAAACAGTACGTCGGGCATGGTCGGATGTTTGATGGGGAAGTCCGCATACGGCAAGATAGGCATCCCCAATGGTCTTGATTTTCTCCAAACCATGCTTCTCCATAATATGGTCAAAGGCTGTAAAGTAGTTGTTCAGCTCACGCAGCATGACTTCCGCTCCCCAACGTTCAGAATTCTCTGTGAAATTGACAAAATCCGTGAAGATCACCGTCACCTCATCGTAGTGCTGTGCCTTGGTCGTGCCCATCTCTTTCAATTCATCGGCCACTTCCTGCGGTAGAATGTTCAGAAGCAGATCATCCGATTTTTGTTTTTCGAGTTGAAGCTCTGCCGTTCGTTCGACGACCTGTTCTTCCAAGAGTTCGTTCTGGTTTTGCAGAATATGCTGCTTCTCCTGCTCGTGCTTAAGGCTCAGATCGGACAGGCGGTGTACCTCCGTCAATTGTTTTTGGAGATTGATATTAACTGCGGCATATTGCCAGGCAAGATAGGCCGAGATAGAAACCGGAAAACTGACAACGATAAAAAGAGCAATATATTTTTCATTGTCGTCTAAAAAGACCTCAACAATTTTCCCGGCTCCCACAAGGTCACTGCCCCAGGCAATCAAAATCATCAGGAAGGAGAGCAGGATACCTCCTCCTACGATAAAAGCGGATTTTTGCTTTTTGATCATCGCCCTCAAAATCAGATAGATCGATTCAAACAGCACAAAGACCAGATGGCACAACATAATGATAAATGCAACGTCCTCTTTAAAAGGAAGTATAATAATTGCCATAAGGGGTATCGTCAACAAGATGGCAGGCCGGATTTTGCTTCTCCCGAATAGATTGTTTATAAATCCCGTTAGGGAAAAGGAAAATAAAGCGATCCCAACTAACGCCCAATGTGCAGGGCTCCACTCATCTTGAATAGCGCCATCATAAATAATTATCGGAATGCAATAGGCGATAAGCGCAATGGACAGGTTATATATAGCAAAAAATAAGTTATACCTTGCCTTTGGATAAAACGAGAACAGAAGAATATGAATAAAACCCAAGGCGAAAAACACTCCCGTAACCATATTGCAGATATTCGTAATCTGCAACTTTTGCTCCGTAAATTCAGGGAGATAGTCTTCGGCTGACCTAACTGAAATACGGAAACCTAAGCCGTTTGTCTTTTGGCCCTGAACACCATCTGTAAAGCCTTCGGCAAAACTATCTGTTCCTTTTTTTGTGATTTCAGCATATTGCTGATAGCGAACGGCCAAGATATTGACACCAGTATCTTTCAGCGAGAAAATTGCGGGGAAAGGTGCCCTAGTTTTGAATACGGCTCGGCCCGACGTGTCAATACTACCGAGACGAGCTACCAAGTTGCCATTGAGATATATTTCCGAGGCTCCCTTTTGTTTCACCTCCAATGCCAGTGACCGACCGATGGCACTGCTGTCTGCCTTAAAATAAAGCCTGAACCACGCTATTCCATGTGGAGTCGTACGATCGTTCTGTCGTAGGTTTACGATTTCCCAAGATGTGTCGTCAAAATCAATGGCTGCGAAAACAGGATTATCTTGAGGTATACATCTCCATTCTTTCGGTACATACCATGCATCATCTCCACTCGTTAGGCTGAGTGTATCAATATGGCTTTTGCTATTTTGACCGTAAGCAATAGAAACGAAAAAGACGAAAGAAAAGACAAAAAGTAATACTGGAAAAGATTTACAAAGTAATTTCATGTACGCTGCGGATATATTAGCCGCTATAAATCTACAAAAAATAGTGTATACTTCTCATACTATCTCCATCCCAAATAAATCCGCAATATGTCCTTTCAGCTTGCTTTTGACTTCGTCCATATCAAGTTTATGCCCCAATTCTCGTTCAAGCGAGGTGACATCTTTATCGTCAATACCACAGGGAATGATATGTCCAAAATAATTTAAGTCCGCATTGACATTGAAAGCAAATCCGTGCATGGTTACCCATCGGGATGCCCGTACGCCCATCGCACAGATTTTACGTGCTTTTTCATTGTCGGCATCTAACCATACGCCTGTATAGCCCTCATAACGTCCAGCCTCTATGCCATAATCTGCACAGGTACGGATGATGGCTTCTTCCAACGTACGGAGATAAAGGTGAATGTCGGTAAAGAAGTTGTCAAGGTCTATTATAGGGTATCCCACAATCTGGCCAGGGCCGTGATAGGTGATGTCCCCTCCGCGGTTGATTTTATAAAAACGGGCATCTTTTTCTTTCAACCCTTCTTCATCCAACAGTAAATATTCCGGATGTCCACTTTTACCCAACGTGTATACATGTGGATGCTCCGTGAAAATCAAGTAGTTTGGTGTGGGTGTATTCGTCTCGTTGACACGGTTATCATGTTTAATAGCCAATGTATCGGCAAATATCTTTTCCTGCCTATTCCAAGCGTCTTGGTAGTCAACCAGTCCCCAATCGATGAATTGTACTTGTTTGTTCATTTTACTAAAATCATACTCTCTTGCCAAACTTTTAAGTCTTTATGCGATTTCATATCTTGATTGTCCTCATCACTTCTATCACTCCCATCACCTCCATCACGAATTAATACAACAAATTATTATACGGATACCGTGCGGTATGCATCTTGGAGATGATTTCGTAAAGCTTTTGTTTGAACTCTTCGACGTTTGTCTTCTCTGTTGCAGAAAGGAATATTGCTGGATCTGAATTTTTTGCCATCCAGGAATTTTTGAAATCTTCCAGGGTGACTTTAATCTCTTCGCCGTCTTCATCTACCTCAACGGGAGGTTTGTATGCATCTATCTTGTTAAAAACAGTGATGATAGGCTTGTCTAAGGCATTGATGTCCTTTAATGTTTCGTTGACAGCCGCGATATGGTCCTCGAAATTGGGATGTGAAATATCTACAACATGAATCAATACATCAGCTTCGCGTACCTCATCCAAAGTAGATTTGAAGGATTCTACCAAGTGGTGGGGAAGCTTACGAATGAACCCTACCGTGTCCGAAAGCAGGAAAGGAAGGTTGTCAATGACGACCTTACGCACAGTAGTGTCTAAGGTGGCGAACAATTTGTTCTCCATCAATACGTCTGATTTTGAGATCATGTTCAAAATTGTGGATTTCCCGACATTGGTATATCCCACCAATGCGACACGTATCAATTCCCCACGGTTTTTGCGTTGGGTTTCGTTTTGTTTGTCGATGACTTGCAGCCGTTCTTTTAAGAGCGATATTTTGTTTAAGATAATCCGTCTATCCGTTTCGATTTGGGATTCTCCGGGACCACGCATACCAATACCGCCTCGCTGACGTTCCAAGTGGGTCCACATACGAGTCAGCCTAGGTAACAGGTATTGAAGTTGTGCTAACTCTACCTGTGTTTTGGCCTGTGCTGTTTGAGCATGTTTGGCGAAAATATCCAGAATAAGGTTGGAACGGTCTAAAATCTTGCGCTTCAACTCTCGTTCCAGATTGCGGAGTTGTGAAGGAGACAATTCATCGTCAAAGACAATCATATCGATTTCTTCTGCTTCAGCATATTGACGGATTTCTTCAAGCTTTCCGCTACCTACGAAAGTAGCATGTTCTGGCTTAGCCAATTTCTGTGTGATGATGCCCTGTACCTGTCCGCCTGCAGTTTGTACCAGAAACTCCAGTTCTTGCAGATAGTCTTTTGCTGTCTGTTCTGAAATATCAGGTGTGATTACAGAGACAAGTAATGCTGTTTCGGGCTTAATTGCTGTGTCGTATATTTTTGTTTTTCCCATATATTATTCCGTTCCTATATCTTGTACAAATAGAACAAGCTTACAAAGATAATTGTTTTTGTGCTAACGTAGTGGAGATTGTCTGCTTGTGGAGTATATGGGTAAGCCAAGGAAGATACTTTGTCATACTCATAGAGCTTGTGATGATTCCCAATTGGTAAAGTTTCCGCCATCTAGCGATGGAGTTTTTTAACTTTTCAAAACTTACAACTTTTTCTTATTCATCTATAAATAGGCTTTTAGTAATTTCAATTGTCTGATTAATAGCTCCATTTATCCATCCATGCGCACAAGTGCCACGTTTGAATATGGATTTATTATATTACTACCTTGTACAGATGGTTGAAGTCCGGTTTGTTATTTTGAGAAAAGACAAGCTAAATCTATGTATTCCAATACCAATGTCAAGAAGTATTTGACGCTGAAGTAGAAGATGCTCGTATTTTTCCGACAAACTCTTTACGCGCGTTTTACGATTTCAAATCGCTTAAAGAATGGTATGCCGTGCTGGGCGATCTTCTTCAACATCGGGATTATACCGAAGATAATATGAAGGAACTCCCTTTGGATCACTATTATATCGCTATTCGGGAGTTTCTTGTCAAGTTACCCTTAGTATTAAGTGAGATATACAAGAGGGGAGGGTTGTGATTTTGTTTACCGGTTTTATTCAAACAATTTCAACAACTCGTCCTTACTAAGCGACTTCATGATATTGGCCTCATCCAAAATTAGACCGTCTGCCAATTTCTTCTTATGCTCCTGTAAGGCCAAGATCTTTTCTTCTACACTATCTCGGCACACCATTTTGTAGGCATTCACATGTTTATCCTGACCAATACGGTAGCAACGGTCGATGGCTTGCGCTTCGGCAGCCGGATTCCACCACGGATCAAGGATATACACATAATCTGCCGCAGTAAGGTTGAGCCCTGTGCCACCCGCTTTAAGGCTGATCAGAAAAATACGGCAACTCTCCCTTTCTTGAAAAGCCTGTACAGCATTTTGTCTTTTATCCTGTGACATTTTGCCGTCAAGATAAGCGAATTCTATTCCTCGCTCTTCGATACGTTCAGCCACTAACTGCAACATTCCCGTAAATGATGAAAATAACAATACCTTATGATCCGGCGTTACATCCTCCAGAATCTCATCGATATAATCCAGCTTGACAGCATTATTATCGAATGTCTCTCCTTTTAGCAAACTTGGAGAATTACAGATCTGTCTCAGTTTGATCAATGCTTCGATAGCTATAAACTTGGATTTTGCAGGTTCTTCACTTTCTAGACTACGCTGTACTTCATTCCGAAAGAACTTGCGGTATTTTTCATATACCTTACGTTGTGCAGGAATCATTTCTATATGTAGAACTGTTTCCGTTTTGTCGGGTAAATCCAAAGCTACCTGCTTTTTTGTACGTCGTAAGATAAACGGTTGTATGACCTTTTGGAGATTACTCAGCGTTTCTTGCATAGTGTCTGCATCCGTAGCACCTTTGTACAGCTTATTAAAAGCCCTATAGTTTCCGAAAAAACCGGGATTAACCAAACTCATTTGCGAGAAAATGTCCTGGATGCCGTTTTCTATTGGTGTGCCCGTCATGGCAATCCTGTATTTCGCTTGGATCCGGGTTAAACTCTCGAAACGTTTAGAATTACGGTTTTTTACATTCTGGGATTCATCCATAATCAAATAAGAAAAGGATTTTTCGGCGAAGAAATCACTGTCGGATAAAAGCGTGCCGTATGTCGTCAAAACAATAACTCCCTTGTCAAAATCGGTTCTATTTTGACGGGTAATGCCGTAGTAAACAATGATCTCTCGGTTGGGTGTGAACTTGTGGTATTCATTCTGCCAATTGAAGAGGAGGGAGTTGGGTACAACCACCAGCGATGCAGGAGCACTGGGGTGAGCTTGATAAAAATGTTCCAGCAGGGTGATCACTTGTAATGTCTTACCTAAACCCATATCATCAGCCAACAAACCGCCCCATTGGAATTCGTTGAGAAAAGCCATCCAACTGAACCCCGCCTGCTGATATGGACGCAGCGTTGCCTGAACAGATGAAGGTACCGCTAACTGCGGAATCTCTTCCAGTCTAGTCAGTCGCTCCCGGCGCTCGCGTATACTATCGTCAACAATCTTGCTGTCAATCTGCTCCAGGATGCTCTGGAAAGAGAGCATTTGCAACGAATTAAGGATTATATAATCGCCGTCAATTTTCGCGCTTAGAAAGATAGGCCGAAATAGACCAATATCAATAGAACGGATAACACCATACTGATTCTTTCCTAAGTCATATACCGCAGTCGTTTTCGTAATCATGTTTTCGAACTCGGGTAGTGGAATGACTTTATTACGAAATTTGGGTGCAAATAAAATCTTACATTTATTATCCTGAAATTGCACGTTTCTCACTTCCCAATGCAGGGGATGCGGATAATAGGAGGATCCCCGTTGGATCGTATCCATTTGCAATTCGATACCTTCCTGCTTGCACCGTTCACAAAAAAGGGACAGCCATTGTGTATGGTCAATCTTATCCAGGGGTAACGAGAACATACTTTCGTGCTGTTGTTCTGGCCAAGTTTTGTGCTGTTGCTGTAGGAAAGCATAAAATTCCTGTTCGACCCCGGTATGGCGTTGTGCATACACATACTGCCCATCCTCGTTCGTCCTTACCAACATATTGGTATGTGGAGCCAAAGGGTGTTCGCCAAACCGATCATAAAAAACACTTGCTCGAACCGTAAGCGTCTCGTCCTTGATAGCAATGTCAATGATCCGCTTCGGCTTTTTAGCCTGTACGATGGTATTTGCTCTTTTCCCTTTAAGCACGACTTGTATCGTATACCGTTGGGAAAGCGGAATAAGACTTTCTTCCAAGAACTTCCCTCGATCATGCTCGATGACGGTTAAGATGAAATCCGACTTCCGTGCTTCCCG